>TARA_R110000764_G_scaffold219818_1_pt1 | contig 367778 bp, 340 predicted proteins | sample TARA_R110000764 | Tara Oceans TARA_R110000764 (sample SAMEA4398111) | marine metagenome | biome: Polar Biome; feature: [SRF] surface water layer (ENVO:00010504); material: water (ENVO:00002006), including particulate matter (ENVO:01000060) such as... | depth 5 m | reverse complement strand
TCACCTTTCACTCTTCACCTTTCACTCTTCACCTTTCACTCTTCACCCTTTATCCCCACCAACCACAATTCATCCCACTAAAAATACAATTCGGGCAATCACTTTTCTTTATGCACTTAAGTATGTGGATATTTGACCTGTAATCAATAGTAAAAACGAACAATCATGGAAAATTCAAACGAACATCGTTATGCCAGAGCAAAAGAAAGAATAAAGCATATCAAATCTTTTTACTCTAATCTATTCGCATATTGCTTGGTAATCCCATTCTTGGTTTACCTTAATTTTAGAACAACCGAGTTCCCGTGGTCCATATTTCCAGCTATTGGCTGGGGTCTTGGATTGGTGGGTCATTGGATGACGGCCTACGGACAAAACCCATTTTTCGGAAAAGAGTGGGAAGAACGTAAGATTCAGGAATTTATGAACGACAAAGAATTTTAAGAATGAGTATTTTTAGCTATAACATCGCATCAAATAACAATACAATGGAAACTTCAGATAAAGAAAATAAATATATACGGGCCAGGGAACGTGTAGAAGAACTCAAAAAGTTTTATGGTAACCTTACCTCCTATGTCCTGGTAATCTCAGGATTGGCACTAATCAATTATTTTACGAACCACTTCGCCTATGCTTGGTTTTTGTGGGCCGCTTTTGGTTGGGGTATCGGTATTGTTTTTCATGCCATTAAAACCTTTGACCTGAACCCATTTTTCGGTAAACAATGGGAAAAGCGCAAGTTGGAAGAGTTTATGCGGGACGATGAACAAAAAAATAAATGGAAGTAATCATGGAAAATTTTAATAAAGAAAAATATAACAGAGCCAAAAAGAGAGTGGACGAACTCAAGGGGTTCTATATCCATTCGGCCATTTATGTAGTGATAAACACCTTTATTTTGATTAATATCTACCTTAGGTTAGAGAGTTTTTGGCAATGGGAGCATTTTATCACTTTAATGGCCTGGGGCATAGGCTTATTATTTCATGCATCCAAAACCTTTGGATTCAACCCACTTTTGGGGAAAGACTGGGAAGAGCGCCAGATCCAAAAGTATATGGAAGAGGACAAAGAGGAAATGAACAAGTACAAATAGGATGATGAACGATAAAAATATTGCCAGGGAAACCGCTAAAAAGCGAATTCAAGAACTCAAGGGGTACTACCGCCATATCACCATTTTTGTGATTGTAAACGGCATCCTGTACCTTTTAAAGACAGGTGTATTAACTTCCCTGTTACCCGAAGCATTCCCAAAAGAATCTTATTACTACGATTGGATAAACGCTAATGTTATCATTTGGGCCTTATTTTAGTAGTACACACACTGATCTTATTTCGGGATAAATTTACTTTCGTTAAAAAGTGGGAGCAACGCCAAATCCAAAAATACATGGATGAGGATGGAAGCGAAACGCATAAATAAGCATAAATACCAAAACCAAAACACCAAGCCATAATTACATGAATGTACTGATCATTGAAGATGAAAAACCAGCAGCAAGACGGTTGTCCAGACTGCTCTCAAAATTAGAAATTGAGGTCCATACCATGTTACATTCCGTGGAAGATTCCATTGTTTGGTTTCAAAATAATTCGCAACCTGATTTAATCTTTTTGGACATCCAATTATCCGATGGGCTTTCCTTTGAAATTTTTGATGTAGTCGAAGTCAAAAGTGCCATCATTTTCACCACCGCTTATGATGAATATGCACTCCAAGCTTTCAAGCTGAATAGCATTGATTATTTGCTTAAACCAATAGACGAAGAAGAGCTTGAAAGTGCAGTAAAAAAGTACCGAAATTTTAAGCCGGAAAATCAAAAAATACCAATCGATTTTAATGACATAAAAAACCTTTTGGTAAACCCCTTGGAACGTGAATACAAAAAACGATTTACAGCTAAGGTCGGGCAACATTTGAAAATTATAAATGCCGATGAGGTTGAATGTTTTTATAGTGAGAACAAAGGTACCTATGCCGCAACTTCAGATGGTAGAAATTATTTATTGGACACTACCTTGGAACAGTTGGAGGAGGAGTTGGAGCCACAAACTTTTTTTAGGATAAGCCGAAAGTTCTATGTGAACATAAATCACATAAAGGACATCATTTCATATACAAATTCAAGGCTTCAAATCAAGTTAAATCACTTTGATGAGCACGAAGTAATAGTAAGTCGAGAACGTGTTAGAGACTTTAAGTTATGGTTGGAATAAATTAGTTTAAAATACTGATTACCAATTTTTAAAATTAAATAAAAACCTATTATAAATATTTCTTATAGTAGGTTTTTTAGTCTTAAATCACTGATTTTCTTCAACTCGATTGTCATCGAATGCGGAGGGGAGCAATTTAGGGATTAATTTAATGAAAATTGGAAGAAGAATGGCTCCCCCGGGCAACATAAAAATGGCCAAGGAAGGAATACTCTTAAAAATATCGAGCAACTGATTTTGTACTTTTTTCTTTTCATCTGTACTCAAATCCTTGACGGTCGATTTAGATAAAAGGGCTACTAACTCTCTACTTTCGGTAAGCTCTTTTTTTAACCTTTTACTATTTCTTAGAATAAGTTTGCTCACATTTTTGGACATTCCATCGTAGAATTGAACGGCCAAATTTTTGTTGCTCAAATAGGCAATTTTGTCCTTGTTTTCTTCAAAGAAATTCTTAACGAAATCCAGTTCAAATTCCACCTCTTTTTTAGGCTTTCCGAGGTCTTTTCCCAATCCAAAAATATAGTCCGTTTCGGTGTAGTCCAAAGTCTTATCTTCCCATATGGTCAAGCAGGCCATATCCAAAAAATAATCTTTCTCGTTTTTGGTGAAATTTTGGGTCAACAAATCCGAATAATTACCCTCATATTTTGCTTCGTCCAGATTAATATAAGTCAAAGATGATCCCAATAATTGAATCAATTTAGCATCTAATTCATGGGTCTCTTTGGAGTTGAGCGCATGGTACACAATGTTGATGGTAACGTACTCCAAAAGTTGGGCATGCTGCATCATATTTTTATACCCTCGGAGATAAATCATGAAGATTAGAATGTCAACATAAAGTAGGGAATTTGTCAAACTATTTCCTAGCGCCCTACTAAAGGTATTATCACTCAAATAAATTCTTGAGTCGATTAATTTTTCCAATTGAGACTCTGTTTTGGATGCAGTCAATATTTTGTTCAAAAAGGACACTCGACTAACATCCAAAGATTGGTAATACTCAAAAACCTTGTTAACGAACGCGTTAAAATCAGTCTTGCCAACTTCAAAGGTATAGGTAAAGTATAGAGCGGTCAGTAAATTGATTTTAGCTATTTCATCTTCGCTCAAGGTGTGTTCCACCTTTATAAAGGACGGTATGTTTAGGTGTACACCATATATGAACCCACTTTTTTTGAGTTCCCTGTATAAGCTATCAAAGTCTTCAAACGGTAAAGACTCCTGATCTACAAGGTGACCAAACTTGTTGATCCATCCAGAGGAAGAAGGGTTCATTTAAATGTATTAACGCTCCAAAGTAAAACAATTTCTTCGACTTTGTTTTGCCAAGTTGAATCACTGCAACAAATTTATGTTAAGATAATTTTAACATTTAAAGACCAAACCCTCCCCTAAAAGGTTCCGTAGGTAGGGGTGAACGAAACTTTAAAAACAAGTAACATGAGAAAAACAACGAAATATTTATTAGGCTTAGTGGCCTTGGTAATTGCAGCTACCGTTTTGGTATCGGCAGACCACATTGATGCGCCTTCTTCGGCTGGAACCACTGCGGACATTGCCGATTTTTATGCTTTTGAACCCAGTGAGGGTTCGGACAACACTGTTTTTGTGGTAGACCTGCAATCCAACGTATTGCCAGAACTGGCTTATGGAGCCTTTGACGAGGATGTACTTACCGAAATCAATATTGATTTGGATGGTGATTTGGTAGAAGATCAGGTGATTCAAGCTATCGCGAGAGATGGTAGAATGTACTTTTTTGGACCCATCGCTCCCTCGCAAACAGGGTTGAGCAGTGAAGTTAATACCGATGCTGCTTTGGGCGATGTGGAAATCTCTGGTGCTACGGCTGTGGTGGAAACCACTTCGGATGGCGTATCCTTATTTGCGGGACCAAGACAAGATCCATTCTTTTTTGACTTTTTCCAGTTCAACGCGGTGATTTCTCCGGAAACGGATTCTGCTCCAGGTGGATTTTTGCCTCCGGAAGAAGCTGCGGACACTTTTGATGGTGCCAATACACTATCCATAGTGGTGGAAATTCCAAACAGTATGTTGGGTACTCCAACAGCTACAAACGCCCTTGGACTATCAGTTTATAAAACTTGGGTAACTACAAACAGAAAACAATAAGAAACTTTTAAATCGATATTATGAAACTTAGACAATCAATATATATAACGGCCCTTGTGCTGAGCTTTGGCCTAGCAGTTGGCTGTAGCAGTGATGACAACGGAACCTACATGGATGACGAGATGATGATGGATGATGATATGATGGACGATGACATGATGGGCGTTGATTTTACCGGAACATTTGCACAGGTAGACCATTTGGGTCGCCCAGGTATAAACACCACATTGAGTTACGATATGGAAGGTGAGGCAAGCGTTAAAGATGCGCACAACACTACCATTCCTTCGGAAATGAGTGCAGCTTTCCAAATGGGATTCCAAGCAAGATTAGAGCAATACCACGATGTGTATGCCCTTAAATTAGGATTGGATCCTGCAGATGTGAATTACGAAAACAACATCTTGGGATTGGATGCCGCAACCTTGACCACGGTATTGGCAGCAGATGTTTTAGAAGTGGCCCCAGATTTACCAACAACATATTTCAATCCAGGTACAGACCTTGATAATGATGGCAATATTTTGGTTCCAGATGGAGATGAAGTGGCTCTTACCGGAAGGCATCCCAACGATGATATTATTGATGTATCTCTGATTTTGTTCTTTGGAGGTATGGAAGGAGACCGATTTAGTGGTCAAGACCTTGATGATGATGGTATGGCCGATTTACCAAGACTAACATCCGATGGTGTTGGACTTACGGCTGATATTTCAACTACGTTCCCATATTTGGGAGCACCTGAGTAATTGCTATGAAAAAGATAGGGGGAAGGAAACTTTCCTACCCCCTTATTTAATTAAAAACAACAACAAGATGAAAACCACAATACAATATATCTTTCTGCCACTTGCCATATTTTTTTTGGTATCGTGTCAGGAGGAAGGAAATGATTTCAAGACAGATAAAAAGGATTATGATCAGTTTTTGGCATCAAAACCGGTAAAGGCAACATCCAAATATTTCAAACTTTGGGATAGCAAAATAAAATCCGATAGCATGCAATTGCTGAGTTTGGGCAATGTAGCTGCAGAATACAGTCGTTTTTTTAAAGGAACCGGAGATATCAAATATTTGAAAGATGCGGAACATTCCCTCAAAAAAGCGGTGGAAATTGCCGCTGTGAGTAAATCGGGATACTTAAGGGCCTTGTCCAGAAATTATATTTCCCAACACCGATTTAAAGAAGCTTTGGAACTGGCAGAAAAAGCGAGGACTTTTGGAAGCGGGGTTAAAGAAACCCAAAGTTTATTGTTTGACCTCCATATGGAATTAGGCAATTATGATTTGGCCAACAAGTACTTGGACAGTATTCAGAATATGTCCGATTTTGGGTATTTGATTCGCGTTGCAAAATGGAATGACCATAAAGGTGATTTGGATACGGCCATTACGTTTATGGAGAAGGCTACGGATAAGGCGGAGTCATCCAAAAATAGAGGGCTATTGCTTTGGTCCTATACCAATCTAGCAGATTTTTACGGGCATGCAGGCAGAATAGAGGATTCTTACCATCTATATCTAAAGGCATTGCATATCGACCCACAAAATGCTTATGCTAAAAAGGGCATTGCTTGGATTGTTTATTCCCACGAGAGAAATGGCAAAGAAGCCCTCAGGATTTTAGATTCTATTATGGAAAAGAATAAATCTCCTGAATATCACCTTTTAAAAGCTGAAGTGGCGGCCTTTTTAAAAGATGATATGCTTAGGGTACAAGCTTTGGATGATTATTATAAGATCGTTGAAAACAACAAGGATTACGGAAACATGTACAATGCATACAACGTTGATTTTTATTTGAGTATGGATGTGGAACGAAAAGCATTTGAGTTAGCGCAAGAAGAGGTTGGCAATCGGCCCACACCAGAGTCCTATAGTTGGTTGGCCTATAGTCTGCTCCATTTGGGCGAAAAACAGAAAGCCATGAAAGTTATAGAGCAACATGTAATGGGTGTCACTTATGAGCCAGCAATTCTTCAGCAAGCGGCAGAAATATACAAGGCCAATGGTGAAAAAGAAAAAGTAAGCGAGTTAAAGCAGGAGTTAATGGGGGCAGCATACGAGCTTGGTCCCGTAAAAGAGGCACAAATAGCCAGTCTTTAATTTCTCCCTCAAAGAATCTAGGTAGGAGATCGCAGCGATCTCAGCTTGGTTGTTGTTTTTAGGTACGCCATGGTGTAAAACCATGGCGTTTTTTTATTCGTTGGAAATTACCTCCTCGATATCTGGTTTTTCCTCTTTTAAAATTTCAATTCCTTTTTGAATGACCAAATTGGTAGGAATGGTAATCTGCTTGCCATCATCGGTTCGCATAAAAAGATAAAACCCGCTGATATCCTCTACCTTTCCTGTCCAGTCAAAATCTTTGTCCATAACCCGTATTCTATCACCCAAACGTAGTGGATGATTGAAAAAAAGAATCACACTGGCCGTTAAATTGGACAAAATGGACCATTGTGCCACAAAACCAACACCCAATATGGCCAAAATGGAGGACATGAACACCGAGAAATCCTTCAAGTCAACACCCCATATCAAGGAAATTCCAATAAAGGCGATCAAATAAAACAACAAGTTGCTCAGGTAAAAAATTATTTTCCTGCTGTTCATATCAATAGAACTTGTTTTCCCAAAGCGCCTTATACCTCGTTTACTTAATGAATTAAGGGCTATGATAACCGCCAAAAGAATAATGGTCAATAATATCTCGGATTTAAAGGACAAGGTGTCAAACATGATGGTTCTTAGTAAATTTGGTTTAACTTATCGTTCTAAACTACGAATAAACCTTTTCATATTTTAAGGCATGCAAACAGATTTTGAAGAAAATTCATGGGTGATAAATTATTCGCCGGACAATTATTATAATCGAAAATTCTCATTAGAGGAAGACTTGCAGCTGTCCAAGGGAGATAAATCCATTACCTGGATTAACACCTATGGGTTGGATTATATGGAGGAATTCCGTCAAATGGTAAACGGTAACAATCTGGATGATTTTCTACTAAGGTTATTGCTGAACCAGAAAATGGGGAACAAGGTAATAGAACTGGAAGACCAATTATTTGTAGCGGCCCGTATCTTAAAAACAGAACACCACAGCATGGAATCTGAACAAATGTATTTCGTGATTTCCAAGGATTTTGTTTGGTGCATTCAAGAAAAGAGGGGGGATCATTTTGATTGGATTCGACAACGAATATTTGAAAACAAGGGAATTATACGAAAAAAGCGTGCGGACTATCTTCTCTTCTTTATTTTGGAAACCTTGATAACCAACTATAAAGATAAATATGAAGAAAGTGTGTTAATGGAAAATGCTCTGGATGCTATTGTTAAACGAGAGCCCACACCGGAGTTTATGTTTGAAGTAGAGCAAAAAAAGGCCATGATTCACGATTTTAAAAAAGCATCACATGGACTTAGAGATATCATTGTAAAGTTAGAACGGGTTGAGGTAAAAGGGTTTCAGACCAAATACTTCAGTGAACTTCGGGAACAAATCAACGGTTTGATCATGGACATCGATTCTGATATCATGGAATTGGAAAGTCAGATAAACTTGTTTTTTAGTGTACAGGGCCATCGCTTGAACGAGGTGATGAAAACCTTGACCATTTTTTCGGTAGTCTTTATTCCACTCACATTTTTGGCCGGCATTTATGGTATGAATTTTGAAAACATGCCTGAACTAAAATCGCCCTATGGATATTTTATACTACTAGGGGTAATGTTCATAGTTACCATAATTTCCGTTATCATTTTTAAACGTAAAAAATGGTTTTAACGGTTTTATTTTCCTCATAAACAGGTTGGATAAGGTAATACCCATTTTTATCCAATGATAAACATCATATTCTTGGCAATTGTCGCTAGGTAGATTTGTCTCATCATTTTAAAATTAACACATGATGAGAAAAAAAATACTAGTAGCAGTAATGGCTTTAATGGGATTGAGCAACTTGGCAATTGCACAAGATGCCCCCATGGGCAATGGAAGCAAGTGGCAATTTAGGTTGAGAGGAATTGTGGTTTCTCCGGACGAGAGTGCCAACATTGAAGCCATTGGCGGAGATGTTGATATTTCCACTTCTGTTGTTCCCGAGTTCGATATTACCTACTTTTTTGATGATAATTGGTCTTTGGAATTGATTTTGGCGACCACTAAACACGATGTTGAGGCTGTGGGTACTGCTGCAGGTGATATTGATTTGGGAAATGTGTGGTTATTGCCCCCTACGCTTACTGCCCAGTATCATTTTACCGGTGGTGATTTTGTTCCTTATTTGGGTGCTGGCCCCAATCTTACCCTATTCTATGGGGTTGATGAAGGCCCGGTAGCCGATGATATTGAATATGATACTGCTGTTGGTTTAGCCCTTCAGGGTGGGTTCGACTTCATGTTAAACGACAAATGGTTCTTGAACTTTGATGTTAAAAAATTATTTTTGAACACTACCGCCACTGTTGATGCGACTACCGCTTTAGGAGCTACTGTAGATGCTGATGTGGACATCAACCCATGGATATTCGGTGTTGGTGTAGGTATTAAACTTTAATATTCGATTGTTTTTTTAGGTAATCTAAGTTTTGAAGGCAGTTCGGTTTATCTGGCTGCCTTCTTTTTTTGCCCAAATTTAGGAACCTACCGCCCCCAAGGTGTATAATTGTTCCAAGGTGGGGCTTTCGCTACCTCCCTCAGGTTCCAATGTAATGCCAAATGCTTCAGATTCGTTCGCGTTTTCCAAAGTGAAGAGCTTGGTGTTCTGCGATGCAAAATCATCCAGCAATCCGATACTGGTAGGTGTGAGCGGGTCCAATTTCAAGGACCAAACTTGATACGTGAATCCATCTGGTGGTTCGGGAAGACCTTGTGCATCAATAATGACCTTGCGTTCTTCTTTGTTCCAATAGGCTTTGGCGTAAGAGGAAGGGGATACCGTTTGCCCGCCAAGGGCGATTACGGTTACATTTTTATCCCTAATCTCTTGTAATAGGGTTTCTTTACCGGTTATTTCTTCTCGGGTGTCGGAGAGGATATCTTCCAAGCTTTGCTTTTCTTGATTTGTAAGCTCTATCTCGGACTTGAGTTTGGAGTTTTCGGTATACATCCAGAACAAGCCTATCGCCAATAAAACAGATGCTGCCCAGCCCAAATAACTGCCCCATGGAGTTCCTTTGCCAGAAGAAGCTTCAGGCGTAAACGGAATTACATCACCGATTTCTGCTTTTACCTTGGCAAAGCCATCTTGCGGCATTTTTGAGGAAGCAGCTTTTGTAAGTTCAAGAATGGCTTTCTCGATTTCCTCAATTTCTTTCCTGATTTCCGGATATTGTATGGCATAGTGCTGTACCTCAAGATTTTCTTCAGGGGACAGTTCTCCAGCAACGTAGAGTTCCAATATTCCAGACGCTATGTACTCTTTCACATCTATGCTCATGCCATATTCTTTCTAATGTTGGAAATACAGCTTCTAATCCTTGTTTTTATCGTGCCAATAGGAGTATTTAGTTCCTTGGCAGCTTCCTTTTGTGTATATCCTTTAAAGTAAAGCATATCTATTAATAAAATGCACTTTTCCTTAAGGCCTTTTAATAAGGACTGAAGGCCGATGGTGTCCATTTTACTGTTAAGATCTTCACCATTTTCAAAAATACCTACGAGAGAATCAACAGGAAGGTTCTTTTTTTGGTTTTTATGGGTTTTGGAGCGCACTTCATCGATAGCAGCGTTCCTCGCAATGTTCAATATCCACGTAAAAAAACGACCCTTAGAAGCGTCGTATTGGTCCGATTTTTCCCAAATTTTCACAAAAACATCTTGGCAAATCTCTTGGGAGCGTTCCGAATCCTTGACAATTACATTGATTGCCCCACAAATATTTTCAGCGTACATGTTGTACAGGGTCTCAAAAGCGACCGTATCCTTTTTCTGAAATTGTTGTATGAGGTTGTCCAGATCCATTGAAGTTGGCTAAATATATAAAAAAAGAGCTGCTATTGGCAGCCCTCTTCATAAATCTTTGTTGAAAAGCTATTGCTTATTTCTGTTCTAATAAAACAGAACCTTCGATTGCAACATCTTCCCAAGTTTTACTTACCCCATCGGAACCAGTGTGCAATATCTTGCATGCTTCGTTCAAAGAAGCCAGGGCATCCAAAGCATTCCATTGCTTCAAGTCCATAACCCCTGAGAAATTTACATGATTGTCATCGGTAATTTCATATTCCATAGGAAGTTCTGTAGACACCCCGTTCATGCTCAACTGTACAGCACAACTTTTATCATCCTTAAAAGTAAAGGTACCTGTTATGGATTGGGTCTCTACCATTTTCTCAAAAAAGAATTCAATGATTTTTGGGTCTCTTGTATTGGTCGGGTCGTTTGTAAACAGACTGCTGACAGGTATTGAAAACTCAAGCCCATCCAAGGTTTCCATTGGGGTTTCCCCTGCAGTGTAGCTAAGCTCAACTTCTTGAAATGTTCCGCCAACTGGGACTTTGTCCGTGGTTTTGTAAGCAGTAAACCGAACATCAGTGGAGTCTTCTACAATACTATAAGTGGCAGTGGCGGTTTCTTCTGTTTTTTCCTCCTCCTTTTTTGTTTGCTTGCAGCTAAAGGCGGCTACCAATAATAGTCCCAATACGGCAATTTGAATTTTTTTCATTTCGAATGTTTTAATTTTAGGTCTAAGTTAGTCATTATTCAAAGGGCTGTCAATAAAAAAAGCTGCCCATATGGGCAGCTTTTTAGTTTGTTGTTTACGAATTATTGAATGATACCTGTACAGGCAATTCTGGTGCCTGCGGCACCAGAAGGTTGCGATGTATAATCATCTGTTCCTTGATGCACAATAACCGCTTTTCCTAAAATATCTTTTTTCTCATCACCGCAGCCAATGCACCATTCGTCCGTAGAAAATTCTACTGTGGCATTCCCATCAGCGTCCGCTGTGAAATTACCGATGTCACCTTTGTGATAGCCATCCTCGGAGCCCCATTTTCCGTGGGGTTCATGGGTGGGGTTCCAATGTCCTCCAGTGGATTTTCCATCGGGTGAAGAACAGTCGGCTTTTTCGTGCAGGTGGATAGCATGTTCACCTTCATCGAGTCCTAAAAAGGTAGCTCTCATGATTACTTCGCCACCGTCTTGGGTGAACATAACTTCACCACTTACATTGCTATCACTTTTGGGATCCATTGTGAACGTAATGACTTCAGGGTCAATTTTTTCTGCAACTTGTTCAACCGTTTCTTCAACCTCCTCAGTTGTTTCTTCGGCTTCTTTTTTTGCTTGTTTACAGCTAAAAGCTGTTATAAATAGTAGCGCTAACGCTGTTATTTGTACTTTTTTCATTAAAAATGATTTTTTTATGATTAGCTCATAAGTTAGGGATTATATATGCCCAAGTCAAGCTATTTCCCACTGTATTTCTAGGGCTTCTTTTTGTTGAAGAGCTTTCTTAAATCCGGGTTGTAAAAAACCGCAAATTGTAAACGGTCGTAAACTGCATTGGCAAACTGATTTCTCAAGTATCCCAATTGTACACTGCTGTTTTCGGTAATGTTTACACCAATAGCTCCATAAAGCCTATTTTGTCCGAACAGGTCATCTTGAAGATTGATGAACAATTCATCATAAAAATTCAAGAAAAAGGTATTGGTCAGCGGCAAGGTCATCTGAATACGATATCGTGCCCGGTGCTGTGTTTCGGTGGTTCTACCAAAATCCAAGAAACGCTGCTCCAACCGGTACCTGTGCTCAAATAGGAACTCCCAAACTTTATTCTTTAGAATAAACTGTTCAAAGATCCGATGTTCTTTAGCATTGATCTCACCCTCAAACTCATAAAATGTATTGTCCGTGTCAATAAATGCATACCCTCCAGTAGCTATGGCATTGGGATTAATATGATAGTTAAGCCCCGTTCGCAACAACATTTGGTTGAAGTTGCTTGTGGTCTCATAAAATCGAAACTGGGCTTCTGTATGAACACTGAAGCGTTCCGAAATCTTGTTGGTCCCAAAATACATATACCATGCACCCGTTTCATCCTCGCCGGGTCGTTGGGCATTAACGGTCAATAATCCAAGTAGGATAAATAAGCCTGCTATTTTTCTGATCATTTACTCTCTTCTTTTATAGGTGTACTTTGTTCTTCTTTTAAGTACTCGTCCAAAAATTCTAAAATTTTACTGTATGCCGTGATTTGATTTTCTTTCTTTACAAAACCGTGCCCTTCATCTTCAAAGAGAACATACTCCACAGGAACTCCATTTTTACGAACTCCTGCTACAATTTCATCGGATTCTGCTTGCAGTACTCTTGGATCTTGCGAACCTTGAAGTACAATCAAAGGTTTCGTAACATTATCCGTATGAAAAAGAGGGGAAATCTGCTTTAACCGAACAGAATCCGCACTGTAAGGGTCTCCAAGCTCTTTGTAAAGGGCATCTTTAAAGGATTCCCACCATGGCGGGATACTTTTAAGTGTTCTTATCCAGTTGGTGACCCCGAAAAGGTTCACACCTACATCAAATTCTTCTGGGGTGTAGGTCAAGGCGGCCATCGTCATATAACCACCGTAGGATCCTCCGATGATTCCGATTTTTTCACCATCAATTTCGGGCTGTTGAGACAACCAATTTTTGCCTTCTACACAATCCTTAAGATCTTTATCGCCATGGTTTAGATCGTCCATTTGGTAAAAGGTCTTTCCATATCCACTACTTCCCCTGTTGTTAACCGCTAAAACGGCGTACCCATGGTTCACCAAATATTGGATAAACGAGCTAAAGTTTTGGCGCGATTGCCCACCTGGGCCCCCGTGCACCCAAACCAAGGCCGGAACCGGATTTTCAGCGGTTGCCTGATGGGGTGCATAGTAAATGGCAGGAATTTCCAGTCCATCAAAAGATTTGTAGCGTACCACTTCTGCTTTTACCAAGTCCTGACCCTGAATTTCTGGATTCAATACATCGGTCAACTTTTTCTGTTCCTTGGTTTCCAGATTGTATACGTAGAGGTTAGAGGGTGTGTGCGAACCCCCTGCGTAAAAACGCATCACAGTTTCGTCATCAGAAAAACTAACACTTGTGACCTCCATGTTTTCCACAGTGGGCAAGTCTATATTTTCCTCGGTAGCCACATCCATTACTTCAATGGTATTTTTTGCATCCTCGTTAATGTAGGTTACTTGGTAGGTTCCATTTTGGGTAAAATAACTTCCTGAAATATCCCAATCACGCTCCATGGCCTTTTCGTAGGATTCATCGGCAATCGTATATTTCATCAAATAGGAAAACTCGCTACCATCGTCAGTGGTGTAATATAGGGCAGAGCCATCAGGAGAAAAATCCTGTGGAGCGTTTCCACTTTGGTTTTTATTGATTTTCATCAATTCATCAGACTCCAAGTCGTACAAAAACAAATCACTGTCATTCGTGTTGATGGATTTACTTAATGCCACATATTTTTCATCAGGGGAGACTGCACCAACATCATACCCGTCATCATTTTGGTACACCAATTCCGAATTCAAGGTCTCTAAATCCATCTTGTACAAATCCATAAACCGACTTTCCCTTTTATTGGAACCATAAAAGAATGCGGTTTTGTCTTCTGACCATTGATAAAAAAGAGATCGTGCCCCTTCTTCTGGCGTCAGGTCTTTATGACTGCCATCAGTGTCACGAACAAAAATGTGATAGATTTCATCACCATTATTATCCATGCGGAACAGCATTCGTTCATCTTTTGGAAAATAGGAGATGGCGAAAACTGAAGAACTGTCCGATTGTGTAACAGGCACCATGTCACCACCCGAAGTTGGAATGGTGTACATATTGTATATGCCCGAACGGTTACTCGAAACCAATAGTTTGGATTTGTCCGGTGAAAAACTGCCTCCACCGATGGATTCGTTGTCCATCATTTGGGAAATGGTATAGGTCTTAATCGTGTCGGCGATGGTAGGTTCCTTTTTCTCTTCCTTGCAAGCCCAAATACTTGTAATTAGGGCAATGGCCAATATTTTTCTCATGGTTTTTTACTTTAGGTTAAAGCTTTCTGTCTCCTTAAAAGGAGAAAGGTCCAATGATTCAATGGAAGTTCGGTACGATTTCCATTTTTCATTAAAGAATGCATTGGTTTGGTCCAATGCAGCCTTTAGTTCTTCTTCGGCGAACTTGATCATTCTTCTTTCAGTTGCCGTTATCCCGGATTTTCTAGAACCTACATAGTAGGATGCATTGCCCAATCTAGACATTACATTAGGTTCGGGATTTCTAACAATACCCTGGCGTTTATCATCCTTGCCCAGATAAAGGGCTACAACGGAGTCAATTTGTTTTACGATTTCTTCCGAGGCTTTAATTTGTTCTTTAAACTTATCCTTGTCCAATTCTTTAAGTTCTTTTTTGAACTTGTTTGCCAAATCCTTGCTTTCCACCAATTGTTTTACCGCATCTGAGGCAGTTTGGGTATAGCCTTCCAGCTTTTTACTGGTTTCGTACACTTCGTTAATGGAGGCCATATTAACATCCAATCTTGGGTCTGTTTTCACGGTTACCGAGGTTGAATCAGACGTTTCGCCATAAATAACTTTTACTTTGTAAGTGCCTGGTTTTACATCTACACCACCACGTTCACGATTGTTTTTTCTGATGGTTCTTGAAGGTCTGTCCGGTCCTTTTTCATCCAAGTTCCAATAAATTCTGTGGAAACCTGCTTTTTCAGGAGTTTTGTATTTCAATGTTCTGATGAGTCTATCGCCATCATAAAACTCAAAGAAGATGGAATCCTTGGTTTTTTCTTTGGACTTTTCTTCGTCAGCTTCTTTTTCCTCGCCTTCCTTTTCATCCTTTTCCTTTTCTTTGGCCTTTTTACTTCCTTCTTTAAGGTAGTAGGTAATCATGGCGCCAGATTCTCTGTTTTCTCCACTATAAATGGCATCACCACCAAAACGGCCTCCGGTAGGTTGTTGATAAGCCGCTAAGTAAGCGTCTGGACTATCGAACAAACTAACTTCTTTTTGTAAGATGGACGTGTTACCGGCCAATTTTCTCAATGGACGGATATCATCCAATACCCAAGCTGCCCTTCCAAAAGTTCCTATCACTAAATCCTGCTCTCTTGGGTGAATTGCCAAATCTTTAGTGGAAACTGTTGGGAAACCTTTATTCCATTTTTTCCAATTACTTCCTGCATCCAAAGAAATATAAAGGCCATCATCCGTACCTAAGAACATGAGGTTTGGATTTTCTGGGTCTTCAATAATGGACAGTGTGTAGCTTTGGACATCATTTTCATCTACAATTCGAGTCCAAGTTTTACCATAATCCTTGGTTCGATAAGCATAAGGCGTATAGTTGAACCTTCTATAGTCGTTGGCAACCAAAAGGGCTTCACCTTTGTTGTTGTTTGAGGCTTTGATTTGTGGGATCCAGCTTCCTGCTGGCAGCCCTTTGATGTTTTTGGTTACATCTATCCAAGTTTGTCCTCCGTTTAGGGTGTAATGCACGCGACCATCATCCGTTCCCACCCAAAGCATATCTTTTTCCACGGGTGAGGGTTCAATTACTATAATGGTACAATGATTTTCAGCCCCAGTGGCATCCATGGTCAATCCGCCACTTTCGCTTTGTTTTTGTTTCTCTTTATCATTGGTGGTCAAATCTGGGGAAATCACTTCCCAGGTCAACCCTTTATCGGTGGATTTGTGTACAAACTGACTTCCGAAATATACTGTACTGTTATTAAAGGGGTCTTGGCCAATGGCAGCATTCCAATTGAATCGAAGCATGGTGTCAGCATCGGGTGGGGTAGGGCGTACAATATAACCATCTCCCGTTTTCCAATCGTAACGGCTCACATATCCTTGCTGGCTCATGGCGTAGCCATATTGGCTATCATCCCTGTCCGGAACTACGTCGAACCCGTCGCCAAATGCGATTTCTTGCCAATAACTGTTTCTAATCCCCTGAGCTTTCCAAACATAAGCGGGTCCTCTCCAAGAACCGTTGTCCTGCATGCCCCCATATACATTATAAGGATATTCGTTGTCAGTACTGATGTGGTAGAATTGCGCAGCAGGCAAATTGCCTATAAAGCGCCATGTTTTACCTCCATTTTTGGTGATATTGAGTCCACCATCGTTTCCATCCATCATAAATTGGCCATTTTTTGGATGAATCCACCACGCATGGTGGTCAGGATGCACACCATTATCAACCCCATAAGCAGGCATCAATTGGGTGAAATTTTTCCCACCATCTTCAGAAACATTAATGTATGTGAAAACAGAGTACACCCGATTTTCATTTTGAGGGTCTACGTAAATTTCTGAATAGTAGAACGGACGATTACCAATATCGCTCTTATCATTTATTTTTTCCCATTTAAATCCACCATCAGTCGACTTGTACAAGGCATTCTTTTTGGCTTCCACCAAGGCATAAATAATATTGGGTTTGTTACTGGCTATGGCCACACCTATTCTTCCCAAATCTCCTTTGGGCAGGCCATCATCGGCCGTAACTTTTTTCCAAGTTTCACCCCCGTCATGCGTAATGTGCAATCCACTGCCTTCACCTCCCGAGTTAAAGAACCATGGTTCTCTTTTGTGCTCCCACATGGCAGCAATCAGTTTGTTTGGGTTCTTTGGGTCCATTACCAAATCTGCAACACCTGTTTTATTGTTTACAAACAATACTTTTTCCCAAGTTTTGCCACCATCGGTAGTTTTAAAAACACCTCGTTCCGGGTGTTCGCCCCAAGGGGAACCAATGGCTCCGACATACACTATATCAGGGTCTGTTGGGTCGATAATAACTCTATGGATGTGCCGTGTTTTCTCCAGCCCCATGGACTTCCAGGTTTTACCACCATCCAAGGATTTATAGATACCATATCCACCATTTAAGCTGTTTCTTGGATTACCTTCTCCTGTGCCTACCCAAATCACGGACGGATTGGATTGTTGAATGGCCACGGCACCGATTGATGCGGTTACTTGGTTATCAAATACTGGCTCCCACTTGATACCACCGGAAGTAGATTTCCATAACCCACCTGATGCGGTTCCCACTAACATAACATCTGGGTTGGAGTGCACAACATCAATGGAAGTAACACGGCCGCTCATTCCAGCAGGACCAATATTTCTTGGTTTCATATCCTGAACCAAGTCCATGTTAAATTCTTGTGCCGTAATACTTGCTGCAATCAGTAATAGAAAGAATAAAATTGATTTTTTCATTAGTTGGGTTTGTTGTTTTGAGTTTAGTTACGACCTAATAGAAGACATACTTTGAAGAGGTATGGTCTGTTTTTTAAGTCGCCTAAAGATACCAAAAACCCCTGCCTCAATTCTTAAAATGATGTTAATGAAGCATCGTAGGAATATAGAGGTTTATTCGTTTTTATAAACAATACCATCCTTCATGACAAATCTGACATTTTTCATTTGTGAGATATCTTCTAAGGGATTGCCTTCCAATGCAATAATATCGGCTAAATATCCATTTTTAATACTCCCCAATCCATCAAAATGTAGGATTCTGGCATTCACAGAGGTGGCCGATTGTAAAGCTTTGATGGGCTCCATCCCATATTCGACCATAAGCTCTAATTCCCGGTAGTTTTCACCATGGGTAAACACACCAACATCACCTCCAAAAACAATATCGACTCCTGATGCCAAAGCCAGTTGAAACGATTTTTTCTTTTTGGTAACCCTTTCTGGGTCAGGTTCTGTTCCCTTTTTCCAGCCTTTGTATTGCTCAATCGCATCGCCAGCAGCTAGCGTTGGGCACAAGGCCACTCCATTTTCTTTCATCAAATTAAATATCTCCAAAGTACCTGCATCGCCATGTTCGATAGTTTCCACACCGCCCAAAATGGCACGTCGCATTCCTTCAGGGGTACTCGCATGAGCTACCACATAGCGTCCGGCAGTAGTGGCTGCGGAAACCATGGCGTCTATTTCTTCCTGTAAAAATGTGGGTTGGGAGGGTTCGTCTTTGCCCCAGCGATAATCGGCATAAATTTTAATTAGATTCGCTCCGTTTCCCAATTGGGTACGAACTTCTTTAATTGCTTCATCCCTGCCGCTGACCGGAACGGCACCCAATGGAACTGTCACTCCGTTATGGAATCCTTTTGGACCATAGGCCCCTGTCGCCACAATGGCCGGACCAGCCATTAAAGTGCGAGGACCAGGCACAATGTTGTCATCAATCGTTTTTTTAAGGTACACATCGGTATATCCCGCTCCTTCCGAACCAAGGTCGCGCATAGAGGTTACTCCTGACATCAAAGATTTTTCGGCATGGACAACTCCTCGTATAGCCCTTTCAGCTGGAGATTCTTTCAAAACCTGATCATTCCATTCGGTTTCGTTATACGGATGCAACAATAAATGAGAGTGTCCTTCAATAATACCAGGCATTAAGGTCATGCCCTTTAATTCTTGTTTGGTGTATGAACCAGCTGTTTTTAAGCCATCCATTGGGCCAGCGTAGGTAATTCGATTTTCATTTACAGCTACGACCCAATCCTCATGCATTGCCATACCATCAAAAACCCGTTCAGGAATTAATAGGGTTTGGGAATGTAGACTGTTCAAACACAAAAATAGAAGTAAGAAAAAATAATGTTTTGGTTGCATGTTCGTGTTGTTTGGAATTAATCTATCACGGAGTTGTTCAATAATTCTTGCAGTTGTCTTTTAGAAAACACTTGGGTGCCCTTGATCACAGTATAAATTTTCTGAGTGTTCTCGATGTTTTTCAAAGGGTTGGCGTCCAAAATGACCAAGTCTGAAATTTTTCCTTTGGAAATACGCCCGTAATCATCGGTTTGGTTTAAAAATTTGGCGCCATTCGCAGTTGAAGTGCGAAGCGCATCCAGTGGCGATATGCCGTTTTCCACCATAACCTGTAATTCTTTGTGCAAGGATATGCCAGGGTAAGTATAAGAGTTAAAGGCACCACTATCGGAACCCGCCAATAACTGAACGCCCGCATCGTTTAGTGATTTGGCTAATGCTCCAAAAAAAGCATCCAATTGTTTACGGTTTTCTCGAGCTTCTTCGGAGGAATTAAGGGATGATCGGATTCTGCCCTGATAGGTCTGAATAATTCCTTTCCCCATATATTTTAAATAAAGATCTTTGGAATGGTCTACTTCATCCAAGTAACTCAAGGTTTTCCCAATATGAAGCGTGGGAACCACAAAAACATCGTTCTCTTTTAAATTAGTAAAAGTAGTCTGTGCTGTGCTGTCTGAGTAGGCGCCCATAAGTGCTGGCATAGCACCCCAAAAACCCATTTCGCCCTTGTTTAATTTATCCGTAACCTCAATTTCATTGCTCGCGCATCCTTTCATGATGTAGTAAAGGTGTTCAATGCCGTCCATTCCAGCATCTATGGTTTCTTCCAGAGTAACCGTAAAGGGCATGTGCCCAGATACTGTGAACCCTCTTTTCTTGGTTTCTTCGATGGTTTTGAGATAGTTTTCAGGTGAAATCCTGCTATCATAAATCTTAACAAAATCAACGTTCAAGGATTCCAAGGAATCCAAGGCCTCTACAATATCTTCTTCGGTTTCCACTTCCAAAGATCCTGCCCAAGTAGCTCCTGGCCCATCGATTTTTGGTCCCGCTGTGAAAATAGTAGGGCCAATTAGGTTTTCCTCCGCAATTTGATGTTTCCATTCCATCACAGCATGGGTAAGGTCGCCACCAGCATCGCGAACCGTAGTAATTCCGTTGGCAATGAAAAGTTTTAAAAAGTTCTTGTTGTTGACGATCAGTGAATCACCTCCTCTTAAGTGAATGTGATTGTCCCAAAAACCGGGTAATACATATTTTCCAGAAGCATCGATAGTGGAATCACCTTTAAAATTGCTTGAACTTGCTGCTTCGACAGCTTGGATTTTTCCATCGGAAATATAGATGTCTTGAACTTCGATTTTACCTGTTTCCAGATGAACCACATTGGCATTGGTGATTGCCAAATCATAGTTGTTAATGGTATCATTCTTACAGCTAAAGATTGTTAGTAAAAGAGATGAAAATAGTAGTCGGTTCATAAGCGGAATTTATATTGCCTTAAAGATACCTGAATTTTTATTGTATGCGGTTTTGGGTTTTTCCACTTTTTTTAGTGATTTTTAACCAAATACAAGTTTTGAAGGAAACTAAACCAAGTTGGTTCTATTTATTATTGTTGATTCTATCGGGTGAAGCCATCTTTATCCTTCCTTTTGTGTTGCCCCGTGTTTTTAGACCTACCGTTTTGGATGTCTTGGAATTGGATAATGTACAGATGGGACTATGCTTTTCGGTATACGGTTTAGTTGCGATGGTCTCCTATGTCCTGGGTGGGCCTTTGGCCGATAAATATCAACCTCGAAAATTGATTGCCATTGCCTTATGGATGACCGCATTGGGAGGCTTTTTATTTGCTCAGTATCCTGATTTTTGGGTTCTTCAAGTCCTCTATGGTTGGTGGGGCTTTACCACAATTTTTCTTTTTTGGGCACCCATGATCAAAGCAACAAGAATTTGGGGCGGTGCCGATTCACAGGGAAAAGCGTTCGGTTTTCTTGATGGAGGTCGTGGACTAACTGGTGCCTTGTTTGGTTTGATGGGAGTTGTAGTCTTCTCCTTTTTTTTGTTGGAATCTCCTGAAATAGCTACTCTTCAAGACAGAAAGGATGCATTTACGTATGTGCTGTATTTCTCATCCGTAATTATCATCTTGGTAGGTGTTTTGGTGTGGTTTTTTATGAAAACCAGCGATAATGATGATAAAGTGATTCGTAATCGTATTTCCTGGGCAGATATTAAACAGGTCTTAAAACTACCTTCGGTTTGGCTGTTGATGGTAATTATTCTCTGTGGTTACGTCGGATATAAAATCACTGACGTTATCTCTCAATATGCCGAAGAGGTCATGTTGTATAATCAGGTTGATTCGGCTAAAGTTGGAACCTTGCTGCAATTTCTACGTCCTGCCACAGGCATCCTTTTTGGTTTGATAGCAGATAAGCTAAAAATCACATGGTTATTGGTGGTGAGCTTTATTTTGACATTAATCGGAGGCTTGCTATTTGCCAGTGGGCTGATAGCGCCAACAACCACGCTTTTGTTCTTTATGTCCGTTGTAGTAATTGCTGCTGGGGTTTATGCCACGAGGGCTTTGTATTTTGGGGTAATGCATGTCGGTAAAATACCGTTGACCTTGACGGGGACTGCCGTGGGTCTCATTTCGTTAATTGGCTACACGCCCGATGTATTTGCTGGTCCGGCCTACGGAATGCTTTTGGATGCACATCCCGGTGAGGAGCTGGGGCATCAAAATGTATTTTGGATGCTGAGTGTGTTTGCCTTTATTGGAGGAGTAGCTGCGTTTATCTACCAAAGAAAATATGGTAAGTAGTGACCTTATTGGTTTCTGTATTTGATGTTTTTTTCTGAAAGGGATATAATTTCCTTGATTCTTTTTTTTCGGGTTTCTTCCCGTTTGGCCTGTTTTAGCCAATAGAGATAGGGTTTTCTTTGGCTATGCGTAAAATTTTTGAAGTTTTCATGAGCGGTTTGATGTTTGTCAAAAGCTTTTTGTAAATCTTCCGGAACCACACCGTTTTCCACATCGTCCAGTTCGGTCCAAGAACCGTTTTTCTTGGCCACTTCAATGGCATTTAAACCACTTTTGTGCATCAATCCATCGGCCTTTAATTTTTTTATATGATTCTTGTTCACTCTGCTCCAAGTGCTTTTGGGTTTTCTGGGGCAGAAGTATTGTTTGCGCTTTCCATCGCCGAGACTTCTTACGGTACTATCTATCCATCCATAACAAAGAGCAACTTTTACGGCTTCTTCCCATCGCATACTTTCTTTATGGTGCTCCACCTTGTAAAAAATCAGGTGGACACCAGTTTGCGTTTCATGGTTTTCATGAAGCCACTCACGCCACTCTTTGTCATTTTTAAAATAATGCTCGGGATGCTTTTTCAAACTATATTTTTTGAGTCTCTATGTAGAAGTTTTTGTCAAAATCAACTTGGGCTCCTTCCAATGCTTCTGTTTTCCATTCAGCCGAGGGGAAGAGCCATTTTTCAAGACCATCCATAAAGACTCTAATGGGCATGTCAAAATCCTCTACAATATCAACGTATCTATAAGTAATGGAACCATCTTCGATTTTATATTCCAATTTAGGAATCATGGTTGTACGCAAGTATTGGTTGAAGAAAGCTGATAAATCCTTCCCGGACATCTCACTTAAATAGTTTTCGATTTGCGCTGAAGTAACCGTTTGATGGTAAAATTCTTTATTGAGGCCTCGTAACATTTGACGCCATTTATCATCGTCTTCCACCAATTGGCGAAGGGTGTGCAACATGTTGGCCCCTTTGTAATACATATCGCCAGAACCTTCTTTGTTTACCCCATAAGGACCAATAATAGGCCTGTCGTTTTGAATATTGGCACGGGTGCCAATAACATATTCTGCAGATGCCTTTTTTCCAAAATGATAATCAAGGTATAGGTTCTCCGAATAGGCTGTAAATCCTTCGTGAACCCACATATCTGCAATATCTTTATAGGTGATGTTATTGGCAAACCATTCATGTCCTGCCTCATGAATAATAATAAAATCAAATTGTAAACCCCAACCGGTACCAGATAAGTCACGTCCTAAATACCCATTTTCATATTTATTCCCGTAGGTAACAGAACTTTGATGTTCCATACCCAAATAGGGAACTTCCACTAATTTGAACCCATCTTCGTAGAAAGGGTAGGGGCCAAACCAATGTTCAAAGGCCCGCATCATCATAGGGGTTTGAGCAAATTGTCTTTTTGCTTTTTCCAAATTTTCGGGCAAAACGTAATAATCAAACTTTAAGGGACCTTCCTCCCCTTCATAAAGTTCACCAAAATGCGTATAATTCCCAATGTTTACATTAACACCATAGTTATTGATGGGATTTTCTACTACCCAATTGTAGGTTTTGAAATCGCCTTTATCCTCAACACTTTCCAATTGACCGTTCGAAACATCCATAAGATCTTTGGGAACAGTCACGCTAATTCGCATGCTGTCTACCTCGTCGTACATGTGGTCTTTGTTGGGCCACCAAACACTAGCGCCCAAACCTTGGCAAGATGTGGCGACAAATGGGTTTCCATTTTCGTCTTCTTTCCAAGAAAAGCCACCATCCCATGGCGCTCTAACGGCTTCACGCGGATATCCAGAGTATGTTATTTTAAGTTGATTAATTTCTCCAGGTATCTGTTTTTTTTTCAGTTTGATGAAATGTGCGTTTCCTTCGGAGGTAAACTTTAGTTTTTTGCCATCTTGAACCACAGACTCAATCTTCATGGGTGCTTGGAGGTCAATTTGAAGTGTTTTTGACTGCTCAAGCACTTTATACCGAACGATATTGTGACCTGAAATAAACTTTTTGGAGGGCTCCACTTTTACATTTAGGTCATAATAGTTCAAGTCCCACCATTCCCTTTCTGGTGTTATGCTGCCCCTTAGGGTATCCTGTCTAGTAAAATTTTGTGCATTGATGGACCAAGCTCCCAATAAAAGAGCAATAAGAAAGAAACTTTGTTTCATATGTAAACTTGTAATTATCTAAAAACCTTGTTTGGGAAAACCACTGGACTTTCATGCCCATCTTTTCCAACGGCAGCTACACCAAAAAAGAAATTGTCAATGACAATACCTTCTAAGGTATGTTCGCTGACATTACCTACGTATTTATAATTGTCCCAAGTAGGGGAAGTGGTATCTCTCCAATATATTTTATAGCCCACCGCACCATCTACCTTGCTCCATCTTAGTTTTGCGCTAGGTTCCACAATTCCACCAATTTCAACAGTTTCTGGGGCTGGTGGAGCCCAAGCGATCGATGCCAAGTTTATGGCATTTACAGCCGTTAGTTTTTTAGCATATCCAAAATTCACGTGCTCCAAAACATCACCATAGGCGATACCATCTTCTACACGAATATCTTGGTGTTGTTGGGTATAATTTTCATGCGCCTCCATAATTCGAATACCTGCAAAGCCGACATCATTAAATGGTCTGTGATGACCACCACGGCCAAAACGGTCCAAACGGTAAATCATCATGGGGTTCATTTCGGGCATATAGGTTTTGGTGGTTTTGTACACGTATCTTGCCAACTGACGGGAAATACCATCTACTTCGCCACCGTAAAAACGTCTTGCTCTACGTTGTTGTTCGGTTTCTGTTGGAGGAACAGGCTCTGAAAAGATTCGAAAATCCCTATTGCTTACTACACCATCAACACCTGTGATATTTCCAATCATATCATTATTGAGGATACCTACTATGTCCCATCCCTTTTCCTTGGCATAAGCCGCCATTCCTTTTCCACCATAAAGTCCTTGCTCTTCGCCGGATAGCCCCAAATAAATAATGCTGCTTTCAAACTTGTACTTGGAAAGTACTCGCGATGCTTCAATTGTCCCCGCCATTCCGCTGGCATTATCGTTGGCTCCGGGCGAATCTGAAGTATAGTTGGTTGGGTCGCTCACACGGGAGTCAATATCACCACTCATAATAATGAAGCGGTTCGGGAATTTGGTACCCCTTTGTATGGCGACAACGTTTACCACTTCAACATCTTTTACGATTCGGGCATTATCGCCTTTTTCAATCAGGTTTTTTTGATAGAAGACTTCCAAACAGTCTCCACAGCCTGATGATATTTTTTCGAATTCTGACTTGATCCATCTTCGAGCGGCACCTATCCCCCGAGTTTGGGAAACGGTATCGCTTAACGTGTGTCGTGTTCCGAAGTTTACAAGCGTGGTAACATCGCTCTCGATGCGCTCGGCTGATACATCATTGATGATATCGTAAATACGTGTGTCCGTTTGAGCTTGTGAAAGTGATATGATAAAAAATGCAAAAAGTAGGGGGAGGTAGTTTTTCATAATTCGTTTGAGTTGAGTTTTTCCTTGAAAAATTGAACCATAAAAATAGCAAAAAGAACCCAAATCATATGGTTGATTCCTGTTTTGATACTTTTGAAATATCAATCAACAATAAATATTGAGAAAAGGTTTTAATTCTGGATAAATGTAACTGTTTGGATTTCTCCATTATCCACTTCATAAATGGCGATGGCTTTAAAAACCTCTCCATTGATAGTGACCGATTCTTCGTCAATTACCTTGTTCCCAATAACAATCCTGTTTTTTATCTCACAATGTAAATCAGGGGTGTTTTCAAAAAATGCACCGTATTGCTGAACAAGTTTGGGTTTACCTTTAGATTGGAGTGTTTTTGGAAATTGGTAAAGTTCAGTATCATTTGCATAAGTGTCTGTAAAGGCTTCTATATCCCTGTTGTTGTATGCTTCCAGTTGTTCTTGTACAATTTTTTCCGCATCGGTTAATGGTCCATCGGGAAAAACAAAGGTCATGGATGAAATAAGCCCATTTTCAACTTGGTAAATGGCAACCTGGCGGCCATCTCTGCCATCAACTTTGGTGATTTCCTCATCGATTATGGTGTTTCCAAGTACAATTCGATTGACCACCTCTACACTTGAGTTCTTGACGTTTTCAAAAAAGCGACCATAGTTTTCGTGCATTTTGCCATTACCTTGATACATTTTTTCATTGGGAAAACGACTTACCAGAACATCATCTGAAAAACAACCCACAAAAGCATCTAAATTCCTATTATTAAATGCCATTACTTGATTTTGGATGATTTTCGCTGGTGACTCCTCAGCCACAAATGCCAATCTTTTTGAGTTAGGGCTAATGGCAATACGACTTATATTGTTGATTTCTTCTTGGTCAAATTCAATGATGGTTTCCCAATCAGAACCTTCGGAGCTAACGTCTAATGATAAAAGTGTTTTCCCCGCTCCGGTAACAATGGTATTTTTATCCAACCAGCAAATGTCTTCTTCATGGTCATAGGTGTTCGTTATTTTATTTGACTCACCGGTTATTGGGTCCAAGGACAAAATTTGCCATGTATTATTCTTTTTGCCAATAAAACTGACTAGATCGGTATTGGGTATGTTATGTAGTGACCGCCCTACGTTTTGATAAACTGTTTTTTGGGTGTCTTCTTCTAGGTTGATAATTTTTAGGTCCATTCGATTTTCTACCAAAACGGTGGCAACCAAAATATGGTCGTTGAACCAAACGTGGTATCCAATTTTCAAATTTGTGATCGGGGTAGATTCACTTGTTTTAAAATTGTATTCATATAAGCGTTGTAAACCATCCATATCCAACCGAATAGCAGAAATGGCATTTTTATCAGGAATGCGCAAGGGTGAATATTCACTTCCAGCAGTTGTATAGGTCAACCAAGTGGAAGTGCTGCCCTTATTCACATTAAATTGGAGTATGTCGGTTTGGTTTTCCCTCGTGGATGCAAATAAAACGGTGTCATCATCCCAAAATGAAGGTTGGTTGTCGTAACCCGGGTTATTGGAAATGTTTTTGGGATTGGTAAGAACCGGTTTTCCATTGTTTACTTCTAAGTCAAAAAGATACACCTCTGTTTCTGTCTGGGCCCATACATGGACATTTACCAACAAAAAGCAAATAATGAAAACTGTTCGTGTCATGGTTTTGTAAAACGTTTTAAAAGTAGCCTTACCCTTGCAGTATTTTCCACATGGTATTTGGCCTGTGTTTTTTTGAGTCCAACTTTGACTGTAATGGCCGAGTCGGGAAGTTCTTGGAACATAAATTCATCTGTCCAGTCATCACCAATGGCAAAAACAAAGTCGTAATCATCTTCACTTAACATACGAGTAGCAGCCCTACCTTTGTTCACGTTGCTGCTTTTTATTTCCATAACTTTATTACCGTTCAATACGCTAATATCGTCATTGCCTATTAAACTTCGTAATACGGTGTTAAGCTCAGTAGCTCTTTTGGCTCCAAAATCAGGATCGGTATTTCTATAATGCCAGGCCAAGGAATAATTCTTTTCTTCGATAAAAGAGCCCGGAGTTCTATCCACAAAGGATTCCAAAACAGGTCTAATTTTACCCATCCATTCTCCTTTTACTTGTTCCAACATTTTAAATTCATCACCATTTCGAGAAATCCAGACACCGTGTTCCACTATCATATTGTATTTTTTTGGCAAGAACCAGCGAGCAAAGGTTTGCTTGTCCCTTCCACTTATTAAAAACACGGTAGTGTCTTCTTGTTCGTGTAATTCGTCCAAAAGCTCATACAATTCTTCATCTGGCGATGCTTTTTGGGGGTCTTTGTGGAATCCGGCCAAGGTTCCATCATAATCCAAGAACAACAATCGTTTTTTGGATTTTGCATATTCTTCCTCGATCAGCAATAGGATTTCCGGGGACATTTTTTCGGAAATGAAGGCTTTGCCCAAATCCCTATTCTCTTTTAACGCATTCATAAACTCATTGGCCCAAACCTCTACATTGTAACGTTCCAATCTTTTTTGCAAAAACGTATTTCGGGATACTTGTTCCTCCATGGGCATATTAATGGCTTGCTTTAGGGTGTCTGCCTGCTGCTCAAAGTTGTTTGGGTTTATTAAAAGCGCTTCGTTCATTTCGTAAGCAGACCCGGCCATTTCACTCAAAATAAGCACTCCGGATTTATCTGTTCTGGTAGCAATATATTCTTTGGCTACCAAGTTCATTCCATCTCGTAGTGGTGTAAGCCATGCGATGTCACTTGAGGTGTAAAGGTCAATCAAACTTTCAAATGGCAAAGAGCGATAGAAGTACCAAATAGGTGTCCAATTTACCGTGGACAGCTCACCGTTGATTCTACCGACCAATTCATCCACTTCTCTTTTCAGCAATTGATATTGTGGTACGTTGGAGCGTGAGGGTACGGCCAATATGATTAGCCTGACTTTTTCTTTGTATTCGGGGTATTTCTGAAGGAAATATTCAAATGCATTGATACGCTTTGCAATACCCTTACTGTAATCCAAACGGTCTATGGATAGAATGAGCTTGGTGTCCGGTGCTGAGGCTTTGTGATTATCCAAACGAATCTGTAGGTCACTGCGTTCATCTTCACTTTTGGTATCGTGCAAAACGGCGGCATCCCTAAACTTTTTGTAATCGATTCCCATGGGGAAGGAATCCACTTTTATAACTCTGTTATCCAAATAAATCTCATTAAAGCTTACATCCAGGCCAATGAGCCTTCTCACAGAGCTCAAAAAGTGTCTTTCATAGTCATACGTGTGGAAACCGATAAGGTCCGAGCCTAACAATCCTTCCAATATTTCTTCACGCCAGGGCAGGGTCCGGAAAATTTCAAAAGAAGGAAAAGGGATATGTAAGAAGAAGCCGATGGTCGTGTCCGGACGTTTTTCTCGCACCATTTGGGGAACCAACATTAATTGGTAATCATGCACCCAAATGGTATCGTCTTCGCTTGAATTTTCTATGATGGCATCAGCAAACTTCTGGTTTACCGCTTTGTAGGTGTCCCAATAATTCAGCTCAAACTCGGAATATTTCAAAAAATAATGGAATAGGGGCCAAATGGTCCTGTTGCTGAACCCGTAGTAAAAACCATCTATTTCATCGGAATTGAGTTTTACTTTGGCACAGCCATGTTCTTCGAGGGCTTTGTCAATATCATCTTCAAGTGCTTCAGGAATTTCCTCATTGGTCAACCCTGACCAACCGATCCAAAGACTTTCACCTCCACTGTGTACAGATTTCATCCCTGTGGCCAATCCCCCAACACTTGGTATTGCTTTGATGGTTCCATTGCTAATTTGTAATTGAACGGGTAGTCGATTTGAGATTATGATAGTTTTGCCCATAAAAGGATGATTTTTGACCTATTTTTATTTTTTGTTTCTTTAAAAATCGGGAAATTCGAGCGCAAAACCAATTACTTCTAACCCTTTTGAGAATTTTTGATCTATGGACAACTTGAATTACGGAATTATAGGAAATTGCAGGAGCGCGGCATTGATTTCCAAAGAAGGCTCCATAGACTGGTGCTGTTTACCGCAATTTGACTCAACTTCAATATTTGCGAAATTATTGGACGAGAAAAAAGGAGGTAGTTTTGAAATACTTCCCAAAGGGAGTTATACCATTGAGCAGGAATATTATCGTAACACCGCGATTTTGATTACTCGGTACTCTGAAGGGGACAATGTTTTTGAGGTGCATGACTTTATGCCCCGTCACCATAAAATGAATGGAAAGTACAAAGCCCAGCCCGAAATTATCCGCTATGTAAAATATGTTTCGGGTAAACCTAAGTTTTCGGTTAAATATGATCCTAAATTGGAGTATGGTCTGGGAGAAACCAAGCATTTTGTAAAGCAGGATTTTATAGCTAGCCTTACCCATAAGTTAAAATATGACACCCTGTTCCTTTATACATCCTTTGATAAGGAGCGTATTCTGGAGGGTGAGGAGATCACTTTGGAGGAAGATGGCTATTTTTTGATTTGTTACAACGAAAAAATATTGATGCCGACTACCGATACTATGGGGTTGGAACTGGAGCGTACCAAGGTGTACTGGTTGGATTGGTCCGCTAAAACTCCAAACTATCAAAAGTTTAAAGATGATATAATCAGAAGTGCCATAACCTTAAAAATGTTGACCTATGACAAAACTGGTGCTGTTTTGGCCGCTGCCACCACATCTCTCCCCGAGACCATTGGTGAAGTGAGAAACTGGGATTATCGTTTTTGTTGGATTCGAGATGCATCCATGGTGATCAAGGTGGTTTCCGAACTTGGACATAAGAACTCTGCCAAGCGTTACCTTCAGTTTATTATTGATTTGATGCCCGACAAGGATGAAAAACTTCAGATCATGTACGGTATCAATAAGGAAAAAACATTAACAGAGAGAACCTTGAACCATTTTGATGGTTACAAAGATTCCAAGCCTGTTCGTGTTGGCAATGCTGCATATAAACAACGTCAAAACGATATTTATGGCATTTTGATGGATGTGATTTACGAGCAGTTGAAAAACTTTAGCAACGATATTGAGAATGTTGAGGAACTATGGAGCATTACCAAAGGTATTGTATGGATTGTTGGAAAACACTGGGAGGAACCAGATAAGGGTATTTGGGAATTCCGTGGGGAAGACAAACATTTTACTTTCTCCAAGGTTTTGTGTTGGGTAGCCTTGGATCGTGCCATAAAAGTGGCGAATATGTTTGGAAAAACAAGAAAGCTGGAACGTTGGACTGCACTTGAGCAGAAAATTAAGGACGACATCCATGAAAATGCATGGAATAGCGATATCAACGCATTTGTACAGAGTTATGGCTCCCGTCATTTGGATGCTTCCGTATTATTAATGGAACCTTATGGTTTTATCCATGCCCGTGATCCAAAATATGTGAGTACGGTAAAAGCAATAGAAGAAGGGCTTAGCAACGATGGTCTTTTGTACCGATACAAAAACGAAGATGATTTCGGACTTCCGTCTTCATCATTCACCATCTGTACTTTTTGGTTTATCAATGCCCTGTTCAAAATTGGAGAGGAAGAGAAAGCGTTGGATCGATTTGAAAAGTTATTGGGCTACAGCAACCATTTGGGATTGTTCAGTGAGGATATCGATTTTAAAACGAAACGTTTGCTGGGTAACTTCCCACAGGCGTATTCGCATTTGGCACTTATTGAATGTGCTATTAACTTCTCCAAAAAGCAAGGAGATGAGAAAATATTGGAATCCATAGGTTAAAAAGGCTATATAAAGAAGTGATATGTCACCTCGAGCGCAGTCGAGAGGTCTCGAAAACCTAAACTTTTCAATTTGGTCTCTACTACGCTCGACCTGAAATGTTTTATAAAAACGGAATTGATTACAAAAAAACGCCCCAATCGGGGCGTTTTCAAATCCTAGTGGGTTGTTTTCATCCCAACAAATATTTGAATTAGTCAAAGGTATACCCATTATCTGCGGCAACTTTGTCGGCAATCTGCGTTCTAAGTTTCACAACATTGGGTTGATTTGTATACTTGGTAAAGCGCTTAAGCCCCATTAGCATCATGCGTTGTTCATCACCTTCTGCAAAAGAAACTATAGCTTCCTTTCCTTTTTGTTGGATGATGTCAACCGCCCTGTACAAATACAATTTGGACATGGCTATTTGTGCTGCCTGGGCTTCTTCACCAAAGCGTTTAGCATTTTTCTCGGTTCTTAGAATGGCTGATTCTGCCATATAGGTTTGAATCAGGATATCAGAAGCGGCCATCAACAACATTTGATGTTTTTCCAAATCCGGTCCAAATTTTTGAACGGCACTTCCTGCAATCATCAAAAATACTTTTTTCAATCGAGTTATCAGGTCTTTTTCTTCCGATAGGAGCTCAGAGAAGTCTGGTGTCTCAAACGATGGGATGCCCATCAATTCTTCCCCCACAGCCGTAGCTGGACCTAGTAAGTCAACATGGCCTTTCATGGCCTTTTTTACCAACATTCCTACGGAAAGCATACGGTTGATTTCGTTGGTACCTTCATAAATTCTAGAAATACGGGCATCTCTCCAGGCAGATTCCATTGGGGTATCGGCGCTAAAGCCCATTCCTCCAAATATTTGGATACCTTCATCCGTAGTATGCTGAACATGTTCAGAAACAGCCACTTTTAAAATGGAACATTCAATAGCGTATTCTTCTACACCTTTAAGCTCTGCTTCTTGGTGAGAGTTTCCACTGGCTTCGCGAATAGCGATTCTATCCTCGATATTTTTTGCAGCACGGTAACAGGCGGCTTCATCTACATAAGCATTGGTAGCCATATCTGCAATTTTTGCTTTGATGGCACCAAAGTTTATGATCGGTGTTTTGAACTGAATACGTTCGTTGGCATATTTGGTAGCCTCACCAATAACTCTTCTTTGAGCCTCCAAACATGCGGCTGCCAATTTAATCCTGCCCACATTTAGGGCGTTCATGGCAATCTTGAAGCCATTACCTCTTTCAGAAAGCATGTTTTCGACGGGTACTTTTGTCTCGTTGAAAAATACTTGACGGGTAGAAGAGGAGTGGATTCCCAATTTTTTTTCTTCTTCACCTAGGGAAATTCCATTTGCCGAGTCGTTTTCGACAATAAACCCGGTAATATTTTTATCATCTTCGATTCTGGCAAAAACAATGAACAGGTTGCAGAAACCTGCGTTGGATATCCACATTTTCTGTCCTGTTATGCTGTAGTATTTACCATCGTCGGAGAGCACTGCTTTGGTTTTACCTGAGTTGGCATCGGATCCAGCCCCCGGCTCTGTCAAACAATACGCGCCAAACCACTCACCGGTAGCCAATTTAGGTACATATTTTTGTTTTTGCTCTTCGGTTCCATATAAGGTAATGGGCAAGGTTCCAATTCCAGTATGCGCACCAAATGCTGTACTAAAGGACCCTGTTGCGCCTGAAATATAGTCACAGACCAGCATAGTGGAAACAAAACCCATTCCCATACCTCCATAGGCTTCAGGGACAGCGATACTTAAAAGACCAAGCTCTCCAGCCTTATTCATGCATTCTTCGGTATATGCATAATCTTTTTTCTCGAAACGCTCCCAATGCGCCCAAAGTTCTCTGTCCACAAATTCCTTGGTGCTTTCACGCATCATTTTTTGTTCTTCGTTGAGGTCTTCAAGGGTGAACACGTCTTCACATTTGGTCTCCTTGACCAAAAATTGACCTCCTCTCAGTATGTCTTTTTCTTTAGTATCGCTCATGATTTTTTGTGTTTAGTAATTTTTAATTTAGGAATTCGAATATACCTGCAGCACCTTGTCCAGTACCTACGCACATGGTGACCATGCCGTATTTACCTTTCATGTCCCGTTTTCTCATTTCATCAAAAAGTTGGACGGATAACTTGGCACCGGTACAACCCAATGGGTGGCCAAGTGCGATGGCACCACCGTTCACATTCACGATATCTTGGTTTAGGCCAAGTTCTCGGATAACCGCCAATGATTGTGAGGCAAAGGCTTCGTTCAGTTCAATAAGGTCTATCTGGTCTTGTTTCATCCCAGCTTGCTTTAAAGCTTTTGGGATTGCTTTTACAGGTCCAATCCCCATTATCCTTGGTTCCACGCCAGCTGCAGCATAGTTTACCAAGCGGGCAATGGGCTCAAGATTCAATTCTTTCACCATTTCCTCACTCATTACCATTACAAAAGCAGCACCATCACTCATTTGTGAGGAATTACCAGCTGTAACGCTTCCTCCTGCCGCAAAAACAGGTCTAAGTTTGTTCAGTGTAGGGATATTGGTCCCTTTTCGTGGTCCTTCATCTTTGTTGACGGTGTATGTTTTGGTTTCTTTTTTCCCTGCCTCGTTCACAAAGGTGTGTTCCACTTCTATAGGTACAATTTGGTCTTGGAAACGATTTTCTGCTTGAGCCTTCAAGGCCTTCATATGTGAATTGAAGGCGAATTCATCTTGGTCCTCACGAGAAACCTTGAACTGTTTCGCAACCGCTTCAGCGGTTAGCCCCATGCCCCAATAGTAATCTTCGTGGCCTTCTTTGGCTGTGGCGTAATCAGGGGTTGGTTTATAACCACCCATTGGAATATAACTCATACTTTCGGCACCACCGGCGATAATACAATCGGCCATTCCTGACTGTATTTTGGCCGTTGCAATTCCAATGGTCTCCAAACCAGAGGCACAATATCGGTTAACGGTCACACCGGGTACATCTTCAATGTCAAGTCCCATAAGTGAAATAAGCCTTGCCATGTTTAAGCCTTGTTCGGCTTCGGGCATGGCATTTCCCACAATAACGTCATCAATACGTTTTTTGTCCAATTGAGGGAGCTCGTTCATCATGTATTCGATGGTTTCGGCCGCCAGTTCGTCTGGTCGCTTAAACCTGAACAGACCTTTTGGTGCTTTGCCCACGGCTGTTCTATATCCTTTTACTATATATGCTGTTTTCATTCTTTCTTTTTGATTTTTAGATTCAAGAACCAAGAGTCAGGATTTTAGGTCTTGGCTCTTTTGTCTTGATTCTTGTGTCTAATTTCTCAAGGGTTTTCCTGTTTTCAACATGTGCTGGATACGTTCCAAAGTCTTTCTTTCGGTACAAAGTGATAGAAAGGCTTCTCTTTCCAAATCCAAAAGATATTGTTCGGTTACCATTGTTGCTTCAGAAAGGTCACCGCCGGCCATTACATAGGCCAGTTTGTCGGCAATCTTTTTATCGTGCTCCGAAATATAATGTCCAGCTTCCATGGAGTCGGTTCCTACCAAGAACATACCCAAGGCTTGTTTTCCAAGTACTTTTACATCTTTGCGCTTCACAGGCTTGGTGTAAGCTGCATCTGCCATAAGTTTCGCATAGGCTTTTGCTGTTGCAATTTGACGGTCTTTGTTGACTACTACAACATCCTTTCCTTTTTGTAAGATGCCCAAATCAAAGGCTTCGTAGGCGGATGTTGATACTTTGGCCATTCCGATGGTGAGGAAATACTCTTGAAGCACATTGAGCTCCACATCATTTTTCCTGAAAGTGTCCGAAGCGCGAAGGGCCATTTCCTTGGAGCCACCTCCGCCAGGAATTACACCAACACCGAATTCCACCAAACCAATGTAGGTTTCGGCCGCGGCCACCACTTTATCGGCATGGAGTGAGAGCTCACAACCACCGCCCAAACACATGCCATGAGGGGCAGAAATAGTAGGGATAGAGGAATATCTCATCCGCATCATGGTATCTTGGAACATTTTGATGGCCATATTCAGCTCATCGTATTCTTGTTCGACGGCCATCATAAAAATCATTCCGATGTTGGCGCCAACAGAGAAATTCGCAGCTTGGTTACCCACAACCAATCCTGCAAAATCTTTTTCGGCAAGGTCCACGGCTTTGTTCAAACCAGCGAGTACGTCACCGCCAATGGTGTTCATTTTAGATTGGAATTCGCAGTTAAGGATTCCATCGCCCAAATCTTCGATAACAACTCCGCTATTTTTGAAGACTTCTTTTGTTTTTCTGATGTTGTCCAAAATGATAAACGCATCCTGACCTGGAACTTTTTCCATGGTCTTTTTCGGAATATCGTAGAAGTAGGTGTTCCCTTCTTTTACAGTGTAAAAGGAATCAATTCCGACTTCTTTCATTTCGGCAACCCATGCGGCTGCTTCCAGACCTTCAGCCTTAATGAATTCAAGACCTTTTTCGAGCCCTACGGCATCCCAAATTTGGAAGGGTCCGTGCTCCCAGCCAAAACCGGCTTTCATGGCATCATCTATTTTGTATAACTCATCCGTGATTTCTGGAATACGATGGGTTACATAGGCAAAAAGTGCTCCGAAGCTCTTTCGGTAGAATTCTCCTGCCTTGTCTTTTCCTCCAACTAAAACAGGGAAACGGTCAATGACCTTGTCAATGGTCTTGGTGAGTTCCAAAGTGGCAAATTTCGCACTCTTTTTGGAACGATAATCCATGGAATCCAAATCCAAAGTGAGGATTTCACTTTTACCATCGTCTCCTTTAATTTTTTTGTAAAAACCTTGCCCAGATTTGCTGCCCAACCATTTGTTGTCCATCATGGTCTGGATAAAATCAGGTAACTGGAACAATTCGTGGCGCTCGTCGTCCTTGCAGTTTTCACTGATCCCATTGGCCACATGGACAAGTGTATCCAATCCTACCACATCTACGGTACGGAAGGTGGCGGATTTAGGCCGTCCAATGACGGGTCCTGTTAATTTATCGACTTCCTCGACCGTCATTCCCATTTCTTTTACCGCGTGGAACAGACTTTGAATACTGAAGATTCCGATTCTGTTTCCGATAAAGGCAGGGGTGTCCTTGGCCACTACAGATGTTTTGCCCAAGAACTGTTCTCCGTATCCGTTTAAGAACTCCAGAACATCTTTGGAGGTTTTCGGGCCTGGGATGATTTCAAAAAGCTTTAAGTATCTGGCTGGGTTGAAAAAGTGGGTACCGCAGAAATGTTTCTGGAAATCCTCACTTCTTCCTTCGCTCATAAACCGAATTGGTATTCCAGAAGTGTTTGAAGTAATCAAGGTTCCTGGCGTACGGTGTTTGTCCAAATTTTCGAACACCTGTTTTTTGATATCCAACCGTTCCACGACCACTTCTATGATCCAATCCACATCGGCCACTTTGGAAATGTCGTCTTCCAAGTTTCCTGTGGTAATGCGATCAGCAAATTTTTGGTGGTAAATAGGCGAGGGTTTGGATTTTAGCGAAGCAGTCAATGAATCATTTACCAAACGATTGCGTACTGCTTTGTCTTCCAAAGTAAGTCCTTTGGCTTTTTCCTTGTCGTTAAGTTCTCGTGGAACTATATCCAACAATAACACCTCGACCCCAATGTTCGCAAAGTGACATGCAATGCCACTTCCCATAATTCCGGAACCGATTACGGCAACTTTGTTTATATGCCTTTTCATGTGCGAGTTTATAATTTAATTATTAGTTGTTTTTGTATATATTTTTTTGTCTGTAATTAACTTATTGATGGTTTCAATGACCCTGAAAAATCCTATCAAATCTTCTTGAGAACTATGTTCTTTTACGACTTCATTGAAACGCAATACTACTTCTTTGGATTCTCCCCGTTTTTCTAAACCGAGTGGGGTAAGGAATATCAAGACCCCACGTCCGTCTTTCGGGTTACGCTTGCGTTGTATATATCCTTTTTGCTCAATACTTTTTAAAATCCTTGATAAACTAGTTGCCTCCATCCCCATTTTGGGACCCAATGTGGTGCTTGGTGTACCCCCTTTTGGGTCAATGCTCAATAGCGTAAATCCAATAGCCATCGTGAGCCCATAGCTTTTCGCCTCTTCATTGTACATTTTGCTAACAGCCTGCCAGGTGGCCCTAAGGGCGTAATCAATGGTCAAATCTTTCATAGAACTGGTTTGGTGTTCTCAAATATAGGAAAATTTATTATGCATGCATAATAAATTTAGTTTAAGTGTAAGGGAATTTTAATAAAAAATGGAATGTGTTCCTCATACATCAATTCATAAGTGGTATTGGTCAGATCGTTTGTTAATATATGGCGTGTTAATAAGATATTGTGAAAATACATTCACTTAAACATTAATTATGAATATCAAAAACCTATTTTGTGCGATTATTTCGCTTGTATTTCTATGGTCCTGTGGTAAAGACGATAGCCCTGAACCACCCAAGAACAATGCTCCCAAAATTGAGGCGCAAAGCTTTACGGTTACTGAAGACATTGCGGATGATGTAACCATTGGCACTGTAGAGGCCACAGATACAGACAAGGATAAATTGACTTTTAGTATCAGCACTAATGATAACAACCTGTTTGAGATTAGCGATTCTGGGGTCTTGAGTTTAGCTTCCGGTAAGTCTTTAAACTTTTCTTCCAAAGCACAACACCAAATAGTTGTTTCAGTTACGGATGGCGAAGATAGTTCCAATGGGAGTATAACCATAAAAGTTACTTCGGTAACCGCCTTAAATCAGGCTCCACAATTGGAAGATCAAAGTTTTGATGCATCTGAGGATATTTCGGATACTGATATAATTGGAACAGTCGATGCATCAGATGTAGAAGGTGACAACCTTACCTATTCAATCACAGAAAATGATGGAGAACTTTTTGAAATTGATGAGAATACAGGTGAGCTGAGCTTGGTTGCAGGGCAAAACCTGGACTTCGAACTTTTTGAGGAACATACTATTACTATATCGGTAACGGATGGCACTAACATCTCTGAAGCCACTATTACCATTATAGTTGGAAACATTGTTGATTCCCTTTCTGAAGATAGCACATCTTTTGTTACCATATGGAAAACAGAAGTAGCCGAAAAAGAGATTATTGTGGGAACCAATGACGAACTTGACCTAGCTTATGACTACACTATAGATTGGGGAGATGGAACTATTGAAAACTTAACTGAAGGCAATCCTAGTCATATTTATAGTAGTCCTGGAACATATACGGTTGCCATAAATGGGCAGTTTCCTTCAATTAGGATTGATAAAGATCTTTTTGATTTTGAACCAATCACTACCTTAATCTCAATTGAACAATGGGGAACTATACAATGGAAAAATTTGGAATCAGCTTTTCATAATTGTGAAAACATGGAGTATAATGCCTCAGATGCTCCTGATTTATCTCAAATAACATCACTTTGGAATATGTTTAGATACGCAAGTAAATTCTCTGGAGCGGATTTAAACCATTGGGATGTTAGTACTGTGACAAATATGACCGGTATGTTCAATGGAACAGATTCAAATCTTTTGGTGGTAAGTCAATGGAATGTTGAAAATGTAGTACATATGGGAATTATGTTTAGAAAATCCGAATTTAATGACGATTTAAGTAATTGGAACGTGAGCAATGTTGAAGATATGGGATCTATGTTTGCATATGCTCCTAACTTTAATGGAAATTTAAGTACTTGGGATGTGAGTAATGTTACGGATATGAGTGGAATGTTTTCTTTGGCATCAACATTCAATCAAGACTTAAGTGCTTGGAATGTAGACAATGTAATTTTTATGGAAGGAATGTTTCATCAAGCAACGTCGTTTAATCAAGATATTAGTAATTGGCAGGTACAAAATGTTACCAATATGTACCTGATGTTCTGGGGAGCTGACTCCTTTAATCAAAACCTTGGCAACTGGGAAATTAGTAGTCTAGAGCCTGGAAATATCGACGGAGATGGATTATATGAAGCCTTTGATGATTCTGGAATGTCACCAGAAAACCTAAGTGCCACTTTGATAGGATGGGCCAATAATCCCAATACCGCTTTAGGTATTGTTTGCGGTATTGAAGGACTTTCTATGTGTGATAGTAATGAAGCAATTGATGCTTTTGCAAAACTAGCAGCGGAACTGGGATGGCAATTTTCCAGTTACCCTGATTTGGTAACCTGTCAATAATATTATTTTTGAATCGAAAGAAAACAAAAAACCAACGGTTTTCCGTTGGTTTTTTTATTGCTGGTAACTATGTCTGATGAGATTCTTCACTACGTTCAGAATGACAGTCATTTTAACTGAACCATACTGATTGTAAATGAGATTTCTCAACTGCTCCTTCGACTGCGCTCAGAATGACAGCTCGAAATGACAGTTAATCATTGCTAATTGAACATTGTAAATTACTCAATGCCCATAAATATCATTATACAAATTGATGAACTTTGCTTTGATAATCTTTCGCTTTAGCTTGAGTGTGGGGGTGAGGAGACCTTCTTCCACACTCCAAACATCCGGTGTAAGTCTAAACTGTTTTACTTTTTCCCATTTGGCAAATTCTTGATTGGCCCAGTCCACTTCTTCCTGCATACGGGCAATAACCTTTTCGTTTTTAGCAATATCCGCATTTGAATCCAATTTTAACTCGTGGCGCTTGCCCCATTCCTTTACAAACTCAAAGTTGGGCTGAATCAAGGCAGCGGGCATTTTTTCGCCTTCACCGACTACCATAATCTGTTCTATGAACCGGGATTGCTTAAAGCGGTTCTCCAATAATTGTGGTGCTACGTATTTGCCTCCAGAGGTTTTGAACATCTCTTTTTTACGGTCAGTTATTCGTAAAAATCCTTCTGCATCAATCTCACCGATATCACCCGTATGGAAATAGTCGCCCGTCATTACCTGGGCAGTTTTTTCAGGGTCTTTGTAGTAACCTAGCATTACATTGGGCCCTTTGCAGAGGATTTCACCATCTTCTGCAATTTTAACTTCGACCCTATCTATAATTTTACCTACAGTTCCAATTTTCCATCCCCTGTTTCGTTGATCGTTAACGGCTATTACCGGGGAAGTTTCAGTAAGACCATATCCCTCCATAACTGGCATATCTGCAGCGCCAAAGATACGGGCGAGTCTGGGTTGAAGCGCAGCACTACCGGATACCATAACGGATAGATTTCCGCCAAGACCCTCTTTCCATTTGCTGAAAATCAATTTTCTCGCAAGTCCCAATTTTTTTCCATACCACCAACCATTCGCGCCATAAGGTTCAAATTTAAGTCCTAACTCGACTGCCCAGAAGAACAGTTTCTTTTTGATTCCTGTTAAAGCAGCGCCTTTTGCTATAATGGAGTCGTAAACTTTCTCTAACAGTCGGGGCACTACTGTCATCACATTGGGTTTTACCTCCTTAACGTTATCACTGATTTTGTCCAATCCTTCAGCAAAATGGATTTCAACACCACAATATTGATAGAGATAGAGAATCATACGTTCAAAAATGTGGCATACGGGCAAAAAGCTAAGTGCGACGCCACCCGTTTCAAAGGGCACTCTTTTTTGGCTATCCACTACATTAGAAACAATATTGTCATGTGAAAGCATAACCCCTTTTGGTTTACCCGTGGTTCCTGAGGTATAAATCAGAGTGGCCAAGTCTTCAGGTTTAACCGTGTCTTTTAGTTTGTCGACTTCCTCTTGATTGGATGCATCAGTGCCTGCGTCCAGGACTTCTTTCCAGTTTTTACAATTATCAAGCTCGTCAAAGGAATAGACCTCTTCCAGTTTTTTGATTTTGGAACTGATCGCAAGTACTTTTTCCAATACCTCCTCACAGGAGACAAAGCAATATTTTGCTTCGGAATGGTTTAGAATGTACTCATAATCCTCTTCTGAAATAGTTGGGTATATGGGAACGGTCTGTGCGCCGATTTGTAGAACCCCGATATCCATGATGTTCCACTCTGTGCGATTTGTCATGGAAATAATGGCAATCTTATCGTTTGGTTTAACGCCCATTCGCAACAAAGCTCTACTTATAGCATTTGCTTTGTCAATGTATTCTTGGGTGGATGTAGTTATCCATTTGCCATCACTTTTAGTGACCAATGATTTTTCTAAGGGATATTTTTCAAGTTGATAGTATGGGAAATCAAATAATCGGGTAACAGTTTGCATAGTAAGTTTTGTGTAAAGCGATTGCAAATTAGCAAATCAGACCTTAACAATGAAACAGATTTAACAATTACCTAAGGTGAATTTTGAAAAATTCCCAATTTTTCACCCTTAAAAGAGGTGAATTATACTAATTCTCCAAGTTTTCCAACCACTCCCGTGCATTTACAAATGCCTGTAGCCAAGGAGATACTTCATCGACTCTATCCTTTGGATAGTGCGCCCAGTTCCAAGGGAATGTTGAACGCTCAATGTGCGGCATGGTCACCAAATGTCTACCGGTTTTATCGCAAAGCATTGCAGTGTTATAATCACTTCCGTTTGGATTGGCAGGATATCCTTCGTAACCATATTTTGCCACAATATGGTATTGGTCCTCGGTATGCGGGAGACTGAATTTACCTTCACCATGACTGATCCAGACACCAAGTGTGGTTCCTGCCATATTGCTTAGCATAACCGAGTTGTTCTTCTGGATTTTTACTGAAGTAAAATTGCTCTCATGTTTGTGAGAGTCATTGTAGGTCATTTTACCATGAGTGTCGTGTTCCGGGTTGATCAAATCCAACTCCATAAATAGTTGACAACCATTACAAATCCCTACAGAAAGGGTATCAGGTCTGGCAAAGAAATCTTTTAATGCTTTATTGGCCTTTTCGTTGTATTTAAATGCTCCAGCCCAACCTTTGGCACTTCCCAATACATCGGAGTTGGAAAAACCACCAACGGCACCAATAAATCGGATACCTTCCAAAGTTTCCCTACCAGTAATCAGGTCGGTCATGTGCACATCTTTCACATCAAAACCTGCCAAGTACATAGCATTGGCCATTTCGCGCTCGGAATTACTCCCTTTTTCACGTAGAATGGCAGCTTTGGGTCGATGGCTGAGCGGAGTCGAAGCTATTGGGAGTTTCCCTGCAAAACTAGAAGGAAAAACATAGTTTAAAGGTTGCTCTTTGTAATTGTCGTAGCGGTCCTTGGCCAACCCGTTCGCGGTCTGTTTATTGTCCAACAAATAGGAAGTTTTGAACCAAGTATCGCGCAAAGAGGAAATGTTCAATCCTATTTCGATGCTGTTGTTTTTGATTTTCAGGATGCTTTCTGATGTTGGGGTACCGATTTTGGCAAAATTAATCCCTGCTGCTTGCATCACCTTTTCTATGGAAGCATCTTTAGCTTGCAACACTACACCAATATTTTCAGAGAACAATAGTTTGATGATATCTTGTTCGCCAATACTGGATAAATCCAATTTTGCACCCAAATCTTTATCAGCAAAACAAAGTTCCAAGAGGGTAGTAATCAAACCACCTGAAGCTACATCGTGACCAGCCAAAATTTGATCATCTTTGATGAGTTTCTGCAAGGTATTGAAAACAGTTTTTAGATAATCAGCCTCCAAAACGGATGGAGCTTCATCACCAATACCGTTCAAAATTTGAGCAAAGGAAGAACCACCTAATTTGTGGCTGTCCTTGGATATATTGATGTAGTAAATATCCCCGCCATCTTTTTGTAAAACAGGTTCCACTACTTGGTTGATATTGTTGCAATTCGCACCGGCAGAAATGATTACCGTTCCAGGGGACAATACTTCACCATCCTTATACTTTTGTTTCATGGAAAGTGAGTCCTTTCCTGTAGGCACGTTAATGCCCAAATCTATGGCGAACTTAGATAACGATTCCACTGCCGAATACAAACGTGCATCCTCACCTTCATTTCTACAGGGCCACATCCAGTTGGCGGAGAGCGATACGGATTTTAAGCCATCTTTTAATGGTGCCCAAACAATATTGGTCAAAGATTCCGCAACACTATTTCTACTTCCGGCTACAGGGTCAATCAAAGCGGAGATAGGGGAGTGGCCAATACTCGTCGCAATCCCTTCTTTGCCTTTAAAATCGAGTGCCATTACACCACAGTTGTTCAAAGGTAATTGCAATGGTCCTGCACATTGTTGCTTTGCAACACGTCCGCCCACACAACGATCCACTTTATTGGTGAGCCAATCTTTACACCCTACGGCTTCCAATTGTAGTACTTGCTCCAAATAATCGTGGAAATGTTCCAAAGAATAGGCTAGTGCAGGATACTTTTGTTGGGCAGTTTTATCGGCCATAATGGTTTTTGGAGAGCTTCCGAACATGTCTGAAAGTTCCAAGTTCATTGGTGTTTCCCCTGTTTTGCCAGAGGTGAATTTAAAAGTATGGTCGCCCGTAACTTCACCTACATTGTACATTGGGGCGCGTTCACGTGCCGAAACGCGGTTTAACAAATCCAAATCTTTTTCTCCGATTACTAATCCCATACGTTCTTGGGATTCGTTTCCAATCAATTCTTTTTTAGAAAGCGTAGGATCACCGACAGGTAATTTGTCCGTGTCGATGGTACCGCCAGTTTCTTCTACCAATTCAGATAGACAGTTCAAATGTCCACCAGCTCCGTGGTCGTGAATGGAAACAATGGGGTTGTCATGACTTTCAAACAATCCGCGAACGGCGTTTGAAGCTCGTTTTTGCATTTCAGGGTTGGAACGTTGTACCGCATTCAGCTCGATAGCAGAGCTAAACTCTCCAGTATCTGCACTGGATACGGCGGCTCCACCCATCCCAATACGGTAATTATCACCACCTAGAACGACTATTCTGTCTCCCTTGCTTGGTGTATCTTTTAAAGCTTGGTCGGTTTTTCCATACCCGATACCACCGGCCATCATAATGACTTTGTCGAAGCCAAGTTTTCGTGCTTCTTCTTGATGTTCAAAAGTAAGTACAGACCCTGCGATTAAAGGTTGTCCGAATTTATTTCCAAAGTCGGATGCCCCGTTTGATGCTTTGATCAAAATATCCATGGGGGTCTGGTACAACCAATCCCTTTCTTGCATTCCCTTTTCCCACGGACGGTTTTCCTCCAAACGGGAGTAGGAAGTCATATAAACAGCGGTTCCTGCCAAAGGCAATGAACCTTTTCCTCCAGCCAAACGGTCACGAATTTCGCCTCCGGAACCCGTAGCGGCGCCGTTGAAAGGTTCCACAGTGGTTGGGAAATTATGGGTTTCCGCTTTTAGCGATAGTACGGAATCAAACTCTTTTTCTTCGTAAAAATCAGGTTGGTCAGCACTTTTAGGTGCAAATTGGATGGCTTTTGGGCCCTTTATAAAGGCGACGTTGTCTTTGTAGGCGGAAACAATATCGTTAGGGTTGGCTTCGGATGTTTTTTTGATCAATTTAAATAGGGAAGAGGGCTTCTCTTCTCCATCGATCACAAAAGTTCCATTGAAAATTTTGTGCCTGCAGTGCTCGGAATTCACCTGACTAAAGCCAAATACTTCGGAATCTGTCAACTTGCGTCCTAATTTCTTGGCGAGTCCTTCCAAATATTCAACCTCTTCATCGCTGAGAGCCAATCCTTCTTTTTGGTTGTAAGAAGCGATATCATCAATTTCCATAATAGGTTCAGGAACGATATCGATGGTGAAAATATCTTGTCCCAAAGAGGTATATTTTTGGGAAAGCATGGGGTCGAAATCGGTAAAATCCTCTTCGACAGCATGGAACTCTTCAATTCGGATGATTCCTTGGACGCCCATGTTTTGGGTGATTTCGGTGGCGTTGGTACTCCACGGGGTCACCATGGCAGCACGTGGCCCAATAAAAAAGGCGTCGAGTGACGCCGCTTCAATTTTGGGTTGGTCGCCAAACAACCATGTCAGTTTATTAATGTCTTCCTGAGCGATTTCCTGAGTGGTTTGGACGGCAAAAACCTTGGTAGCCTTGTCCCCAAAAAAATGGATCATACAATCTTTGCGTTGAACGGTTTAAGAAAGTGCAAATTTACGATTTTGGAACGTAATTCATCTAACTACAAAGGTGTTTTGTTAACTAAACAATGTTGATAGCATGTTTGGTTGGTAAAATAGAGGTGTTTATTTTAATAATCCTCTAAAAGTTGAAAACGTCAATAGTTTAAACATAGAGGATTAAAGTTGTTTTCCTATCTTAGGAGAATTATAGCTAACTCAAAACCAACCTTATGAAAATTACCAAAATCCTCTTGTCAGGGATATTGCTTTTCGCTGGTATTACTACTTCAACAGCGCAAAAAAAGTACTCCAAAAATCAAGTCAAAAAATTTAAAACCGAAGTCGAATCCATTGTGGAAGCCAATAAAAAGCAGACACAGGTTATGGTGGACAAAATCTTCAGTTTTGCCGAGTTGGGCTTTCAAGAAGAGGAAAGTTCCAAATACCTCACAGGAATCTTGGAAGAAAACGGTTTCACCATTGAACATTCAGTCTCTAACATTCCTACCTCTTGGTTCGCCACTTGGAGCAATGGAGACGGGCCCGTTATTGCGTTGGGAAGTGATGTGGATTGTATCCCAAAAGCATCCCAATATCCTGGGGTAGCGTATCACAAACCCATTGTTGAAGGTGCTCCAGGTCACGGAGAAGGTCATAATTCAGGTATACCCTTGAACATTACAGCTGCGCTGGCGGTAAAACAGGTAATGGAGAAAGAAGGTATTGGAGGAACATTGATTCTTTGGCCTGGAATTGCTGAGGAATTGGTGGCTGCAAAAGCATGGTACGTTCGCGATGGCCTTTTTGATGATATTGACATGTGCATTTTTACCCATGTGAGTAGTAACTTGAGTGTTTCTTGGGGGCCGACTCGCGGAACAGGGTTAATCTCTGTAGAATATATGTTCGATGGGGAATCAGCACACTCCGCTGGCGCTCCTTGGAGAGGACGCAGTGCTTTGGATGCCGCAGAACTTATGGATGTGGGGTGGAATTATAAAAGAGAGCACTTACACCCGCTAAAACGTTCTCATTCCATTTTTACGGATGCTGGGGATCAACCCAATGTTGTGCCATCCAAAGCTGGAATTTGGTTCTATTTTAGGGATGTCACCTATGAAGGTATTATGGATATGTATGCCGAAGCCAACGATATTGCCAAAGGTGCTGCGTTGATGACCGGTACTACAATGACTTCACGTATATTGGGTACCGCATGGCCAAGACACTACAATAAGGTAATTGCCGAAACCATGTATGAAAATATTAAGGAAGTTGGTCTTCCTGAGTGGACTGATGCCGACCAAGAATTGGCTAAAGCCGTACAGACTCAGGTAGAGTCCAGAAAAATAGAGGGCTTACCAACAGAACTGTCAGAAATAGGACTTCCAGTGGTGGAGCCCGTTAGTGGAGGTTCTGATGATATTGGAGATATTTCGTGGAAAATACCTACGGTAACCATGCGTTTTCCATCCAACATTCCTGGTTTGCCGGGTCACCATTGGGCCAATGCCATTGCAATGGCAACTCCAATTGCACACAAAGGAGCGACTGCTGGGGCCAAAGCTGAGGCTATGACGATTATGGATTTCTTGTTAAAACCTGAATTGTTGACACAAGCCTGGGATTATTTTAATAACGAGCAGACAAAGGAGACCAAATACGAGCCAATGATTTCTGCTGATGATATGCCTCCAACATTCTTGAACAAGGATAAGCAGGATATGTTCCGACCAGCATTGGAGAAATTCTACTATGATGAAACCAAGTACGATACGTATTTGGAACAATTGGGAGTAGAATACCCAACAGTGGAAAAGTAGATTAATTTGTCAGTTCGAGCGTAGTTGAGTTACTTAATAAATTCTCAACTACGCTCGATAAGACATTGAAATTATGGTGGCTAGTCTTTCTTCTTCATCAAGGCCATATAGAATCCATCAAAACCGGTTTCTGAAGCATAAATATTGCGTTCCCTCACAAGCTCAAAGTCTTTGCCGTTTTCGGATTCCAAGAACTTTTTGACCTGTTCCGAATTTTCTTGAGGTAGAATGGAGCAAGTGGCATAGACCATTTGTCCGCCTTTTTTGACCATTTTACTATAGTTCTGGAGAATATCTTGTTGTACTCCCATAATTCGGTCTACAAATTCTGGCTCCAATTTCCATTTGGAATCAGGATTTCTTTTGATAACCCCCAATCCGGAACAGGGGGCATCCAATAGCAGTCTATCTGCGCTATTGTGTAGCTTTTTAATTACTTTATTGGAGTCGATCACACGGGTCTCCACATTGTGAACACCGTTTCTTCTGGCACGTTTCTTAAGCTTTTTTAATTTACTTTCATATATATCCAAAGCGATCAATTGCCCCTTGTTCTGCATTTGCGATGCCAAATGAAGGGTTTTGCCCCCAGCGCCGGCACAGGCGTCAATAACACGTTGTCCTGGTTCCACTTCCAAAAAAGGAGCAACCAGTTGTGATGATGCATCCTGTACCTCGAACAAACCATCTTTAAATGCTTGTGTTACAAAAACATTTTGGCGTACCACAAGTTTTAGGGCATCGGGATAACCATCAATAAATTCTGTGGCGATATCCTCCTTTGCCAAAAATGATTTCAATTGTGGTTTTGGAACTTTGAGCGTATTGGTCCGTAGTATTACATCTGCCTGTTGGTTTTGGGCAGCAATCTCTTTTGTCCAAAGCTCTTCTCCTAATGATTTCACTCCCAGTTCATCCATCCAATCAGGAATCGACTCCCTGAACTTTCGGGTTTTGGACAGTTCATCAAATCTACCTTTTATGCGACGTTCCGGGGTACCTTCCAGTTGTTTCCAATCTGGAATGCGAATACCTCGAAGTACGCACCAAACGCCGAACAATCGGAACAAATGTTCACGGCTATACGGTTCGTGCACTTCGGCAATTTCAGAATACAGGCGTTTCCAGCGAACAATATCGTAGGTGGTCTCTGCAATAAAGCCACGATCGCGAGAGCCCCAGCGTTTATCGTAGCGCAATACTTTCTCAATCACCTTATCGGCATATTCCCCCTCATTAAAAATCATGTGAAGGGCATCAATTACGGCAAATACTAGGTTTCTGTGTAAACGCATCATATAAAATAAGGTTGCAAAGGTATGATTTCTCCTTACTTTTGAAGAAAATAAATACAATGAGGTCAATCCTTTCCTTTTTAACCATTCTGGTTTTGTTTTCTTGTACCCAAGAACCTAAAAAACAACCCTTTCAAACTGTAGAGATAACGCCAGTTCTTGAAGACTCTGTAAGTATACGTGCAATTACATTTTTAGATGCTAGGACATTGGCCTTTGCAGGAAGTAACGGGATCTATGGAACTGTTGATGTAAACTCGAATCAGGTGCGGACCAGTAAGCAGAATTATGATTCCATTACGCCCAGTTTTAGGGCTGTTGGAGGTACTTCTGAAGATTTTTTTATGCTTTCCGTTGAAAGTCCTGCTTTGTTATACAAAACTGGTGATCAAGGCAAAATGGAATTGGTGTATACCGAGGAAGGAGAAGGGGTTTTTTATGATAGCCTTACCTTTTGGGACGATACCGAAGGTATTGCTGTGGGCGATACGGTAGAGGGTTGCCTATCCATCATTATCACTAGGGATGGTGGCAATTCCTGGGTCAAAATTCCTTGCTCTGATTTACCTGAAGGAATAGCAGGCGAAGGAGCTTTTGCCGCCAGTAACAGTAACATTGCTGTTCAAGGAAACAAAGTTTGGATTGGTACCACGGAAGGAAGAGTTTACTATTCGGGCGATAGAGGAATGACTTGGGAAATACAGGAAACCCCAATAATCTCAGAAGAACCAACGCAAGGTATTTATTCCATGGATTTTTTTGATGAAAATATGGGTTTCGCTATCGGAGGGGATTATACCCAGCCAGAATCCAATAATGCCAACAAAATAAAAACGGTCGATGGCGGTAAAACTTGGCAATTGATTGCCGATGGACAGGAACCAGGCTATAAAAGTTGTGTGCAATTTGTACCCAATTCGGACGGGGATGCATTGGTAGCCATTGGTTTTACAGGAATTTCTTATTCATCTGATGGAGGGGAAAACTGGAAAGCATTGAGTGAAGAACCATTCTTTACCCTTCGGTTTTTAAATGACTCCACTGCTTTTGCAGCTGGCAGCAAGCGAATCGCTAGATTGGATTTTAAATAAAAAAGCGACGAGTTTATCGCCGCTTTTCCAACTAACTAAAAACAAATCAATCAAAAACTATATGTTTACAACGACATAATGTCGTCCTCTTTTTTTGTACCATACGCCTCGGTATTGGTACAATCTTCTTCCATTTCGGTAAACTACTTTACTACCTCTTGGCAAGGTTTTAATTTTAACCCCTCTTGGTACGGCCGTAACCACATATTTTTTTCCTCTGGCTTTATACCATACGCCATCGGCGTAGTAGTAATTTGTCCTCTTGTGAACAATAACTCTTGGGTTGGATACCGTTCTTACGACGGTTCCATGTTTTGGATACACGCTTAGAACTGTTCTTGTTTGTGCTTGGGTGCCTATCATGGTTCCCAAAAATGCAGCGATAACCAAGTATACTTTTATCAGTTTCATAACATCGGATTTTATGGTTTCTGATAGTAAGACTGCAGTACTAAGGAAAGGTTTAATCATAAAAAAAGAAGCCAGAAGGCTCCTTTTGTATTCTTTTTAGAATTTATTTTGTTTACCCTCTGCCTCGCCGTTTACGGAATTGTTGAATCATTTGTCTTTTGAAATCTTCTTCGGCCTTAACCAATAATAGTACTTTTTTGGCTGGAATTACCGTTCTTAATTTTGATAAAAAATCACGCTCCGCTTTTTGTTTTTCAAATTGGAGTGCAAGAAGATTGTCCAAAAGCTTTTCGGACTCGTTCGTAGAAAGTTCTTGAGCCCTTGAAATGTTGGCATACAGCTCCATGCGTTCCTTTCTGCGCATATTTTCCAAGGTTTCTTCATGTTCGTTATAAATGGGCCAGAATTGTTGAGCCTCCTTACTGGTCAAACCCACTTGCTCGGTAATAAAAGCAACTTTAAGGGTTTTAATGCGGTTTCTAACAGGCCCTTGCGCGTGCATCAAAAAGGTGCTAAATAATAGGGTGCATAGTATTAGTGCTCTCTTATTCATAATAGGTATCATCTAAATTCAAGTCTTCAATATCCCCAACATTTTCGTCCAAATATTCCATAATGATGTCGTCTTCTAAGTCATCATTTAAAATATCGTTCAACTCAACCTCTTCCAAAGAAACAACTTCCGCTATTTCATAAGAAGTCATTTCAAAATCCGTATTTTCCAAATAGGACTCTATCTCGGCGTTGGCCAAATTGTCAAAAGTGATGGGTTCTGGGGTTGAATTCCAGGTCATGTTGAAAATCAATATAAAAATAGCGGCTACGGCAGCAACACCATAATAGAAATTCCGATGGAGTTTTAATGGAACGACCTTGGTTTCTTTTGCAACGGTTTTGGAAAGAACAGTTGGTGTTACTTCATCAAAGTAGCTATCCGGAACTACAAAACCATCGGTTTTTGGAATCAAGGATGTTACTTCTCCCATATCTTCTTTTTTGATTCTGTCCATAAGACGATCATTGAAGTTATCGAAGTAGCCTTCTGGGGTATTAAAACTATTTTTTCCATTCTTTTTCATCTTGTTGTTATGACTGCCAAATTCGCAAAAGGTTTAATTTTCTTTAAGATACGCTTCTATTTTTTTAACCGCCAAATGATAGGATGTCTTTAATGCTCCCTCGGATGTATCCAACGCCTCCGAAATATCGTGGTATTTCATTTCTTGAAAATACTTCATCGTGAACACCAATTTCTGCTTATCAGGGAGCATGGCCAAAGCCTTCTGTAATTTGAGTTGAATCTCGTCACCATCAAAATAAACATCTGCTTCTAGGTTTTCCACCATTCTATCCTTCAGTTCTTGGTTGCTGACTCCCATTTTTCTTGATTTTTGCTTAAGGAATGTGAGCGATTCGTTAGTGGCAATACGATACATCCAAGAATACAGCTTACTATCACCTTTAAATTTCTCGATATTCCTGTAGATCTTGATAAATGTGTTCTGAAGCACATCATCCGTATCATCGTGATTGAGGACAATCCTTCGAATATGCCAATACAAGCGTTCTTTGTAAGTGTTTACCAGCACTTCAAAGGCTCTTGCTCGGCTTTCTTCGAGTTTCAGTTCTTGGACCAAGGTTTCCTCAGCGATCAATGTTCTTGTTGTTTGATGCTTTGACTAAGGTAAGGGGAAAAGGTTTAATTTTTAAATGGGCAATTATCAATAATAAATGAACGATTTTGGGTTAAATGTAAAAGTGTGAAGCAGGTTGATGTCATTTAGGGCATAGTAGATAAATTATTTTTTGGGGCAAGAGAAAATAAGTTAAGGACCGGAAACCCCTAATCAAGTGAACGACTGCATCTCTACAAGCTTTTTATAGCTCTTGGCTGTTTTCATCAGTTCTTCGTGGGTGCCTTGCTCCGTAATTTTGCCTTTGCTCATGACTACAATACTATCTGCATTTTGTATAGTGGATAGTCGGTGTGCAATCACGATGGAAGTTCGATTCTGCATCATTTTTTCCAAGGCATCTTGCACCAAGCGCTCACTTTCAGTGTCCAAAGCGGAAGTAGCTTCGTCTAAAATCATGATGGGGGGATTTTTGAGCACTGCTCTAGCTATGGACAAACGTTGTTTTTGACCACCACTTAGCTTGTTTCCACTGTCACCGATGTTGGTGTCGTAACCGTGGGGCAGTTCCATGATAAAATCGTGCGCATTGGCCACTTTGGCTGCTTCTATGATTTCATCCATTGTGGCATTTTCCTTGCCCAAAGCGATGTTACTCTTCACCGAATCGTTAAAGAGAATAGAGTCTTGTGTCACCAATCCCATAAGTCCGCGTAGCGACTTTTTGGCGATGTTTTTGATGTTGGTGCCATCAATCAAAATTTCACCTTTGTTGACATCGTAAAAACGGGTCACCAAATTGGCCACCGTACTTTTACCACTACCAGATTGACCTACCAAGGCTACGGTTTTGCCTTTATCAACCTTAAGGTTGAAGTCTTTTAAAACATAATCGTCTTCGTATTTGAAGGAAATGTTTTTGAGTTCAATACCTGAATTAAAATCTGTTTTATCCTCGGCGCCTGCAATATCGGAGATGGGGTTTTCGGATTCGAGTATCTCCAACACACGTTCAGCCGCAGCATTACCTTTCTTAACCCCATAAGATGCCTTGCTGATGGCTTTGGCGGGAGTAAGAATGTTATAGGCCAGCCCCATATAAGCAATAAAGGAAGAGGCATCCAAAGTTTTGTCCACCAATACCATTTTACCACCAAACCATAATAAAACACCTATGACCAAAATCCCCAAAAACTCTCCTGTAGGGGAGGCCAGGTTTTGTCTGTTCAACAAGGAATTGGAGAAATGGAAAAAACGCGTAGTTGAATTCTTGAAAGTTTGGTAAAACCTAGATTCTGAATTAAATGCTTTGATAACACGAAGTCCACCCAAAGTTTCTTCAACAATGGAAAGAAACTCCCCTTGTTCTTTTTGTACTCGATCCGATTTCTTTTTCAGCGATTTGCCAATTCGGGAAATAATCATCCCCGCCACTGGGATAAAAATAAAAACAAAGATGGTAAGCTTTGTGCTTATGCCGAACATGACCAAGATGGTAAAAAAGATGGTCAAGGGTTCTCGAACTATCAGTTCCAAAATAGAAAGGAAGGAGTGTTGTATTTCCAACACGTCGGAAGTGATTCTGGCAATAACGTCACCTTTTCGTTTTTCGGAGAAATAGGAGATGGGTAGATCCATAATCTTCCGGTACATCTTGTTTCGGATATCCTTTAGTACTCCATTCCGTAAAAAGGTGATAAAGTACATGGCCAGATAATTAAAGGCATTTTTCAATAAGAAAAGCACAAGTACCAAACCTATGACTAAGACCAAGGCTTTCATTTCCTCGTCCCCGGCATATGCTGTAATGCGATAGTTGATATAATCTTGCAGGTAATCTTTTGATTTGGCGAAGCCTTCGTATACAGGTTCCACAAGTACTTTCTCTTGTGGTTTAAAGAGTACATCAAGCATGGGAATCAAAGCCGCAAAAGACAATGCACTAAAAAGCGCATATAAAATATTAAAGAAAATATTCAAAAACCCATATTTACGGTACGGTCGCGCAAATTGGAGAATCTTTTTAAAGTAGTTCATTCACTTATAAATTCAGCTCGGAAAGGATACCTTCAATTTTGGTTTCCAACTGCGAATTTACGGATTTAAAATCCTCTGCCTTGCCCAATTTTGCATTTGTGCTGATGTAGAACTTTACTTTGGGCTCCGTGCCACTGGGTCGGGCCGCAATTCGAGTACCGTCTTCGGTTTCATAGATCAGTACATTGGATTTTGGTAAATGAAGCGTAAATTCTTCGCCTGTCTGTACATTTTTAACAATGGAGGTGTTATAATCTTCAATGTACAGCAGTTTTGAGCCTTGTACGGTATCCACTGGATTTTCTTTGAAATCCTTCAACATTTGTTTGATCTCTTCTGCGCCGCTCATTCCTTTTTTGGTGATGGAAATCAGTTTTTCCTTGTAGAAACCAAATTCCACATAGGCATCGATTAAATCTTTATAGAATGAACTGCCGTTGGCCTTGGCATTGGCCGCAATTTCACAGGCCAATAGGGTAGAGGTAACGGCATCTTTGTCGCGGACAAAATCCCCGACCATATACCCGAAACTTTCTTCACCACCTCCAATGAATTCGGAGCTAGGAAAGTCCTTGATCATTTTGCCTATCCATTTAAAACCCGTCAACGCGGTTTTGAACTCCACACCATATGATTTGGCCATTTGTTCCATCATTGGGGTAGAGACAATGGTTGAGGCAATAAATTCATTGCCTTTAAATCCTTTTTTCTTGTATTGGTCCAAAAGGAACTTGGTCATCAAAACCATGGTTTGGTTTCCGTTGAGCAACTCCATTTTGCCATCCATGTTACGCACGGCTATGCCCAATCGGTCACTATCTGGGTCCGTGCCTACTACCATATCAGCCCCAATTTCTTCGGCTTTGGCAATGGCGATGGACAAAGCTTCGGGCTCTTCCGGATTTGGAGATTCCACCGTAGGGAAATCTCCATCAGGTTCCGCCTGCTCTTCAATTATAGTGACGTTCTTGTAACCGGCACGCTTCAAAACTTCTGGAATGGCGGTTATGGATGTTCCGTGCAACGAAGTGAACACAATTTTAAAATTGTCTTTTCCCTGGGCATCAAAATTTCCATTTTTCACGGATGCATCAAAAAAGGCTTCGTCAACCTCTTCATCGATTAGGTGAATAAGACTTTCATCCTTATCAAATTTGATATCTTCAAAAGAAAGCGCATTGATCTCTGCTATGATTTCGCCGTCTTGTGGAGGTACAATCTGTCCGCCATCGGCCCAATATACTTTGTATCCATTGTATTCGGGTGGGTTATGGGAGGCTGTCAAAACAATACCAGCATGGCAACCAATATGTTTTACGGCAAAGGAAAGCTCAGGGGTTGTTCTCAAATCAGAAAAGAGGTGTACTCGAATCCCGTTGGCGGAAAAAACTTCTGCAACGGTTCTGGCCAAGGATTTTGAATTATGTCTGCAATCGTAAGCAATCACCACTTGAAGGTCATTGTCCGTGTAGCTCTTTTTTAGGTAATTGCTGAGGCCTTGGGTGTTTTTTCCCAAGGTGTATTTGTTTATTCTATTGGTGCCAACACCCATTATACCGCGCATTCCACCAGTACCAAACTCTAAATTCTTATAAAAACGTTCCTTGAGTTCCTCAGGGTCATTTTCCATAAGATGTTTGATTTCTTTCTTCGTGTCTTCGTCAAAAAAATCGGTCAACCACGTTTTCGCCGTATCGGTAATGGAATCCATAGTGTTTATAGTTGTTTAGATGTTTAAAAATACAAAGATTGTAGGGTTTGAGAATGGCCTAAAGGTTAATTTTATCCGAGATATTGTATCGGGTGTCGTTTTTTCGGGACCGCACCATAATTTCTCCGATGAAACCTGCCAAAAATAATTGGGTACCGATAATCATGGCCGTCAATGCAATATAGAATTGGGGTTTTTGTGTAATAAGACGCCCCGTGGGATTAATGAAGAGCTTGTCAATCCCCAAATAGAGCGAAAATCCAAAACCTACAAAGAACATGAGTACGCCCCAGGCCCCAAAAAGATGCATTGGTCTTCGGCCAAACTTGGAAACGAACCAAATAGTGATTAAATCCAAGAAGCCATTGATAAAGCGCTCTGCTCCAAATTTTGTTGAGCCATATTTACGGGCTTGGTGTTGCACTATTTTTTCCGAAATATCCAAAAATCCTGCGTTTTTGGCCAAAACAGGAATATATCGATGCATTTCTCCCGATACCTCAATGGTTTTTACCACTTTTTGGTTGAAAGCTTTGAGACCACAGTTAAAATCGTGCAATTTTACCCCGGAAGTTTTCCTTGCTGCCCAATTGAACAGTTTGGAGGGGATATTTTTAGTGATCACGGAATCGTACCGTTTCTTTTTCCAGCCCGATACCACATGATGGCCCTCTTGGGTAATCATCTGATACATCTCTGGGATTTCCTCTGGATTGTCCTGGAGATCTGCATCCATGGTGATGACAACCTCGCCCTCGGCAGCTTTAAAACCAGCATGCAAGGCTTGGGACTTTCCGAAGTTCTTTAAGAACCGGATACCCTTCACATTTTCGTTGAGTTTGGAAAGCTCGGAGATGGTTTCCCACGAGCCGTCGGTACTGCCATCATCTATAAAGATGATTTCATAAGAAAAATGATTGGATTGCATTACCTGTACAATCCAATCATGTAGTTCTTTTAGGGATTCTTGCTCGTTAAGTAAAGGAATTACAATGGAAATCTGCATTGTTTGATTCTGGAATTCCTTTCAAAAATAGTATTTTTTGTTTTAGTAATCCGCTTTGGACTTTTTCAATATTAAGCCACTTATTAGACCTAAGATCAAACCGAGTACACAGTTCATGATCAAGAGTACGGGATATTGTATCCAAGCAAAGCTTTTTTGCATTTCTACGCCTTGTTCCCATTGCTCCTCGGTCATATTGGGGTTTTGTGCCATGGCCTTTGGTTTTGCAATTTCCATGGCCTTGTCCATAAAGTCTGGTTCAATAAAGTTGGTTAGTACAAATTGGTAGACCAAAGAAATTATGGCACCGACCAAGGCGACCCCTACGGCAACTTTTAGTGCCTCCGAAATGGTTAAATAGCCACCATTTGCTTTTTTAAAGGCGTTGATCGCTAAAAAAATAATTGCCGCCAAGATTACGATAGAGATCACGATTACCGCCGTACTTGTCTCATAGTGCATTTTCTGGGTATAGAGCATAATGCCGAACACCACAGAAATCAGTCCCATTAAAAGACCGTAGTTAAGTGCAAATTTTCCTGTTTTAACTTGTTGTTCTTCCATTTTTTTGAAATTTGTGTTGATTACAGTTGGTTAGTGCGAGATCGCTTAAATTTGTTACATATAAATTTAACTTTATTTTTTTAGTGATTTTAAGTTGGATGTATCAAAGAAATCATTAAATTTGCACCCTGAAAATTCTGAGATTAAGCATTTAAGACAATGAGAAAAGATATACACCCAGAAAACTATAGATTGGTTGCTTTTAAGGATATGTCCAATGACGATGTGTTCCTTACAAAGTCCACTGCTGAAGCGAAAGAGACCATCACTGTGGATGGTGTTGAATATCCATTGGTAAAATTGGAAATTTCTAGAACTTCACATCCATACTACACTGGTAAAACTAAATTGGTTGACACCGCTGGTAGAATTGACAAGTTCAAGAACAAGTACAAGAAATTCAAGAAAGAAGAGAAGGAGACCGAGTAGGTCGCACTTTTCAACGAAATATATAGGCGCTCTCGATGGTTTTCGAGAGCGTTTTTTATTTTTACAGTAAATAGACTCTCAAAGCTGTGCTATGAACTATATCCTTTCTGACGGTAACCACCGCGAAGACCTTTTCCCTTTCACGTTCACACGGCCCGTATCTGAGATTCGCGTGGGTATTTTGACCATTAGCGAGAAATGGGAAAAATGGTTGAAGGCTCCGGTAAGTTTTCAAACCGAAGAGTATCTATCCGAAAAGTATCCATTGACTGTTGCTGCCGAAAACATGGTGATCAACGGGAGTTATCTGCCCAACAAAGCCTTGATCAAGGCTATTCAAAACTTGAAAATGGGCGAAGCCTTGATGGATGGGGAGGATTATGTTGCCTATACCACGGACAGCCCTAATGAATTTTTTTCCAGTGAAGATTATGTAACAGTTCATTTTAAAAGTGACTGTACAATAATCAAAAATACCTGGGATATTTTTTCCAACAATGCAGCGGCACTTCAAGCTGATTTTGATGTATTGACCCAAGGAAGAAAAAGCCAACCCATATCCAACACCAATAAAGTAAAGAGCCCTGAAAATATTTTTATTGAAGAGGGGGCTACGGTGGAGTTCTGTATTTTAAACGCATCCACAGGCCCTATCTACATTGGTAAAAATGCTTTGATGATGGAAGGCTGTATGGTCAGGGGCGGATTGGCACTTTGTGAAAACGCCATTTTAAAAATGGGCGCCAAAATTTATGGAGCCGTCACCGCTGGACCGGGCTGTAAACTTGGTGGAGAAGTCAATAATGCAGTGCTTTTTGCCAATTCGAACAAAGGACACGATGGCTTTTTGGGTAACTCTGTGATAGGGGAATGGTGCAATATCGGAGCCGATACGAATACGTCCAACCTAAAGAACAATTATGCTCCCGTACGCCTGTGGAATTACCAAACCGAAGGTTTTGCCAAAACAGGTCTTCAATTTTGTGGTTTGATGATGGGCGATCATAGCAAGTGCGGCATCAATGTGATGTTCAACACAGGAACCGTCATCGGGGTGAGTGCCAATATTTTTGGTAGTGGTTTTCCCCGAAATTTTATTCCAAGTTTTAGTTGGGGCGGGGCTTCAGGATTCACTGCATTTCGAACCAATAAAGCTTTTGAAGTGGCCGAGGCCATGATGAAACGCCGTAATATGGAGTTCAACGATACCGAAGCCAAAATTTTGGAACACGTTTTTGAGTTTACCCAAAAGTGGCGGAATTACTAAGGAACCCACATTTCTGCGGGTTCCCTTAATACTATTTGTTCAACTTAGTTGTTCAATGTTTCAGTAACAAAATCTATCCATTTGTAGGCGGGGATACTTTTGTCAATGTATAAATCCGGTTGTATACCTTTGTTATCGATTGTCATGTCTGGAATTCTCATGCTTCTGGATAAACTATATCCAAATTCCAGATCACCACATGGAGATGTAATCAGGTACATATTGGAAATGTCCAGCACACCAACCGTTGTTGTACCGAACAGCTTCACCTTTTTACTTTGTTTTGCAGCCAATAAAAATTGTTCTGCGGTACTACCATTTCCTTCGTTGATAATGATTCCGACGTTTTTGGGAAATTCATGGATAGTGTCGTATTTGGTAATATCGACAACAGTGGAGTCTAGATTTACGAATTCCCCTTTTCGCTTATCTAGAATATCAAACGACTCCTGAGCCCATTTTTTTCCTTCTTCGTCGAACCCATAAGAAGGATCATTTATAAAATCCAACATTCTTTGATTATTCAGGGGTGTTGAAAGAAACTCTACACCAACGGTCCGTATGGGGTTGGTGTATAATATGGGCAGTAACTCGTAATAACTTCGATCACTTCCTCCTCCATTATTCCTGATGTCGATAATAAAGTTGTGGGTTTTTAATATCAAGTCTTTGTTTACGGATATAACACTGTCAATAACACTTTTTTCGGCACCGTTGAATGTTGGAATCCGTAAATACGTTGTGTTGTCATCAATAATTTCAAAATAGGGTTTGTTGGCGTTGATAGCATTAAAATAGCGCTCAATTTCCGGGTTGCTATCATACTTAGGTACTACTCTTTTGAGCGTGATAAACCCTGTTTTCATATAATTATCACTCAAAAGCTCCACACTTGGAAAAGTTTGCTCGGAATGATCTCTCAAGTAATACACCGAAGAATTATCTGCTTTTATTTTGAACTTTACCTGTCCTTTGGTCCAATACACGCCATCCGCTTCAATAATGAACCCTACGTATTCATCCTTGATTTTTTTGATACCTATTTTATAAGGTTCGGAAACCCAAATGCCTTCATAGTCTACTTCTTTCTTGGCCTCCAGATATTTGGTGAATTCTTCCAAATTGACATTTACCCTTTCTGAATCTTTGTAACGTGCAATAATGTCCTTATCGGATGGTGTTTCTGAATTGCCGGTACTGGCTGGACCGGCCAGGCCTACATAAACATGACCTGAGCGAAAAAAGGCAAGCCACTCCTTGATCGTTGCCACACATTCATTGGGGTCTTCAATACTTTTTATTCTTTTGGCGAAAGATTCGTTATGGGCTTGGTACGCCTGCTCTCCCTTACTCTCCAATGCATAGGCAAACCCTGCATCGTTCTTTTCAAAAGTTGTTTTCACCCAATTAAAATTGGTTTCGCAATCGCAATTTTGGGAAAACATGAGAAATGGTAAAACTAGTAGTGTAATTAAGATTGGTTTGTTCATTTTTTGAATTTATTTAAAGATGCTATTATGATATGTGCGTTACAGTTGAATTGTACTTTGCTATACGTAATTGAGGGCTGAAGATTGCACCTCCTTCGCCTTATCTATTCAATTTTTCCCATCAACCCCCAGCCATTAGCCTTGTCGATCACCACACAATGCAAAGTGTTGAATCCCTTTTTAAGTTGAAGTGGCAATCTGTTGGCGCCTAGGCCCAAATGACCCTGAAACTGGTTGTTTTTGGACCGAAAGGCATTGTTACCGTAGAAAATGGGCTCTCCATTTAAGTACACAACGATTTTATCGCTGTAATCGAACAAAAAGAACCTAGTCTGGGCCTGATCAACGGCTATAGTTGTAGAGGCAACCGTAAATGCTTCTTGGTTGCGTTCAAAGTTGCCCGAAGTTGGCTTTGCCAGATATCTGGAAATGGGCAACAGGCCCGATTGTTCTGTATAAACAGTGATGGTCTTTGCCTTTTCAAAATCTTTGAAATTTAATTGATCCTCTACATAAGGTTGGGCTTCTGTGAGGTCCCATTCGGAGATGATACCCTTCTCGGGAGTAACAATTGGGTAAGGTTCTTTTGCGATGGCTTCTCCCATTTTGGTGACTTTTAGGTTGGCGAATCGATTTCCAAACAGGGCAAAAAGTCCAATTCCCCCATTAAGATTGCCCGATCTTAAACGATCTATCTGCATCACCTCTTCACCATTAATAAACAAGGTAGCGGTTAAATCTTCTACCTCTATGCGGAAAAGGTTCCAACCCTCTGTCTTAAAGGCGACATTCGCCTGAAATTCTGGATATAACTGCCAGTTGCTCTCGTTGTTGTAGGTAGGGGTATATTGCACCGCATCCACTTGTCTCGATTTGTGCATGCGCATATACACCTCTTCAAAATTTCCATCATGTTTACGGAAAACTACGCCGGCAAAGCTGCGTTTTTGGTTGGCGTACACCTCTATTTCCAGTACACCATTCGAAAGTTCAAACCCATTGGCAAAAGCAGTGCCGTTCACTACGATGGTTTCTCTTCCATCAAAAGATTCAAAGGAAATTTCACTGCCTTGGGCAGTGGTCCAATGGTCGACATTTAAAGGTATGGTTTGAGTGTTCTGTCCTTGAATCAACCAACCAGATAATAGGATGTAGAAAAGCAAAGGGATACGTACTATGTGCACTTGTTCGTTTTTTGATTGGTGAATGATTGGTTATTAGTCGAATCTGATATGTATCCCTAACAAGATCAAAAGGTATTCCCCGATTTTTTTTAAGGAAAACAACAATAGGGGCTTTTTACTCTTTGCCCAGTACAGTTATTTTAGTAAAACACCTAAATAAGCCATATCTAGGTTAAATACTTTGAAAGTTATGGTGATGTATAATTTATTATCAAATCTTTTCTGCTATAAGGGTGATGTCCGGTTCTGTGAGTGTCAGCGATTTCACCTTGTCTTTCTGTATGTTGAATGAGATGGTCACCGAGGGTGTGCCATTGTAAGTGAAGAGATTGTCCCCGATTTTGTACAAAGCACCCCCAAACCCACCAATTGGGCCCAAGGATAGCAGTTTTCTCATGTTTACACCTATGGTGAAACCATCATTTTCACCCTGGCCATATTTGTAATCACCCAAGTACTTTTTCTGTTCTTCGGAGCTTACATTTATATAATCTGTACCATTAGCGTTGCCCAAACCGGATAAATAATCAATGGTCTGTTCCAGTGATTCAATTTCTGATTTGGTCATTTGGTCCTTCATGCGTTCCCCCGCATACGCATGGTCCAACAAACTAATTCCATGGGGTCCTGTGGTTTCCTGTATTCCAGGTGTTGCTTCAATGGCTGATTTTACCACATTAAAATGGCCCAACATCGTAAAAGTGAAAAGGGTAGGGCGGGCACCTTTGCTCATAAGGTATAATGCGATATCTCTTCTGCCTACATGGGATGCTGCACCAATGGCCGATTCAAAATCCCCAAAACGCCACTCCCAAACCGATCTTGAGAGCTCTGATCTTTTTTCGACCAATGATTTCACCCCTTCCAAATCAAAATGGGATTTCCCAACCACTTCTTCAATAATTTCAGGGGGTATATTGGGGAAGTGTTTGGACATCTTGATATTGCTCTTCTGTTCAGCCCATGTCACACTTGGAAATGACAATCCCAGCATGGTCAGTGCTGATGTCCTTAAGACAGTTCTTCGGTTTATGATGTTGTTTTTCATTTCCATTTTCTTAAAAGTACCAAAAAAGAAAAAGGGACCATGCTTCCATGGTCCCCTTTAACAACAAAACCAGGTTTTTTTTACAAAGTAATGCTCAAAAACCCATCTTTTTGTAGGTTAAAATCATACAGAATACCATTGGCCACTATTCCCATTTCCTTGGGTAGTTTTGTGGCATCCACTCCGAATTTTTTAAGGGAGAAACCACAGGCCAACAACTTTACCTTTTCACTTTTGGCCAAATCCAGAAACGGTTGCATTTGTTTCATGTCGGTAAGACCTTTTACGGTCTCCCCACAGATAACCACATGGAACTCCCCGAACTTGGCACCATCATCGGCGGCCAGTTCATCGGCGGCCAACAAGATGGCCTTTAATTGTGGAATTTTGCGGGTAAGCACAATGTAGTTGTTCTGGTCCTTGTTATACGTGGTTTGGGCACTGACTTGACTAAGCCCGGTCAAAAAGGTGATGGCCACTAGGGTCACCATGAATATTTTTTTCATGTTTATTATTTTTTCAGTTTTGGATTCAATACAAAAAAGAGGAGTCCGCCCAAAATGGCAACGTTCTTGAACAACGGCCCTACGGTCGCCATTTGACCTACTTGAATGGTCAAAGTGATGGGGATTAGCATAACGATCAGCAGTATGGCGGCCCATTTGGTCCGAAAACCCACAGCTAGGGCAATGCCGGCAAGCAGCATCACCACTCCGGAGGCCATCACCGCAATTTCTGGAGGGCCTAACAAATGACCCAATGCACCAAACTTGGCATTTTCGATGCGTGCAACGGCCTTATCCGTATTGATCAAATGGTTTAAACTGGCCACGATGAATATCAAACTCACCATAACCCGTAACACAGCTACCGAATTCCGGCTGACTTCAATCTTGTTGTTTTGCATGCCTGTTTTAATGAAATTGATAGTCGGTACCCGGTAATTGGGACAATACATTTGGACCTAAATCCAAGGCTTTGGCCCTGCCATCCAAAGATGGGGCAATGGTGCCTTTTTCTTTTAGGTATTCCTCGATGACATCGTGAATCGTGTAGTCCATCACTTCGGTTTCCACGGTGTTGGGCATACGGCAGAGGGTAGGTAAGGGTTCACCTTCCCTACGACAAGCGGACATGGTGTATAGTTTGTCATCTTGAATGGGTTCGCCGCCAATTTTTATGGAGGCTACGCGCTCACCTTTGGGCTTGTTCGCATAGAAAGTCAGTTCCATGCCCGAAAAGCGCACCAACCAACCGCCAAATCGTTCTGTGGGGTTCTGGGCGAATACATTGTGCAGTTCCTTTTCCAGCCAATCCTTGATTTGTTTACCACTGGCCTTCCCAATTTTCACTTTTTCATTTACGGGGAGCATGCTCCAAAGGTCTGCCTTGGTAATTGGGGATTTACCTCCTTCTTCAACAGAAATGGGTGTACTGAATCGGAATCCGTTGGAAATAGAGACGTCAACACCGGTTTTCCATCGGGCGGCATCGGTGATAAAGTTGTCCATGGGGTTTTCCACTACAAAATATCGGTACAGTGGAACACTGGTGTATCCCAAAACTTCATTGGCTTCTTCTTGATACGGAGCGGTAGCTGTTTCAATAATTTGGGCCACTTTTTCGTCCGCTGCGTATGTTGAAGGGTCCACCTCCAAAAGGTCATAGGCTTCGTCCACTACTTTGCCATCTTTTACCGTTAACGTAAGCTTGCCCACAAAGGAGGCAAAGGCTCCGGGCTCGGTTACTTTGGTAAACTTCGCCTGCAAGGGCTTACGGATACGTTCGTGGGTGTCGTTGCCAAGTACGTAATCCACGCGCTCCAAGGCGGGATTGTTGGCCAAATCGTATTGTTTGCTGATGCCGATATGCGTTACCAAAAACAGCACATCCACATTTTGGTTGTCCTTGAGTTCGGTAATGAGCGCTTCGAGGTTTTCCTCGATGGGTTCAAAATGGATACCCTTGCTGAAGGATGGATTTTGACGCACTGGAATTTCGGGATCATTGTAGGAAATAAACCCCAGTTTTACACCTTTCAGTTCTTTTATAAAATATTGTGGAAACAGAGATTCCCCATTGGCTTCGTGGTACATATTGGCCGAAATTACCGGGGTGTCGTATTGGGTGAGTACGTCCATCATGGTTTGTTTGCCGTACACTACCTCCCAGTTGCCGGGAATTAGAAAATCATAGCCCATTTCTTGGACAATGGGGGCGAAGGCCTTTCCTTCCGAGAGTGCGGCATACGCACTCCCTTGGATGAGGTCGCCACCATCCAAAATCAAGGTGCCTTTGGGGTTTTTGCTACGTTCTTCCTCAAAGAGGGTCTTTACATGGGCGAGACCTCCCAGTTTTCTAAAGGTGATCTGTTCGTTTTCCCAAAACAGTTCGTCGTGGGGAAACAATTGCCCGTGAATGTCGGCGGTCTGTAATATGGTGATGGTCTGTTCGGTGTCTTGCGCAGGGGTTTTGGCATCCTTGCAAGCGGATAAGATTCCGAAAAGCAGGGCGATAAGGCCCAAATATTTTATAGTTTGCATGTTGTTGTTTTATAATTAATCTAAAGATAAGGGGTAGGCAATGCCTGATGTAGAAAGGACTGTTTACGAATAGATTTTGAACTGCCGATATAAAATGTAGAGGGGAACTACCGAAGCAAAGTTTTGCTTTTCGGCGGCGTAAAAGTGCTTTCCGCTATTGGAAGCGGTAAAATAGCTAGGGGTTGTTACGGCTGGTAATAGAGCAGCGGCCATATCCGACTGCGACGTAGTACTTTCGCTATGCTGCACGGCCTCGTAGGAAGCGCAGGAAGCGGATACGGTTGTTTTTATTTTGTTGGAGACCTCGGATTTTTCCAAGCCTAGGGCATGTTCCAAGGAGTTACGGACTTTGCAGGGCGCCACCAACAATACACCTGCCAATAAAGCGATGAACAGGATGCGGATGTCGAATGTGGATTTGTGGATTCCCGGCATATTCCAAAGAAAGCATTAATTGGGCAAAAAAGATGTAACTAAAGTTACAGAGGTGTTTGGGTTTAATTTGGTAAATGTTTGTGTAAAGCTTAACATAATATGCATTGACTATATGGACTTTGCTAGGAATACTTTTAAATATTGGAAAATAAATCATCTTTAGCTTCTAATTTCATTTCTTTTATTATCGCGTAAAGTTGCTTTTTACATTTTTTATAGTCTAAGTTATATTCCAATTTTTTTCTCTCTCTTATTTCACTTAATCTATTTCTAAGTTCATGGTTTATGCTTTCAAATATTTCAGGTTTATTATATGGTTCTTCTAGATTATCATCAATAAGATAAGGAATGTTAAAATCAAACTTATTTAAATGTTCGAATAATGGCCGATAATTTATTGAGCTTTTTTTGATAAACAAATCCTCATTTTTTAATCTTAGGATTTTAAGTATCTGTTTGTTTAATGTTAGTTCATTCATTGCATAATATGGGGGGTCTGAATGATGAAATGTGGCTCCAACTCTAAATCCATCATCATCGTCACCATCAACTTTGATTGCTTTTGCAAAACTTTCTCTTGCTTTGTCAAATCCAATTTCATCTTCTGTTTTGAGAATACAACACCTTGATGCAAAAACTAAGGCAATACGATCATCAATTAAATCTTGAGGTAGCTCGTGTTTAGTTTGATATTGACTTTCATAATAACTTACAAAATCTTCCAAAATGCTTTTGATAATAATTTTACGAAAGATTTTATACTCCAATTCATACAGCAAATCCAGAATATTTAAATATTGGTACTTTCCTGAATGAAATATGGCTTCGATGATATCTTCTTTTCTACTATGATTTGAGATATATTTTGCTGCGAAAAAATCTTGAATCGATTTATGGGCCCATTTTATTTTAACACCTTCCTTTGCAAAAATCGGAACAGTTGTAGTAAGGTCTTCATAAAAACTTTGTTCTTTAAAATTTAATCGTGTGTTTTTGGATTTTGCAAATGTGATGTGACTTATCATCTCATCTTTTGTATATATTACTCTACCAATTTTCGATGTTTCAAAAGCAATGTCACGCAGAATTATCTCGAAGTCAAATATATCTAGCCTTGAGCGTTTAGGTCTTTTAAAACCTTCTTTTGATAAATCGTGATGTTTAAATAAGCAACTATACACTTCTTCGTAAAAGGTGATTTTTTTAGATGGTATATCTTTATTATAAGTATAAGATTTATACAATAGAGATACGAGAAATGGATTAGTTAGAAATTCTTTTACCTGAGTATTTTTTTCTTTGACTTCTGCGATTAAATTGGTCCCAAACTTTACTTTACTTAAATCATCTAATTTTTCAATAAGGTAATAGGCTTCTTTTTCTTCTAAAGGTTTGATATAGAATAATTGAAAAGAAGAAAATGTAGATAATGCTGATTCTGGTCGTGAAGTAAGAATAAAATTGTTATTTCCTGTTTTTTTTATAAAATCACTTAATTGAACAGTTATTTTATCTTGTATATCGTATGGAATTTCATCAAATCCATCTAAAAGAATAGTAAAGAAACCAAGTTCAAGAAGCTCATAAATTAATTCTTTGTCAAAAGAGTTGTCAATTGGGTTTATTTGATGAAATACTTCATCTAGTAATGAATTACCAGAATCAATTTTTCTTAATTCAATAAGAATTGGAATGCTTTTATTTTGCTCAATTATTGATACTGTTATACGCTTGAGAATAGTTGATTTACCCATTCCTGCGTAATCAGAGATAATTATTTTGTTGTATTTATCAAAAATAGAATAATCAAATTCATCTATTTTAAATCTTTTATGGGTGTTGGCTTGTATCACTGTTAATGGAACATATAGGTCTTTTAACTTAGTCTGCGAGTTTGGAAAAACTAATGTTGTGACGAACAAAGAATCCTTGTATAAAGTCTCCAAATATTTAGTGAATTTATTTTCCCAAAAATTATCTTCAACTTTATGTTTTTTGTCTCGTTTCGATAGCCATTGATTTAGACGGGAAATATGTGGCTTAATTAAGGTGGTAACGATTGGTTCGATTATTGGTTTTGCTACCTTACTGAAAGTATTAATATCCTCTAGGTTAATATCCATATTCTTATGCTTCTAATGACAACCAAAGTTTAAAGAAATAAATCATTTACAGTGAATCCTTTGACCGATACTAAAACATATAGTCTATCGGCGGCTAGGAGTTAAGCACAAGTAACGAAGTTAACAGAAAAAAACTTACAACTACTTGCGTTTTTCCGTAAGTACTCAACACTTTTATCAACAGTACTACATTGGTATAGGTGGTAGTAAGTCTACATCAGACTTTTTTATACATCCGGTTGGTTTGGCTCAAAGGCGACATCCAATCGTTGTACTTTTGGGTATTTTTCCGGCGTTAACGTAAAAAAGATGTTCACTTTCCCGTTTTCGGCCTGTAGGGTGTAGCGTCCCCGCAATTGGTTTATGGGGTGCAGGTCACCCACCGCTTCAATGTGGCCGGCTTTTTCCAAAACTTCCTGTATCGCTGCCCTTCTTTTTTCCCGCGATCGGTCCAAATAAAAATTCTCGGCCAATAGCTGCTCTTCCAAAGCGGGTTCCCAATTTTGGATCAGTTGGGTAAGCTGTTCTTGCCGTTCCAACAACACATCGGAGGCGGGCAATTTCCGTGGTTGTAGATCGGCAGTCTCGAACAATAATTCACTAAGCTCGTTAAAGGACCAGGGCGAGGTATAGGTAAGGTTGCAAAAGGCCATAATGCCCACGCCATACTCGGGGTAAAAGGTATAGTTGCTGCCAAAGCCGGGCAACGCGCCCCCATGCGAGACCCTTTTAAGGCCATTGCAGTATTCCGTAATGCCCAATCCAAAGCCGTAACCAGCCAAAACAGCACAGTCGTCACCCTTATAATCTTTTGCATTGGCGTACAGTCTTGGGAACTGTGGTGTTTGCATTTCGCGCAACGAACTCCGTTTAATGGGGCCATTGTCATCATCGTTCCGTGGCGGCCATGCCGAAAGGTGAAAACTCACATATTTACTAAAATCTTCTATGGAGGTAATGAGTCCGCCCATGGCACCAAAAGAGCCGTCGTGGAGCATGGGTTCCAGTTTCCATTGCTCATCTTCCCAGCGATACCCGATGGCCAGTTGATCTTCGGGAATGCCCTCGTATTCCCAATAGGTGTGGTCCATGCCCAAGGGCTTAAAAATATTTTGGGTGATATAGTCCTGATAGGACATCCCAGAAACCTTGGAAACAATATGCCCTAAAAGGGCATAGCCGGTATTGCTGTATTCGTACCCGTAGGAAGGAATATTGGAAAAGGAGATTCCTTCATCCACAAGATCGATCAACATTTCATCGGGTTCGTCCAACTGGCGGTCGCCCCAGGGATTGTCCTCGGGAAATCCGGCAGTCATGGTCAACAGGTTTTCAATGTCTATGGTCGGTGCATCCTTGGTCAGGTAGGTGAGCTTCGACATTTCGGGAACGTACTTGCTGACAGGGTCGTTCAGCGACAGTTTTCCTTCATCCCTAAGCTTTATAATGGCCATTGCGGTAAAACTTTTGGTCATGGAGGCTATTCGGAAAGCCGATAAGGGCGAAGCGGGAATCTCCTTCTCGAGATTCAGGTATCCAGTGGCAGAGCTAAACACCAATTCGTTGTCCACTACAATTCCGAAGGCAACCCCAGGTAAATGCTCGGCCTTGGCATGCTCCTCGATGGATTTTTGTAGCTCGGGGGCTACTTGTTTGATTTTTGCTATCCGATCATCGGGCTCAAAAACCGGCGCTTTGTACGATTCGGAATAGGAGCGGACTGGACTTTCGACCGTTGTTTCGGTGGTTTGTTTTGTATTGCAGGAGAAAAAGCTCATCACCAAATAAATGGCGGTAAGCTGGTAAAGTAAGTGTTTCATTATTGTTGTGTTAGATGGTGCATGTTAAAGATAGGATTCATTTTTAAAATGAATTTAAGGTTTTAATATCGCCCCAGGTTACCAATTGGATGTTGTGCTATTTTCCAATTAGGGAGTGCTCTCATATGCCTCACATTGTGCAATAATGGCCTTTATACGCTCTTTAGCCTCTTCGTAAAAACCCAGCATAAATCCGTTGATGAATACCCGGTTTACCACATAGTTTTCAAAATCAGGTTTACGCAATAATTCCTCATTGGTGCGATTAAATTTGGAAGGGCTCAGTTGAAATGGTCCGCCTCCGAATAGGTTCCGGTTGAGGGAGTTGTACAAGAGGAAATCGAAATAGGTGCTGCCCCGGTCCACATAAAAATCGCCCCAATCCAATAAATTGGCATAAAAGGTTTCCCATTCGATCAACAGAATCTTGAGCTCCTCATTGGAGAGGCTGGATAGCTTTCCGGAGTTTTTAATATTGCCCAAGGTGTACAGGCTCGGGTCCCATACGGACATTCGGGAGGTCATGCTCACCAGACTGTCCACACCTTGCAAAGTACCATTTTTGTAATCGGGACCCGTGTGTTCCAGTAGACTATTACAGGAACTTAAAATACCCTCAAGCGAAGCGATATCCCCATTGAGGTTGATCAGGTTTTTTTCGAACTCCAGCTTTAGACTGGCAATGGTCGCTTTTTCCTGCTGTAGCAGTTTTTGGTTTTCGTTCCAGTTGTTGATCCTTAGGGCGATCAATATCCCGATTACGACGAGGATAATTTCGCCCAAGGCATAGATCAGGTATTTACTGAACTTGTTTTCGGCAAGCAAGCGCTGCCTAATGGTGCGAAAAAATCGAATCACAAGAGGTTGGTTTCTCTAAAGATATGGTTTTAATGCACTTAGGGGATGAAAATTGTATGGATGGTCAAAGAATTATATTGTTTGACCCGAATCTAATGCCAATCTGTTTCTGATGTCGCCAAAGGTCACCATTTGGATGTTATGCTTTTTAAGTAGGCTCCTTGTTTTTTCATTGGTAAAAAAGTCAAAATCCTGCTGCCGCCATGCAGCCCCAAAATTGGGATGATTGACGGTTACTCCCTGCATTTCGTTATCATCAAAGGCGGGATGGATCAAGATCAAATTAAGACCTGGTGCAAGATGCTCCAAAACGGATTGGTAATAGGCTGCCAACTCATCATTTTCAAAATAGTGGAACTCGCCCACGTAGGTATGGTCGATTACAAAGTCATCTTTTTTAATGTGGATTTTGGGATCTAGACCTACCATTTGCATTACTTGCTCATTCACCAAAACGGAAAGATTGTAATGTTCTCCCAAGCGTTTATAAATTTTTAAATACTCGGGATGGGAACCCACACTATACATATGTGAATCGATATGGGTGGGGGCGAGGCCATAATTAAGAGCTTTTTCTATCTGGGCCCGGAGTTCTTTTTCCACATCTTCGGGAGTTGCATTTTCACGCAATTGTTCCCTTTTTTTAAAGAAATGTCCGTGCTCGTCCACCAAACTGGGCACTTCGGAAACGGGCAACACGGGCCCAAAACGGTAATTTTCCCATTCGCAAGTAAGAGTAAGGTGAATCCCGAGATCGTATTGCGGGTTGTTTTTGGCGAACTTGGCCATTTCGTGAAACCACGCACAGGGTACCATAATACTGTAGGAATTCACGATGCCTTTTTCCAACGCTTGAATGGTAGCTTGATTTTCGGAATGTGCAAGACCAGCATCGTCTGCGTGAATAATCAATAGTTTGGTGTTCTTTTCAAATCCCAATCGTTGTGCTGTGTTCATTTGCAAAAAGAAGTTTTGTTGATAGCGAATGTACTATTGAAGTTGCACCAAGACAATGGAATGTGGTGGAATTTCCACGCTAAGATTGTTGCCTTTCGCTTTGGCGACATCAAAGTCTTGAATCATTACCTTTTCTTTTTTACCAAAATCGTTGTAATCCGTTATGTTATTCGCACTTACAATTTTGCCGCTGATATTTTTAAAGGATTTGCCCAAATCAAAATTGAGGGGCATGGCCTCGTCGGGATTGGCATTGGTGATGGTAATGTTGACCATTCCATCTTTTTCGGATGCCGAAGCTGTTAACCCGGGAATGGATTCGCCATCGAATTCATAGTTTTCTGTTTCCAGGGTAGTAGGGATGAGCTGGGCATCTTGGTGGACATTGTACAATTGAAATGCATAGTAGGTGGGGGTTTTGACCATTTGTGCCCCGTTGGTGCGAATCACGGATTGCAAAACATTTACAATTTGAGCTACGTTCGCCATACTAATGCGGTCTGCATGGTTATTGAAAATATTCAGGTTGATCCCGGCCACCAAGGCATCGCGTAGCGTGTTTTGCTGTTGTAAAAAACCTTCTTTGGTACCAGGGAGCTTATCGTACCAAGTGCCCCATTCGTCCACCATCAGTTTTACCTTTTTATCTGGATCGTATTTATCCATGATGGCCAAATGTTGTTGGATATAATCTTCAATAACCATGGTGTTCTTTATGGTCTTGAACCACATTTCCTCACCAAAATCGGTGGAAGAGCCCTTGCTGCTCCAATCTTTGGTGGGAAGGGTGTAGTAGTGGAGCGAAAGACCTTGTGCCAAATAAGTTTTATTGTCGAGTGTTTCCAGTATCTTTTCGGTCCAATTGGTATCTCCTCCGGAAGGCCCACAAATCACTTTTTGAAAATCCTCCCCGCGAATGTAGGAAGAGAAATTCCGGAATACATTCGCGTAATAATCAGGGGCCATATCGCCACCGCATCCCCAGTTTTCGTTTCCGATGCCCCAGAACTTTACATTCCAGGGTTCTTCGCGTCCGTTTTTTTTGCGCAAGGCCGTCATGGGGCTTTCGTTGCTCGAGGTCACATATTCCACCCAATCGCGGGCTTCTTGGACAGTACCCGAACCCACATTGATGCTCAAGTAGGGTTCTGTACCAATGAGTTCACAAAAGTTTAAAAATTCGTGGGTACCAAAGCTGTTGTCCTCCGTAACACCGCCCCAAAATACGTTTACAATGGAAGGTCGGTCCTCTTTCGGGCCAATGCCATCTTTCCAATGGTAGGTATCGGCAAAACACCCCCCAGGCCAACGCAATACGGGAACCTTCAATTCTTTTAAGGCTTCTACTACGTCGGTTCTATACCCGTTTATATTGGGTATTTCGGAATTCTCACCTACATAGATACCTTCATAAATACAGGTGCCCAAATGTTCTGAGAAATGGCCGTAGATCTCTTTTTCGATTTTGATGTTGGAGTCGTCAAAATTTAAAGTCAGTTGGTTTTGTCCAAAAAGGTTGTAGCTGAGAACAAGGCAGAAGGCCAGTGCAAGATGTTTCATTGGTATTGGTTAGTTTGATGATTATGTGCTTACTAAATGTAAGAAGTAAAAGTCTAACCTCCTATACAATCCAGTTTTACCTCTTTAAAATAAACATAAGTGGTTGTTTTTTTGAAATCAAAAAACAAAAAAGCCAGCAGCAAAACGCCACTGGCTTTTAAATATAATTTAAAAGAGGTTATTCGGTTACCTCAGGTTTTTGGGTAAATGGGGTGATCCCGAATTCAGGATATACCTCGGAAGGGTAGTAAAAAGTTCCGTTACTCGATACCATAGCAATGGTTTTAATGGCTTTAATGTCCTCCAGTGGGTTACCGGGCACCAAGAAGAAATCGGCCAATTTACCGGGTTCAATGCTTCCCAAATCTTCCTGACCTAGATACTGTGCCATGTCGTAACTGGCCAATTTTAAGACTTCGGCAGGGGTGTAGCCCAGTTGTTGGTTGTACAGTTCCATTTCACGGTGCAGGTTAAAAGCACCGCCCAAATCGGTTCCGGCCACGATCAAAATACCTTCGTCCTTCATGAGTTTTAGGGTTTCCACAATTTTATCGTAGGCTTCGCGATAGGCTTTGTCCTCCTCTTCGTCCGCAATCTGGGCCAGGGCCACTTTTAGGCTACGTTGCTCGTTGGGTGGCATATTATCCACATAATCCAAAGCGCCGGGCGTTACTTCTCCGTTTCGGGAAAGCATTAAACGCTCGTGGATGGCCAATGTGGGATCCATGGCTGTTTTGCTCGCTACAAACAGGTCCAAGGTTTCTTGCACCTTCGGGCTGTTCAAATCGAGATCAGGGAAACGTTTCATGGCGGTTAGTCGTAACAATGTTCTTGTGTCTTCCTCAGGTTCCAACACCCAGCCCAGCATGGTTTGGTTAATGTGGGTCATCTCGTCATAACCAGCCCGTAGCATATCGTTGGCGTTGGAGAATGCCGGCACGTGACCGGCTACGAACAAGCCTTGGTCGTGCGCTTTTTTTACAATGGCAGGGGCCCAATCGCCGTTCATGCTATTGTAAAGTTTTACACCGTAAAAGCCGAGACTGTCGTAAGTATCCACAGCGGCCAGAGCTTCTTCTTGGCTTTCCACCAAAATACCGTTGTTGCTGCTGTACGGACTTTTCCCTTCTATAAACCCAAGGCGGGTAACACGGGGTCCGGCCAATATGCCGGTGTTTATTTTCTCGATCAAGTTACTCAGTACTTCGGTGTTGTTTCCCATATCTCGGAAAGAGGTCACGCCCGCCAAAACGTTCAACAGGGCGCCGTTGTCGCCTGTGTGGGCATGCATTTCGTACAATCCGGGAACTAAAGTTCCCCCGTTGCCCTCGATCACTACTTCATCTTCACCAGAGGCATCGGCAGCTTCGACAGCGGTAATTTTTTCACCTTCGACCACCACGGAAACAGGGTCGGTCAAGGACAGTGTCTTGGGGTCAAAAACCTTTACATTTTTGATGCGTACCTTTTTTCCGTAATTGTGGGCATATTCCTTTTGAAGTTTTTCATAGCGCTCGGCAGAATAGTTTTCGGCCAATTCGCGCAAGCCTTTTTCTTCGGCTTCGTAGCCATCCCGAATTACAATATATCTTGGAGAGATTGCCGCAAAGAACTCCTTGTTTTCATCCATAATAAAATAGGAAGGGTTCATCTCCGCACCGGAAAGCGCGTAGGTGGTCAAGGCCAATTCGCCTTCACCTGATGCGTTTGGCACGGTCACATCCTCCATTTTGGTCAGGGTCAAGTTTCCGGCCGGAAGCACGGGCAAGGTGTTCTCAGGTGCGTTCAAAAGTAAGCGCGCAGCCAAAACCGCGGTGTATGGGCTTCCAAATTGGTTTACGTAGATCTGTGGGGCATCCACAGTGGCACTTCCAGAGCCAGTGGCATCGGACCAAGAGGCTTCTCCACCCTCGAGGGAGAACTGCTCGTTAACGGCATTGCCAAAGGTGGTGTTTCCAGTGACTTCCCAGTTTACGGGATAGCCCTCAGCGTTCAGTACAATGGTTTCTTTCATGGTTGGGCCACGACCATTGTTTTTGTAATCGTAATCGATGTTGATGGTGTCCCCAGAGGTGTTGGCTTTCATAAAGCCTACCTTGTTTTCACCGACGATCACAGTGAAATTTTCTTCCCCTTGGTAATCGGCCAAAGAAGAGGTTGGTTCCTTTTTACAAGAAAAACTGGCCATCAAAACAAAGGCCAGCAATGTAATTTTGAGTTTCATAAAGTTGGTTTTAATGAATGCTCAATTTAGGAATTTTTGTTGAATAGTCTTGGGTTTAAGCAGACTGGTGTTAAGCAATTCGCAATGACATCATACTTATGGAACCGCCCACTGTTTTGTCATTGAAAAGGGTCACCTCTTCCTTTTTTCCTTTTAATGCCAAGGTGTAGAGTAGCGGCAGATAATGCTCAGGCGTAGGAATGGACAAAGCAAAGCTGGAGCCTTGCTTATGATAATCGATCAAAGCATTGTAATTGCCATCCATGATGAATGATTTCATTTTATCATTGGCCTCCTGTGCCCAATCCCATGCATAGGTTTCGTTCAATTTTCCCCAGGCGACCTTACGAAGATTATGGACCACATTACCACTACCTACGATCAATACTCCTTTGTACCTTAATTTTTCCAATTGTTGGGCCAACTCAAAGTGATATTGTGGGGATTTGGTATAATCCAAGCTCAATTGTATCACAGGTACATCAGCATCTGGGTACATGTGTTTGATTACGCTCCAAGCCCCGTGGTCCAATCCCCAATGGTGGTCGAGTTCCACATCTGTCTTGGTGATCAGCTCCTTTGTCGCTTTGGCCAATTCAGGACTTCCGGGTGCAGGGTATTGCACATCGAACAACGCCTGTGGAAAACCGCCAAAATCGTGAATGGTTGGTGGGTTTTGCATAGCAGTCACCTTGGTTCCCCGGGTTTCCCAGTGTGCCGAAACACAAAGGATAACCTTTGGTTTGGTCACTTCTTTGCCCAATTGCCTGAATCTGGAAACAAATTCATTTTCCTCAATGGCGTTCATTGGACTGCCATGTCCTAAAAATAGAACAGGCATTTTCTCCGTATTGGGGAGGCTTTCGTTTAATGAATTTAAGGTGTGTAAATCTGTCATGGCTCTAGTTAAAGGTAATAATCCCAAGGTTTTGATAAAATCTTTTCTTTTCATAAAAAGCGAAAACTTTTAATAGTCCGGATTCAAGGGATCCGGACTATCAACATACTGTAATTATGCTTCGGTCTTTGCAAATTGAACCTCTGCGGTAATTTTCACATCATCACTAACCAAAACTCCACCTGTTTCAAGGGCTGCATTCCAGTTAAGTCCAAAATCTTTACGGTTGATCTTTCCTTCAATGGAAAAACCTGCTTTTTGGTTTCCGTATGGGTCTTTCATGTAACCACCAAATTCCACATCCAGTTCCACGGTTTTAGTGGTTCCTTTGATGGTCAATTCACCTATCAAGGTGTATTCACCCTCATCTTCTTTTGTGATGGAAGTACTCTCAAATTTTAAACTGGGATAAGTCTCAACTTCAAAGAAATCGGCACTTTTTAGGTGACCATCCCGGTCTGTGTTGTTGGTAAAGACCGATGCGGCATCAACGGTTGCCGTGATTTTTGAATTTTCAAAGGTATCGCCTTCGATCGTGGCGTTGAATTTGGTGAATTCTCCCTTTACATTGGAGATCATAAGGTGTTTTACCTTAAAGGTAAGTTCACTGTGCGTTGGATCTAAATTCCAAATTGTATTTGACATGTTATTGATTTTTGGGTTAATGATCTATTTGAATCTTCAGTGCAAAGATCCTGCATGAACAAGGGTAGGAGGTAATACCTTTAAGAAGATGTGTTGTACTATTCGGAAATGAGCTGTTTCATTTCGTTACGAAAGGCGGTCGGGGTTTGTCCGGTCTTGCGCTTAAAGACCTTGGAGAAGTAGGCCTTTTCGTTGTAGCCAAGTTCAAACCCGATTTCTGCAATGGTTTTGTTGGTGTTGATCAACAAGTTTTTGGCTTCGGTAAGTTTTCGGGTCTCGATGATCTCTCCTACACTTTGCTGCATTACTTCTTGACAGATAAGATTGAGGTTTCGCTCGCTCATAAAAAGCTTTTCCGCATAAAAGGAAATCTTGACCGGTCTTCGAAAATTCTCTTCAAGAATATGTAGAAAATTCGCGTAGGTCTGCGAATGTGCATTGTCCGTTTCAAGTTCCAGGTTTTCAGGTTTTTCGTTGTACACCATGGTAATCAGGGTGGTCAGCAGTTGCCTGATAATGGACAGGTTGGGATTTGTTTGTTGAATTTCATCATACATCATTTCACATAGCGAAGAGAGCCTATTGAAGCACCGATTAGTGGGAAGGGTGATGTTCGCCCTGTTATGAAAGTATCCGTATAATTTAAAAATGGTTTCGGACATAAACTCCGAACGGAACCGAACGACCCAAAGGTCACACTCGTCATTATGGGTTTGTGGTCGTAATTTATGGGGTTTGCCTTGGGTCACAAAGGTAACGAAGGGGGCGTAAACGGTTTCATCGTCAAAATCGATAAAATGGGAAATCTTACCCTTGTTCCCAATGATCAACTCTTCAAAATCATGTATGTGGGGTTCAATGCTTTCATCCTCCAGGGCTTTGGCATCTTCGGTGGTAAACCTGAAAATTTTAAAAAGTTGTTCCACAGCACTATAATTCTGCAAGGTAGATTCGAAAAGACTAAAATACTGTAAAACCCCGAAAAGGCAGGGTATGGAGAGCAAAAAGAAACCATGCCAATTTTTGGTTGTTTGGTTATAGCTTTTCCTTTGGTTTAATCAATAGTGACTTCAAGTACAAAATCCGCTTGATCATAATCACGATTTTTAGGAAGCGCTATCAAGGTGCCGTAGGAATTGGTGCTGTGCTTCAGCTTTTTCTTGGTTTGAAAATCGGTAACACTCTTAATGTCTCCTTCAATATTGGGAAAAAAGAAATTGTCGGTTTTCCAATCCATAATATGGATATAGATTTTATCGTCTTTATGGGTTGATACGCCCCAACTTTGCGGTGGAATAGGTCCGCCTCGGGTTCCGTAGATGGAATTACCGTAATTGTCAGTCCATTCTCCGATAATTTTTAAGGTGTCGATAAATTCGGGTTGAATTTTTCCGTTGGGCATGGGGCCGACATTTAAAAGAAAGTTGGAATTGTAGCCCGCCGCCTTCACCAAATATTGAATCAGTTCCTTGGAGGACTTATAGGCTTTGTCTTGCAAGGAGAAACCCCATCGTTGCGCCATGGTCTCGGCAGTTTCGAGGGGTAGATTGCCCACTTCTGAGTCGCCACTGAAACCTCCTTTGTTTTCCCCGGGCAGGTCTTTTTCAAACATCTGGAAGTCTTCCCCGGCATTCGGTGCTTGGTGATGGTTGCTTCCAATCATGGCTTGTGGCTGCAAATCATGGATGAGGTCATACGTTTTTCGAAGTTGCCAGTCAGCCTCTTTTTTGTCCCACCAGCCATCAAACCAAATACCGCCTATTTCCCCGTAATTTGTCAGCAATTCGGTGAGCTGACCGTTCATGTAATCCAGGTATTTTTCCCAGTTGCCATTATCCGGTCTTCCAGCTTTCTGCCCCGTATCCCCTCTGGGGTAATAGTCGTTATGGTGCCAATCCAACTGCGAATAGTACAAGAATAGCTTTAAGCCATGCTTTTTACAGGCTTCGGCCATTTGTTTAATGACATCTTTTTTGTATACGGTTCTATCCATAATATCCCAGTCGGATATTTTACTATCGAACATGGCAAAACCATCGTGGTGCTTTGTGGTTATGGTGATGTATTTCATACCTGCCGATTTGGCCATCAAAACCCATTCTTCCGCGTTAAACTCGGTAGGGTTGAAAAACGCAGGTATTTTTTCATAAGTCGTTTTGTCGATGGATTGCGTTTCCATCACCCACTCGTGCACACCCAGAACAGAATACACACCCCAATGGATGAACATCCCAAACTTGGCATCTTGGAACCATTCCCTGTTCTCTAAATTTTCAGGCGCAGGCTTATATTCTTGGGCAGAGGAGAAATTGGTGCAAACCAATAAAATCAATGTAGGGATTATACATTTTTTCATACGGTTGGTATTTTGGTTGGTATGGGCAAACAAGTTACTTAAAAGATGATAGATTATTGGTAGATGGGAGATTGTAGTCATTGTATATGGACTAGATTTCTCGACTGCGCTCGAAATGACACATTAAACAATTAGTAAATGCCCTCAACCATCAGTTCTTTGCGATAACTCCCAACAAATCACTATCTTTGCGCCCCTAAAACGCAGGGCAGGCATATGAACAAAAAGGTTGCATTTTACACTTTGGGCTGTAAGCTTAATTTCTCTGAAACCTCTACGATTGCACGAGGTTTTGAAAAGGAAGAGTTTGAGCGTGTGGACTTTTCTGAAAAAGCGGATGTGTATGTGATCAATACTTGTTCTGTGACCGAAAATGCGGATAAGCGTTTTAAAACCATTGTAAAGCAAGCCCAAAAAGCCAATTCTGAAGCTTTTGTGGCGGCAGTGGGTTGCTACGCACAGCTCAAACCCGAAGAATTAGCTGTTGTGGATGGTGTGGATTTGGTACTTGGAGCTACAGAAAAATTCAAGATTACGGATTACCTGAACGACCTTACCAAAAACGATAGGGGAGAAGTACATTCTTGCGAAATTGAGGACGCTGATTTTTATGTGGGCAGCTATGCCATTGGTGACCGTACACGTGCCTTTTTAAAGGTTCAGGATGGTTGTGATTACAAATGCACTTACTGCACCATTCCTTTGGCACGAGGCATTTCCCGTAGTGATACCTTGGGCAATGTGTTGCACAATGCCAAAGAAATTGCCTCACAGGATATCAAGGAGATTGTTTTGACCGGTGTGAATATCGGTGATTACGGAAAAGGGGAATTCGGTAACAAAAAACACGAACACACTTTTCTGGATTTGGTAAAGGCATTGGACACCATTGATGGCATTCATCGTCTTCGCATATCTTCCATTGAACCCAATTTGCTTAAGAACGAGACCATTGATTTTGTGGCCCAAAGCAATTCCTTTGTGCCTCATTTTCATGTGCCCTTGCAGAGCGGAAGTGATGACATTTTGAAGAAGATGCGCCGACGTTATTTATCCAATTTGTATGTGGATAGGGTAAATCGCATTAAAAGGGCCATGCCACATGCCTGCATTGGGGTGGATGTAATTGTTGGTTTTCCTGGTGAGACGGATGAACATTTCTTGGAGACGTATCATTTCTTGAACGAACTCGATATTTCTTACCTCCACGTATTTACTTATTCCGAAAGAGATAATACCGTGGCAGCCGAAATGGATGAAGTAGTGCCTAAAAAAGTACGTAGCAAGCGCAGCAAGATGCTTCGTGGGCTATCGGCCAAAAAGCGTAGGGCATTTTACGAGAGTCAGTTGGGAACCGTGCGTACTGTTTTGTTCGAAGGAGAGAACAAGAAAGGCTATATCAACGGGTTTACCGAAAATTATGTAAAAGTGAAAGCACCTTGGAACCCTGACTTGGTGAACACCTTGCGCCAAGTGGAGCTTACCGATATTGATGATGATGGTCTGGTACGATTTGAATTTATTTCCAACGAAGTAATGGCATAAAAAAACCTCTCGTTTGGGAGAGGCTTTTCATACTTTTTTACTGATAGGTTTATCAGATTCGGATACCGACAGGTAACATTTCCTTGTATTGCCTGTTTTTTCTCAAAAAACCTGCAATCTGAGGACTCGTGGGTACCACTCTAAGTTCATTTTCTTGGATTTCGTTCAAAACCGCTTTGATGAAATCCTCTTTAAAACCTTCTCTTGTAATTTCTTCCGGAATAACCAGTTTGGTCAAAAATACTTTGCGCTCCTGTGAAGAGTACTCAATTTTGGCTAAATGCCCATTGACCTTAGTTTCAAATTGACGTAAGAAACTATTGTCAGTGATTTCCAATGTTGTCATATAGTACTTGTTTTTTAAAATGACTTGTGGAGATACCCTGAAAAGATATTTCCATGTCCCCCTGATTAAAAAAATGTGTTCATTTGGCGGGGTAAGCTGCAAAAGGGATACAAAAGTAGTCAAAATATTGCTAATTTCCTAGTCCTTGTCGATATTTGGTGCGATATGTCCGATAACAAAATCCATGTTTACCTAATGCCGGGAATGGCTGCCAATTCTTCTATTTTTGAAGACATCAAACTTCCCAAAAATCAATTTGAAACCCATGCTTTGGACTGGTTTGTCCCTGAAAAGGGGATGAGCCTTATTGATTATGCCGAAAGGATGTGTGAGAAAATAACGGAACCCAGCCCTGTTTTGCTGGGAGTTTCTTTTGGTGCTATGTTGGTGCAGGAGATGGCTAAGATTATCCCCACGCGAAAAGTTATTGTGGTATCATCGGTTAAAAGCAAACACGAGCTCCCCAAGCGAATGATTTTCGCCAAATACACCAAGGTGCACAAATTGTTGCCTACGGGCTTGGTGAACAATGTGGAATTGTTGGCCAAATACGCTTTTGGTGAAACAGTGACCAAGCGCTTGCATTTATACGAGAAGTATTTATCGATACGCGACAAATATTATATTGATTGGTCTATCGATCAAATTGTAAATTGGGACCAAGAAGTTGTACCAAACAATGTAATCCATATACAAGGAGATCGGGATGCCGTTTTCCCAATAAGCAAAATCAAGGATTGTATTCCAGTAAAAAACGGAACGCATACCATGATCATTCATCGGTATAGATGGTTTAATGATCATCTACCCACAATTATTTTGGAATAATTTCGTCTATATAATAGTATCTTTACATAGGAATATTAATTGGGAAGACATGAAACACTTAAAAAACATATTGGCTTTTATTGGATTGATAGCCGTTGTGAGCACGTTGATTTTTGCCGTGCAGTCGAATGAAATGGATGAAAAACCGGAAGTTAAAGAGTCCGAAAAGGTTACCACGGATAAGAATGTAGCGGAGACGTATCAGATTAGCGCTATTGAAATTCCAGAGGATCTCAATTTTGCAGGGGAAACTGTTCCACAAGAAGACCCGGAGATTATGGAGCGTGTGGATCGCGAGTTTTTGGTGAATACTTATTGGCAGTCGAATGCACTTTTGTTAATGAAAAGGGCCAATAAATACTTCCCGATTATAGAACCAATCCTTAAAAAGAATGGAATCCCGGATGATTTTAAATATTTGGCTGTTGCAGAGAGTGGTCTGCAAAATGTTGTTTCACCTGCCGGAGCCACTGGTTTTTGGCAGATTATGAAAGCAACCGGAAGAGAATATGGCCTTGAGGTTAACGATAATGTGGATGAACGCTACCATGTTGAAAAAGCCACGCAGGTGGCCTGCGATTACCTCAAAAAATGGAAAGACCGTTTTGGAAGCTGGACCTTGACGGCCGCAGCTTACAATGCTGGACCTGCCGGAGTGCAAAAATATATGGACATTCAGCAAGTGGATGACTATTACGATCTATTGCTGGGTCAGGAGACAGGGCGCTATGTATTCCGTATTTTGGCCATTAAAGAAATTATCTCCAATCGAGACAAGTATGGGTTTCAGTTAGAAGACGAGGATATGTACGAAAAAGTGCCCACATTTAAGGTGGAAGTGGATACCGCTGTGACCAACTGGGCCGATTTCGCATCTCTTTACGAAATCAACTACAAAGTATTGAAGCGACACAATCCTTGGTTGCGCGAGCCACATTTGAACAATTCCTCAAGAAAAAAGTACACCATCGAAATTCCGAACAAAGGGTATTACCGAGTGGGAAATGCTGGGAAGTAGGTAGGCTGCCTGAAAATAAGAGGATGGAAAAAGTATAGATTTCAGGAGTTGACAAAGCAAGGAAGAAGGACATAACGACTACATTATAGGTTAGGTTTTGTATTTGAGTAAAAAGAAAAGCAATTTGTCGAATAAACTTACATTTAACCAAGCTTTTTAAGTCACGTATACCTTAAAATTGATACTTTAGGGGAACTAAATTTTACTGATGTTCAAAAAGTTTCTACCAAAGTTTTTTTCAATTTTCTTCATATTTTTTTTAGGCTGCAGTGAGCAGGAAAGTAACGATGCTCCCCCCGATATTGATAACCAAGAGATAAACCTTGACCCCCAGGATATTGAACTTTCCATACAGGACGGTGCCTATTTGGAGGATGAAGAAATTCTAATTGGCCTACCAGAAGGATTGAACTACGGTTTGATAAAAGTTTATGTGAACTCGGAAGTAATTTTGGAATTGCCAAAGGGTGAATTGATTTTTAGAGTAACCCCTGAGAATTTCAATGATGGAATAGTAGAAATGAAAATTGAAATCATTGGGAATGGCAAAGTTATTGGAACCAAAGTCGCAAATATAAAAATTGACAATAACGGACCCCAAGTGGATTTTGGAATTTTAATTGAAGATAGTTCCATTTGTGAAGGACTTTCTTTGCCTTTAAATATATCAGATCAAATATCAGAGATAACATCGATAAAAGCTTTTTGGGGCCAAGAGGAGATAGAACAATTCTCTCCGATGGATTCAGACTTTTCTTTTGAGTTTGACTCTAGTAAGCTTGGAATCGGTGAACAATATCTGAAATTGGAACTTGAAGATGCGAGAAATAACATTACCGTAGATTCTATTCTGGTCAAATTGGCGAAAAAAATCACACAGATTAATTTTCCTGATGGTTTTGTCAGGCCAGGTGTGGACGAAATTCATGTGATTTTATCAGCATCAGACGGAAGTTTTATTAACTCGGTAACACATTCTTCTGGATTGGCTGAAACTTTGCCCATATGTTCCGATTTAGAAATTGGTGAAGCAGACGAATTTATATTAACCTTTGTTTCTGATTTCGAAGATGTCGTGTATGGCATCTACCCTTATCATAACTTAACTCTTGACGCAGTTGGTTCTGAGATTAATTTGGCAAAAAGGTCTGGAGGGTTAAGCCCAGGCACTGTAGATATCGAATTGCCCGACTACAAAGAAGGTGATTACATTAGAGCTTCCGGGCAATGGAGTTCTGCTTTGAATTATCAAGGAAACATTCTTAGCGGACATTTTTCAAGGAATCATACGCTTGAAAGTCTTGGGTCGAATAAATTTTTTATTATGAATTTCAATCCAGACATAATCGAAAGCTACAAATGGGCATTCATCGAAGACCCGCATACTGTTTTTAAATTGGAGGATAAAGATTTTAGTGCCAACGATGTCATAAATTCAAATATCGAGATGGTTGGGACAAATTTGGACCCATTTTTGGCTGTTTATGGATTTGAAAATGAAACTCATTTTGACGCTATGGTTTCTCATATGATTTATTGGAATCCAAGGTTAAATAGATTTAACGGGTATGACTATTCATACGCCAATATATTCTACGATGTTCTTTACTCCATAAAAGTAAGTAACTACAGTATTGAAGGTATAGGTGCCCCTCCATCAACAGTTACTGTTCCAAATAGTTCTATTGATTATTCTTTTCAAAACAATACGTTATCGTTTTCTGGATTGCCAAATTTTGAAGTAGGTAGAGCTCAATTTAGAAATACCGATAATGCCCATATATTTGTGGAAATGTATTTTAATGGAGCATCTTCGGATATTGTTATGCCAGAGATGCCTGAATTTCTTGGAAATCAAGTTACGGATATTGTCAATGGTGGCGCTTTAGATATAGTACAATGTGTAGCTGAAGATTATACCTACATCAATAATTATAAAGAATATATAACGAATATCGTAGTGCCATCAATCCCTTTTTATAAGGTTTCACCGAGTAGGGAGCGGATTTTCAAATCATCTGTTAGCACTTCATTACTGCCAATGACTGAGTTTCCATTTTATGAGAGATTTTAATAAGGGAACTTTTTTCCCTTTTTGAATTAAAAAACTGGTTGGTTACACCCGAGGCTCGGACGAAGTAGGTGTTTAAAAGACAAGACATCTATTTCAATCTTAAACCTTCTTCATTTGCTGCAGTATCATCTTGATCAGCTCAGTAAGCATGTTGTTCTTGGTCTCTTTGAATAGCTTGGCAGCATGAATTCTAAGCTTTTGTCCGGGAATGCACACAAAGCTTAGTTTTGGTATCGCCACCCCGCAACCCTTGGTTGCGTTAGCCATATTTGAACAATTCCTCAAGAAAAAAGTACACCATCGAAATTCCGAACAAAGGGTATTACCGAGTGGGGAGTACGGGGAAGTAGTTTTTTTTGATTTATAAAGTGGGTAATAATGGGGTTTGAGCTATTTAACCCTCAGCTTTAATGCATCATAAGAATCACTTCTTATCCCGATTAGGCCATGTTTGGTTTCCCCTTTTTTTATGAGAGTACCGTTAATGTTGTATTTCAATAACTCAGTCCTGAATTTTTTGTTGGCCGAACCAGCAGCTATCATATTTCCACCGGCTAAACCGGGGCCCAATACCAAACCTATAGGTGTTGAACTCGTTTGTTCGGGTAAACCATACGAATTTGTCTTTGTGGTGTAAAGGTTTAACGGGGTCAAAAGCAGGTACCACAAATAGGAAGCGGGACTTTGTTTTAAGGTCTTAAAGACTTTTTCATTGTCCATCACATAAACGTTGTAATCATTTTCGAACGCTAACGTGACATCTTTGCCAAATGTTACATTCCTGTTCGAGTTGTTGGTAATTTTAATGGCAACCAATTTGACTCCCTTTTTTTCCTCTTTCTTCTCATATTTCTTGTGCAGCAATTCATATCTGTATTGAAGAGTCAGTCCATCAACTTCGTTTTTGGAGATATAATTGATTGTTTTTGGTTGAATCATTTTATAGCCTGAAGCGCAGCTTGTCAAGCATAGGACGATAACAAATACAGAGGAAGCTTTAATAAATTTCAAAAGGTATTGTGTTTTAATTGATTGCTCTTGGTCATCGATTGGAAATTTGATATGAGCGGCGAAGAAATAAGAAAAAAGGTAAAAAAGCACCAACAATTGACCAATGCCCCATATCAATTGACGGATGTGGACTTCATAGGAATTTATACCAATAAGGTTATGGTCCAGTTTTTGACTAAGATGTGTTGCCAGAGGAGAGTTAGCCTATCTTAAAACTTAAACAAAAAATATGGCGAAGGGAAATACGTTTCCACTTTTGGCAGTAATTCTGGCGAAATATATCCCCAATCCATATATCCAGCATCAATCGCTGCTTGGGTCAGGATTTGTAAATGCACATGGCAAAACCAACCCCCACTATCACTTTCTTCCCCAATATGCGCAAACTTTTGACCTACCTTGATTATTTCACCAGTACTCACTACGTGCGGTGTTTTTAAGTGCCCGTAGAAAGAATAAAAGACGACTCCATTAATATCATGTTTTAGGATAATATAGCCCCCATAATTGCCAACCGTGGTTTCTTTCCCTGTCTTGTAGACCTCAGCATCTAAAGGGGAAAACATAGGAGTATTAAAAGGCGTAATAATATCCAGGCCAAGGTGATAATACCGTTTTTCTTCAATAATATTGGGGTAGGCCCGTAGGAGTGTTTTTCGTTCTTCCAAATACTTGCCAATGCCCCATTGGTGGTTAGAAGCCTCCAATTCATCAAAAATCATGGTATTGAACTGTTCAAAATCAAACAGGGTGTACTCCAGAGTTTTGGGGTTGTTGGATGAAAAATCAAAGATATAAGGTGCTCCTTTTAAGAAATCCCCAAATAATGGGTAGATGTTGACACCATTGAGGTTGAGTGGGTAATACATATTGAAGTGTGAAAAAGGATAAAGCTACACATAATTAGGGATAGGACGAGTAGCTGAACATGCATTCGATGATTTTTAGTGAACCAGACAGAACAATGGTTATTACTCCGTTGAGAATTCATGGAAATAGACGGGAAAGTTTTACCATAATGGCATTAAATCCCTTTGAATTAATATCGCCCAGAATGATTTTATGATTTTTTTAAGAAAATTAGTATACTTACACACTTGAAATTTTAGGGAACATAGATTATGAAGAAAAGAATTATTGCCATTTGTCTTGTTGCAGGGCTGCTTTTGGTTGGATTTCAGGTGGCAAACAACCACCTACACTTGCTACAATCCCCTGGAGTGGTGATTTCGGATTATGTAGAACCGGATTATGAACTCGGTCCAAGTCATATTGATTCACTATTGCCATTTCCTGATGTCAAAAAAGGAGAGCGTACCCCATTTGATCTTTGGCGCTATGGAGGAAAGGGAAAAACATCGTTCACAACTCCTGATTTGCGTATGTCGTGGGAAGAGTGGTTGGCCTTTAATAAAAAGCAGAAGCCGGAACTTATGGCAGATGTGAGGGAATATATGGACTCACGTTACGATTTCAACGGTGAAGTGTATGAGGGCAAGTTCATGTCTGGTGGAAGAAATCCAATCATGAAAGGGCCGATTACTAGATTGCCTAAAGGTGTCAAGTCCTTTGAGGAATTGTCCGAGCTTACGGCATATGAGATCAGGGAAAGGGATTTGTTCCCTTTTAAACCGTTGGCTCACCCGTTGGCATCAACCGCCCATATGGTGTTTCCGGACAATTGGAACGAAGCCCATCCAGAGCATGTCAGAATCGATATGGATCATGACTTTCCAGTGGAGTACCTTCCCGAGTTTCCACCACCGATGTTTTTGACAACACACAAGGAGTTGGGCGATGTTACCAAAGGTAGGGAGGTGACCATTGCCAATTATTACGAGATTTTCAATGGTCTACTTACTCCAGAACAAATGGAGGGATTAAAGGAACTGTTGCGTCCATCTCCAACCACCTGGTTCAATCATACGACCCATAGGGTGACCGAGGCCCCCAGTGCCGGGGTATCCTGTTTTTCATGTCACGTAAATGGGCATACCAATGGTGCTTTTGAGCTTGGTCCGGATAGTCGTCCCAACTTGGCAAGGTTGAGAGTGGGAACACCGACCATGCGCGGAAATTATAATTTGATGCAGTTGTCCTCTAAAAGATCTATACGTAGTATGGACCACTTTGCAGAGGTTGAGGAATATTTTGATGGTGACCCGGGCATGCAACAGCACATTGGTCCGCGGAGTCAAAAGAGAGAAGTAACTAACCGTATGGGAGACTTTAATTCTATCCTTGATTTTCCGCCAGCACCTAAACTCGACGGTATGGGGAACCTGATTCCTGAAAAATCCACTTAGCAAGAATTGTTGGGGCAGGAATTGTTCCGCGGGAAAGCCAAATGTGTCCAATGCCATTATGGTCCTGCTTTTGTGGATGATTATATGCACGATTTAAAAGTAGAGCGTTTTTATAAAGGTCGGCCCGAAGGACCGATTAAAACTTTTCCTTTGAGAGGTATTAAAGATTTGCCACCTTATCTTCACGACGATAGATTGCCTACTTTGGACGATGCCACCGAATTTTTTAATGTTGTTCTCGAGTTAGGTTTGACCAAAGAGGAGAAGGATGCCATCACAGCTTATATGATGTGTTTATAAGACTAATAACATCTTAGGGTTGTTTTGATCAACCCTTAGGAAAAATAAAAGATAAGAAGGGAAGAGAGACTAAATCTTCTTCATCTGCTGCTGCATCATCTTGATTTGGTCGGTAAGCATGTTGTTTTTGTCCAACTTCTTGGCTTCCTTCAATAATTGGGTCGCTTCACGCTTTCTGCGCTTTTGCATAGCAATGCCCGCCAGGCTTAATTTGGCCATGGCCACATCATAATCCATGGTCAAACCAAATTTAAGGGCCTTTTTAAAGTACTTTTCGGCCTGTGTCAGGTTTTTTTGTGAATAGATGATACCGTGCAAGTAGTTAAAGTACCCTTGCTGTTTTTTGATCAAGGCAGTCTCAGGATTTTTTATTTTATCAAGCCATTTTTGAACCCCATCCATATCTTGCTTTCTCATTTTAAGAAAGGCCAATAGGATAAACTCATTTCTAAAGTAAAGAAAAATGAATACGAGGGAGAGCAAGATCAACGCAATTCCGTTGCCAATGTTGCCTTCCACAAACTGATAAACAGCATAAGCAATGATAAGAACGGCAATAACGAGCTTGATATTTTTATTGAACATAATGTCTAGTGATTTTTACCTAATGTTAAGCGCTGGCAAAAGTACTAAAAAGTTAATTAAATATTTTAAGTTTAGGCTTGCCCAAGTAAAAAGTCTTCGTATATTTGCGCCCAGAATTTTTTAGGGAAAACAAATTTCCCGACATCAAAATCCATAAAACAGTTCGGAAATGAAAAGAACGTATCAACCATCCAAAAGGAAGAGAAGAAACAAGCATGGTTTTAGGGAGCGCATGGCGACTGCCAATGGTAGAAAAGTTCTTGCGAGAAGAAGAGCCAAGGGAAGAAAGAGATTAACTGTTTCCTCTGAGCCAAGACATAAAAAATAATGAGAGTATTTATTATTTAAATTAAAGGTGTTACTTTTCCAGTAACACCTTTTTTTTGACATATAAGCAGATAACGAGAAACCCCTATTGAAAATGCCCAAGAGAAAAGATTTAAATTCCATTTTGATTATTGGTTCTGGTCCGATTATCATCGGTCAGGCATGTGAGTTCGATTATTCAGGTTCCCAAGCACTTAGATCGCTTCGGGAGGACGGTATTGAAACTATTTTGATAAACAGCAACCCCGCCACTATTATGACGGACCCGACCATGGCGGACCATGTTTATCTAAAACCTTTGAATACCAAATCCATAGTCGAAATACTTAAAAACCATCCAAATATTGATGCTGTATTGCCGACCATGGGTGGACAAACTGCACTGAATCTTTGTATCGAGGCCGATGAAAAAGGTATTTGGGAAGATTTTGGAGTGGAAATCATTGGGGTTGATATTGATGCCATCAATATTACCGAAGACCGTGAAAAGTTTAGGGAATTGATGCTCAAAATAGGTGTGGGCATGCCTCCGCAGGCTTCGGCAACATCGTTCCTAAAAGGAAAGGAAATTGCACAAGAGTTTGGTTTTCCATTGGTGATTAGGGCTTCTTTTACCCTTGGAGGTGCTGGTGCTGGTATCGTATATGATCCCGAACATTTTGATGATATGTTGAGCCATGGTCTGGAAGTTTCTCCGATCCACGAGGTAATGATCGATAAGGCCTTGATGGGCTGGAAAGAATATGAACTGGAATTGCTACGTGACAAAAACGACAACGTGGTCATCATCTGTACCATCGAGAATATGGACCCAATGGGTATCCACACAGGGGATTCCATTACCGTAGCCCCCGCAATGACCTTGTCCGATAGGACGTTCCAACGCATGAGGGATATGGCCATCCACATGATGCGTAGTATAGGGGACTTCGCAGGTGGATGTAACGTTCAGTTTGCCGTGAGCCCGGATGAGAAAGAAGATATTATCGCTATCGAGATCAACCCAAGGGTATCCAGATCATCTGCTTTGGCCTCCAAGGCTACAGGATATCCGATTGCCAAAATTGCCGCTAAATTGGCCATTGGTTACACGTTGGATGAGTTGGATAACCAGATTACCAGGTCTACATCAGCTTTGTTTGAACCCACATTGGATTATGTTATCGTAAAAATACCTCGTTGGAACTTTGATAAGTTCGAAGGTTCCGACAGAACACTAGGTCTCCAGATGAAGTCCGTAGGAGAGGTGATGGGTATCGGGCGATCGTTCCAAGAAGCCTTGCACAAAGCCACGCAATCCCTCGAAATCAAGCGAAATGGATTGGGTGCCGATGGAAAAGGATACAAAGATTACGAAACTATTATTGAAAAATTGAGAGTACCCAGTTGGGACAGGGTTTTCGTTATCTACGATGCCATTCAACTTGGAATTCCATTAAAGCGTATCCACGAAATCACCAAGATAGATATGTGGTTCCTTAAACAATACGAGGAATTGCACTTCTTGGAAATGGAAATATCAAAATACACGATAGAAAGCTTGCCCAAGGCATTGTTGTTGGAAGCAAAGCAGAAAGGTTTTGCCGATAGACAGATTGCCCATATGTTGGATTGTTATGAAAGCGAGGTGCATAGCAAAAGGACCGACCTGAATATCAATCGTGTGTATAAATTGGTGGATACCTGTGCAGCTGAGTTTAAAGCGGTGACTCCTTATTATTATTCCACTTTCGAAGAAGAAATAGAGACTGCTGACGGTACTAAATACGTGGCGAACGACAGTGTGGTTACCGATAAGAAAAAAGTGGTTGTCCTAGGGTCCGGACCAAACCGAATTGGGCAGGGAATCGAGTTCGATTACTGTTGTGTGCACGGCGTTCTGGCCGCAGCCGAGTGCGGTTATGAGACCATTATGATCAATTGCAACCCAGAAACCGTTTCCACGGATTTTGATACGGCGGACAAATTATATTTTGAGCCTGTATTTTGGGAACATATCTATGATATTATCCTTCACGAAAAACCAGAAGGTGTAATTGTACAGTTGGGAGGCCAAACCGCATTGAAATTGGCCGAAAAACTAGATAAGTACGGAATAAATATTATAGGAACCAGTTTCCAATCTTTGGATTTGGCCGAGGACCGTGGAAGTTTTTCCACCTTGTTGAAAGACAACGATATTCCTTATCCACGATTTGGAGTGGCCGAGACCGCAGATGAAGCTTTAGACTTGGCCGAGGAATTAAAGTTCCCATTATTGGTGAGACCATCTTATGTATTGGGTGGCCAGGGAATGAAAATCGTGATCAACAAAGAGGAACTGGAAGCACATGTGGTGGATTTGTTGCGTAAAATACCGAATAACAAATTGCTGTTGGACCATTATTTGGATGGTGCTATCGAAGCAGAGGCAGATGCCATTTGTGATGGTGAGGATGTATATATTATTGGAATTATGGAGCACATTGAGCCATGTGGAATCCACTCAGGTGATTCCAACGCCACGCTTCCACCATTTAACCTAGGTGAGTTTGTATTGCAACAAATTAAGGACCACACCAAAAAGATTGCCTTGGCACTTAACACCGTTGGATTGATCAACATTCAGTTTGCGATCAAGGATGATACTGTGTACATTATAGAGGCCAACCCAAGGGCGTCCCGTACGGTTCCGTTTATTGCAAAAGCATACAAGGAGCCTTATGTAAACTACGCAACCAAAGTAATGTTGGGCGAGAAAAAAGTCAAGGATTTTGACTTTAACCCGCATTTAGACGGTTATGCGATCAAGCAACCAGTATTCTCTTTCAACAAGTTCCCTAATGTGAATAAAAACTTGGGACCAGAAATGAAGAGTACAGGGGAGAGCATTCTATTTATTGATAGCTTAAAAGATGATGAGTTCTACAACTTGTACGCAAGGCGAAAAATGTACTTGAGTAAGTAAACTATATCAACTAGTATATAAACCTTTAAGGCGGTGTCCTAATCAACAAGTTCAAAAGATTCGGCAATCGTTTTAAAGGTTTTTTTATGCTCTATCTTTTTATTCTTTAAGGTCCAGGCCATGATCATATACACCCTATCGTCCCCTTCAATAAAGGTCAAAAAATAGGAGATTTCGTTGGCAACGCCCTCTATATTGGCATCCAGCTCCATAGTTTCAGCATCCAACCCATTTATTTTCAAAAACTCTGGTTTGGTTTTACGGTTGATTTCTGTAGTTCGTGAAAGTATTTTTATTCTGGCGTCCCGATAATTCTGCATGATGGAAAGATCATCATCATATTGGTTTAAGTCACGATATACTTCTTCAAAACCAGCTTTGGGTTCGTCAATTACAAGAAGATATGCCTCTTTGAGCAGACTTTGATATTGCAAGGAAGCTTCTTCGTTCAAACCAGTGGTTCCTGTCATAAATTTTGGGATACTTAACTTGTAATCCTGATTAATGGAAACTGTGTAGAAAGTCTCGGTGCCCAATGAAGAATCATCTTTTTTGTTTTTTGAGTCAATACATGATGTTATGGGAAAAAAAATGACCGAAATAATGACGAAAAGACGACTTTTCATATGGAAATGATTGTATTTCAATTATAACGAAGATAAAATTTAAATGGTTGTGAATGTATTAGACTGTTCAGTTTTCTATTAGACGTCATTTTTTTAGTTAAAATTCATTATTTCCTGAAGTTTGATTTTACGGTAAATGGATTTTTCCCCTCTCGCTACAAAATTTTCATCAAGAATAATAGCCATTAAATAAAATTTAACCAATATTAACAAGTACTATTTGTGTGAATAGTTTGGGTAACCTAGTTTTGTTCCCCAAATGAAAAAGGCATTTGCAAAATACTTGTTTCCCCTATTCATCCTTTTATTGGGAGGATTCATTAATTTATATGCAGATTCGCAAGAAACTTCCTTTGCGGAAAATGCCTGCTATCTACAAAATTTAGAAAATCAACATTCCTACGCCTCGTTCAATGCGATGCAATTGGGTTTAGAGAAAAGGCACTGTGCCGAAATAGACGTTGAAGAACAAGAAGAACGTGAGGAAGAAGTAGCATCATATAGTTTTTCTTTTAAGTATGGCAGTTTTTTAACTGCCAATTTTTTTGACCCTTCTTGGGGCCAATTGTTTTTGGAATCTAACACCAATTGCGGGTTGTCACAACCCAAGTCCGCTTCATCCTTAAAGAAGCATGTTAGGTTTCAGGTGTTCCGAATTTAGAATTTTACTTTTTGTGTAAAGAGCCGTAGGCTCTTTACAGATATCTACAACCCTTTGGGTAACAATCAATAACCAAGGGTAGGTCCCTTTATGTGGATTCGGACTTCCCTTGATCATTTCTAAACATTTTTTAAACAATAAAACTATGAGGAGATTTTCCATCTTCATCGGCTTGTTTGTGGCATTGAGCTATACAAGTTGCGAATCCAAAAAACACGAAAACAAGGAAGAAACCAAGTATCTCGTATCAAGCCCCATTCAAAAGGATACTTCAATTACTAAAGACTATGTATGTCAAATCCATTCCATTAGACACATCGAGCTTAGAGCTTTGGAAAAAGGATACCTGCAACATATTTATGTGGATGAAGGGCAACATGTAAAAAAAGGACAGCAAATGTTCCACATAATGCCAAATGTGTACGAAGCCGATCTGCAAAAAGCCAAAGCAGAGGCAGAGGTCGCTGAAATTGAATATAAAAACACCAAACTCCTGGCAGATGGCGATGTGGTATCTGCGAACGAACTGGCCATGGCCAAAGCAGAATACGATAGGGCCAAAGCAGAGGTTAGTTTGGCAGAGACCCATTTGGGGTTTACAGATATCCGCGCCCCGTTTGATGGGATAATGGACCATTTGGAAGCAAGGGAAGGAAGCCTTTTGGATGAGGGAGAATTGTTGACCAACCTTTCCGACAACTCTAAGATGTGGGTCTATTTTAATGTTCCCGAGTCCGAGTATCTGGATTACATTATTAGTGCCAAAAAAGATGAAAAACAAGAAGTTGAACTTTTAATGGCCAATAACAAAAAATTCAACCAGCCCGGTGTTGTTGAAACCATTGAAGGTGAATTCAACCACGAAACAGGGAACATTGCCTTTAGAGCAACCTTTTCCAATCCTGATGGTATTTTAAGGCATGGTGAAACGGGAAGTATCTTAATGAGGGTACCGTTGGACAAAGCTATGCTTATTCCACAAAAAGCAACTTTTGAGGTTTTGGACAAAAAATACGTGTTTGTTATTGATGAGAACGATACGGTACAGCAGCGTGAAATTGAAGTAGGTGCCGAACTTCCACATCTTTTTGTAGTGGAAAAAGGACTTTCGTTAAATGACAAAGTGCTCTTGGAGGGTATCCGTATGGTTAAAAGTGGAGAGAAAATTCACTACGAATTTGAGAAACCCGAATCCATACTGTCCAATCTTGAGTTGTACACTGAGTAACAATCCCATAATCTTTAGTTATTATGTTTAAAAAATTTATACACAGACCTGTATTGGCCATTGTGATTTCTGTCATAATTGTGTTTACGGGATTGTTGGCCATAAAACAACTGCCCATATCGCAGTTCCCCCAAATTGCGCCTACTACGGTAAATATATTTATAGCCTATCCCGGTTCAAGTGCCGATGTATTGGTGAAATCAACCCTAATTCCCTTGGAAACCTCGATTAATGGGGTACAAGGTATGCGGTATATCGCTTCCGATGCAACCAGTGCTGGAGAAGGAACCTTAAGGGTAATCTTTGAACCAGGCACCGACCCCAACCAAGCAGTGGTTCGGGTAAAGACCAGGGTAGACCAAGTAATGCCATTATTACCAGAACTGGTACAACGGGAAGGAGTGGTTATTACTCCTGTGCAGCCCAGTATGTTGATGTACGTTAACCTGTATAGTGATTCCAAGAACAACGATGAAAAGTTCTTATACAACTATGCATACACTAAAATGATTCCTGAAATACAACGTATCAACGGTATCGCAAGTGCCAAGATTCTGGGTAGCCGTAAGTTTGCCATGCGGGTTTGGCTTAAACCAGACCGAATGCGAGCCTATAATGTTTCTGCAGAAGAAATACTGGAGGCCATGGAGGAGCAAAGCATCCTGGCCAGGCCTGGACGTTTAGGTAGAAGTTCCGGTAAAAAAGCACAATCGTTGGAATATGTATTGGTTTATCAGAACAGATATAATGAACCACAGCAATACAAGGATATCATTATTAAAGCCAATGAAGAAGGAGAGATTTTAAAATTAGGTGACGTCGCCGATGTGGAACTCGGAAGTGAGTTCTTTGATATCTATTCCAACTTGGATGGAAAACCATCGGCATCCATTGTATTAAAACAGACTTTTGGCAGTAACGGTAGTGATGTTATCAAATCCGTTAAAGAAAAATTGGATGAACTTGAGGCCGATATGCCACCGGGCATCGATTATAAGATCAGTTATGATGTATCCAATTTTTTGGATGCCTCTATTGATCAAGTATTGCATACCCTTCGAGATGCCTTTATCTTGGTGGCCATTGTGGTTTTCCTGTTCTTGGGTGATTGGCGCTCTACCTTAATCCCAATTATTGCCGTGCCCGTTTCCCTTATCGGGGCATTCTTTGTAATGCAGCTCTTTGGATTGTCCATCAATCTGATTACCCTGTTTGCCTTGGTACTGGCCATTGGTATTGTGGTGGATAACGCCATTGTGGTAGTAGAGGCCGTCCACGTTAAAATGGAGGAGGAGAATCTCACGCCCTATAAAGCATCCTATGAAGTTTTAGGTGAAATCGGTGGGGCCATTGTTGCCATTACCTTGGTAATGACCTCTGTGTTTATCCCCATTTCCTTCATGACAGGACCTGTAGGGGTTTTCTATAGGCAGTTTTCCATTACCATGGCAGGTTCTATTGTGATATCGGCTATTGTGGCCCTTACCTTAACACCAGTGCTTTGTGCCATGATGTTGAAGAACACACATGGAAAACCACGAAGAAAGTCACCGGTAAATCGATTTATCGATTGGTTTAATGGTAGGTTCGAGAAACTTACGGGACGCTATGTTGGGGTGTTGAGCAAAATTGTAAATCGAAGAGTAGTTACTTTTGGACTATTGTTGGCATTTTGTGCAGGTATTTTCTTTACCAACCAAGTGCTACCGGCAGGATTTATTCCCAATGAGGACCAAGGGATGATCTATGCCATCATCCAGACTCCTCCGGGAGCTACTTTGGAACGAACCAATGAAGTGGCCCGAAAACTTCAGGCCATTTGTGAAGAGACCGAAGGAGTAGAATCTGTTTCCTCTTTGGCAGGGTATGAAATTATGACAGAGGGTCGTGGTTCCAATGCAGGTACTTGTCTTATCAACCTAAAACCATGGTCAGAGCGAGAGCATTCCGTCCACGAGATTATGGAGGAGTTGGAAGAAGAGACTAAGGACCTTGGGGCTGTAATCGAATACTTTGAACCGCCAGCAGTTCCTGGTTTTGGTTCCTCTGGCGGTTTTGCCATGCGTTTGTTGGACAAGACCAATGGTACCGATTATCATGAGTTTGAGCGAATCAATAACGATTTTATGGATGCCTTGCGAGAACGTAAGGAACTGGCAGGTTTGTTCACGTTCTATGCCGCCAATTATCCACAATATGAGTTGAAAATCAATAATAAGGCCGCCATGCAGAAGGGAGTTTCCATAGGAAGAGCGATGGAAAACCTCAACATTCTTATCGGTAGTACCTATGAGCAAGGTTTTATCCGTTTTGGGCGATTCTTTAAGGTATATACCCAAGCGGCACCGGAATATCGTGGATTGCCCTCAGATTTGGAAAAACTCTTTGTGAAGAACGAAGAAGGCGAAATGGTACCCTATTCCGCATTTATGACCATGGAGAAAAAACTGGGTCCCAATGAGGTGACTCGATATAACCTTTATAATTCTGCGGCTATTCGTGGATTACCAGCTGCTGGGTATACTAGTGGCGATGCCATTGGTGCCATAAAAGAAGTGGCCGAGCAAACCTTGCCTCGAGGCTACGATATTGCTTGGGAGGGACTCTCCTATGATGAGGCACAACGTGGAAATGAATCCATTTACATATTTATGGTAGTGCTCATATTCGTGTATTTGGTTTTGGCCGCCCAGTACGAAAGCTTCTTGTTACCATTGGCGGTAATCCTTTCGCTCCCTGTTGGGGTGTTTGGATCCTTCATGTTGTTGAAGTTTATGGGATTGTCCAATGATGTATATGCTCAGATCGGTATGATCATGCTGGTGGGACTTTTAGGTAAAAACGCCGTATTGATCGTGGAATTTGCTGTTCAGAAGCATAGAGAAGGCATGCCTGTACTGGAAGCAGCCATTGAAGGCTCCAAACAACGTTTCAGGCCTATTTTAATGACATCTTTTGCATTTATCGCTGGTTTGATACCCTTGGTTGTTGCTTCAGGTGCAGGAGCCATTGGTAACCGTACCATTGGAGGTTCTGCCTTGGGAGGAATGCTTATCGGAACCATTTTCGGTGTGTTGCTGATACCTGGATTGTATTATGTATTTGCAAAAATGGCCGAAGGCAAGAGTCTTATTAAAGATGAACATGATGAGCCAATCTCAGAGGAGTTCTTCAAACATAATGACACTGAAAGCAAATTGCGCGCACGTTTGCGTGAAGTGAACAAACTTTTGAAAAAAATGACCACAAGAAATGGAAAGAAAAAGAAAAATGGTGACCAAGATGAAGCATAGAAAATCACTTTTAATCGGAATGATAGTGTTGGTGGCCTTTTATTCTTGTGTACCAACCCGTGAAATCAGAGACGAGAACATCGCCGTTCCCGACAATTACCAAAACCAGTCTGCGGATACAGTAAACACTGGTTTGGTGGAGTGGAAGCAGTTTTTTAAAGATTCCAATCTCATTGCCCTGATCGATACGGCTCTGGTGAAGAACCAAGAGCTGAACATTATGTTGCAACGGGTGGACATGGCCAAGAATGTAATTCAGGCCAAAAAGGGTGAGTATTTGCCTTTTGTAAACTTTCAAGCAGCTGCCGAAGTTGAAAAAGTGGGCGAATATACCCGAAATGGCGCCGTGGAAAAGAACTTGGAAGTTAAGGAAGGTGAAGAGTTCCCAGAACCCCTGACCAATTATATGGTCGGGGCCTATGCTACATGGGAATTGGATGTTTGGAAGAAACTGCGCAATGAGAAAAAGGCTGCGGTTTTCGAATATCTGTCCAGTGTAGAAGGCAAGAACTTTATGGTGACCAATTTAGTGGCGGAAATTGCTAATTCCTATTATGAGTTGATGGCTTTGGACAATCAAATGGCAATAATTGACCAAAACTTGGAGATTCAGCAGAATGCGTTGCAAATGGTTAAGTTGCAAAAGCAAGCTGCACGTGCCACGGAATTGGCCGTTAAGCGTTTTCAGGCCGAGGTGATGAAAAACAGAAGCCATAAATATGAGATTCAACAACAAATAGTGGAGGTAGAGAACCGGTTGAACTTTTTGATTGGTCGTTCACCGCAGCATATTCAGCGTGAGTCCGATAACTTTATCGATACGCCTATTGATACAGTATATGCGGGTATACCTTCGCAATTGTTGCAGAACCGCCCCGATGTACGTAGTGCCGAGTTTGAATTGGCAGCAGCCAAGTTGGATACCAAAGCGGCCAAGGCTAATTTTTATCCTCAGTTTACGATTAAGGCAGGTTTAGGTCTAGAAGCTTTTGATACCAAATACCTCACGACTACGCCAGAATCTGTTTTATATTCAGCGATTGGAGACATGGTTGCTCCCTTGATCAACAGAAATGCAATCAAGGCGCAATACAGAAATGCTACAGCTCAACAGTTGCAAGCGGTGTACGAATACGAAAAGGCCATTTTGAACGCATATATCGAGGTGGCCAACCAGTTGTCCAACATCGAAAATCTTAAAAAGAGCTATGAATTAAAAGATGGTCAAGTGCAGGCCCTAACGGAATCCATAGACCTGTCCACGCGTTTGTTCCAGTCCGCGAGAGTGGAATATATCGAAGTGCTTTTGGCACAACGTGAGGCTTTGGAATCCCGTATGGAACTGGTAGAGACCAAAAAAGACCAGATGCTGGCCCAGGTAAATATGTACCGCGCCTTGGGCGGTGGCTGGAATTAAATATCCCAAATCGATGGTTTTACCTGCTGTCTTGGCTATTGATTTACCCAAAATGAAGCCCGATTCACAATTGTGAATCGGGCTTCTGATTTTATCGTATTTAAAAATTTACGGTTTTAATAGTTGCTGAAAAATGTGTGCAGTTATAATTTTCATTCAGGTTTGTGTACCTCCAATTCAATTTCGATCATAAATTCTGGAAGTGCCAATTCCTTTACTCCGAGCCAAGAACCGGCTGGAAAGTTAGTAGTGTAAATCGAGCTTCTATAGGCTGCATTTTCAATAAATGATGCCATATCTGTAGTAAATATGTTTTCAACCACTACATCGTCAAATGTACAACCATAGTGAGTCAATATTTTCTCCAAATCGGCGTAGCAATTCTTCATTTGCTGACCTAGATCACCAATTGCGGTTGGATTCCCTTCATCATCCATACTTACAGCACCGGAAATTTTTATGTCGTTTCCTATTTTAACAGCATGTGAGTATCCGTAAGCTTGCTCTAGCTCAGGTCTTAGTTGAAAATATTCAGGTTTTTCAGACTCTACGATTGTAATCCCTTGTTCAATTTCTGGGATTAATTCCTTTTTTTCTTTCTTACAACTTTGAAATACTAGAATTGTTGAGCAAAATATGAAAATTAAGATGAATCGGTGGTTGAGGTTGTTTGGTTTTTTCATAATGATGTTTATTTGTTTTCTATTTTTTTAAATGGTTTATTCAGTCATTGGGGAATCTGAAACCTGACTTGGCAAAGGCATTTCTGTTACGGGTGCATCCCAGACCACTTTCTACTCTCCATCAATTTTTTTCCAAAGGTTCCCCTTATCTTCCATTTTGGGTATTGGCAATGTCTCATTTGGCGAAAATGTCAGGGTGTATTTTCCGTATGCTGTGGATAAATCACGGCTAGCTTTTACTTCTTGGGTATCGATATTGAATTGCCATTTTCCATGATGACGTTAATGATTCAAAAATGTTAATTTTTTGGAACCAAAAATTCTTTACCAACTGTTGTCGCCTCGATTTTATCCCTTGAATAATACACTGGAAAATATTTGTCATTGGCCCAATCTTCGAACAGATTTTGGTAGAATGAACTCTCTGGGTCGCCGGATTGCCCCGGTGAATTAGTCCCAACGGATTGATCCCAGTCGTTTACGTCAACAATAATCCTGAAGGTAGCACCGGATGTTTGGTTGTCATTGCTTCCGGTTACCCCAGGAGTGTATTGGTTGCCTCCCCTTGGTAATTTGGCGGTGTTCAATTTAGCTTGTAGCTCTGCATTGACTACCTTGCCCAAGGGATGTACAATTTGGACATGTTTGTAATCATCTCGTCCATATTTCCATGTTGTTATATCCGTTCCAAATTTACCGGATAGACCATTGACGGCAGAAATAAAGGTTTCCGTTAAAAACCGATTTCTTTTATCCGTGGCATTTTGACCAAATTTTGACTTGGGATGATGTATCCATTCCATTAACTTGTTCATTTGTATTCTGGAAATGACGGATTGCACTTCAGGATTTGGAAAATAATCAAAGTAGCCGTTAAGCAACTCTCTTTCCCAAGCAACATATACTGCTGCTTCACTTGAATTTTTATCCAAGATATAATCCCAGGCCAACAATTGTTGTTGTGCCTGCTTTTGTAAATCATCGGTGAAGGTGTGATTTTTCAGGAGTGGGACAAGGGAACGAGCTGGTATGGACAGATAATCTGTTTGTAATGCCTTCATGTCCTCCATGGTCAATTTTTCGCCCGACCCCAAAACTTCTTTCAGCCTATCCCCACGAAAAGGATCGCTCCACATGTATCCAATGGCATCCCACTCCGTATAGTTTTCCGATGTTACATTTTGATTAGCGGTGGCAATAAAACCACTTGTGGGATTGTAATCATGTGGTTTCTGTTTGATGGGAAGGTACCCATCCCACTCATACCTACCGTCTCCGGGAACAGGTACTAGGCCACTGAAATTTTTGCGGATAGGTGCAATTCCTACCGCTTGCCAACCAATATTTCCATTCTTGTCCGCCCAAATCATATTTTCCCCAGGAATATTACTGTAGTTGCATGCATCCCTGAACTCTTCCCAATCTTTGGCCTGATTCATCCTTAAGGAAGCTAAATAAGGGGAGCTTCCAGGTTCCATCCAGGCACAGCGTACAGCATAGGCGACATGGTTCAAGGAATCTATATAGGTAACCGGTCCATGCCTAGTGTATCTTAGTTCCACCTCGGCATCATCACTGTTTTTAACGGGAATCGTTTCATGGATTACTTTCATGTCTTCCCAGCCATCTTTGTATTTATATTGATTGAGATTGTCAGGGTTTAATTCATAGACCATCAAATCTTCTCCATCCGTACGGAAAACGGTCAATCCCCAAGCACCATATGGATTGTGACCAATCGATATGCCAGGAATCTCTGGTTCACCACCACCGATTACATCCCAACCGGGGGCAGATAAATGCACCCAATAACGAAGGGAGGGAACTGCCAAGGTTCTGTGCGGGTCGTTGGCCATATAGGTGTGCCCGTTTTCGGAAAGTGAAGGATCTGTTACCCAATTGTTACTCCCTATCCACATTTTGTCCGCTTCTGATGGATTGATTTTCAGCTCGGCATTAAGACTTACACTTGGTTCGACACGATATTCCGGTTGAATGTCTTCGGGTTTAAATTTTACGGAAGTTCGATAGGCCTCATATAGTTCCAATATATCATCACTCAATAGCTCTGGGTCAATTGCGGGATCCAAATCTAAAATGGGCTCTTTGGGATGAAACCAATAATATTCTTTGACCTTCTCAGGGCCTAATTTGGCAACCGCCCTTCCTATGTCCAATTCGGATGTTATGTTGCCCAGTAAGCCCTGATGTCTTGAAATGACCACTTCAGGTGTCCATTTTTGAGGTAAAATATCTAAAGCCTTGAAGGTTACGGGCAATAATTCCGGGTTTTGTAGGACTTCTTCAATATATGCGTTTACCCCATTGGTATAAGCCGTGATGATTTCTTCCCCATCGGGATGATAGTGTTGCATTTCGGTCTTCATATCTCCCCTGAATTTGAACAAACGGGTTCCGATATCCCTTTTCAGTTCTCTTTCGCCCAGAATTTCCGCAACTGTTCCCGTGGCCTGTCTTCGCCATATTTCAAATTGAAACAGACGGTCTTTTGCGGCATAATATCCTTGTGTGAAAAACAGGTCGTGTTGGTTGTTGGCATAAATGTGGTTGATACCGACTTCATCACGAAGTACCTCCACTTTATCCGTCAGACCATCAATTTGAACAGTATTGGTACCCTCTTGTTTTTTGCAGGAGGTGACGATAATAATAAGTGAAAATAGGAAACTTCGAAATGTCTTCATGGTAAATATTGTTGGTTTCTGTTTGTTCTTGTGCATTTTTAATTCTTTTTCAATACGTTATATGAATTGCACCACCAGATAATTGAATTCCGTCATGTAATCGTTTGATTCGTGGAACCAAGAAAGGTCCAGATAGACCAATTTCCTGAACGCCAAGGTTTTTAATTGCTCCATATTGGATTGTTTGGTTATTGCAGGGCAATACTTTTAAGGTCAACAAGTATTACATTTTATTTGTAACTAAGATAAGGAATCTATTCTCTTAATGGATGTATTATGCTATTGGGACTGTGCTTGATTTCTGAATAAATTGCGTACTTTCAAATTACAGTTTCCAGTGAATCGCACACAGTAGGTGATTCGATCCTAAAACCACCCAATCATAAACCAATGAAAAAAACTATTCTCTCGTTAGTTGCAGGTCTTTTTATGTTGACCTGTTTTTCCCAAAACAAAGATCACAATGTTGAAAATGACAGTATTTCAATGACTACTGCCAAAACGGATTCCATAATGGAAGAAAAAGCAAAAAAGAGGCAAGAAATGATGGCTAAAATCGAGGCCACGGTCACATTCCCCGTTCTGGAAGCTGGAACATTTTCCGGAGTTATTCCAGTGGAAGATGTAACCGAAATCCCCGACCCAAATCTGGAATACAAATTGCTGTTCGAACTGGTGAATTTTGATAGTGATACCCCCTCCAAATTGGATGCAAGCATTGTTGAGGTGGCACGTATAATCAATTTACATGTGGCTTCCGGTATTCCTTTGGAAAATATTTCTCCTGTGATTGTGGTTCATGCGGGTTCGCTCAATGCTTTTACTACGAATGAATTTTACAATGGAAAATTTAAGATGGACAACCCGAATATGAAACTCATTGGGGAATTGGAAAAACTAGGAGCCAAATTTATTTCCTGTGCACAGGCCATGTTTTTCTTTGAAGTGGATAAGGAAGCTCTTTTGCCAATGTTCAAGGTATCGTTAACGGCGCAGACTGTTTTAAGTTCGTACCAAATGAAGGGTTATGTGAAGTATCGTATCAATAGATAGAGGATACTTGAAATTCAATCCAAGGATTTGGGGTCGGAGAGTTGAATTATCCGGTCCATGGTTTTTGTGATATGATTTAGTTCTCCAGTCCCCGTGGCACTATTGACAATGTTGTTGAGGTCGTTATGTCTGTCGAGCACATAATTGTCAAAAGCAAGGGTTTCTAAAAATGTCAAATCAATTCTCGGATCTGACAACACCTCTTTATAGTCCAAACTGTATTTAAAATGTTCTTTTTCGAAAGGTTTTAAATGGTTGAGGTAATTTTCGCTGGCCCGTATTTCTTCTTCCTGATAATCGGACAATATATCCTTCCAACCAATAAGTAATTGCCGAAGCTCATTATTGGAAATAATTTCAATCGTTGAATTGTTGAGCAAACTATTGATGATTCCCGTGGAAGGGTTGTACGTGTAGGCAAAACTGACCGTAAACAAGTGATACGACAATGAGTCCAGGTTGTCAATACGATTAACATCGATTGGCAACCGCGATTTTAAGTATTCAGCAGACTTAATGGTTCGTTTATGATAGGTCATAATGGAATCCAAAAGCTTTCTATTGAAAACAAACTCTTGGTGAAGATCTCTTAAGATAAATTTCTCCTTTTGTTTTTGCTTTCGCAGATCATTCCAATTATTTATTTGTAGTGCGAGTAAAATCCCTATGACTACAAGAAAAATTTCTCCAATGGCGTACAGCAAGTATTTTGTTAACTTATTTTCGTTAAGTAATCGTTGCCGAATTTTTCGGAAGAATTGTATCATTAGATTGTAATTATAAAAGGCGAATAGTATTTTTTATGGCTATGGCATAGTCTTATACTTTGCTATTTTTTTGATAAAAATCCCCGAACATCTTGCGCTAATTTTACCAAATCGGGTTCATGGGTGTACATCATGTGTCCAGCCTCATAATAGTACATTTGTATTTTATCCCGCTCAATACCATTTCTTGAAAAAGTGTATTCTGCATCGAAAAAAGGACAGATCAAATCATAGTACCCACTTGCCACCATCACCTTCATCCCAGTATTTCTTCGCATGGTTTCACTTAATTTTCGGGTTACATTAACGTATGAAGGCTCCCATCCACTCCCTTTGGGAACAGGTTTCCAGTTCCATTTACCATATATTTCCCCATTGGAAGTTAGGTAAGGTCTATCCATTTTTATACCCAATACAGATGCGTAATAATGATTAAGTGATGCGGTATACGCAGAACTGATCTGATAACTGGATGGATCCCCAAGGTGTGGTCCATCTGTTAACTCATCAACCTCATTTCCCATATATCTTCCATCCAACCTGCCTAAAGCCACGCCTTTTTCAGCCAGCAGTTGCTTTTGAAAACGAGGTATCAGTACTCGTAGGTTTGATTTTAAAATATATTCTTTGTCCAGTCCAATAAAATAACTGAGTTTTTCGGCAACCTCATTTTTTTCGGCATCTGTTAAAAGAGACCCTTTATATAGCGCCGAAGCATAAGAATTGTAGGTGTAGTCCCTACATTCTTCGATAAAAGACTCAAGTGATTTTCCTTGACCGGCTTTTTTGTGGTACCAGGCCGTGGCTGCCATGCTGGGGAGATAGGTCAAGTAAGAGGTAATGTTATCATGAACAGATGTGGAACCTGCATAATCCAAAGCCTGGGAAATTAATATTAACCCATTTAAAGCCATATTCTGTCCATTACCTTCCAATGCATTGGCCACTCCAGCGGCCCTAGTGGTTCCAAAACTTTCACCGATAATATATTTTGGGGAAAGCCATCGATTATTTTCCGTAACCCATTGTCGCATGAACTGTGCAATCGAGTTTGCATCTTCGGTAAGGCCCCAAAAGTCCTCGACTTTTCCTTTTCCGATTACTTTACTAAATCCAGTGCCCACGGGGTCTATAAAAACCAAATCTGTTAAATCCATTATACCGTTTATGTTCTCTACCAAAGTATAAGGTGCTGCGCCATCATCTTTAGCGGCATCGGAGTCTACTTTCACCAATTGTGGGCCGAACATGCCCATCTGTAACCAAACAGATGCGGATCCGGGACCACCATTAAAAATAAAGGTGACTGGGCGTTTGCTTGGGTCTTCCGTGCCATTTTGCACATATGCAATGGACCATATGGAGGCTGCCGGCTCTCCAGATTTGTTTTTAAGATAAGTTTCAGAAGCAATCGCCTTGTACTTGATAAGTTTTCCACCGTTGGTTATTTGATGATTGCTAATGAATGATTTTGGCTCGGGAACTGAAAGTGAATCATTGTCCGTTTGTTGGGCAGAAAGGGTAAGTGAAAACAGTATGTATGCAAATAGAGTGTATAGTTTCCCCATGGTCTTTTTTGGTTTCTATAAATATAGTAAAAGGAATGCTTGACCAGAGACATATTTTTTTGGGATGCATGTAGGGAAATCACTTTGAACAACTCAAGTTTATTGCTTAAAGAATTGTCCGTTGGGCCAGTTTAAATTATGGGCCAGTGTTGCGATTATCTCAAGATAAAGTTGTTCACCTTTGGCGCTGTTGGCTGCAATGACAGCTCCTTTTCCAACTTCAGGAAATCCAATAACGATGCATACTGAACCGGGTGAATTATAACCATTATGAAGAAAGGCTATATTCTTATTTTCCCCGATGAGAAGTACCCCTAGTCCCATATATGCTTTTTGGTTATAAAAAGTGAACGGAAGTTTCCGTTCGTTATGAATTAATCGTAGCGCAGTTTCTTTGGAAAATATTTTTGAATCATTGTGATATGCCTTCATAATCTCAATGGTTAATTTACCCAAGTCCCTAGGAGTTGTCAGTAGTCCTCCTTGCGCTTTTGCAGGCAACTCCAATTGAGGCGGTTTTAATTGTCCAAATTTATCGTGGGGTTTGGCCTCGGTATTTTCGAAATTAGGAGGCAAGGGATATTGAAATGTACTAGAACTCATTTGCAAAGGAACAAATAAGGTTTCTTTTGCAATTTGTTGGAAGGATTTAGCTGTAACATCTTCTAAAATTTGTTGGATAAGTGCATACCCAATATTTGAATAGGACCATCTGCTCCCAGGAATTGCAATGGGAATGGCGGGTTCATTGATTGCTGGGGAATCAGCATTAAGGATTTGTGCAAGTGTTGGGACACCTTGGGTTTTGTCAAAATCAAAATTGGTACTGGGAAGTCCTGATTGGTGGGACAATAAAAGTCTTAGTGTGATTGGGGTGTCTTGGTTGAAATCATTTTTGGGAACCTTCCATGATTTTAAATATTGATTGACATCTGTATCCAAATCCAATAATCCCTGTGAGATTAACTGATGTACAATGATGGCAGTAACATACTTGGAAACTGATGCCGCTTGGAAAATAGTATTTTTGGTTACAGAATTTAAACTGTCGCTTTCTCCGAGTGCAATTAAATTATTTATTTTAAAATCATCAATTATTGCGATACTGACCCCGGGAATTTTTAACGCATTCATTCGTTCGACTATGGGATGTAACTTTTGAGATTGGACTTTCCCCGAATCCGATTCTATTATCTCAAAAATCCCCTCATTCAATACATTTTTCTCCTGGCAACCAAGAAGTAACATTGAAAGAAATGTCAATACTCCAATAAAGGAGTGTAGTCTGCTCATAATGGTTTATGTTTTGCATCGAGATATACTGGATATAAAGTTAATTCTTATAAAGTATATTGATTAATGGATTTTAAAAAATTCACGTAAATTCATTTAGCGCTATTTGAAGGTGAACTATAATTGTCAAAACCTTTCCTTAAAAAACCAGTGATTACTTAATTTAACGATGTAACCACCTATCCCGTAATCGATGCAAATGCTTTTTCAGGAGTGGTTCCAGTTGAAGATATGATTTTTATGTAGTTAAGTGATGGTTCATTAATTGACCCCAACCCCCTCAAAAGTCATTTTAATAGGTTTTATGGTGCCATCAGGATTGAATTCCATTATGTCCATACAGGTCACACGATGGTCTCTGTCGTGATTGGGGATAGGCCTTCTGTGGTATACAATGATCCAATCATCCGTTCCAGGTTTGTTGATTACGGAATGATGGCCCGCCCCGGTAGCAATATCCCCTTCTTTGGATTCCAAAATGGTTCCGATACGTTCGTAGGGCCCCGTCGGTTTATCTGCCATAGCGTAAGCCACTTTATAACTGCCGTCCGTCCAGTTCCCTTCGGACCACATAAAATAATAAATACCATTTCGCAAAAACATAAAAGGGCCTTCCACATAGCCTTCGGGTGTAATTTCTTTGAACAGACTACTATCTTCCCAGGGCTCAAAACCTGTAAAATCGTCGTTTAATCTTCCTAAATTACAATGACTCCAACCTCCATAAAAGAAATAATAAGTCCCATCCATATCCTTAAAAACAAATTGGTCTATAGGTTGCGCGTCGTTGTAGAAATCAGAAATTAAAGGCTTTCCCAAATGATCCTCGAAAGGACCACCGGGACTATCGGCCACAGCTACGCCAATTCCTCCGTAGTGATTTATGTCGTTATTAGGATCATAGGAACTTCTTCCTGGTCTTTGAATATCGTTGGCGCCAAAAAATAGATAATATTTACTGTCCTTTTCAATAATAGAGGGTGCCCATAGAGCCTGTCTTAACCACTTGATTTTGGTTGTGTCCAATATACGTTCATGCTTTTCCCAGTTTACAAGGTCTTTGGACGAGAAAGCATCAAAATGTAATTGCTTGTCGTAATCATCGGAAAAGGTAGGGTAGACCCAATAAGTGTCCCCAAAAACAATGCCTTCGGGGTCTGCATACCAACCTTCAAAAATTGGGTTGTTCTTTGTTTCCTCATGTTTTTGTGCAATTAAAGAGGAAACGCATAGAGCGAGAACCATAAACGCCGGGACTTTTAAGATCATATTTGTTCTGTGTTATTTCTGTTAAGCGCCCAAAGGATAATAAATAACATTCCATTTGCTGGCCAAACAAACATTAATGGCATTTCCAACACCCTAGGATTTATTATAGCTAAAACTATAAAAGCAACCAATGCAATAATGCCCCCGATTAATTCCCATTTCCATGCAAGCCCGAGCCCTATTAGACCAACTGCTGCTATCGATAATTGCAGAATAGCATTCCTTGTTAAAGGTCCACCGGTGCTTTCATCAAAAAAGGTTTCGCCTATAAACATTAGCAAAGAAAATGCTATCAAGAGTCCACTCAACCCTCGTATTGCCCACCGCAATTTCTTGTATGTTTTAGTGCTTATGGTCATATTTCAAAGTTACATCCTATTGTAGATTTTCAATTTTCTTAGAGTGACTTTCAAGCTTCATAATATTCCTATGGGTAAGGGTCAGCGATAGGTTTGTAGACCAACTTTCTTTGAACTAATCAATAAATTAGTGAGAAGTCATTAATTGGGCAAGCATTATAAATCTAAAGTTAATAAACAATTTGTCTAAAACCACATTTCCAATTTTTTCTATCTTGGTTTTATGTTTAGGTACGATTTGTTGACATATTTGGAAAGTTACCTTACCGAAGAGCGAAAACAACGTTTTTTGGAAGTACTTCAAAAGCGAACCAAGCATATTACGGTTGCCGTGGAAGACGTATACCAATTGCATAACACAAGTGCCATTATTCGTAGTTGTGATGTCTTCGGAATACAAGACCTTCATGTGATAGAAGACCGTTTTGGCAAGCGTTTGGATAAAAACATTGCCATGGGGGCCGAACAATGGGTGGATGTTTACCGCTACCAAACCACCGCCGATTGTATCTCCAAATTAAAGGATGATGGCTACCAAATTATTGCCACTACACCGCACAACGATTCCAGCTTGCTTCACGATTTTTTCCCTACGGAGAAATCGGCCATCTTTTTTGGAACTGAAAAAGAAGGACTGTCCGAAGAGGTAATGAAACAAGCGGATGGCTTTCTTAAAATTCCAATGGCGGGTTTTTCGGAAAGCTTGAATGTTTCCGTATCCGCAGCCATTATTATTCAACAATTGGCACAAAAAGTACGTGATTCCAACCTTAATTGGCAATTAACGGATATTGAGATTCTTAACAAACAACTGGATTGGACCAAAAAATCGATAAAGGATGTCCAAGGGATTATAAAAAGATACCGGTCTGAGTAAATAATTTTTGTATTTTTAACTGTTAATCAATCAATTACGGTTATGATGGTACTATATATTGTTTTGGCCATAGTGGTGCTTATTCTTTTTCTGGCAGTCATTGCCCCAAAAAACTACGATGTTTCCCGTTCTATTGAAATCAACCGACCCAAAAGTGTTGTTTTCGATTATCTCAAATCTTTGAAGCGCCAAGATGAATGGTCGCCTTGGGGAAAACGTGATCCCAACATGGTAAAGGATTTTAAGGGTACGGATGGCGAAGTTGGTGCTATCAGCCGCTGGAAAGGCAACAAAGAAGTTGGGGAAGGGGAGCAGGAAATCACCAATATAGTTGAAGGCGAACGAATTGAATCGGAGCTTCGGTTTTTAAAACCGTTTAAGTCCACTTCGGAGGCATATATAGCTACAAAAGAGGTGGAAAAGGAAATGACCAAAGTGGTTTGGGGCTTTTCGGGGAAAAACCAATTCCCAATGAGCATTATGATGCTGTTCATGAATATGGACAAAGCGATAGGAAAGGATTTTGAAGAAGGTCTCGCCAGTCTAAAAGAGATTTTAGAAAAACAATAGGATATGGAAAGCAACATGGTAGGCTGGTTCGAGATTCCAGTCACAGATATAAACCGAGCAAAAACATTTTACGAATCGGTTTTTCAAATAGAAATGCAACTTCATGATTTGGGCGGAACCAAAATGGCATGGTTTCCTTGGGCACAAGATAAAACCGGTGCCCCTGGCGGACTTATAGAAAGTAAAGACCATTATCAACCAAGTGAAACAGCTGGTGTACTTATTTATTTTTCAAGTGCAGATGTGAGCAATGAACTTGGACGAATTGAAGCTGCTGGAGGTAAAATAACTCAGCCCAAAACACAAATCAGCCCCGAAATTGGTTACATGGCTTTGTTCTTGGATTCCGAAGGCAACCGGATTGCGCTTCATTCCAGAGATTAAGGTTATTCAACCAACTCCAAAAGGGCAATATCAAAATCATTGTCCAAAATAACTTTTCCATTGGCCACGGTAACTTCGGTTTCGGAATAAGTGTCATATAATTTGGTGCCATCACCAAAAAATCCTTTTACCCATAGCGCTTTTTTACCTTTAGGTAAATCAAGTCCAACAACAACTTTGTCCCTATACTCTCCATTTACATAGGTTCTTGAGAACACATAAGGGGATTTGGCCAGGCGTTTGTGTTTTCCTGCTCCAATAGCAGGGTGGTTAGCACGGAACTGCCCCAATTTTTGCCAATGATTGTGTATTTTTTGTATTTCGGGAATACTGTCCAAGTCTTCCCAGTTCATAAAGGAACGCAGGGTTGCGTCGCCTTCGGTTCCTTCGACGATGAGATTTCTGGAGGTTTCATCTCCGTAATATACCTGGGAGGCCCCTGGTGTCAACAAAAGTACGTTGGCTGCACGAAAGGGCTTTGTTCTTTCCTTGTCGTAAGGAGCGCCATCATCATGAGAAGTTAAATAGTTGAGTACACTTTTGCCCTTTAATTTGGTATTGAGGAGTCGGCTGTACTTTTTGAAAATGGTCTCGTAGCTTTTGTCCGCATCATTTTTGAGCTCAAAATTGATGAGACTTGTAAACCCATAATCAAAGAAATCCACTTTTTTGTCCCCAAAATCAAATTCACGACCTCCGGAAATGCCATAATTGTACACTTCGCCCACCATGTAAAATGGATTGTCGTCCAGAATTTTATCCTGATGCTTTTTCTTCCATGTTTCAAAGGCATATTCTGCTTCTTTGTGCAAATCGGTCCAAGCATTTTCATTTACGTGTTTTACCGTATCCACACGGAAACCATCAACCCCTAAATCGTTGATATAGTCCGTAAGCCATTTGATGATATAATAGCGAGGTGCTCTCGGGTATCCAGTACGTTCAAAAAACAATTGCAGCTCGTCAAGTTCCTTGCTCAAACGCCCTTCATCCTTCCATTTGGCCAACAGGGCATCGGGGAGCTCTACTGCTTCATTCGATTCCGTCAGTATATCGGGCAGATTTTCAACCAAGGTACAGGCCGTGGTGTTTTCGTAAGTGGTGAACTCACATTTTGGACCTGTTCTTACCCAATTATCTGGCCAAACAGGGTCCTTTTCAGTAACTGGCCCCGTATGGTTTAAAACCACATCCAACAGAATACGAATTCCTTTGCTGTGAGCCGTTTTCACCAATTTCTCAAGGTCTTTTCGTGTTCCGAAATTTGGATCAATTGAAGTCCAATCCTTGGCCCAATATCCATGATAGCCGTATGTTTTACCGGTACCTTCGTTGGTTGCCCCATGTATTTGCTCCACTACGGGCGTAAACCAAATGGCATTGATTCCCAAATTGGTAAAATAGCCTTCTTCGATTTTTTGAGTAATACCCTGAATGTCACCTCCTTCAAAGCCTCTTAAAACTCCGGTTTCTTCGGTTCTTTCAAAATTGACATCGTTATTTGGATTTCCATTGTTGAAGCGATCAGTAAGCAGAAAGTATATACTGGCACCTTCCCAAACAAAGGGCACCTCTTTTTTTGGTGTTTCAACTTCAACTACCTGCGTTTCCTGCTGCTTTTTTTCAGCTTTTTTGCAGCCAATAAATAAGGGAAATAATGACAAGACAACAAGCAGTTTTTTCATGTATTGGGATTTTGTTTAAAGCTATAAAATGAATACGTAAATATAAAATTTATTTATAGCCAGACAGGTCCATCCCAATACTATGGTTTAAAAGATATGATTAGTTTCGGTTAAGTACTTTATATTCTTCGTAGCAGCTAGAGATAGCATCCAAAATTTGAAGGTCATTGGCTGTTTTGATAAAGGATTTGGAATAGTTGCAGTTATTAAGGATGTCCTCGATATCCACTTTTTCAAGTTGCAACAATTCAGTAAGGGTCTCCCTATCAAATTTTGATGCCAAAAGGTCTCTGATATTGTCATCTTCTTTAATTTGCCTCAACTTACGCATTTGCCTAGGTTTTTTACCAAAAAGATTCCGTAGGAGGTCGGCGGGATTAAGAATAGCTCCCAAGACCTTGGTTACGGCACTCGGGCTTTTGTTCCCGGCCTCATAACTGGTATTAAGGCCGGAGATACTGTATTGATAAGCATTGTTTATAGGGAGATTCTTAACATCAATCTCCAAGTATCCTGTAAGTTGATAGGGTGTTACAATCACTTCTTCCAATGCATAGGCCAGCTCTGTAAGTGCAATTTCCGTATTTCCAAATCGAAACATATCGTTGGTAACCCTTACTTTCTGGGTCTTAAATCCTAGATAAGAAAAGTAAAGCGTGTCATTAACTGCTGCCGGAATGGTGAACCTACCGTTTTGATTGGTTATGGTTCCCTTTACCTGATTAAGATTTATCACATGCACACTTTCCAAAGGAAATTCCGTTTGGGCATTGATTACCGTTGCGGTAAAATCCTTTACCTCTTGATTATTAACGTCTTCGACTTGTGAAAAACCGAGCAGTGGGATTAGGGACAGTAGTATAAGTAGTAATCTTCTCATGCAATCTTCGTAGCTATAAAGGTACTAAACAAAGAAAAATAAATAGGAGAGTCTTACCATTTAATATAGAATTAACTAATAAAAGCCCTGCTTTTTCTTACCTCCCTTTTTTCCATAGCTTCCTTTTTTTCCGCCTTTGTATGATTTATTTCCTCCGCGGTATCCTCCACCTTTTTTACCTCGACGTTTTTTGCCTCCTCTTCCGCCACCGCTACCACCGGGGTTCTTGGAAACTTCAACATTTATAAAACGTCCGTCTATTTTAAACTCTGTAAAGGTTTGAAGAATTAATTCTGTCAGTTGGGCATCGGAATTAAAGAAAGAGAATGTATCCTTGGTGTCTACATTATAAATGTCCTCTTTTTCCAGTTTTAGCGTATCACGAAGGAAATCCTTTAGTGACATCCAATCGTAACCATCACGTTCGCCAACATTGATAAAGTAACGAACGGAACCTTCGGATGGAATATCTCCTTTAGAAGTTCCTCTGTCCTTACCGGAATCCTGACTGTTGAGGTCTTTGGATTTGCTGTAGTAGTTGTAAAACTGCGTAAATTCTACAGAAACAATTTTTTTAATGAGCTCGTCACGGTCTATGCCTTCCAAAACATCGTTAATGGCCGGTAAGTAACTTTCAATCTCCTTATTGATTTTGGTTTCCTTGATTTTATTGGCCAAGTGATACAATTGTATCTCGCAAATTTCAATACCATCTGGAATCTGTTTGGACAAGAAGTCCTGCTGAATCTTTTTCTCGATGGCTTTGATTTTCCTAAGCTCGGAGCGAGTGATAATAACCATGGAAATACCGGATTTACCGGCACGTCCCGTACGTCCACTTCGGTGGGTGTACGTTTCGATCTCATCTGGTAATTGGTAGTTGATTACGTGTGTAATATCGTCCACATCAATACCACGGGCGGCAACATCGGTAGCCACCAACATTTGCACTTGTTTCTTTCTAAAGGAGTTCATTACCAAATCTCGCTGGTTCTGGCTCAAATCCCCGTGCAATGCTCCGGCATTGTATCCGTCTTCGATAAGCTTTTCAGCCACGCGTTGGGTATCTCTTTTGGTCCTACAGAAAACCACGGAAAAAATACCTGGGTTGGCATCGGCCAAACGTTTTAACGCTGCATAACGGTCACGACCGCCTACTACATAATACTCGTGCTGTACTGTAGATGCACCTGCATTTTTAGATCCAACAGTGATCTCAACAGGATTGTGCATGAACTTTTTGGCAATCGTTGCCACTTCTTTGGGCATTGTTGCGGAAAAAAGCCATGTCAACTTTTCTTTCGGAGTGTTGGATAGAATGTCTTTAATGTCTTCAAAGAAGCCCATGTTCAACATTTCATCGGCTTCATCCAAGACACAGTAGTCGATTTTGGAAATATCGACCATTCTTCGGCCGATCATATCCTTCATACGACCTGGAGTGGCAACAACAATTTGCGCCCCTCTTTTTATTTGTCGTGCTTGTTCCGTAATGCTGGCACCACCATAAATGGCGACAACATTAAGTCCTTTTACGTATTTGGAATAGAGTTTTAACTCGTTTGTAATCTGTAAACATAGCTCTCTTGTAGGGGAGAGGATCAATCCTTGGGTGGTTCTGCTTTCCTCTTGGATTTTTTGAATCATAGGAAATCCAAACGCAGCAGTTTTACCTGTTCCTGTTTGTGCCAAGGCCACCAAATCGGTTTCCTTTTCCAATAAAACTGGGATTGATTTTTCTTGTACTTCTGATGGGGATTCAAATCCGAGGTCGGAAATAGCATCCAATAGGGGTTTGTCCAACCCCAAGGCTTCAAATTTTGTCATAGCGGTGTATATACCTTAAATCGCAAATATGTTTGTGTTGTATAGAGCGATTCTTGTATAACCCATTTAAGCCCATCACAACACCTTGCCCATACCGGCGGCGTTAATAAAGCGGCAAAGGTACATTAATTTTATTCCGTGGGAGTCAAGACCCCTTGTTTTTTAAGAATTCCACCAATTTTTCAATGGCCCTACCTCTATGGCTAATGGCATTTTTGGTCTCGGAGGGCAGTTCACCAAAGGTTTTGTTGTATCCGTTGGGCTTAAAAATGGGGTCGTAGCCAAAACCACCAGTACCATGTTCATTTTTGGTAATGATACCTTCTACAATGCCTTCAAAGATGTAACTGTTGCCTTGCAGGTTCAAATGGACCGCGGTTTTAAAGTGGGCATTCCGGTTGGATATCCCCTTCATTTCCAATAACAGTTTTGTCATATTATCCCTAGCGTTCTTATTTTCCCCCGCATATCTGGCAGAATATACTCCGGGTTGTCCATTCAAAGCATCTACAAGTAAACCAGTATCATCCGAAAAACAATCCAAACCATAGGTTTGAGTAACGTAATCCGCTTTTATTTTGGCGTTTTCTTCTAAAGTGGCTCCTGTCTCGGGTATTTCATCGAAACACTGAATATCTTTTAATGATAAGATTTCAAAACCTTCAGGCAGTAACTGCTGAACTTCTTTCAGCTTATGGTCGTTATGGGTGGCAAAAACTAGTTTCAAATCAAAAAGGGTTCTATTTTGAAATTCAAAAGTAGTAATTTCGGACTTTAACCGATTTGTATGAAAATGAAAGTGCCACCAGCATTGGTAATGCTTGTTTTTGGAGGATCAATGTATGTTTTGGACAGATTTTTACCTTTTGGCTATTTTGAGTTTTTTGGTAAACAGGAACTGGCAATGTTTCTCTTTGGATTAGGTGTTTTGGTGATTTTGATCTCGGTAATCCAATTTTTTATCACAAAAACCACGGTAGACCCTTTGAATCCAAAGAAAACATCCAATTTAGTGACTAATGGCGTCTATAAATTCACTCGCAACCCTATGTATTTAGGGATGCTTCTTTTTTTGCTGGCCTTTGGTTTAAAATTGGGCAATGCTTTCAATATACTTATCGCAGCTGGTTTTGTATCGTACATGAATCGCTTTCAGATTAAACCTGAAGAAGAGGTGCTCAGAGAAATGTTCGGTAAGGAATATAATATCTATTGTAAGTTAACGAGACGGTGGTTTTAAGAACCCTTAGTTAAAAAATGTACCTTTTGGGGTGCCATTTAAAACAAATCGTAATGGATTTTTGATTTATCCACAAAAGTGTAAGGTTTTTGACAAGTTCCGATTACAAGGATGGAATTAATGTTTAATTTTATGCCTTAATTTTTTTGAAGCGACTCATGGTAGAAACAGGACGCAAATATGTGTTCGATTTTGATAGCACGCTCACAAGAGTGGAGGCTTTGGACGTTTTGGCAGAAATGACCCTGCAAAACAATCCGAAAAGGGACGAGATTGTGTCGGAAATCCAAAAAATCACCAATTTGGGGATTGATGGGGATATTTCTTTCACGGAATCCTTGGAACGAAGAATCCGTTTGTTGAGCGCAAACAAAAGCGATTTAGAAGATCTGGTGGTGGAACTGCGTCAAAAGATTTCTAAATCCATTGCGGCCAACAAAGACTTTTTTCATGAATTCTCGGAACATATCTATGTGATTTCCTGTGGCTTCAAGGAGTTTATTGACCCCATTGTTGAGGAATACAATATTCCGTCCGAGCGTGTTTATGCCAATACCTTCAAGTTTGATGATGAAGGCAATATCATTGGCTTTGACGAAACCAATGTGTTGGCTGCACATAACGGAAAAATAGAATGTTTGAAAAACTTGGATTTAGAAGGCGAAGTTCAAGTTATTGGCGATGGCTACAGCGACTATGTGATGCGCGAGGCAGGTATTGCCCATAAGTTTTTTGCCTATACTGAAAATGTGCACCGTGAAAAGGCAGCAGATAATGCCGACCACGTGACACCTAACCTAGATGAATTTTTATTTGTGAACGATTTGCCAAGAAACCTATCATACCCAAAGAACAGAATCAAGATCCTTTTACTGGAAAATGTACACCCAGCAGCTTTCGAAAACCTATCCGAAGAAGGTTTTTCGGTAGAGTTGATAAAAACCAGTCTTTCTGAGGAAGAACTTATCGAGCGTATCAAAGGAGTACATGTTCTGGGGATTAGGTCTAAAACCCAAGTGACTCAAAAGGTATTGGATGCCGCCAATAAATTATTGGTGGTAGGTGCGTTCTGTATCGGTACTACCCAGATAGACCTTGATTACAGTAAAAAGAAAGGCGTAGTGGTATTCAATGCACCTTACAGCAACACGCGTTCCGTAGTGGAACTTGCCATTGGGCAGACCATTATGTTGATGCGTAGCATTTTTCCGCGTAGTACGGAGATTCACAACGGTGAATGGAACAAAACCGCCATTGGATCACAAGAAGTCCGGGGTAAAAACTTGGGTATCGTGGGGTATGGAAACATTGGTAAACAAATGTCCGTTTTGGCTGAAGCCATGGGGATGAAGGTGTATTATTACGACGTTAACGATCAGTTGGCATTAGGAAATGCGGTAAAGTGTGATACTTTGGAAGATCTACTCAATGTTTCCGATGTGGTGACTTTGCATGTAGATGACAATAAAGCCAACAAAAACTTTATAGGAGAGCGCGAAATCAACCAAATGAAAGATGGTGCAAAGCTTATCAATCTTTCTCGAGGATTTGTCGTTGATATCGATGCTTTGGCCAGTGCTTTGAAAAACGGGAAATTGGGAGGAGCTGCGATAGATGTTTACCCATCCGAACCGCGAAGCAATGGAGCATTTGAAACGCCTTTGCAAGGTTTGTCCAACGTTATTCTTACCCCTCACATTGGCGGTAGCACGGAGGAGGCGCAAAGGGATATAGCGGATTTTGTCCCTAATAAGATTATGGATTACATCAATTCTGGAAATACGGTAGATGCTGTTAACTTCCCGAATATTAGATTGCCCAAGCAAAACAAAGCGCACCGATTCTTGCACATTCACCGCAATGTTCCCGGCATTATGGCCAAAATCAACGAAATATTGGCCCAATATGGCCTCAATATTTCTGGTCAATACCTTTCCACGGATAGCGAAGTGGGCTATGTAATCACTGATTTGGACAAGGAATACGATAAGGATGTGATAAAGGCGCTTAAGAAAATAGAGAACACCATCAAGTTCAGGGTGCTTTACTAGTCTCTATTAGATATAAGACATAAGAATAAAGGACCAGCAAATAATCACGAAAAGTCTTTGCTCTTTAATCTTTGAGCGAAGTGGTCTATCATTTAATTATTGATGGTGATAGGGTTCATTCCTTAGAATGGTAAACCCTCTGTAAATCTGTTCCACAATGAACAATCGAACCATTTGATGGGAAAATGTCATTTTGGACAAACTTATCTTACCTGAACTTTTTGCGTAAACGGCATCACTGAAACCATAAGGGCCACCGATGACCAAAACCAGGTTTTTAATGCCACTGTTCATCTTTTTTTGAAGAAATTGGGCAAAATCCATCGAAGTGTATTGTTTTCCCTTTTCATCAAGTAAAACAAGAGTGTCCGTAGGTTGTAGTTGTGCCAAGATCAACTCTCCTTCTTTTTCCTTTTGTTGGGCTTCAGAAAGATTTTTTCTGTTTTTTATATCGGGAATTATCTCAAGCTGAAACTTGATGTAGTGCTTTAGCCGTTTCTCATAAACGGTTATAAGTTCTTCAAGTTCAGACTTATCGGTTTTGCCAATGGCGATCAAAGTAATCTGCATGTTCAAAAATAGATTTTTCTGCACAGAAAGTGAAGTTTATAAATAAAGCTGCAAGTCCCCCTATTTTCGATTTGCTGGTTTTCCAAAATAAAAACCTAGGGCTAAAAAGTACATCTGTCAAATCAAAAGCCCTATTCGTCAGATCAATAGGGCTATCCGACAGATCTTCGCCTAAAAACTTGTGAGAATTGAGGATATTGATACAGTTTACCAAAATCCTATTCCAAATGAACAACAAGACCTACTTATTTGCCCTTTTGAGCCTTGTCCTATTATGGAACTGTGGCAAGGACGATGCTCCATCGCTCCCAAAGAACAATGCACCCAATATAGTACCACAGAACTATACTGTCCTCGAGAACATTACAGACAATCAACTTATCGGTTCGGTAAAGGCCACTGATGCCGATGATGACGAACTAACTTTCTCCATTTCACAAAACGATAATGGCCTATTTGAGATTACAAAAACTGGCGAACTGAGCTTGGCAACAGGCAAGGTACTGGACTACGATAACAAGACCCAACACACCCTGACAGTGGCAGTGACCGATGGCATCGATGATGCCACGGCCCAAATGACCATCAATGTGACCAAAGTAGAACCGGAGAACCTTTCTCCTTCCGCAGAGCCGCAGAACTTTTCTGTCTCAGAGGATATATCGGATACACATATTATCGGTACTTTAGTGGCTACTGACCCAGAAGATGATACTCTAACCTTTAGTATTGTAGAAGATACAGATGAACTTTTTGAGATCACAGATACAGGTGAGCTTTCTCTGTTGGAAGGGAAAATCTTGGACTTTGAAACCAAAAAGGAGCACACTCTAACGGTTGAGGTAGGCGATGGGAATATTTCTGTGGAGTTCTTGGTTAGGATAATCGTGATTGACAATATTGCGGACGACCCCGATTCATTTATTACTAAATGGCAGGTCAACTCTGGACAGGAGATAACTATAGGCACAAACCCTGACTATAATTATGACTATACTATTGACTGGGGAGATGGTACAGTGGAAGAAATCACGCAACAGAACCCCTCTCATACTTACCAAGATGAGGGGACTTATTCAGTAGCTATTAAAGGCGTTTTCCCTGCTATTCAAATGTCGTCATCGGACCATATCAGCCGAAAGTCGCTTGTAGATGTTGCACAATGGGGCACTGGTAAATGGCAATCCATGTACAGATCTTTTTATGCTTGCCAGAGCTTGTTGACTTTTTCGGCAGAAGATACCCCAGACACCTCAGAGGTTTCCAGCATGCAGGAAACGTTCCTTTTTTCAGATAACTTTAATGGGGCCATTGGTTCTTGGAATACGGGCAATGTAACCAATATGCATAAAATGTTTTTCGATGCAACCAGCTTTAATCAAGATTTGAATGATTGGGACACCAGTAAAGTAACCAATACGTCCTTTATGTTTTATAATGCTCAATCGTTCAACGGCATCATTGGAAATTGGGATACAAGCAATGTACAGGATATGGAACTTATGTTTTTGAGCGCCTCTACCTTTAACCAAGATATATCAGGATGGAATACTGGTAACGTAACAAATATGGGAGGAATGTTCACTAATGCCTTTAGTTTTAACCAAGATATTGGGGGTTGGAACACAGGAAAAGTTGAATCCATGGAGGAAATGTTTCGCGGGGCGACTGTTTTCAATGGAGATATAGGAAGCTGGAATACTAGTAATGTGGCAAATATGAGATCAATGTTCATGAATGCGGCAGCTTTCAATCAAGATATTGGGGGATGGGATACAGGAATGGTCACCGACATGACCTATATGTTTTTAGGTGCAACAAACTTCAATCAGAATATTTCCCAATGGAACATTGGTAATGTTACCAGTATTGGCGGTATGTTCTCTTATGCCTCAAGTTTTAACCAAGATATTGGCGGATGGAACACGGCAAATGTTACAAATATGATAGGGGTGTTCAATGGGGCAACCGCTTTCAATCAAAATATAGGTGGTTGGGTAACCGTTAATGTGACCAATATGAATCAAATGTTTAAAAATGCAACTGCCTTTGACCAAGATTTAGGCAGTTGGGATATAAGCAGCATTGCCACTATGACAGAAATGCTTGATAGTTCGGGGATGTCTTTTAACAATGCCAACGCTACTTTAATTGGTTGGGCAGATTATGTACAGCAAAATGAAGGTCCAACCGATATAAGCTTGGGGATGCAGGACGTCGTCCTATGTGGAATGGGAGCTGATTCTGCATTAGGTATCCTTATAAATGATTATTCTTGGAATATTACAGGTTTTGATATGCAGTTTAATCTCTGCCCATAAACATTTAAATTATTGATTTTATGACCACCGGAAAAAACGTTTTTGTTTTTCGGTGGTTTCTTATTTTGTGCTGATGCTTTTGCAAGGTAATATTGCAGTAACTCTAAACTATGTTGTTGAGTATGAATCCATAAAGATACCGTAAGATTTCAAAGCTCAACAAATCCATTGGATGCCTGACATAACCCAACAAAGAAATCATCCATCAACAGCAATGTTTTTACTATTTTCGTTAAAAGCCCAACTGGATGATTTCCGAAGAACAATTTCAAAACGAACTGGATTTGATCATTGCCAATGCCGTAAGGGAGGACGTTGGTGATGGAGACCATAGTTCCTTGGCCTGTATTCCTGCAAACGCACAAGGAAAAGCAAAGCTCCTCGTAAAGGATGAGGGTGTTATTGCCGGAGTTGATTTTGCAAAAATGGTGTTCAACTATGTTGACCCTGATTTAAAAATGGAAATATTGTTGGAAGATGGAGCGCAAGTCAAATATGGTGACGTCGCTTTTTACGTGGAAGGTAGCTCACAAAGTATACTAAAAGCCGAGCGATTGGTTCTGAATGCCATGCAGCGTATGAGTGCGATCGCCACCAAAACACAGGATTTTGTTTCCATTTTGGATGGGACCGATACCAAAATTTTGGATACCCGAAAAACAACACCGGGAATACGAGCCCTTGAAAAATGGGCAGTAAAGATCGGGGGAGGGGAAAACCATCGATTTGCCCTGTACGATATGATCATGCTTAAGGATAACCATATCGATTTTGCGGGCGGTATTTCCAAAGCCATCGAGAAAACACAGGACTATCTCAAAGAAAAGGGAAAGAACCTTAAGATTATTGTTGAAGCCAGGAACTTGGATGAAGTTGACGAAATATTGAAATCCGGAGGTGTGTACCGCATTTTACTGGATAATTTTGATTATGATGATACCCGCGAAGCCGTAAAACGTATCGGAGATAAATGTCTTACCGAATCCTCGGGAGGAATCACGGAAGACACCATACGAAGATATGCCGAATGTGGTGTGAATTATATCTCTTCCGGTGCATTGACCCATTCCGTTTATAATATGGACCTAAGTTTAAAAGCCGTTTAAATGTCAGCAGCTATAGAAGAGCAGTTGGAAAAAATACCCGTGATTAATTGGGTAGTCCGGTTATTGAAAAAAATTAAGCTCAAAGCTTTTGAGGGACTCTCTTTTTATGACTTGATTGAAATGTATTTGGTGGGAATTGTCAAGGGCACACTGTCTTCTAGGGCCAGTTCCATCGCATTCAGTATTTTTTTGGCGTTGTTTCCCCTGCTTATTTTTTTGGTGACCATGGTTCCTTTTATCATTCCATATGTAAGTGTTGGCAATGAGAATTTTGATGCGCAATTTTTGGATTTTCTGGAATCTTTCCTTCCGTCGGCAACAAGTGATTACTTTGGTGAGATTTATCAGCAGATCAAAGATCAAAAACAAGGAGGTTTATTGTCTTCTGCATTTATCCTGTCCATCTTTTTGATGGCCAATGGGGTAAATGCCATATTCGGAGGGTTCGAGAATTCTTATCATGTAGAATTGACACGTAATTTTTTCCGACAATACGCGTATGCCCTCATGGTTGGATTGATTCTTTCCGTTTTATTGATAGTTGGTGCTGTTGCCTTTGTCTATTTTGAATTTTATATCGTGGAATACACTAGCGAATATTTGGGAAAAACGCTGGGATATGATGTGGAAAAAGGAGACACCATTGGAATACAGGTGGCAAAAATTCTATTTTTCCTTAGTCTGTCTTATTTCACTACGGCTATACTTTACTACTTTGGAACGGCAGAAGGAAGGCAGGTTCGGTTTTTTTCTGCAGGAGCCCTAATGACAACGCTTTTGTTTTTGTTGACCTCCTACCTTTTCGGAATATATGTTGAGAAATTCGCTCGATACAACGAACTTTATGGGGCCTTGGGTGGATTATTGATTTTAATGGTGTTTATTTGGTTAAATTCCAATATATTATTGTTAGGTTTCGAATTGAACGCAACCCTTAATTCTTTAAAAAAGAGACATGAAAAACAGCAAAACACTTAATAAATTCATTTGTCTGATTTGTTTTTTGTTTTTTCAGATAACATGGTCGCAAACCGTTTTTGGAAAATGGAAAACAGTGGACGACCGCAACGGAATTACCAAGGCCATAATTGAAGTTTATAAGGAAGACGGGTTAATGCATGCCAAAGTTGTAAAAATTTTGGAGGAAGGTAAAAAAGATGCCAGGTGCACCAAATGTGATGGAGAGCTTAAGGATAAACCTATTCTTGGGATGAAAATCATGGATAATTTTAAAAAAAACAATAAGGGTATATATAAAGGCGATAGACTTTTTGACCCTGAGCAAGCCATGACTTTTAGAGGCAGGGTTTGGTTAGATGAGGATAATGAAAACCTATTAAAGGTACGAGGCTATTTGGCATTTTTATACCGGACCCAAACATGGCACAGGGTGATTGAGAATTAGTTTATGGAATATTTTTTGGAGGTTGTCCTACCAATTCCCTTAGAAAAACTATTCACCTATAAAATCTCGCAGGCAGAAGCGGATTTTATACAGGAAGGAATGCGCGTTGCCGTTCCCTTTGGAAAATCAAAAATTTATACCGCATTGGCTTATCGGGTGCATCAAAATGCGCCAGAAGCCTACGAACCCAAAGAAATTTATCAAATTTTGGATGAATACCCGGTGGTGACCCAAGTGCAACTGCAACATTGGGAATGGGTGGCCAAGTATTACATGTGTACCTTGGGAGAAGTGATTCGAAGTGCGCTGCCCAGCGCATTTATGTTGGAAAGTGAAACCCTGATTTTACCCAATAAAAATGCCGATGTGGATGAAAAGGAACTCACCGATGATGAATTTTTGATATTTGAGGCACTTCAGCATCAAACCGTGTTGAAAATTTCCGAGGTCAGCGATATTGTGGACAAAAAAAATGTCTTAAAGCTGATAAATACTTTGGTTTATAAAGGTATTGTGCTTCAAAAAGAAGAATTGTACGAGCAGTACAAGCCGAAATTGGTCCGTTACGTGAAGCTTTCAGAACGGTATGATGACGAAGAGAAGTTGGCGGAATTGCTGAATGAGCTTACGAGGGCACCCAAACAGAGTCAAGTAGTACTGTCTTTATTCCAGTTGAAAGCCAAGAGCACTAAACCTATACCCGTTTCGGAACTGGAAAAGGAAAGTGGCAGTTCCAGAGCTGTAATCAAGGCGCTGGTCGATAAAAATATTCTGGAAGAATACCATATCCGTAAAGATAGGGTTCAGTTTGATGAACGGTCGGATGAATCCAAACATATTTCCTTGAACGAATATCAGGAAAAAGCTTTGGAAGATATCAATGGCGGCTTTGATGAGGGAAAACCTGTGTTGCTTCATGGGGTTACTTCTTCTGGAAAAACGGAAGTTTATGTAAAATTGATTCAAAAATGCCTGGATGAAGGCAAACAGGCGCTGTATCTGCTTCCGGAAATTGCCTTGACCTCCCAATTGATCAATCGACTACGACGGTATTTTGGACATCAAGTATCCGTTTACCACTCAAAATACAGTATTCACGAGAGAGTGGAAGTGTGGAACAATGTCTTGAAGAATGCAGAAAAAGCGCAGATTGTCATTGGTGCACGTTCAGCTCTGTTTCTTCCTTTTGCTCAATTAGGATTGGTGGTTGTAGATGAGGAGCACGAGAGCTCTTTTAAACAATTTGACCCTGCTCCGCGGTATCACGCAAGGGATGCGGCAGTGGTGCTTGCATCCTTTCACAAAGCAGATATTGTACTCGGGTCTGCGACGCCCAGTATTGAGAGTATGTACAATGCAAGAACAAAAAAGTATGGTTATGCCTCCATTATGAACAGATTTGGAGATGTGCTCATGCCTGACATCAATCTGGTGGATATAAAAGAAGCTACCCGAAAACGCAGAATGAAAGGCCATTTTTCTGAAATTCTCATCAAGGCCATTACCAAAGCTTTGGAGGAAGGTGAGCAAATCATACTTTTTCAAAACAGGAGGGGTTTTGCCCCTGTGGTGGAATGTACCACTTGCGGTCATGTGGCCCAATGCCCCAATTGCGACGTGAGCTTGACCTATCATCAGCAGAGAAATCAATTGCGTTGCCATTATTGTGGCTATCATATGGCATTGCAACAAGCTTGTTTGGCCTGTGGCAGCCCGACCTTGGACAATAAGGGGTTTGGTACGGAGCAGATTCAGCAAGAATTAGGGCAGTTGTTCCCAGATATTTCTGTTGGAAGAATGGATTTGGACACCACACGAGGCAAGTATGCTTATGAAAAAATCATTTCATCTTTTGAAAACCAAGAGATGGACATTCTGGTGGGTACACAAATGGTGACCAAAGGGCTCGATTTTAGAAATGTGAGTTTGGTAGGGATTATGAATGCGGATTCTATGCTCAATTTTCCCGATTTCCGAGCCCACGAACGTAGTTTTCAAATGCTGACACAGGTTGCAGGTAGGGCAGGGCGCACCCAAAAAAGGGGCAAAGTGTTGATCCAAACCTATAATCCATACCATCAAATTCTGCAGCAAGTCACTACGAATAATTACGATAAGATGTTCGAGGAGCAGTTTTATGAAAGGGAACAGTTTAAGTACCCACCTTTGGTGAGGCTTATCAAAATTACCTTAAAGGATAAGGATTTCAATAAATTGAATGAAGCTTCGGAATGGTTGGCGAGTTCTTTACGAAATGTATTGGGCACACAAATTCTTGGTCCTGAATACCCGCCAGTGGCAAGAATTCGAAGGGATTACTTGAAAAATATTATGATTAAGATTCCGAGGAAACAATCCTTGGCCCAAACAAAAAATAGCATTAAAAGAATTGAAAATTCTTTTAATGCTATTTCCAAGTATAAAAGTGTACGATTGGTCTACAATGTGGACCACATATAGTTATACATTGGCCAGCGCTTCCGCTAGTTCTGTCTTTTTGTTTCTGCTCAATGGAATCTGTCTGCCCCCTACTTCAACATTTTTACTGTTGAATTTCTCAATCTTCTCCAGATTCACAATATAAGATTTATGGATACGTAGAAATTTTTCGGCAGGCAATTGCTTTTCGAAAGATTTCATAGTGGAAAGTATTACAATATTGGCTTCATCAGTAACCAATTTAATGTAATCACCCAGTGCTTCTATCCATTTAATGTCATTTAGGATAACCTTACGTTTTTTAAGGTTACTCTTTACAAAGATGTGTTCTTCATCTTCATCAACTCGGTTCATTTGCTCGTATTTGGCAACAGCTCTTTTTACAGAGGCTTCAAAACGGGCCAAAGTAATAGGTTTATGAAGGTAATCGGTTACGTCGTAGTCAAATGCTTTGAGTGCATAATCAGGTTTTCCTGTAATCAAAATAACCTGTGGTGGGTTCTCTAGGGCCTCTAAAAGGTCAAAACCGCTTATAATCGGCATTTCAACATCTAAAAAGATAAGGTCGATTTCGTGGTTTTTCAGGCCGTTTTTGGCTTCAATCGCATTGCTGTACTCAGCAACCAAAGCTAAGTGTGGATGATTGTTGACCAACTTTGCAACGGCCATGCGCTGCATCGAAGAATCGTCTACAATTATACTTTTTAATTTCATAGAATGGGGTGATTTGTAGGGTTTTAAATCATCGGCAAATTACATAAAAAAGACGTTTGGGAGCAACAAAAGATGTAAACATGGTCTATTTTGTTGTGTAAATTGCCATATGTGTTATTTAGGTTTATTGGGGTTCATCGTTGTTGATAACTCTTGTACTTAAACGAAGTTTTTTTAGTTTTCTTGCAGGGTGTAAGAAATATTGTTAATTTTGCGCTCCTTTAAAAACATATTATAATGAACCATTACGAAACTGTTTTCATTTTGAATCCCGTTCTGTCTGAAACACAGATAGAGGAAACAGTCAAGAAATTTGAAGATTTCTTGATTAAGAATGGTGCCAAAATGGTCTCCAAAGAAGATTGGGGACTTAAAAAATTGGCCTATCCCATTCAGCACAAGAAAAGTGGATTTTACCACTTGTTCGAATTCCAAGCACCAGGTGAGGCCATTGGCCCTTACGAGTTGGAATTTAGAAGAGATGAGCGCATTATGCGTTTTTTGACCGTTAAATTGGACAAGCATGCAATTGCTTGGGCGGAAAAAAGAAGAAACAAACTAAAAGCAAAGGCATAAGGGTATGGCATCTATTGAACAACAAGCAAAATCGAAAAAAGACGGGGAAATCAGATATTTGACCCCGCTTAACATTGAGACCAGCAAGCAAAAGAAGTATTGTAGGTTCAAAAAATCAGGAATCAAGTACATTGATTACAAAGACCCGGATTTTTTGATGAAGTTGGTGAACGAACAAGGTAAATTGCTTCCAAGAAGACTTACAGGTACTTCCTTGAAATACCAAAGAAAAGTGGCACAGGCCGTAAAACGTGCCCGTCACCTAGCGTTAATGCCGTATGTAGGCGATATGTTGAAATAAAAAACACCAGAGAATGGAACTTATTCTAAAAGAAGATGTACAGGATTTGGGATTTAAGGATGATATCGTTTCCGTAAAAAACGGTTACGGCAGAAACTTCCTTATCCCGCAAGGTTTGGCCGATTTGGCTACTCCTTCTGCCAAAAAGGTTTTGGCGGAGAACCTTAAGCAAAGAGCTCACAAGGAGAAAAAGGTTATTGATGAGGCTACTAAGATTGCCGATGCTTTAAAACAATTGGAAATCCGTATTGCCGCTAAAGTTGGTGCAGGTGACAAATTGTTTGGATCTGTAACCAATATCGACCTTGCTAGTGCTTTGGACAAAGAAGGACACCAAATCGATAGAAAATTCATCAACATTAAAGGTGGAGCTATCAAAAGAGTTGGTCCTTACGAAGCAGTGATCAGATTACACAGGGAAGTTATTGTTGAATTCCCATTTGAAGTGGTTGCGGAAGCCAAGTAAACTTCAAACTACATTATATGAAAAAGCCCGAGCAAACTGCTCGGGCTTTTTTGTTTTCAATATAAAATTGATTTTTCTATTGTGGTTGTTCTGCCAGCATTGTTCTTAAACGACCTTGAAGTTCTGTATCGTTTTGCAAAGCCATCGCTATAGTTTGGTAACGTTCTATGCTCATACCTTCGTTACTGATAATTTTCTCGATTTTTTCCGTAAACCCAACTTGCATCTGTTGTATTTCGTTCATTACTTTTCCAAATCGTTCTTTTTCCTCGTCGCTGGCATCAACAGTTTTTTCTGGAGATGCAGAAGCTTGGTAAAGTTCATTGAATCTATTTGCGTCAAAGCCACTTTCTTCTACCTTCTTCATTACTTCTTGCTGCGCTTCCATGTTCACTTTTTGGATACCTTGGAATGCGGAGGCAATTTTATTTAGTTCTGCATCGGTGACCTCTACTTGCTCTTGTGCGTTCACTTGCGAGAAAGAACTCGCGCCAATAGTAGCAATGCAAACCACTAAAGTTTTAAATGATCTTAAAAATCTCATTCTGTACGTGTTTTTTATTTAATAATGTTAGTTTCCGAAACTACAATAAATAAAAGGGCTTGCCAAAAAACGCAGGTACTCTCGGTGTTAATCTAAACTTCAATAGACAAAGATAAATTCTAGGCTTTAAGGCTTTTATTGACTCCAATATATAGTTGTTCTCCAAAGCCTTTTATATTTTTGCAGCATGAAGTACAGACGATTGACCAAGGAGCAATTGGAGGAGCTCCATCCTGAATTCATCAATTTTTTGGCGACCCAATCCATTACCGCTGAGGAGTGGGATATTTTGAAAAAGGAGAAGCCTGAAGTTGCTGAGGAAGAGATAGATGTTTTTAGTGATTTGATATGGGAAGGCGTATTGAACAAAGTGGAATATTTGGAGAATATTTCCGAACGTCATATGCATTTGTTCCATTTGACGGATAAAGAAATGAAGCTCCTTTCCGTTAAGATTATGAATCCGGAAATAGATTTAAGGACCGAAGTTGGCTTTGGTTGGTTCAAACGCAATTTTCAATCCGATTTTGTGGAATATCTCACTGCCTCGAAGGCTTACGGCGAGGATAAGAATGTGGATAAATTTGAAATCATCAAGCAAGGCGCAGTCATTACCAAAGGGGAACTATACCAATGGTTTGAACAGATTGTGGAGTAATCCGATTTCATAAAAGAGATATGGGATGTAAGAAGTATAACAAATTACAATCTTTTCATTTTGAGCTGTTTGACTTCTTTCAAGATGAACTAAAGTCAACAACCTATATGGGGTATTAGCTAAATCCACCTTTCATTCTGAAAGAACGAAGCGGTTGAAGAATCAATACTTGAGAATTGGTTATTATTTTACATCAAGAGAAGCATCGGCACAGATAAAATGAATACGGGGTTATCAAATCTATTGATAACCCCGTATTTGTCTGAATTAATCACTTTTTTTTCTTATTCCAATCCGAAGTATTTCATTACTTCATGGTAATTTGCGATGTCTATTCCAGCACTTTTTAAATCCTGAGCAACTGAATTTTTCCCTGCCATTGCATTTGGGCTTATTTCAACCATGGCAATATGTAGGATTGCGGATATATTCTCTGGTAAAGCGGGCCACATGCCTGGAGTCCCGTCCAAGTTGTATATAAAAACTGCCAACAGGTCTTCACCATATACGATATCCAACTCTAACGAAAACGAGTTTACTTTTCCAGGGAGTAAAAAATATACGGTATCGTTGCTATCTGAAAGTTCCAGATATGCCATTATTACATTGTTTTGTAAAGCTTCTGGTGTAAATTCGGGAACGATTATTGGAATTTCACTTTCCCCAGCAGGGGTAAAACTAAGATCGAACTCCAGTTTTTGAACATTCGCATTGCCATCTTGCCCTGGTTCCCCTTGTGGTCCTTGTCCCCCTTGTGGTCCAGGTTCACCTTGAATACCTTGTTTGCCTTGGATGCCTTGCTCCCCGTCTTCACCTGAACAGGAAATAAATAAAATGCCAACCATTAGGCAGCTGAAAAATAAAATTTTAGAAGTTTTCATAATATAGGGTTTAACAGTTAAACCACAAATAGAGTATATATCAACTAAACCTATCGGGGTGGATTGATGAATGCTAGGTTTGAATTGATGGATGCTACATATTAATTTATATCGTTTTTGTTTAGATTTCATTTTTGACAATAATTGGCGTATATACTACAACCCGTCCGATTTAAATTAAATGTTTTATCACCGTATATTTGCACGAGAATTTAACACCACATGGCAAAGAAACCATCCATACCTAAAGGAACCCGTGATTTTTCACCTGCAGAGGTGGCCAAGCGTAATTATATTATCCAAACCATAAAAAAGCATTTCGAAACCTATGGTTTCCAACCGATAGAGACACCATCTTTCGAAAATTCGGAAACTTTGATGGGTAAATATGGGGATGAAGGGGACCGTTTGATCTTTAAAATATTGAATTCGGGGGATTTTATTTCGAAAGTTGATGATGTAACATATAGTTCCAAGGATTCAGCTTCTTTGACGCCAAGGATTTCCGAAAAAGCCTTACGCTACGATCTTACCGTGCCTTTTGCCCGATACGTGGTCATGCACCAAAACGAGATAGATTTCCCTTTCAAGCGATATCAAATCCAACCGGTGTGGCGTGCCGACCGGCCACAAAAGGGTCGTTTTCGTGAATTTTATCAATGCGATGCCGATGTTGTGGGTGCGGACTCCTTGCTTCAAGAAGTGGAGTTTGTACAGTTGTACGACGCTGTTTTTACTGAATTAGGTTTAAAAGGTGTCACTATAAAAATCAATAACCGCAAAATCTTGTCTGGAATAGCCGAAGTCATTGGGGCCAAAGATTTATTGGTGGATTTTACTGTGGCCTTGGACAAGTTGGACAAGATAGGTGAGGAGAAAGTCAAGTCGGAGATGATGGAAAAAGGGATTTCCGAGAATGCAATTTTAAAAGCTCAGCCCTTGTTTGATATGTCCGGTACAGCATCGGAACAATTGGAAAAACTGAAATCCATACTTGCTGATTCCGAAGTGGGTATGTTGGGTGTTTCGGAACTCGAGGAGATTATTTCCACTGTGGATATGGTTGGGTTGCAATCCGCTAGCTTGCAGTTGGATGTAACCCTTGCTCGTGGACTAAATTACTACACAGGTGCTATTTTTGAAATTGCAGCACCCGAAGGTGTACAAATGGGCTCTATTGGTGGTGGAGGCCGTTATGATGACCTTACAGGCATTTTTGGACTCAAAGATGTGAGCGGTGTAGGTATTTCTTTCGGACTGGACCGTATTTACTTGGTTTTGGAAGAATTGAATCTGTTCCCAAATAGCTTGGATTCTTCGTTGGACGTACTTTGCCTCAATTTTGGAAAGAAAGAGGGAATGGCAGCCTTAAAATTGGTTTCTGAACTGCGCAAACAGGGATTGCGTGCCGATTTGTATCCTACAGATACCAAAGTACAGAAACAGTTTAAATATGCTGATAAAAGGGGAGTGCCTTATGTGATTCTCCTGGGAGAGCAAGAGTTGACCGATGGCAAATTTGTAGCTAAAAATATGAAGACAGGCGATCAGAAGGATTACCCATTGGATTCACCTCAAGAATTTGCGGAAAAAATTAAGTCCGACTTTTAATCGCCTTAATGATGGTTTTGTAATACGTAGGTCCGTGCGGCACATATTTGCCCACACTGGCCAAGCCCCAGGTTTCTTCGGCAAATTTGAAAAGGGGTACCAAAGCTAAATCTTCAACTTCACTTTCTTGTTTGGTAAGTTGATTTAATGGAACATCCAATTTGCACAAAAAAATGTGATGCAGCTCGGCATCAATAAAGTCCTCTGAAATTTTGTGGATGGCCTTATAAGTATCCAGCGGCTCCAAATCGGATTCCAAAATGGTAAGGCCAATTTCCTCTTCTACTTCTCTAATGGCCGCAGAAACAATTTCCTCTCCTGCAGCAACATGTCCTGCCACCGATACGTCCCAAAGTAGGGGATGGGTAGCTTTGTTTTTGCCCCGTTTTTGAATGAGAACACGGCCATCTGTCGTATAGAGCCAAATATGAACGGTTGGATGAAGCAACCCTTTACGGTGTGCTTCCGATTTTAAGCAGGATTCCCCTGTTGGTTTTCCTTGTTCGTTCAAAATGTCAACACGCTCATCCATATTACATAAAGATAAAAAAAAGTCACCCCGAAGATGTTTCAGGGTGACATAATTTTAATAGCAAAAGGATGGTGGGTGCTCAGTTAATCAAAATAACTGAAGGTTTCACCTTCTTTTATGTTCAATAATGTTTCGTAAATCAAACGGATAACATTTTCTACATCATCTTTGTGTACCGTTTCTACCGTAGTGTGCATATAGCGCAACGGCAACGAAATCAAAGCAGAAGCAACTCCACCATTACTATAGGCAAAGGCATCGGTATCCGTACCTGTATATCGGGATGATGCGTTACGCTGGAATGGAATTTTATGGGATTCTGCCGTTTCCAAAATACGCTCGCGCAATTTGTTCTGTACCGCGGGGGCATAAGAAATCACAGGACCATCACCGATTTTGGTTTCCCCCTCTGTCTTTTTGTTGATCATCGGGGTTGTGGTGTCGTGGCACACATCCGTAACGATCGCCACGTTAGGTTTAATGGTCTGCGTGATCATTTCCGCACCGCGTAGCCCTATTTCTTCTTGCACCGAATTGGTGAGGTACAATCCAAAAGGAAGTTCTTTCTTGTTCTCTTTGAGCAAACGGGCCACTTCGGCAATCATAAAACCACCCATACGGTTATCCAGAGCTCTACAAACAAACTTGTCTTTATTTAAGATTTGGAATTGGTCAGGGTAGGTGATTACACATCCTACGTGCACTCCCATTTTTTCCACTTCTTTCTTGTCCTTGGCACCTATGTCAATAAAGATGTTGTCCAATTTTGGTGGTTCTTCCTTGGCTTTGTCCCTAGTATGGATAGCAGGCCATCCAAATACACCTTTTACAATACCTTTTTTGGTATGGATGTTCACCCATTTTGATGGAGCAATCTGGTGATCACTTCCTCCGTTTCGGATAACGTATAACAAACCTTCATCCGTGATATAATTAACGTACCAAGAAATTTCATCGGAATGCCCTTCGATAACAACCTTGTATTTTGCTTTTGGATTGATGACCCCAACGGCAGTACCATAGGTATCCGTGATAAATTCGTCTACATGAGGTTTCACATAGTCCATCCAAATTTTTTGCCCTTCCCATTCGTAACCTGTTGGAGATGGGTTATTCAAGTATTTCTCTAGAAATTCAAGGGATTTTTTGTTGATGATTTTCTCTTTTGACATGAATTTAATTTAGTACACAAACATAAGAATATTCACTTTTATTTAATAACCAAATCATACCTTTATACTTACTTTTGGCAAGACTATTGCGAAAGAAATGTTATGCTACGTAACTGTTTTCTTGCTGTTTTTCTGGCAATTACTGCCTTTGGGCTCGCTCAGGAACCCCAAAAGGATTCCGTAAGCTCTAGGGACTCTATTGCCAACGATTCCATAGAGGATTATTATGTAAGGTTTGAAGGGGACTCCATTTTGATGAGTTCCATAGAACTGGATGAAGTCTATATTTTTGGGAAATTGGAGTTTGCCAACCGTAATGATAAATTACGCTACTACATTCTCCGGCGAAAAACTTTGAAGGTATACCCTTATGCCAAGTTGGCAGCCGAACGATTGGTGGAACTCAACGATAGCCTTCAACATATTAAAAAGCGACGACATCAAAAACGCTATACCCGTAAGGTGCAAAAATATATTGAAGGTGAATTCTCCGAAGAGTTGAAAAAACTCACCCGAACCGAGGGACAGATTTTGGTCAAATTGATACATAGACAGACTGGTACTACGGCATTTGATTTAGTAAAGGACCTGCGGAGTGGTTGGCGAGCATTTTGGTACAATACTACTGCAAGCTTGTTTAAAATAAGTTTAAAGGAAGAGTTTCTTCCTGAGGAAGTACATGAAGATTACTTGATTGAGGATATTCTGCAGCGGGCTTTTGCAGCCAGTAGGCTGGAGCGGCAAAAATCGGTCTTGGACTATGATTATGCCCAACTCACCAATAAATGGAAAAACAGGCCGCCCAGTGCAGGTAACTAATCTTTGGATTTCTTTCCAAAAACGGCCTCCATTACAATGCGCACCGATCTAAATCCTAAATAGATGGCCAAAATAGCACAGATAATACCTACAATCAATACGGGCCAGTAGAAGGGATGCCCCTCATTTTTAAAGGCTTCGTAAATTAAAAATGGCCCCATAAACATGGCAAGCACGGTAAATCCAAAGGATTTTATTCCTTTTGCCAGAAGTTCCTTGTTGGTTCGCCTCATAGGACCAAAGTAGGAATATTAGCTTATATTTAGGGGATATAGTACTAAAAATTAACTATGGAAATACTAGTCCTTGGTGTCGTTGTCCTCTTTATTATTGTTGCTACCGTAAAATTTAAGATGCATCCCATATTCTCGCTGACCATCGCTGCGATAGCTTCTGGATTTTTATTGGGAATTACGCCACAGGATATTATGGCAACCATGGCCGAAGGCTTTGGAAAAACGCTTTCGGGAATTGGTTTGGTGATTGCATTCGGAACAGTGATTGGCATATATCTTGAAAAAACGGGAAGCACTCAAGTTTTGGCCAATAGTATCTTAAAATTGATTGGTTTAAAGCGTTCACCCTTGGCAATTAATCTCGCTGGATTTGTAATTTCTATTCCGGTTTATTGTGATTCAGGCTTCATTATTCTTTCTTCAATAAACAAGGCTATCAGTAAAAAAACAGGAATCCCGGCTTTGGTTTTTGCCATTGCGTTGGCTACAGGCTTGTATTCCGCCCATGTATTTGTCCCACCTACACCTGGACCTTTGGCTGCAGCAGCTATTTTGGATGCTGATTTGGGAATGGTTTTGGTCTTTGGACTATTGGTTGCCATCCCAGTTTCTGTTTCAGGTTATTTTTGGGCGCGGTTTATTGGTAAATCTTTAAACGAAACCGAAACGGTTGAAGTAAAGAAGGAAAAAGAGACGATTCCATCTGCAGTGAAACCTTTTCAAGCCTTCCTGCCCTTGCTTGTACCGATTGTGCTTATTGCTATGAAATCTGTTGCTGATTACCCTACGCATCCCTTGGGTGAGGGCTGGGTGTTCAAAATTCTTGGCTTTTTGGGAAGCCCTGTAATCGCATTGTTGATCGGTGTTTTCTTTGCTTTTGCTTTAGCAAGAAAAGTTCCCGCCGAAGAAAAGAAGGGTTGGGTTCCGGAAGCCTTTAAACAAGCAGGTGCCATCGTATTGATTACGGGTGCGGGAGGTGCTTTTGGCGCAATTTTGAGAACTATGGACATTGCCTCTATTATCGACTTGGAATCCAGTACAGGAATCGGAGGGCTTTTGATCGCTTTTGTGATTGCAGCCGTACTCAAAACTGCTCAGGGTTCATCAACGGTTGCCATAATTACCACTTCGGCGATTATTGCACCCTTATTGGAAACTTTTGGCCTGATTTCTATTACAGATAAAGCTTTGGCGGTTTTAGCAGTCGGAGCCGGCGCTATGACCATTTCCCATATCAACGACAGCTATTTTTGGGTGGTATCCCAATTTTCCAACATGAATGTGAAGACCGCCTTGAGGGGTCATACCATGGGTACATTGCTACAGGGTACGGTAGGAATTTTGATGATCTTATTGCTCTATGCAATTGTTTAATAATTGGACTATTCAATAGTAATGGTCCTGCTGTATTCTTGAACCATGGCAAAATAGCCTAAAGCGTAATCATTGGGGCGCTCCACATTGTCAAATAAGTCGATATTGTCCAAACCTGTTATATCAAAAACATTGCCTCGCACTGTGGCTACTGGAGTTTGGAAGACGCCATTATTGTTTTCCGTCTGTTCTAGAACCAAATCCATATAATTGTAGAATTCTTCGGTCGCCCCCAAAACACTCACTGTGACATCTTGGCCCACACTTAACTTTTGATCATAGAAATAGGAGAATTCAAATTGTTGACCTTGGAAGAATTCATCCTCCACGGTTTGAAATTCACTGTTCATAAAATCAAATATGTAGAAATTATCTTGATCTGGATTATCGGTGAAGGTGACAATAATCTCTGTTTCCTCATCATCAAAAAGTGTATCATCACCTTGTTCAACATTGTCAATGGGAACTGTTGGCACATATTCGGTTTGGGCATAATATCTTTTCTCTTTGTGTGTTATTTGCAGGATAAAAACAACGCCTGGTTCAACAAAAGCGGTCTGTATGCGATCCTGTTCCAAGTTTGGCACATAAATCCCGGAACCTTCATCTTTTTCAACGAGGTAGGAGAAAGAAAGATTTTCAAAAAGGCCGCCGCCTGTTGGTCTTCCGTAGTAAATCAATACACTTTCTGCTTGCGTTGGCTGGTTTTCCTCAAAAAAGATACTGGATTCCTTCAACTTGATTTTTACGTCAACAAACTCCTGACTTTTGTCAACGCGTACGAGTCCGTCCACAACTAGTCTTGTTTCCACCTCTGGTAAATCAATATCGATTACATCCTCACAGGAAAAAAATAATAAAGTCCCAAACAACATGGTAATTCCCTTCTTCATTGTTCCAGTTGGAATATATGCCTTCCCTGAGAAAATTATATTTATCCATTCCATTATAAATGCTGTGTCAATTTAAGTTGGCTACAATGCTGTATGGATTTATTCGAAGAGCTGTACTGATCTTACATCTTGTTTTTCCTCAGAAAAACTATTCAGTAATGGTTAAAGTTCTAGAAAACTCCTGAACTACGGCAAAATACCCTAGTGCATAATCGTTAGGGCGCTCTACATTATCCAAAACAGTTATATTGTCAAGCCCTGTAACGTCAAAAACATTGCCTCGGACAGTTGCAACTGGCGTTTGGAAAACCCCACCGTTGTTTTGAGTTTGTTCCAGTACCAAATCCATATAATTATAGAAATCCTCATTAGCTCCCAAAATACTAATGGTTACATCTTGCCCAGCCATTACTTTGTCATCATAGAAGTAGGAGAATTCGAATTGTTGACCTTGAAAAAATTCATCTTCCACAGTTAGAAACTCACCATACATAAAATCAAATACATAAAAATTATCGTTATCTCCATCATCGGTAAATGTTACGATAACTTCTGTTTCCTCATCATCTATGAATGTATCGTCCCCTTGCTCTAAGTTATCTATTGGTACTGTTGGAGCATATTCGGTTTGTGCGAAGTATCGTTTTCCTTTATGGGTGACCTGTAAAACAAAAACGACACCAGGCTCAGCTGAAGCGGTTCGAATACGTTGATCTGATGAGAAATTTGGATCTGGAACATAAACCCCAGTTCCCGGTGCTTCTTCGACAAGATGAGAGAAGGACAGACTTTCAAATAATCCACTATCATTAAGTACACCATAATTAATCACGGCATTTTCGACTTGAGTGGGTTGGTTTTCATCAAAAAACACGCTTGTTTCCCGCATGGTAATCCTAACATCCACAAATTCCTCACTTTTATCTACCCGCAGGAGACCGTCCACAACCAGTCTTGTTTCTACTTCAGGTAGATTCACGTCAATTACATCTTCACAAGAAGTAATTGCGGTAAAGGTCAATATGGAAATCAGTAGTTTTTTCATGCCACTAAAACTTAAAGTTGTAGGTTACGGATGGGATAATGCCAAATATGGAGGTGCGAATTGCTTCGTTTCTTCCAGTGTCCTCATTCTCCCTGAAATTAATAGATGCTGCATTTTTACGGCTATAAACATTGTAAATGCTAAAAACCCATTCGGATTGTATTTTTTTACGTCGATTTCTTTTGGGAGTCAATATTGCAGAGATGTCCAAACGATGGTAATCGGGCAACCGTTCTTTGTTTCGTAATCCATAATAGGGAACATTGACACCTTCGAATTCAAACTGTCCAATAGGGTAATTTGTTGGTTGCCCCGTTTGATAAATGAAATTGGCATTAAAATTCCATTTATCATTAAGATCAAAACTGCCATATAAGGACAGGTCGTGGGTTTTGTCGTAAGGGGTGCTGTACCAATCCCCTAGATTAATTCCTGTTTCCAGGTCTGATCGTCCAGTATCAATATTCAAATCCCTTCCAGGAGTTCTTTGTTCTGATCTTGATAGCGTGTACGCCAGCCAACCTTTAAAACGACCCGTATTTTTTCTTATCAAAAATTCCAATCCGTAAGCCCTTGCTTGACCATTTAATATGACCCTTTCAATGGCATTATTGGCAATGAGGTTGGCACCGTCGATATAATCTATTCTATTTTGAATGTCTTTGTAAAAGGCTTCGGTTTCTAAGCTATATGTCCCATCTTTTATGTTTCTAAAATATCCTAAGGCAAACTGATCTAATAATTGAGGTTCTACAAAAGGCCCGCTAGGTGTCCATACATCCAAAGGGGTAGGGGAGCTTGTATTGGATAGCAAGTGTAGGTATTGCGCCAATCGGGTGTAGCTTGCTTTGATGGAATTATTCTCTTTAAAATTATATGATACGGAAATCCTAGGTTCTAAATTAACGAAGGATTTGAGGGTTTCGCTTCTACTGGAGCTGATGGAGTCTATGGGGTCAGCTTCGCGATAAACCAAGGTAAATGGGTCAAATTCAACTGGGTTATTGTTTTCGTAAATATAGAGTTCATCTTGCCCGAAACGATTAAATTGACTCACTCTTAGACCGTATTCAATACTTAGGTTTTCGGATATCTGGTGTTCAACGTCGACATAAGCGGCATTTTCGTTAGCATATTTTTTGGTGAGTTGCTCCTCTACAATACCAGAATCGGGACTGTTGGGAACTATTTTACCGGGGTTGAACACATAGTAAATGCTGTTTATCCCGTAATTCAACTGAAACTTATCGTTTAGGTAATGTTTTAAATCGTATTTAAGGTTAAAGTTTTGTATTCCTGAATTCCACTCAAATCCTACAAAATCGAGTTCTAAACCATAATAATAATCTGAATAGATTAGGGAAAGGTTGGAGAAAAGTTTGTCCGAAAATAAATGGTTCCATCTAAAGTTTCCTACCGCATTGCCATAAACATTCACAAATCTATCGCTAACATTAAAGAGATCCCTCCCAAAATAGCCGGATAGAAAAACACTGTTATTTTCGTTGATTTTGTGGTTGATTTTGGTGTTTAAATCGTAGAAGTAGGCTTTGTTGTCCTCACCTGCCAGTGCCAGAAACAAATGGGCGTAGGAAGCTCTACCGCCTATCAAGAATGCGGTTCTATCTTTCTGGATAGGTCCTTCAACAAGTAACCTGCTGGCAACGGCTCCAATACCTCCGTTCACCTTTAATTCTTTACTATTACCTTCTTTCTGAAAGATTTCAAGCACAGAGGAAACTCTTCCGCCATATCTTGCAGGAATACCACCTTTGAATAGTTTGACATCCTTTATGGCATCGGGATTAAAAACCGAAAAGAAACCGAATAGATGGGAGGAGTTGAACACGGTGGCCTCATCCAAAAGAATTAGATTCTGGTCTGCTGCACCACCCCTTACATTGAATCCAGAGGATGCCTCTCCAGCACTGGTAACTCCGGGTAACAGAATAAGAGATTTTATAACATCCGCTTCACCAAGTACCACAGGAATTTGTTTAATGGTTTTTGCAGCTAGAGAAGTAACGCTCATTTGGGGTTTTCGAATATCCAATCGTTCCACATCTTCTGTTACAACCACTTCTTGGAGCTCTTCTGCCTTCTCAGTTAGATTAAAATCTTGCTTAAGATTTTTATTCAGGTTGATTGTTCTTACTACTTCTTGAAAACCTAAATAGGTCACAACCACTTGATATTGACCTTCGGGCAAGGTGATGGAATAAAATCCATATTCGTTTGTAGTGGTCCCCGTTTTAAGCTCCGATATGGCAATGGTAACACCAATTAGCGATTCATTACTGGTTGCCTCTGAGACAGTACCGCTCAAAGTAAACTTTTGCTGGGCATGAAGCACGAAAAAATGCCCAAACAGGGCAAGCAGTATTGCAAGATAATGTCTGGACATCTGATTGGTTTTTTTAAAAATACGGATTTATGGACAATCGGAAAAATGAAAAGTAGCTGCTTGATTGAATTTAACAATTGAATCTAAAAAACAAAAGGCAGTCTTTCTGGGACTGCCTTTCATAAACTTTTAGTAATCTGTTTTGATTTATCCTATGGAATTCAAAATCTTATTAAAGGTTTCACTTGGTCGCATGGCTTTGGAAGCAACTTCTGGGTTTGGCAGGTAATATCCTCCAATATCGACAGGTGACCCTTGGGCATTTATCAATTCTTGTGCAATTTTCTCTTCGTTTGAGGAAAGTTCTTTGTGCACTTTACTGAAAATTGATTTCAACTCTTCGTCATTTTCCTGTTTGGCCAATTGCTCTGCCCAATAAAGCGATAAATAGAAGTGGCTGCCTCTTGTATCCAGTTCATTAACTTTTCTGGAAGGGGATCTATCGTTGTTCAAAAACTCCTCAGTTGCTTTGTCCAAAGCATCGGCTAGCACCAATGCTTTCTTGTTGCTGTTCTTTTCTCCAAAGAACTCCAAAGAAACTGCAAGTGCCAAGAACTCACCAAGGGAATCCCATCTCAGGTGACCTTCTTCCAAGAATTGTTCGACATGTTTTGGGGCAGAACCTCCAGCGCCAGTCTCGAACAATCCACCACCGTTCATCAACGGAACAATGGAAAGCATTTTTGCACTGGTTCCCACTTCCAGAATAGGGAAGAGGTCGGTTAGGTAATCTCTCAATACATTACCGGACACAGAAATTGTATCTTTTCCTTCCTTCATTCGCTTTAAAGTGAACTTGGTAGCTTCCGTAGGGGAAAGTATTCTAATATCCAATCCGTTGGTATTGTGATCTTTTAGGTAGAGATTTACTTTTTTGATTAATTCAGCATCATGCGCTCTTTCTTCATCCAGCCAAAAAATTGCGGGAATGTTGGTAGCTCTGGCACGGGAAACAGCCAATTTTACCCAATCTTGAACAGGGGCGTCCTTAACTTGGCACATTCTCCAGATATCGCCTTCTTCTACGGCGTGCTCGATTAAGGTTTCACCTACAGCATTGACTACTTTAACGGTTCCAGCTTTTTCAATTTCGAAGGTTTTGTCGTGTGAACCATATTCTTCGGCTTTCTGGGCCATCAACCCTACATTCGGAACAGTTCCCATGGTTTTAGGGTCGAAAGCACCATTTTCCTTGCAAAAATCGATAGTGGCCTGATAAACTCCGGCGTAACTACTATCTGGAATAATGGCCTTGGTATCCTGAAGCTTTCCGTTTTTGTCCCACATTTTACCAGAATTCCTGATCATGGCAGGCATGGAGGCATCAATAATTATATCACTTGGTACATGAAGGTTGGTTATTCCCTTATCGGAATTCACCATGGCCAAATCAGGTCCGTTTTCAATACTTGCCTTTAGGGCTCCTTCAATTTCTTTGTGTTGATCTTCGGGCAATTCCCCTATTTTATCCAACAAGGTTTCTAGACCGTTGTTTGGGTTGATTCCCAATTTTTCAAAAGTATCTCCGTAGTTTTTGAACAATTCGGAAAAGTAAACTTGTAAAGCGTGACCAAAAATGATAGGGTCGGAAACCTTCATCATGGTCGCTTTAAAGTGCAATGAAAGTAAGATGTTGTTTTTCCTCGCATCGGCAATTTCCTTGGTCAAAAATTCGACCAATGCTTTTTTGCTCATTACAGTGGCATCGATGACCTCTCCTTTTAAAAGGGAAAGCTTGTCTTTTAATACGGTCGTGCTTCCGTCTTTACCTATCAACTCAATACGGATTTCATCCGGATTGGCCATGGTCAACGATTTTTCGTTGGATTTAAAATCGCCGTGCGACATGGTGGCCACATGGGTTTTGGAGTCGGAAGACCATTCGCCCATAGTGTGCGGGTGTGCCTTGGCGTAATTTTTAACGGCCTTGGGTGCGCGTCTGTCCGAGTTTCCTTCTCGAAGTACTGGGTTTACCGCACTACCTTTTACTTTATCGTATTTGGCCTTGATTTCTTTTTCTTCGTCGGTTTTAGGTTCGTCCGGGTAGTCCGGTAATTTATATCCTTTACCCTGAAGTTCCTCAATGGCTTCTTTCAGCTGAGGAATGGAAGCACTTATGTTGGGAAGTTTGATAATGTTGGCCTCAGGGGTCTTGGCAAGTTCGCCCAAAATGGACAAGTCGTCCGGAACTTGCTGCTCTTTGGTCAACAATTCTGGAAACACAGCTGCAATTCTACCGGCCAAAGAAATGTCCTTGGTCTCTACGGTAATATTGGCGGTTTCGGTGAATGATTTTACAATAGGTAAGAAGGATAATGTTGCTAAGGCAGGAGCCTCATCTGTTTTGGTATAATAAAGTTTAGCCATTTATATGTATTTATTTGAGCGGTTGCAAATATACAATTTATGGGCGGTGAAGAACGAATGGAAACCGCTAAAAGTATGTGTTTTTAATGTGAATTTGTTAAAAAACAAAAGCCATATCCTCGATTTAACGAAGGATATGGCTTTCAGATAGGACTCAAGACTTGTTCTGTTTGACCAAAACTGCAACCTATTCGATTGCATCTTATGTCCCTTCGACGTTTGCTCTGCTATGTTCTTAATTTTTCAACTAAACTACATTCTGCAAAGTGTACTGTTGTATTCCTAAACTTTATCAAAATGAAAAATTGCTCTTTCATTCGCACATAAAATTTATTATTTCTCATCAGATATTGCCTAAGCTCCTCCTAAATTGAAATTCCTTTTGTGATCAGTAGTGTTACCAATTAAAAGGGAATCCACAGTTTTAAAGAACGTCAACTTTAAATCGATATAACCGTGATGGTATCACTATCATATCTTCGACTAAAGTAGACTGAAAAACTAAATTTTACAACTTTTTAAAGCGTTAATAATCAACATGATATGAACCGAGGTTATCAACAATTGTTCATAAAAAAAGCACCCATGTTGGGTGCTTTTTCTTGTTGTATGGAATATTGATTATCCCTTAACTTCTTTAATACGGGCCTTTTTACCGGTAAGACCTCTAAAGTAGAAGATTCTAGATCTACGTACTTTACCTTTTTTGTTTACTTCAACTCTTTGCAAAGCTGGCATGTTTACTGGGAAAATTCTTTCCACACCTACAGTACCTGACATTTTGCGAATGGTAAAAGTTTCTGTTGCACCGCTTCCTCTACGTTGTATTACTACACCTTTAAAGAACTGGGTACGTGTTTTTTCACCTTCCTTAATTTCGTAATAAACAGTGATGGTATCACCAGCTGAAAATTTTGGAAATTCTTTTTTTGGAACAAATTCGTCTTCAACAAATTTTATTAAGGATTCCATTTGTGTATTTTTTAAAGTTTTTTCAAGACCAACTTACACGTATTTCGTCAGAGGTTGATTTTGAGATTGCAAAAGTAATGCAATATTTAGAAATAGCAAGTGGTTTTTTGCGTTTTTGAATTTTGAGCGGCCTTATTCCTCCAAAAGGTCGGGTCTTCTTTCTTGGGTGCGTTCCAAAGCTTGTTGTTCCCGCCATTTTTCAATCTTTGGAAAATTACCGCTAAGCAATATTTCAGGGACTTTAAAACCCTTATAATCTGCAGGTCGTGTGTAAACGGGCGGAGCCAACAAATTATCTTGAAACGTATCGGTTAGGGCAGAGGTTTCATCGTTCAAAACACCTGGCAACAGTCGAATCACAGCATCGCATAATATTGCCGCTGCCAATTCACCTCCTGACAACACATAATCACCTATGGAAATCTCTCTGGTTACGAACATATCCCTTACTCGTTGGTCCACACCCTTATAATGCCCGCAAAGCACAATGATATTCTTTTTCATGGAAATCTCATTGGCCATTCCTTGGTTAAGGGTGCTGCCATCTGGGGTCATGTAGATCACTTCATCGTACTCCCGTTCGGATTTGAGTTGGGAAATACACTTATCAATGGGTTCCACCATCATCACCATGCCGGCACCACCTCCAAATTGATAATCATCAATTTGTTTGTAATTTCCAATGGAATAGTCCCTTAAATTATGTAGATGCACTTCTACCAAACCCTTTTCGATAGCCCGTTTGAGTATCGAGGCTTCAAAAGGACTTTTTAAAAGTTCGGGGAGTACCGTTATAATGTCAATCCGCATGGACATTGTTGCTTGAAATTAATTCCCAGCAAAAGTAGTGAAAGCTGTCAATAACTAAGAAATAAAAAAGAAAGGCTTCCTTTTGGGAAGCCTTCATACTTATTTTTTCTGTTTGTTCAGTTCGTCCTGAAGTTGACGACTAATCTTTTGCTCGCGCTCCAGAGCACGTCGCCTGTGGTTTTGGTATTCCTCTTCCAAATCGGCAAGGGCCGATTTAGCTTGTTGTGTTAAGAAATTACTGTTTCTAAATCGGTAGATAAAGAATAGTAACAACAACAATAACCCAAATATGATGGACCACAATATAAAATTGTACGTCCCTTTACTTATTAAGGCTCCGAAAAACGAAATACTGTCCTTTTCCTCCGTAACAGCATTCAGGTTATTGGTGGTTTCCTGTAACTTGTTATTAAGATCTTCTATTTCGGCATTATTAGCAGAAATCGTCGAAGTAAGGTCTTTGATATTTTTATTGGCCGTATCAAGGGAATCAAAGATGTTGTTCTTGGTTTCATACAAATCCGATAGCTTAATTACCTCATAACGAATACCATTGGCTCGATAGTTTCCCGATTTTCTCTCCAATTCTTCAAATTGCCCCCTAAGGGTATTATCCTCTTCATTGGCGGACTCATCTTCTTGAGCATGGATTAAGAAGGTGGGGATAAGTAAGGCTAAGGCGAATAAAATGCGTAAATGCTTCATGTTCAATAATGTTCTCGTATTAAATTTAGATTAAGGGCGGGACGAAATTACATCAATATACCCAATTTCAAAAAAAGAAAACAAGTTCTTTGAACAAATCGCACTCCGCTAATAATAGGTATAACGCCTAACTTTCGCAATATATTTCGCCAATCGGACAACTTGATGGGAATACCCATACTCATTATCATACCAAATATAGAGCACCACATTTTTACCACCTGGCGATACAATAGTGGCTTTGCTATCATAAATAGATGGGGCAGTGGTCCCTACAATATCCGAGGAAACCAGTTCATTGCTCAAAGCATATTTTATTTGCTCCACCAAATCACCTTCCAATGCATATTTCTTAATTATGGTGTCAATGCTTTCTTTTGATGTCTTGTTCTTAACTTCTAAATTAAGGATGGCCAAAGACCCATTGGGCACGGGCACCCGAATGGCATTTGAGGTTAATTTTCCCTTTAAAGATGGAAGTGCCTTGGCAACGGCAGAACCAGCTCCTGTCTCTGTAATTACCATATTAAGTGCTGCTGCGCGGCCTCGACGGTACTTTTTGTGCATGTTGTCCACCAAGTTTTGGTCATTGGTATAAGCATGTATGGTTTCCAAATGTCCTTTTTTGATTCCCAAGGAATCTTCGATTACTTTTAAAATAGGAGTAATGGCATTGGTAGTGCACGAAGCCGCGGAATAAATGTTGGTTTTATCCGGGTCAAAGTCTGTATGGTTCACACCATGAACAATGTTTGGCACTTCCTTACCGGGTGCGGTCAGCAATACCTTGCTTGCTCCTTTGGATTTTAAATGTCTGGATAATGCTGTATTGTCTCTAAAGGCTCCTGTGTTATCAATAATTAAGGCGTTGTGAATACCGTGTTTGGTATAATCGATATCCTCAGGTTTGTTTGCACTGATAAACTTTACAGTGGTCCCATTTATTACAAGTGCATTTTTTGATTCATCAACATCCACAGTTCCTGTAAAAGGACCGTGTACGGAATCGGTTTTGAGTAGCGCAGCTCTTTTTTCCAAGACCTCTTTGTTCAATTCACCTCGAATTACGATCGCTCGTAATCGCAACTGACTGCCACGACCTGTTTTTGCCATAAGCTCACGGGCCACCAAACGACCAATACGGCCAAAACCGTAAAGCACTACATCTTTTGGTTTTATGGGTTTGGATGATTGTGCATCCTTTAGTTTGTCAATAACAAAGGCTTTAACATTAAGATGGGCATTTTGGTTGTTGTGATACTCGTAGGTCAATTTACCTATGTCCAATTTTGCGGGAGGGAGGTTAAGGTCGTTTATAGCCCTCAAAATCTCTACGGAATCGAAAATGGACATGGGTTTTTGCACAAATTCGCCGGCATATTCGTGCAGGTTGATGATGTCGCTAACATTTTTATCGATTATTTGGTTCTTGAACAGTACCACTTCTATGGCTTTGTCGTACCAAAGGTCACTGATGATTTTTATGAATTCTGTGGTTGCTTTTCGTCTATCTGCCTGAAAGGCAAGCTCTTTTTCGTAAGATGAAATGTCACTCATGGGTTATGGTTGCGATTGTATCGTTTATTTTGCGGCTAAATTATATATTTCAAACGTTTTCGTAAAACTTATCGGCAATAAAAAAAGCGTCTTTTTAAAGACGCTTTTAAGTGTTTTTTCAGCACGTTACTGAAGTATCATATGTTCCTTTTCACCATCCTCATTGATCATGGTGAAGCTGGTTCTGCCATATCTGGAGATTTCACCAAAATATTTTTTGGCATCATCGATATCACCGATTTTATTCCCATCAACTTCAATAATAACTTTATTTTTTAGGTCATACCTTCCATAACCTTGAGGCACATCAGTGATTTTAACCCCTTTGGAAACCCCAAACTTCTTAATATCTTCTTTCGTTAAGTTTTTTACCCTAAAAGATGTTGCAGGAAGAATAACACTGTTTTGTTTTTTCAAGGTTACGTTTTTCACGAAACTTTTTCCATCTCGGTCCAAGGTTAATTCCACAACATCACCTGGTCTTTTTGCAGAAAGATAGCCTGTTAGTTCCGAGAATTTCTGAATATCGATGTTATCTATTTTTTTGATGACATCGCCTTCCATTAAACCGGCATCATCAGCACCGGACTCTTCTTCTACACCGGCAATGTATACCCCTTCGAGCTGGTCTAGACCCATTTCAATGGCAGCTTGGGATTTGGTGTTGGCCGCCGAAATACCCAAAAGTCCTTTTTGAACGTTGCCGAACTCCATAATATCTTCCACTACTTTTTTGGCAATATTACTGGGTACTGCAAAGGCATAACCTACGTACGAACCAGTTTGCGAAGTAATGGCCGTATTGATACCGATAAGGTCACCATTTGTATTCACCAAAGCACCACCACTGTTACCGGGGTTTACAGCGGCGTCTGTTTGTATAAAGGATTGTGTTCTTCTGGCAGATAGAGATCTTGCTTTGGCACTTACGATACCTGCGGTTACAGTAGAAGTAAGATTAAAAGGATTACCTACGGCCAGTACCCACTCTCCAATTTTGGCATTGTCGGAATCACCGAAAGCCAAGTAGGGCAGGGCATCGTCAGCATCAATCTTTAATAGGGCAATGTCGGTATCGGCATCGGTGCCAATAACTTCGGCTTCATAGGTTTTGTTATTGTTCAGGGTTACTTCCAATTGACTTGAATTGGCTATAACGTGATTATTGGTCACAATATATCCGTCAGGAGAAATAATAACTCCGGACCCGGTTCCCACTTGTGGGGTTTGTTGGCGTTCATAACCATAAAAGAATTCAGCAATGCTGGATGGACCTCCTTTGCTGATGGTCATATTTTTTACGTGCACTACAGAATTCACGGTTTTTTCAGCTGCAAGGGTGAAATCAACTTCATTGATTCCGGCACCTCTGGCCGAAGTGTCCAAATTACTGGTCGTCACAAAGGGTGTTTCTTGTTCTGAAGTGACCCATTTATTGTTTTCTTTTTCAAAAAATAGTTTATAAGAACCCAGGGTAATGGCTCCAGCAAACAAGGCTACTACAAATAAATTGGCTATTTTCTTCATAATTCAATAATTATTTAACAAAAACTAGTACAAAACTAAAAGAAATCAAATTTGGGATCCATGTGTTTAACGCTGTTTTAACTCCAAAAAAAACCTTAAAGATTCCCATATATTTGTTCCTTTGTAGATAATCATGGAACTACAGTTTTTTAAATATCAAGGAACGGGAAACGATTTTGTAATTATTGACAATCGTCAGGATATATTTCCCAAAAATAATACCAAGCTTGTTGCTAAACTTTGTGACAGAAGATTTGGCATAGGAGCGGATGGATTGATACTGCTTGAAAATGACAATATGTCGGATTTTAAGATGGTATATTACAATGCGGACGGAGCAGAAAGCAGTATGTGTGGTAATGGAGGTCGTTGTTTGGTCGCTTTTGCCCATTATTTGGGTATTGTGGAAACGGAGACCAAATTTAATGCGGTCGATGGTTTGCATTATGCTACGGTTGAAGGGGATACGGTCAATTTAAAAATGATAGACGTGGACAAAATCCACGAAAAGCAAAATCATAGCTTTTTGGATACGGGTTCTCCTCATCATGTTCAGTTGGTAAAGGAACTGGAAAAGTTTGATGTACAAAAAGAAGGAAAGAAACTCCGCTACGGCATTTATGGTGAGTCTGGAAGCAATATCAATTTTGTGGAACAGACAAAGGACAATGCTTTTGATGTAAGAACTTACGAAAGAGGAGTGGAAGGCGAGACTTTTTCTTGTGGTACAGGGGTTACTGCGGTTGCCTTGGCCATGCACGAATCCGGTAAAACATCCGCCAGCGAAATACATGTCCATACTATTGGGGGCGATTTGACCATTTCTTTTGAGAAAAAAGATGGAAAATACAGCAATATCTTTTTAAAAGGCCCAGCTATACAAGTATTTAAAGGAACAATAGAATGCTCAATTTAAAAGGAGAAAAAGTTTATCTGCGTGCCTTGGAGCCCACCGATTTGGATTTTCTGTACAGACTGGAAAACGACACTTCGGTCTGGGAAGTAAGTGGTACGTTGAAACCTTATTCCAAAAAAGTATTGCGATTGTATTTAGATAATGCCCATCGGGATATTTATGATGTAAAGCAATTGCGACTTTGCATCAGTAATCATCAAGATGATTGTATAGGTTTGATAGATTTGTTCGATTTTGACCCCAAACACCGAAGAGCGGGCATCGGGATTGTGATTATCGAACCTGGGGACAGAAATAAAGGAGCTGGAGCGGAAGCCTTGTCACTTTTATGTGATTATGCTTTTTCTACCTTGGACCTACATCAATTGTACGCCAATATTTTAGAAGATAATGAAACGAGTATTCATTTATTCCAAAAAATGGGATTTGAGGAAATTGGCGTCAAAAAAGAATGGGTCAGAACCAATCAAGGGTTCAAGAATGAAATAATGTATCAAAAGATCAACTCAAATGAATCTTAAAAAAGTACTTTGGGCCACCGCCGTTCTTGGGCTGATTATTTGCGGTTTTATCGCCTATCAAATTTACAGTGCCATATTCAGCTCCAATACACAGTTCAATAACAATGAAGCATTTGTATACATAGCATCGGATGCTACCTTTTCTGATGTTACAACTTCTTTGGAGCCACTATTGAAAAATCTATCCACTTTTGAAGCGGTTGCCAAACGTAAAGGATACATCACTAATATCAAAGCCGGAAAATACGCATTAAAAAAGGGGATGAACAACAACGAAATTATCAATACCCTACGCAGTGCCAATATTCCCGTTCAAGTCTCATTTAATAATCAAGAATCTTTGGCCTTGCTGGCTGGAAGAATTTCTGAGCAGATTGAAGCGGATAGTCTATCCCTACTTCAAACCTTTAATGATCCTGGTTTTTTGGAAGAAACCAAGTTTGATGATGACACTAAGCTGGCCATGTACATTCCCAACACCTATGAGTTCTTCTGGAATACCGATGCGGAGAGCTTTAGGGATAGGATGCGGACGGAATACGACCGTTTCTGGAACGATGAACGCCTACAAAAAGCTAAAAATTTGGGGCTTAGTCCAAACGAAGTCATCTCATTGGCAGCTGTTGTTCAAAAAGAAACAGCGAAAGTAGATGAGCGCTGGAGGGTAGCGGGCGTGTACCTCAATCGAATAAGAAGAGGTATGTTGCTTCAGGCAGATCCCACCGTGATTTATGCCATCAAAAAAGAGACAGGAAATTACGATACTATTATAAAAAGAGTGCTTTTTCGGGATTTGGAAATGGATTCACCATACAATACTTATAAATATGCAGGGGTTCCTCCAGGTCCGATTACGATGCCGGATATCTCATCCATTGATGCTGTTTTGAACCCAGAAAAGCACGATTATTTATATTTCGTAGCTGACGTTTCCAACTTTGGGTATCATATTTTTGCAAAGTCTTTAGTGCAACATAACCGAAATAAAGTGCAATATACCCGTTGGTTAAACCAACAAAAAGTCCTTCGATAAGGCTCTTTGTCGTTGATTTTCATCGCTTTAACGGATTTTAAGGCTGATTTAAGAAATCTTTAAGAGCTTTAGGGTACCCATTAACTTATCTCCACCTATATTTGCCGGCCAATTTGATTTTTGATACGTATATGTATTGAGATCACAAATATGAACATTATGAAAAGATGGATAGGTTTTATACTGCATCTTGCCATGATTGTAGTTTTGACAAGTTTTGGTTCTTATACCGTAATGAAAAATGGGGATGTTGAAATTCCTGAATCATTGAAGGTAACAACCAATTTGGAATTCTTTGCACCGCAAGATTCCATCACACTTCTTGACGAGGACGAGGTAATACCTCCTTTTCTGGGTAAAGCCTTTAATGGCTTTAAGGAAGCACTCGCTTTTAAAGAGTCCCAGGGTAAATATCATAGAGTAAATACATTGGGTTATTTGGGTAAATACCAGTTTGGTAGCAGTACCTTGCACCTTATGGGAGTTTACGATATGGATGATTTTTTGGAAAACCCAGAACTTCAGGAAAAGGCTTTCGAAGCCAATATTGCCCGTAACAAATGGATTTTGAGAAGAGATATAAAGCGCTTCAACGGAAAAACTATTGGTGGTATTAAGGTAACAGAATCAGGTATTCTTGCCGCGGCTCATTTAGCTGGGGCTGGAAACGTAAAGAAGTATCTACGATCGTATGGACAAAACGATGTAACGGACGCTTATGGAAGTAGTATCTCATATTATATGAGTAAATTTTCGGGATACGATATTTCCAACATCGAGCAGAAGAAAAATGCCAAAGTATAATTGGCAGAAGATTGCATAAAAAAAGCCCCGGTTTCTGGGGCTTTTTTATGCGTGAATAATATAGATTGTTGGTCGTTTATCGAGGTCTATCTCAATTTCACCCCACTCGTGAACACTTTTGGTTGAGATAAACTCTGTAGGTAGGGTAATATCACAAGCGATACATAAGCGGGTCGACTTTTGTAGTGTTTTCAAAAGTTCTTTTACCAACTTGTTGTTCCGATATGGTGTTTCCATAAAAATCTGGGATTGTCCTTTATCGCGGGACAATCGCTCCAAACCTTTTATCGTTTTTTTGCGTTCGGCATTATCTATGGGCAAATACCCGTTAAATGCAAAGTTTTGACCATTCATGCCGCTGCTCATCATGGCCATCAAAATAGAGGAGGGCCCTACCAGTGGAACCACCTTAATCCTTTTTTCATGGGCTACACGGACAACATCAGCTCCGGGGTCTGCAATTCCTGGGCAGCCTGCCTCGGATAATATTCCAATATCAAATCCGTGAATACAAGGATCCAAAAATGAAGGGATTTCTGCAGGATTGGTATATTTATTTAAAGATTGGATATGGAGTTCAGGTTGTGATTTACTTGGGCTAACGCGTTTAATAAAGCGTCTGGCCGTCTTTTCATTTTCCACGATATAGTGGTCTATTCGCTCTATGGTTCCCTTTACCGAAATGGGCAACACCTCCAAAGGGGCATTATCGCCAAGGGCTGTGGGAATCAGGTAGATTTTGCCCACCACTAAACCAGGTTTTTCCTCTTCCATGGGCTTAATTTAGCTTTTTCGCAATTGCCTCACAAGCACTATCAATCATTTGATACACATTTTCAAAACCATCATTGCCACCATAATAGGGGTCGGGTACTTCTCGAATGCCCAGTTCAACCTCGCTCAACAACAATTTAACTTTGTTGGCTTCTTCCTTAGTTTCTGCAAGATTGGCTACATCCGAAAAATTGCTACGGTCCATTACATAAATATGGTCGAACTCGGAAAAATCTTCTTTTGAAAACTTCCTGCACTTTTGATCATTTATATCAATTCCATATTTTTGGGCCACCGAAATAGAGCGTTTGTCGGGCAAATTGCCAACATGGTAGCCAGCCGTTCCAGCAGAGTCTACAAAAATTTTATTCGAATCAACTTTGGATTTTAAGATGCCTTCGGCCAGTGGTGACCTGCAAATGTTCCCTAAGCAGACCATCAAAACTTTGATTTTCATAAATATTGTTGTGAAGTTATTAGGAGAACTTCTTGCTTAAATCCTCAATGTACTTCCTAAATTGCTTGTCCGTTTCGGCAAGATTGTCCACAGTTTTACAAGCATGAAGCACGGTAGCATGATCACGCTTCCCAATTTGCGATCCAATACTTGCCAAGGATGCCTTCGTGAATTTTTTTGCAAAGAACATGGCCAATTGTCTCGCTTGAACAATATGGCGTTTTCTGGTTTTGGATTGCAGCGTGGCCACATCCATCTCGAAGTAGTCGGAAACCACTTTTTGAATGTAATCGATGGATACTTCTCGCTTGGTGTTTTTTACAAACTTCTCTACCACTTGTTGGGCCAATTCCAAAGTAACTTCACGTTTGTTGAAAGAGGATTGTGCAATCAATGAAATGATGGCGCCTTCCAATTCACGAATATTGGTCTTGATATTTTTGGCTACGTGGTCTATGATATCTTCCGGCATCTCAACCCCGTCTCGATACAACTTGTTCTTCAAGATGGATACACGAGTCTCGTAATCCGGGTTTTGCAATTCGGCCGATAACCCCCATTTAAAACGGGATAGCAGACGTTGTTCAATGTCCTGCATATCCACAGGAGCCTTGTCCGATGTCAAAATTACCTGCTTACCATTTTGGTGCAAGTGATTGAATATATGGAAGAATACATCTTGTGTTCCGGATTTACCCGATAGGAATTGCACATCGTCAATAATAAGTACATCTATCAATTGGTAAAAGTGGATAAAATCGTTTCGGGTATTCTTTTTTACCGACTCAATATATTGTTGGGTGAATTTTTCCGCAGAAATATAAAGAACTGTTTTTTCCGGATACTTATCTTTAATTTCAACTCCAATGGCATGGGCCAAGTGGGTTTTTCCTAAACCAACACCACCAAAAACCAATAAAGGGTTAAATGATGTGCCTCCTGGTTTGTTGGCTACGGCCATACCCGCCGATCTTGCCAATCGGTTGGAATCTCCTTCCAGAAAATTATCAAAGTTATAATTGGGATTTAATTGGGATTCGATTTTTATGTTTCGAATTCCGGGAATCACAAATGGATTTTTTAACTCTGGACTTTTGGAGGTAATGGGTACATCCAATTCCTGGGGTCCTACAGCTGTACGGTTGGAACTTGGGATTTGTTCCGTAAAGGGTTCCTTGTTACCGTACTTGTTTTCCATTTTTATAACGTAGATCAGCTTTGCATTGCTGCCCAACTCACGGGTCATGGCAACTTTTAAAAGCTTTACATAATGTTCTTCGAGCCATTCGTAGAAAAACTTACTGGGTACCTGAATGCTAAGTGCCTTATCAGTTAGTTTTATAGGTTTGATGGGTTCAAACCAGGTTTTGAATGCCTGCGGTTGGATGTTATCTTGGATAAAAGCCAAACAGTTGTTCCATACGGAATTAGCAGTAGCACTCATAGAAGTTTTTCCTTGTTTTAATGGTTAGCTTTAATATTTAAGAGTAAACATCTAAAGGGTTATAAGATGCTTATTGGATGCGACAAATATGTGAACAAATCTTTTAAAAAAAAAATCAATTTGTCATTGAAAGTTTTGTTTTTTTTTCGCATGTTACTCTCTCTTAAAGCAAGTCTCTAAATATATAATTTTTCAGTTAAAAATGGGTCTAAATTCTTATTCTTTTCGGGTTCGATATGCAGAAACCGACCAAATGGGTGTTGTTTACCACGGTAATTATGCTCAGTATTTTGAATTGGGTCGGGTAGAGTGGTTAAGGTCTATGGGGATCACTTACAAGAGTATGGAGGATAATGGTATAATGCTGCCCGTAATTTCTTTACATATTGATTACAAAAAATCTGCACTATATGATGATTTACTTACCGTGCAGACCAAATTAAAATCCAGACCCATGGTCAAAATTGAATTTGACTACAGCTTGTTAAATGAGTCGGGGGAATTATTGGCCACAGCAAATACCGTTTTGGCTTTTATGGATAAAAAAACAGGCAGACCTATAAAATGTCCTGACTATATTTTGGAAAAATTGTAGAATTAATCCAATTGTGTGATTTTTATGTGTTGCATTTCATCGAAAAGTTGAAACACTTCTTCCGATTCACTCATTCTTACCGAAATTATAAGCGCACAATCCAATCCCATTTTTTGGGAAATTATGTTCAGATTTTTTTGTTTGATGACCCGCATCACTTTATCCATTTCTGGGTACCCAAATTGTAATCGAAACTGCGCCTTGATGGTCTTCTTTACAATCTTGGCATTTTCCAGTGCCATTTGAGCGGCGGTTTTATATGCCTGAATCAAGCCGCCGACCCCAAGTTTGGTACCCCCAAAGATTCTAGTGACGGTAATCAGTACATTGGTAACATCAAAGGATTGGATTTGACCGTAAATGGGCATTCCTGCCGAGTTGTTGGGCTCACCATCGTCATTCGCCCTATATATTGGGTTTTCGACTCCGAGTTGCCAAGCGTAGCAAACATGGTTGGCCGTATGGTATTTTTTTCGAAGTTCCTCTACAATAGGTTTTACATCATCTTCCGAAGTAATAGGGTATACCGCAGCATAAAATTTGCTTTTTCGGTCTTTATATAAAATCTCGGGCGAAGGTTTGTTGACGGTCTTGTAAACATCTTCTTTTTTCTCCATCAGAACAAAGCTACCAATATTATGCTCAAAATGGCCAAAGCAACACCTCCCCAGTTTTTAGGACTCAACCTTTCCTTAAAGAGTAAGATTCCGAGGATGGTAGAGAACATTACAATGGCGACATTGTTTAAAGTAAAGATGGCAGCACTGCTCAAAATGTCCGACCGTAGGGCGTGAATCAAAAAATAGATGGAGAAATAATTGGGCACACCAAGGGCAATTCCACCCACTATATTTTTCAGGTTGATTTTCAAGGGAGTTTTCACCGCTTTCATTCCGATAAAAATGAAACCGGTCAAAGCTGCAAAACCAAAGACCATGGAAGAAAATACTGGAATTTCCCGATCGGTCAAATGGACTTCCTCAAAATACTGAATACTGGTATCTATAACACCGGAACCTAAAAACACCAATAAAGGAAGTATCAGCGCCTTTCTATTGATTCTGATACTCTTCTCTTTAATTGAGGCCAAGTATACGGCAACCAATGCCAATAGAATTCCAATTATCTGAAGCAAACTCAAATGTTCGCCATAAAGCACAACACCCATTACCACAGGAATGGCCAAGGACATTTTGGTAGCTACAGAGGCAACGGAAACTCCAGAGACTTGAGCGGTTTTGGCCATTAGGTTAAAAATCACAATAAAAAGGATACCCAATAAGATAGGCCCCACAAACCAAGGTTTGTTGCTTAAGTCACTAGCCCCAACAGGACCATCATATAAAAAGAATCCAACCAAGCAAGCAACCACATAATTGGTGATGATGGCGTATAGTGTCTGAATTTTATAAACATCAAATAGTTTAAAAACCACAAAAATCAACGTGGAACTAAGAACACTCAGGGCAAGATATATCATTTACAATTTTGATTTTAGTTGGGTGATGTCTTCTTTGCCTACCTGCAGGTTCCAGACTTTTATTCCCAATTGTACCGCAGAATCGGTGTTTTCTTTTACATCGTCCACAAAGAAGGTTTCCTCGGCTGCAAGATTGTTTTCTTGCAATACGAAATCAAAAATTTCCGAATCTGGTTTGCGCATCCCAATTTCATAGCTCAAATAAAACTTATCAAAAGCGTTTCTGAATCGATTGAACCGATTTTTCCCCATTTGTTCCTTCACACATTCTATATGCAGGTCGTTGGTGTTGCTCAATAAAATCAGTTTATATTGATTTTCTGCAGCAAGTCCCTCAATGAATTGCAATCGTTTTTCGGGAAAATCCAGTAAAATGGAGTTCCATGCTCGCGTTAAATATTCTCTGCTGGCTTTTGGAAAATGAGTTGAAACTTCATCCAAAAAATCCGAAGAGGAAATTAACCCTTTCTCATAATTTTGAAACAAGCTTTCCAGATTTGAGGACACTTCGGTAAAACCATGTTGCACCATGGCCTTAGCCGTGGCTGGTTTGTCCAAATTGATTAGTACATCGCCAAAATCGAGAATAATGTTTTTAATCATTTAAATAGACGGATAAAGTGTCGGTCAATATCTTGTTTTGGTGCTGTAAAGTTCCCTGAAATTTGGGAGCTGGCAAACCATTTTTAAAACTAACAGTACCTTTAAAAATTCGGGCTTCGTCCCAAATGTCTTCATCAATAAAAGTTTGAAGCGTTTTTGTCCCTCCTTCAACAATTAAGCTAGTAATATTGTGTTGATGAAGTGCATCACAGATTTGCGAGGCCAAAGGTTTCGAAAAATCAATCACAACATAAGCAACACCTTTTATGTATTTTGATTTGTCGTTCACCTGTGTCAGCACAATCGTTTGTACAGATTCATCTAAAACATGAAAATTCGAATCAATTTTTAAATTTTTGTCCAAAACCACACGAATAGGGTCTTTGCCCGCCCAGTTTCGGGTCGTCAATTTGGGATTGTCCTCCAAAACCGTGTTGGTTCCGACCAAAATGGCCTGTTCTTGGCTCCGCCATTGGTGTACTAACTGCTTGGAATGGGCGTTGGTAATCCAAAAAGGCTCAGGGTTCTCTTTTCGTAAAGATGTATCGGGCGCCAAAAAGCCATCATCAGACTCTGCCCACTTTAATATAAGGTAAGGCCGTTTTTTTTCTTGAAAAGTCAAGAAACGTTTGTGGTGTTCCCTGCATTCATCTTCCAGAATACCTACTGTGACCTTACAGCCTGCATCCTCTAATTTTTTGATGCCTTTGCCTGCAACTTTATCGTGAGGGTCCTGTAACCCAATAAAAACCTCTTTGAGTTTATGTTTGGCAATTAAATCTGCACAAGGAGGCGTTTTTCCGTAATGGGAGCATGGTTCCAAAGTAACATAAAGGGATGCTTCTTTAAGTAAGTCTTTATCCTTGACCGCGTTAATAGCATTCACTTCCGCATGAGGACCTCCGTAGGGACTCGTGAAACCTTCACCAATAATTTTATTGTCGTGTACGATCACACATCCCACCATAGGATTCGGAGCTGTAGTTCCCAGCCCTTTTTTGGCCAGTTCTATGCAGCGAAGGATGTATTTTTGATGTATATTCACCCCGCAAAAATAGAACAATAAAAACACAAAAATGGGAGATACGGTGATTCGTGAAATAACCCCCGAAGACAACGCACAGGTGGCCCAAGTTATACGAAAGGTTTTTGAGGATATGGGCGTTCCCAAAGTGGGCACGGCTTATGCGGATAAAGCTTTGGATGATATGTACTCCAATTACAATGTGCCCAAGGCAGCTTACTTTGTAGTCGAACACGATGGCAAAGTAATCGGTTGTGCAGGAGTGGCACAATTGGATAATTACGAAGGCAATGTCTGCGAGCTTCAAAAAATGTATTTTTTGGAAGAGGCCAGGGGCAAAGGACTTGGAGCTAAAATGATCGAGGCTTGTTTGGAAAAGGCCAAGGAATTTGGTTTTGAAGCATGCTACCTCGAAACCATGCCCTACATGGAAGCTGCCCAAAAACTTTATAAAAAGAACGGTTTCGAATATATAGATGCCCCTATGGGAAACACGGGACATTATTCCTGCCCGGTCTGGATGCTTAAAAAGTTGTAATGCTCCTGAAAGAGATAAAGGAAATTTTTCATAAAGAATTGGGTGAGATCTATCCCAAAGAGGAAATTGATTCTTTTTTCTACTCTTGCATTGAACATTATTTGAAACTGGAACGGTTTATATTGGCCATTCAACCTGGAATTACTTTGACCAAGGAAGATGAACAGCCACTTTTTGAAGCATTGTCCGAATTGAAATTGGAAAAACCACTGCAATATATTCTGGGAACGGCCCATTTTATGGATTTGGAGCTAGAGGTGAATGAAAATGTACTTATTCCTCGTCCTGAAACCGAGGAATTGGTGCAATGGATTTTGTTGGACACGGAGCAAAGCGGAAGGGTCATTGAGCGGAGTCGAAATGACCGTTCTTTGCAGATTCTTGACATCGGAACAGGAAGCGGTTGCATAGCCATTGCCTTGGCAAAGCATCTTCCCAATGTCAAAGTATTTGCTTTGGATGTATCCGAAGGTGCATTGAATATGGCCCGGAAAAATGCGGCATCAAACGGAGTAGATATTACTTTTTTGCATGAAGATATCCTTAGCACTGAGCTTGAACTTGAACTTGATTTTGATGTCATCGTTTCCAACCCTCCTTATGTTAGGGAGTTAGAGAAAAATGAGATTCAAAAAAATGTGAAGGATTTTGAGCCCGATACCGCATTGTTTGTTCCCGACGAAGATCCATTATTATTTTACAGGGCAATCATCGATTTTGCCGAAAATCATCTGTCCGAAAAGGGTAAGCTGTATTTTGAAATCAACCAATATTTAGGTGAGGAAACCAAAGCACTTTTTCATGCCCGTAATTTTTCAGAAATTGAACTGCGAAAAGATATGTTCGGCAACGATAGAATGCTAAAAGCAATTAAAAAATGAACATCAAAGATAAAATCACCTCCCTTCGTAATGAGCTAAGGGAACACAATTATAAATATTACGTACTCGATCAGCCATCCATTTCCGATTATGAGTTTGATATGAAACTCAAAGAACTTCAGAAATTGGAGGAGGAGCATCCAGAATTTTATGACGCAACCTCACCCACTTTAAGGGTAGGAGGTATGGTTACCAAAAACTTTGAAACGGTGCCTCATGAACATCGAATGTATTCTTTGGACAATTCGTACTCCAAAGAGGATTTGGAGGATTGGGAAAAGCGTATCCAAAGAATTTTGGGTGATGTGGAGGTGGAATTCACTTGCGAATTAAAGTATGATGGAGCTTCCATCAGTCTTACATACGAGGATGGTTTATTGGTGAAAGCGGTTACCCGGGGCGATGGCTTCCAGGGAGATGATGTGACCAATAACATTAAAACGATTAAGTCTGTTCCTTTGAAGCTAAAGGGAGACTATCCACCAAAGTTTGATATTCGAGGGGAAATTATCCTAACGCTTGAAGGCTTTGCCAAAATGAATGCAGAGCGCGTGGAGGCAGGAGAGGACCCATACATGAACCCAAGGAACACGGCATCCGGTAGTTTAAAGCTTCAGGATAGTGCTTTGGTGGCCCAGCGACCCTTGGAATGCCTATTGTATAGTATTGTTGGCGAAAATTTAGGTATATCCACACAATTTGAAGGGTTGGAGAAAGCCAGGTCATGGGGATTTAAGGTGCCTTCGGTTGCAAAGTTGTGCAAATCTACCGAAGAGGTAATGCAATTTGCAGATTATTGGGATGTAAACCGACATTCGATGTCTTTTGAGACCGATGGTGTTGTGGTGAAGGTAAATAGCATTCAGCATCAAGATGAGTTGGGCTATACCGCAAAATCTCCTCGTTGGGCCATGGCCTATAAGTTCAAAGCAGAACAGGCCATTACCGTATTAAATAAGATTACCTATCAAGTTGGCCGTACTGGAGCCATAACACCAGTTGCCAATCTAGAGCCAGTTTTATTGGCCGGTACTACGGTGAAACGTGCCTCCTTGCACAATGCGGACCAAATTGCAAAACTAGATGTCCGCGAAGGGGATACTGTTTTTGTGGAAAAGGGAGGGGAGATCATTCCAAAGATCGTAAAGGTTGATTTTACCAAGCGAGATGTTAACTCGAGCCCCACGGAATATATTACCCACTGTCCGGAATGCGGCACTGAATTGATTCGTAAAGAAGGGGAGGCTCAACATTTTTGTCCTAACGATATTGGTTGCCCACCACAGATTACGGGTCGAATCCAGCATTTTATTTCCAGAAAGGCAATGGATATCGAAGGTATGGGTGCAGAAACGGTGGAACTTCTTTTTAAGGAAGGTCTAATTGAAAACTATGCCGATTTGTACACCTTGACCAAGGAACAAATACTGCCGTTGGAACGTATGGCCGATAAATCCGCTGAAAATTTGGTAAAAGGAGTCGAGGCATCCAAAGCCATTCCTTTTGAACGGGTTCTTTTTGCCTTGGGGATTAGATATGTTGGGGAGACGGTCGCCAAAAAACTGGCGAAAGCCTTCAAAAATATTGATGCCTTAATGGCTGCATCACAAGAAAAATTGGTTGCTGTAGATGAAATAGGGGAGCGAATCGCCGAAAGTGTTGTCAACTTTTTCTCAGAGCCCGCCAATATTGAGATCATAGACCGATTAAAATCCTACGGATTGCAATTCTCACTGTCCGAGGAACAATTGGAGAATCAGACAGAGTTGCTCAAAGGGCAGACTTTTGTGGTTTCGGGGGTGTTCGAAACCATCAGTAGAAATGAATTAAAGAAATTGATAGAAGATAACGGGGGCAAAGTAGCATCTTCCGTTTCCTCAAAAACCAGTTTTTTGGTCGCTGGTGATAAAATGGGGCCCAGTAAGCGAACCAAAGCGGAGACATTGGGAGTGCCTATCATATCGGAGCAGGAATTTCTACAAAAACTGGAAGTATGACACCCAAAACTTACGAGGAATTTGAATTGAACTTAGAGCATAAAGTGCCGCCGGAAGAATGGTCGGATGCTTTGAAGTCCCTTTGGTTTGATGCGAAAGGGGACTGGGAAGCATCGCACGATATTGCCCAAGACCTACATTCCCAAATGGGCAGTTGGATCCATGCTTACCTTCATCGTAAAGAAGGAGATGAATGGAATGCTGGATATTGGTACAGCCGTGCGAATAAGCCCTTTCCTGATTGCAGTTTGCAAGAAGAGTTGAAAGTTTTGGTAGAGGCAAATTTATAGGGAGTTTAGTCTTCCATTTTTTTTGATACTGGTTTTTCACTCTGGCAAAGTATTTTCCAATATTCATATTTTTCTTGGTTCACATTAAATTTTTATGGTCAAAAGACTGAGAGATGATTGTTTTTAACAATCAAATTCTTTGATTCGTCAACTCAAACTGGGCATACGTCAATTATAGTAGAAATCTTCATCGGTAATTCCACATCTTGCTTCATAATTACTATAATTTTTGACTATGAAAAAAAACAAAATATGGATTATACCTATCCTGATTTTATCCATAATGTGGTCCTGCGACCCAAACAGACCGGATTCTATTTATGTAAATACTGCTCCTAAGGTTAACAACCATAGCTTTTCGGCTTTGGAGAACATTTCAGACAAAGAAATTATTGGAAAACTCACTGCTTCGGATGTTGATGAAGATAAATTGACATTTACGATTGAACAAGATGATAGCGGTTTGTTCGCCTTATCAAATAATGGAGTATTGCGATTGGCAACAGGTAAATCACTGGATTATGGAACCGCCCAAGAACATATTTTGACAATTAAGGTTCATGATGGTATTGTAGGTAGACTGGCCACTGTTACCATACAAGTGGAAAATGTAAACATTGGGCCACCAATAATCGAAGACCAGTTTTTTGAAGCAGCTGAAGATATTTCAGACATTTATGTCATAGGGGAGATACAAGCGGATGATGCTGATGGGGATGTTCTTTCCTATAGTATCGTTCAAAATGATAACGAGCTTTTTGAACTTTCCGAAAACGGAGAATTGAGCCTGAAAGATGGAGAACGATTGGATTTCGAATCCGCAGGAAAGCATGAAATCCAAATAAGCGTTTCCGATGGTACGGAAGAAGCAAGTGCAATCATTCAAATTGTTGTACTAAATGTCATAGAAATGCATGAGGAGCCAGAATCGTTTGTAACTAAATGGGAAATACCTTCAGATGGTTTTGAAGAATTTATTGGCACCAATGAAAATTACGCCTACGATTTTGTTATAGATTGGGGCGATGGGACGATCGAGGAGTATAATTTTGAAAATACTGGATTCATTGCCCATACTTTCGAAGAGGCTGGGGTATATACCGTTGCAATACAAGGTGATTTCCCTGCATTTGTAGCGAAAGGAGGGGAAGATATTGCTTTAACATCCCTAATAAGTATTGAACAATGGGGCAATATTCCTTGGAAATCTTTTCAAAGGGCTTTTGCCTTTTGCACCAACTTAGGTTACAATGCTGACGATGTACCGGATTTGAGCAATGTGACGAATATGAGTAGAATGTTCCTGCAATCCTCTTTTGATGGTGATATCAGCGGATGGGACACTTCAACTATTGAGAATATGAGTCATATGTTCTACTTTGCAACGAATTTCAATGGTGCTATCGGAAATTGGGATGTAAGTAATGTGACCACCATGAACAATATGTTTTTTGAAGCCCAATCTTTTGATCAAGACCTAGGAAGCTGGAATATTGGGAGTATTACCGATATGTTATCCATGTTTCATAACTGTGGTATGTCCCCAAGTAATATGAATTCCACATTGATCGGTTGGGCAGATTTTGTGAACCAAAATGGCGGCCCTACAAACATTACCTGTGGAATGGGCGGAATCACTGTTTGTGGACCTGAAGTAGATATGGCAGGTATGATCCTAGTGAATGATAATGGATGGGATTTCCCCGGCATCACCAATGTTTTTAACTGTCCGTAGGGAAAAGAAAAGTTCTTTAATGCCACCGAAAAGCAGTAACAGGTTTTCGGTGGCTATATATTTCCAGATGTCCGAAGTTCGAATTAAAAAACTTCAAACCCAAAAATTGTAACGAAATTGATGCCGAGCCAAGGTTTGGCCAACAGTTCACCTACACGGTAATACTTATCCCGTTTGCCGAAGCATTTTTATCGGTATCAAAATAAAAGTCGATTCTACCTAAATTGATTCCGTAGCATCCTACCTGATTAACCAATACGGAATTCCCATTTTGGTTGGTTCGAACATCAGGCTTGTCCAAAAAGGTGTGGGTGTGTCCACCAATAATCAAATCCGTGTGGAAGGTTTGTTGCGCCAATCGGGTGTCACAGGGCCTCTCTGGATTATTGTAGTCATATCCCAAATGTGAAAGACAAACGATCAAGTCACATTTTTCTTCTTCTTTAAGTTGCTTTTCCATATCCAAAGCAATCTCGTAAGGGTTCAAATACTGAGTTTCTTTGTATAGTTTTTTGGTTACCAATCCATCCAACTCAATACCAATACCATACACTCCGATTTTTACACCATCAACCACATATATTTTATAGGGTTTTACATAGCCATCCATCACTGTATTGGAAAAATCGTAGTTGGCAGATATCATTTCAAAAGTGGCATGGGGCATTTGTGCCAACAAACCATTGATTCCATTGTCAAAATCATGGTTTCCAATGGTAGAGGCATCGTACTTGAGCTTGCTCATCAACTTAAACTCCAATTCTCCTCCATAAAAATTGAAATAGGGTGTTCCCTGAAAAATGTCACCGGCATCGAACAGCAAAGTGTTTGGGTTTTCGTTTCGAATCTGCTCTACTAAAGTAGCTCTTCGTGCAACCCCTCCTAAATTTGGATACCTGGAGTGGGAGGAAGGAAAGGTATCAATATGGCTGTGTACATCGTTTGTGTGAAGAATGGTTATTTGCTTTTTTCCTAGATTGGAACACGAACTTAAACTCAGTCCTCCCAAACCGATTAAAGTTGAGGCCGCGGTGGTATTGGTAATAAAATCCCTTCTTTTCATCTAGTTCAATTGTTTTATACGATCATCTGCTACTGCTTTTAAGGTATCCACTTTTTTAAAGTAGTCGATAATAGCATTTCTAATAAGGTAATCAGTGTCTGTTGTTGAAATGATTTCATCAAAAAAGCCAACGCTTGGACCGCCATTCACTAGGTAGTCTGAAGTGGCTACATAGTAATTTCGATTTTCATCAAAAGGCTGTCCATGTATATTCACGGATTCTAACGAGCGATTTTTGTCCGTAACAATCTGTATGCCCGATACTGGATGCCTTCGCGAGAATTTAGCAACAAAATCAATGAGTTGTCTTGTGGCCGAACCACTAAGTTCGACCACTTTGATATAATTTTCAAAGGGCATCACCTCGTAAGCATTTCTTGCACTTACGTTTCCTTTAGAAATTATGGACCGTACGCCACCAGCGTTTAGCACTACAAAATCCAAATTTTTACCAGACCTACCATTAAAAATGGGGGCGGCCTGCTCAAAAACAATATCCGCCATTAGGTTGCCCATGGATGAGGTGCGTTCGCCATCTTTTAACAACAGGGGATTAGGAGCGTAAGCCAAAGTGCTGTCGAGCACCTCGTTAATTCTATTTCTAAAGGGTTCCACAAAAGTGGCAATGGAATCTGTTTCGGCTAGGGTAGAATCAATTGGAATTTGCCTGCCGTTAATTTCTGTAAGCTTTCCCGTATCGGTTTTACAGGACATCAAAAAACAAAAAGTTGTAAATACAACAAATTGTTTGAATTTTAAATTGTTCACGTATGTATATTTGTTAACTCGTCTTGGTAGATTATTTACCTTTGTAAAAATCATCAAAAATATGTTTTTGAAAGGACTCCAAGACAAATTTAAGGTTAAATCCGGGCTAAAATATTTAAGGGAGGAAATGGAAAGGCCTCCAAAGTCCGTGACCAGGGAGAAAGGGATTACCAGCATCGGTTGTATTGTCGATGTGGATAGTTTCCCGAAAGCAGAGGTCTTTTATGAACTTATTGATGAGTTTGAGTTGCGACCCAATGCCATAAAGATTATTGGTTACAAAAGGGAATATGATAAAAATTCCCCATATGCCATCCAAATGTTTTCCGATAAGGACCTTGGTTGGAAAGGCCAAATCGAAAATGGCTATGTTCTTGAGTTTTTGGGCAGGGAGTACGATATGTTGATCAATTATTATGAAGATGATAATTTAATGATGAAGTTGTTATCGGTTAAAACACCCGCTCGTCTCAAGGTAGGTTTAGGTGCTCAGGACCCTAAGGTCAACGATTTGATCTTAAATACTCCCATGAACGATTTTAAGTTGTTCAAGAGTGAATTGAAAAAGTATTTAAAGGTCTTAAAAGAAATTTGAACAAATGGAACAATTGATCGGAACAGGAGTAGCATTGATAACTCCGTTCAGAGAAGATTTATCGGTGGACGTAGATGCACTGGAAAGAGTGGTTGAATACAACGTTCAAGGCGGTGTGGATTATTTGGTGGTACTGGGAACAACAGCGGAATCTGCAACGCTATCACAAGCGGAGAAACAATTGGTTGTCGATGTTGTGGTGCGTGCCAATGCAGGAAGACTTCCTTTGGTTTTGGGTGTAGGTGGCAACAATACCATGTTGGTTGCCAACGAGTTGAAAACATTGGATTTGTCTGATTTTGATGCCATTCTATCTGTTTCACCTTACTATAATAAACCTACACAAGAAGGGATATATCAACATTTTAAGATGATTTCGGAAGCGTCGCCCATTCCAATTGTACTTTATAATGTACCATCAAGAACAGGGAGCAATATGTTGCCCGAAACAACATTGAAACTGGCCCATGATTTTTCCAACATTGTGGCAATAAAAGAGGCTTGTGGGGATTCGGTGCAAATCGATAAAATAATCAAGGACAAACCTGCAAGCTTTTTGGTGATTTCCGGTGATGATGCAACTGCTTTGCCCACTGTTTTGGCTGGTGGAGCAGGTGTAATATCCGTTCTTGGGCAGGGAGTGCCATCTCTTTTCTCTGATATGATCAAGTTTGGGTTGGAAGGAAATGCAAAAGACGCTTATGCGATCCATCACAAACTATCTGCCTTAATGACTCTTATTTTTGAAGAAGGTAACCCAGCGGGCATCAAAAGTATTTTTGAATGTAAGGGTATTTCTAGAGCCACAGTTCGGTTACCATTGGTGGAAGCATCCCAGTCTTTAAAAGAAAAAATAGGCAGTTCTTTAAAGTCTCTCGACAAGGCACATGTTTAAAATTCGTTAAATGTTGCCCAAATTCTTGGGGATTGGTCGCAGTACCCTTTACATTTGAGTGGTAAAATTCTTTTTTTATATCCATTCAATATCACTAATTTTGCAAAATGTTTTTGAAAATGAGGCCAATACTAATCGTTTGCTTAACAGCTGTCCTTCTCGTATCCTGCAGTGAGTATCAAAAAGTGCTTAAGGAAACGGATGTGAAGGCCAAATATGATATGGCCGAAAAACTCTATAACGAAGGAGATTACAAAAGAGCAGTTCGTCTGTTCGAGCAAATTGCGCCCAAATATGTAGGAAAGCCACAAGGGGAGCGGGTAATGTTTTTCTTTGCGGATAGTTATTTCAAAAACGACGATTATTATTTGTCAGGATATCAGTTTGAACGTTTTATAAAATCTTATCCTCGGAGTGATAAAATACAAGAGGCGAGCTTTTTGGGTGCTAAAAGTTATTATATGCTCTCACCAAGATATTCTTTGGACCAAACGGAAACTGACAAAGCCTTGTTGAAGTTACAAACGTTTATCAATAATTATTCTGAGTCGGAATATTTTGAGGAAGCCAACAATATGGCCAAAGAGTTGACCGCTAAAAAAGAAAAGAAACAAATAGAGATTGCGAAGCAATTCAATAAGCTAGGAAAGTTTAATTTACCAGTATTGATATCAGCTATTACGGCGTTTGATAACTTCATTACCGATAATCCAGGTTCAGTGTATAGGGAAGAAGCGCTGTATTACCGGATTGAAGCAACAACGGAATTGGCAATAAACAGTACAGAGGACAAGAAGAAAGAGCGATTGGAAGATGCTCTTGACTCCTATAACAATTTATTACGTTATTTTCCCGAAACAAAATTCAAAAAAGAAGCGGATAAGCTTGCTGAAACAATTCAAAAAGGATTGAGCGCTTATTCCGACACAACTTTATCCAAATAAAAAAGTTTTTAAACCACTGCATATGCAAGATTTGAAAAACACCAAGGCACCGGTTTCCACGGTTACACTCAATAGAAACGAGTTCGACGAAAAAACCGGCAACATTTACGAAGCTATTTCCATTGTAGCTAAAAGAGCTATCCAAATTAATTCCGAGATCAAAAAGGAATTATTGGAGAAATTAGAAGAGTTTGCTACGTACAGCGATAGCTTGGAAGAAGTTTTCGAGAACAAAGAACAAATAGAGGTTTCCAAGTTCTACGAGAAGTTGCCAAAACCACATGCTCTTGCTGTTCAAGAGTGGTTGGAAGATAAAATCTACTACAGGAATACAGAGAAAGACGCTTAAGAAATGCTTAGCGGTAAAAATATCCTTTTGGGAATTTCCGGGGGAATTGCCGCGTACAAGACTACATTTCTTGTTCGTTTACTGATTAAAGCTGGCGCCCAGGTCAAGATTGTAATGACCCAGAGCGCCGGCTCTTTTGTTTCTCCCCTCACCTTGTCCACGCTCTCTAAAAATCCGGTTTTATTGGATTTTGTAAATGAGGAAGATGGAAGTCTTTCCTGGAACAATCATGTGGAATTAGGCTTGTGGGCAGACATCATGTTGATTGCCCCGGCAACGGCCAACACTTTGTCTAAAATGGCCAATGGAACCTGCGATAATTTGCTTTTGGCCACCTATTTATCTGCAAAGTGTCCCGTTTATTTTGCCCCGGCAATGGATTTGGATATGTACAAACACCCATCCACAAAAAACTCTTTGGATAAACTGAAATCTTTCGGCAATACCATGATTCCTGCTGAGTCTGGTGAATTGGCCAGTGGATTGCACGGTGAAGGGCGTATGGCAGAACCTGAGAATATTGTTGCATTCTTGCGAGAGGATTTGGCCAATGGACTTCCGTTATCCGGAAAAAAAGTACTCATCACCGCAGGACCGACACATGAGGCCATTGATCCTGTACGTTTTTTGGGAAACCGTTCCACGGGCACTATGGGATTTGAACTGGCAAAGAAAGCAGCTAATCTGGGAGCAAACGTAATTTTGATTTCGGGCCCAACCCATTTGAACATCGACCATAATAATATCCAATTGATCCGTGTGACTTCTGCACAGGAAATGTATGAAGCTTGTCACGAACATTATGCGGATACGGATATTGCCATATGTGCCGCAGCCGTGGCGGATTATCGACCTAAAACTATCGCTACCGAAAAAGTCAAGAAAAAAGACGGGGAGCTGTTCATTGAATTGGAACGTACCCCGGATATTTTGATGTCGCTTGGCGAAATGAAGAAAAATCAATTCTTGGTAGGATTTGCTCTGGAGACTCAAAACGAATTGGAAAATGCCAAAGGCAAGCTCAAAAGAAAACATTTGGATGGCATTGTCCTCAATTCATTGAAAGATGATGGTGCGGGGTTTGGAGGAACTACCAATAAAATTACCTTCATAGATAAGAATTCGGAGATAAAAACGTTTGATTTGAAGACGAAGTCCGAAGTGGCTTCCGATATTTGGGAAGAAATCATCTCCAGAATCCATGCGTAACATACTTTTTTCTGTTTTTCTATTGGTTGTTGCCCTCGGGGCTTCTGCACAGGAATTGAATTGTGCAATAACTGTAAACTCCGACCAAGTTGGCCAGACCAATCAGCAGATTTTCAGAACTTTAGAGCGTTCACTCAATGATTTTGTGAACAAGACCAAATGGACAAACAAGGTGTATCGTGAAAATGAGCGGGTGAATGCACGTATGTTCATTACGGTTACCCAATACGAATCGGACCGTTTTGAAGCGAATATCCAGATTCAGTCCACACGCCCGGTATTCAATACTACTTACGAGAGCCCTGTTTTTAATTACAAGGACAATTCCTTCAACTTTCAGTATCAGGAGTTTCAGCCATTAGTGTACAATCCCAATAACTTTGATTCGAATTTGGTGGGAGTTATTTCATACTATGTATATGTTATTTTAGGTTTGGATGCTGATACCTTTTCTTTGGAAGGTGGAAGCGATTTTTATCGCCAAGCCCAGAATATTGTAACGCAGGCCCAAAGTTCCAGCTATAGTGGGTGGAGCCAGGAAACTGGTGATCGAAGCCGTTTTGAATTGGTAGATAATCTATTGAGCAACTCTTTTAGGGAGTATCGCATCGCCATGTACAATTACCATAGAAAAGGCCTTGATATTTTGGCGGACAACAACAGCACGGGCAAGCAAATTATTGCAGGCAGTCTTCGTTTGTTTGAAACCTTGATAAGCCGTAGGCCCAATGCCTTTTTAATTCAGACCTTTTTTGATGCAAAATCAGAGGAAATACAAAACATCTTCTCCGATGGCCCCAAAGTGGATATTGTAAAACTCAAGGAAACCCTAAACAAAGTGGCTCCATTCTATTCCGGTACATGGAATGAAATAAATTACTAGTGCAGTTCTCTAAAGAGGTTTATCTTTACGTGTAAAATCTTCAATATTGCTAGTAAATCTATCCATCCAAAATTACGCACTGATTGATGATGTGAGCGTTTCGTTTTCTGACGGATTCACCACTATAACCGGTGAAACTGGGGCAGGTAAATCGATACTACTTGGGGGTTTGTCCATGGTATTGGGTAAGCGAGCCGATTTATCATCGTTAAAAAATACAGATCAAAAATGCGTGATAGAGGCAGAGTTCGATGTTTCTAAATATGAACTCCAATCGTTTTTTGAGGAAAACGATTTGGATTATGACGATACCACAATTCTTCGCCGTGAAATATTGCCTAGTGGAAAATCAAGGGCCTTTGTCAACGATTCCCCCGTTACTTTGGATGTGTTGCGGGCATTGGGAGATCAGCTGGTGGATGTTCACTCGCAGCACCAAACTATGCGTCTTACCGAGAATGATTTTCAAATGAAAGTACTTGATGCTTTGGCAGATAACACGGATAATCTTTCAAAGTATACCGAAGCACTTGAAAAGTTAAGGACTGCCTCCAAAGCGCTTCAAGAACTAGAGGATTTTCAGGCGGATGCCTATAAAGAACACGACTATAACAGTTTTTTGCTGAAGGAATTGGAGGATGCAAAGCTCAAAGAGGGCATGCAGGAGGAATTGGAAGAGGAATATGAGCAATTGAGCAATGTAGAGCAGATTATGGAACAATTATCTGCTGGACATCAGTTGTTGAACGATGAACAATTGGGCATTGTGGGCCGGCTTACGGATTTAAAACGTGCGTTTCAAGGGCTGACGGATTTTGGGTCGGACTATAAATCGTTATATGATAGGATTCAGTCCGTGTTGATTGAGACGGACGACATTGCCTCTGAATTGGAGCAGTTGGAGGGCGGCGTGGAGGCCAACCCAGCCAGACTCGAAGTAGTGAACGGGCAATTACAACAATTGTACGATCTTCAGAAAAAACACACTACCGATTCGGTATCAGAATTGATTGCTATCCGTGAGGATTTGGCCCAAAAAGTGGATGCAGTGGCCAATATTGAGTCCAAAATCAAACAAAAGCAAGAAGAAGTCGATGCTATCACCAAAAAAGTAGATGCATGGGCCAAAAAAATAAGCGATGGCAGAAAAGCTGTCATTCCTAAATTAAACGAAAAGCTTCAAGCAAACTTGGCATCTTTAGGTATGCCATCAGCTACTTTTAATATTGAGGTGAATCCATCCAAATTGTTCAAAACCAATGGTAAGGATGATTTAACATTCTTGTTCTCAGCCAATAAGGGTTCTAATTTTGGCGAACTTAAAAAAGTGGCATCAGGTGGGGAACTCTCTCGTATTATGCTCACCATTAAATCCATTTTGGCAGCATACGAAAACCTACCTACCATGATGTTCGATGAAATTGACACAGGGGTTTCTGGCGAGATATCAAACCGTATGGGAGAAATCATGCAACAAATGAGCAGCACCATGCAGGTGTTTTCCATCACGCACCTACCTCAGGTCGCATCAAAAGGTCGTTATCAATTCAAGGTATATAAAGAAGAGGGGGCAGAAGGAACAAGCACTCACATCAAACAATTAAGTACAGATGAACGTGTTCGTGAGCTGGCCGAAATGCTGGGTGGAAAGTCGTTGTCCGAATCCGCTTTGGCACACGCCAAGGAGCTGTTGCAATAAAACCGCGTAGCTGGCTCCCAAACTTCAATTAGTTTAAATATCTTTGTCACACAATCAACAATTGCAAGAAACTATGGCATATAATCTTTTAAAAGGTAAGAAAGGAATCATTTTTGGTGCTCTGGATGCAAATTCCATTGCTTGGAAAACCGCAGAACGTGTTCATGAAGAGGGAGGTGCGTTTGTACTTACCAATGCACCCATCGCCATGCGCATGGGTCAAATCAACGAACTTGCGGAAAAAACCAATTCAGAAATTATTCCAGCAGATGCCACTAACGAAGAAGATCTTAAAAACTTGGTGGAAAAGTCCATGGAGATTTTGGGTGGAAAGCTGGACTTTGTGCTCCATTCCATAGGCATGTCTGTCAATGTTAGAAAAGGAAGAGCATACACCGACGAGAATTACAGCTTTACTGAGAAAGGTTGGGATGTGTCCGCACTATCTTTCCATAAGGTAATGCAGTCGCTTTACAAGGCAGAAGCTATGAACCAGTGGGGAAGTATTGTGGCCCTAACGTATATGGCAGCGCAAAGAACATTTCCAGATTATAACGATATGGCGGACAATAAGGCTTATTTGGAGTCTGTGGCCAGAAGTTTTGGTTATTTCTTTGGAAAGGAACATAAAGTAAGAGTGAACACCATTTCCCAATCTCCAACCCCAACTACAGCAGGGCAGGGCGTAAAAGGATTTGATGGGTTTATCAACTACGCAGAAAAGATGTCTCCACTAGGTAATGCTACTGCAGACGATTGCGCAAACTATACGGTATCACTTTTCTCAGATTTGACCAAAAAGGTGACCATGCAGAACCTCTTTCATGATGGAGGATTCTCCAATACAGGTGTGAGCCAAGAGGTAATCGATGAGTTTTCTGAATAAACCCTAAAAAATATATGGGAAGCCATCCTTTTTTGGGATGGCTTTTCTGTTTCAAATGAACACGTTTTTCTCCATAGTGGTTCCGGTGTACAATAGACCGGAAGAAGTTCGGGAACTATTGGAAAGTCTTCAAAAGCAAGATTTTTCAAAAGATTTTGAAGTGGTTATTGTTGAAGATGGTTCTTCGGAAAGTTCGGAGGATATTGTAAAACTGTTTCAAGACAACCTGCAAGTCTCATACTACTATAAAGAAAATTCCGGCCCAGGGGATTCCAGGAACTTTGGTATGCAAAAAGCCAAAGGGAATTATTATATCATTTTGGACTCGGATTGTATACTCCCAAAGCAATATTTATCAGAAGTTGATAAGGAACTAAAGAAAGAGTTTGTGCATTGTTTTGGAGGACCCGATGCTGCTGATGTTTCTTTTACCACAGTACAAAAGGCGATTAATTATGTAATGACCTCTTTTTTGACAACAGGAGGAATAAGGGGAGGTGAAAAGGCCATTGGTAAATTTCAGCCACGTAGTTTTAACATGGGGATTTCCAGAGATGCGTTTGAAAAAGCAGGAGGTTTTGGCCGGATACACCCAGGCGAGGATCCCGACCTTACATTCCGAATTTGGAAGGCAGGATTCAACACTAGATTATTCCCCAAGGCTTTTGTGTATCATAAAAGGAGAATCGACTGGAATAAATTCTATATTCAAGTGAATAAATTTGGTATGGTTCGTCCCATACTCAATAAATGGCACCCAGGAACGGCTAAGCCCACGTACTGGTTTCCAACCTTATTTATATTAGGACTTTGTATTGCCATGATCTTGGCCATTGTAGGGCTTTGGCTGCCGTTAATTTTATATGTTTTCTATTTTTCTATACTGTTTTTGGACGCATTGATAAAGAATAAGAACATAAAGGTGGCGGTTTTGGCCCTTTATGCGGCATTGACCCAGTTCACTGGATATGGAATTGGTTTTTTCAAGTCCACAATGTTGCTTAACTTTAGTAATAAGGAAGCAGAAGAGCTGTTCCCTAAACTGTTTTTCAAGAAAAAATAAAAAGTGTTCAAAAAGGTATTGCGCGGCCTAAATAAGAAGAAAGTGAAAGTGTTTTCACTGTTCTTGTTATGTTCATTTTTGGCATGGTTCATCAGCAATCTATCCGACACATATGAGTCGAGAGCATACTTCACGCTTAATTATCGTAACCTTCCGGATTCGTTGTTGTTGGGTAAAAATTCTGATAATCTAATCGAGGCCAAACTAAGAACCAGTGGTTTTCAATTTTTGTACTATAAAATTTTTAAAACTCGTATAGATATCGATGTTTCCCAAGTTGAGTTTCAAAACGGGGATTATGTAATGAGTGAGGAGGCATTGAGAAAACAGATGGATCAACAATTATCGCAGAGTATTTCACTTTTGGAATTGGACAGAAGGACACTGGAAATAGACCTTTACCAAGTGGATTCCAAAAAAATACCAATTGAAGCAAAACTGAACTTGCAACTTGAACAGAATTATATTCTGGACGGAAAAATCAAGATATTACCTGACTCCATAGAGGTAAAGGGCCCGAGCAATGAAATTGACACTATAAATTCCATTAAAACATCACTTATACAATTAAACAATGTCAACGCCGATTTTTCCAATGAAGTCAGTTTGGTATTTCCAAAAGGATTGGATAACAGTATTTTTTCTATTGGGCGTGCGACGGTTTCTGGAAAGGTTTCCAAATTTTCGGAAAAAGTCTTCGAAGTGCCTGTTCAAGTTATTAATGTCCCACAAGGTTATCAGATAAAAACCTTTCCAGACGTAGTTACCGTATTGTGCAAGGCTACGATTGAAAGATTAAAGGAAATATCCGCTTCCGATTTTGAAATTGTGGCAGATTATGGTCAATTGATGGGGTCTGAAAGCAGTACTTTATTTTTGGAGATTCAGGAAAGTCCCCAAAAAGTATATGATGTAAAGTTGGAGGATAATACTGTAAATTTTGTTTTGGAACAACAATGATGATAGTTGGACTCACCGGAGGGATTGGTAGTGGAAAAAGTACTGTGGCCAAAATGTTCGCTGAACTGGGCATACCGGTTTATGATTCGGATATGGAGGCCAAAGAGTTGATGGTTGCCTCAAATGAAGTTAAAACCGCCATTACCCAATTGTTGGGTGAAGAAGCTTATGACAATCATGGCTTAAATAGGCCTTATATAGCTAATAAAGTTTTTAAAGACCCGGAATTACTGGAAAAACTCAATGCAATTGTACATCCTGCTGTCAGAAAACATTTTTTGGATTGGGTAGAAAGACAAGAATCACCATATGTGATTCAGGAAACTGCGTTGATTTTTGAAAATGATGCCCAGGACAAATATGATTATACTATCTTAGTGACAGCGCCTGTCGAAACACGTATTCAAAGAGTAATTGAAAGGGATAATGTTGAAGGACAAGCTGTTGTTGACCGGATGAAAAACCAATTGGATGATGAACAAAAGGTCGATTTAGCTAATTTTTCACTAAAAAACCTTGAATTGGACAAAACCAGGAGAAAGGTTAAAGAACTACACCTCAAACTTTTAGCATTAGCACCTAAATTTTAACATTTATGTTAAGTTTTGGTTAAACGCTAAAATTACTAAATGTTAAATTTTTAATTTTACCACAATGAACAAGAAGCTATTCGTTCTTCTGGTTGTTCTTATGAGCTTATCCCTTTTAGGGATAATTTTTGTGCAAGTTTATTGGATTCGAACATCCATAAATGATAAAGAAGAACAATTCTCAAGAACAGTTACGGACATTCTGGATAAAGTAGCGAGTAGGGTGGAGAAGCGCGAGATGAAGGAATACTCGGATCGTTTGGCCTCTCTTGCGGATAGCATTGGTGAACCCAAGAGCACACAGTACAAGAATTTTTTGTTCGTTGATCGTGATTTAAACTCAGATGAGATTCTTTTTTATTCACATGGAATTCTCGAAGAAGATTACAATATAACCTCTGCGTTCTTTGATATAAATACTGATGGGAATGAAGACACTACTACCATCAAAAACTTTACTAGTAAGCGAACCAAAGCCGTTTTTAAGGAAGAGTATGGCCTAGATGGGAAGAGTTATAGCCTGACTCCGATACAACGGGCCGAAAAAATTGGTGGATTGAGCAGTATTGATAAAGCTGCTTGGGAAGATGTTTTTATGGAGGCGGCCAAAACGCGCCCGATTCATAAAAGGGTTTCCAAACAAGAACTGGAGTTGCTACTTAGTCAAGAATTGAGCAATAGGAACATAGATACAGATTATGAGTACGGGGTCTATAGTCAAGGATATCCCACTAAAGTAAGATCTAAGAAATTTAAGTTTTCCGGCTCCAAAATGTACAAGGCACCGATTTTCAAGGATAGTGAGGGAGTGTCTAACTTCTCACTGCTGCTGACATTCCCAAGTATGAAGAAGTACATATTTAGTTCGGTGATGGGAATGGCCTTAATGTCCTTGGTGTTTACGTTGATAATTATGGTGGCTTATTCCAGTGCCATTTACCAGTTGATTAAACAAAAACGTATTTCTGAAATCAAATCGGATTTCATCAACAATATGACGCATGAATTTAAAACGCCCATTGCAACCATAAACCTAGCAGTGGAAGCGATACGAAACCCAAAGTCCTTTGATGACAAGGAAAAAGTGTTACGCTATTTGGGGATGATTCGTGATGAGAATAAACGTATGCATGCTCAGGTGGAAAACGTATTGAGAATATCGAAACTGGAAAAAAATCAGTTGGATATCAGTAAGGATAGGGTGAATATGCATGACTTAATAGTTGATGCCATTGCACATATTGAATTGATTGTTCAAGATAGGGGAGGGTATGTAAATGCCCACCTCGATGCAGAGCGGGCAGACGTATTGGCCAATGAGATGCACATGACCAATGTTATCGTGAACATTCTGGACAATGCCGTCAAGTACTCACCAGAACCCCCCAAGATCGATGTGTACACAGAAGTGGTTAAAAACAGCATCATTATAAAAGTACAGGATCAAGGAGCAGGAATGAGCAAGGCTGTACTTAAAAAAGTGTTTGAAAAATTTTACCGGGAACATACCGGCGACATACATAACGTTAAAGGTCACGGTTTAGGATTGGCCTACGTAAAACGAATTATAGATGATCATCAGGGCGAGGTTTATGCAGAAAGTGAAAAAGGAAAAGGAAGTGCTTTCTTCATAAAACTCCCTTTAATTTAAAAAGCGAACTATGGATACAGAGAAAAAGAAGATACTATTAGTGGAGGATGACCCAAATTTTGGAATTGTCCTAAAAGATTACTTGACTATGAACGATTTTGATGTTGTTCTGGCCAAAAATGGAATGGAAGGTTTTGAAAAGTTCAAAAAGGACAACTACGATGTGTGCATTTTGGATGTAATGATGCCTTACAAAGATGGATTTACCTTGGCAAAGGAAATCCGTGAAAAGAATGAAAACGTTCCGATTATCTTTTTGACCGCTAAGACCATGAAAGAAGATGTTCTTAAAGGATATAAAGCCGGGGCCGATGATTATCTGAACAAGCCTTTCGATTCTGAGGTTTTACTTATGAAACTTAAAGCAATCCTTCAAAGGAAAGCTTCTAGTTCTTTGGCCGATAGTAAACAATTTGAATTTGAAATTGGAAACTTCCATTTAAATTCAAAACTACGTTTCTTGAAATATAAAGAGGAAGAGCCTATCAAACTTTCACCAAAGGAAAACGAGTTGTTGCGTTTGTTGGCCCTTCATGAAAATGATTTGATGCCAAGGGAATTGGCATTGACCAAAATTTGGAGAGATGACAACTACTTTACTTCTAGAAGTATGGATGTATATATTGCCAAGTTGAGAAAGTACCTTAAGAAAGATGATTTGGTGGAAATACTGAACATTCACGGAGAAGGATTTAGGCTTGTTGTCAAAGCCGAGAACGAGCAATAAAGACCTTTTATTGATTCAAATATTGAAGCCACCTTTTAGGTGGCTTTTTTATACCAAAATATATACGATGGAAACCGTAATAACTCCAACAAAGGCCAGTATGGTGGTCATTAAAGTCCATGATCGGAATGTTTGCTTTTCCGTTATGCCCAGATATTGACCTACCAGCCAAAAACCGCTATCATTTACATGTGAAAAAATACTGGCTCCGGAAGCAATGGCAATCACCATGCAGGCCAGTTCTATGGAATTTAAGCTAGTACTTGCCAATAGCGGGGAAACTAATCCTGCCGCTGTAATCATGGCCACGGTTGATGAACCTTGAACTATTCGTACAATGGCAGCACTAATAAAAGCGAACGCCAAAATAGGAATTCCTGCGTTGCTCAATGAGGTAGCTAGAAGTTCACCAGCTCCTGTATCCGTTAAAACCTGTTTAAAAACACCGCCAGCACCTGTAAGTAAAATGATTGTTCCAGCTGGAGCTAAAGATTTGGTGGAAATTTTAAGGAGTTGCTCTTTGGTGAATCCTTTTCGTAGTCCAAAAAAGTACCATGCGAGTAGGTTGGCAATAATCAAAGCGGAAAACGGATGACCTATAAGTGCTATTATGTTTAAGATTATTGGATTTGTTACTCCAAATGTTCCTGCAGCAATAATGGTGTTCAATAAGATCAATACTATGGGTAATCCAATGATCAATAAAGTTTGTGCTATGGGAGGCAGTTCCGGATGGTTTTCCTCCTCTATTTCTTCTGGAGCAGCAACAAATATCTTTTTTGAAATGTGCTTCCCGAACCAAAGCCCCGCAATTAAAGCGGTGGGAATACCAGCAATGAATCCCATCAAAATAACCCACCCCAAGTCGACTCCAATAATATCCGCTACAGCAATTGGACCTGGAGTAGGAGGTATAAATGCGTGTGTAATGGCCAATCCGGCCAAAAGTGGAATGGCATAAAGCAGTAATGATTTTCCTGTTCTTCGCTGGAGGGCATACATCATGGGAACCAATATGATAAAAGCGACATCAAAAAATACGGGAATGGCAATCAAAAAACCTGAAATTACCATGGCCAATGGTGCTCTTTTCAACCCAAACTTGGATACCATGAAATTGGCAATGGTCTTGGCTCCTCCAGAGGCTTCTAAAACTCCACCAAAAATGGCACCTAGACCCACAACAGTGGCCACAAAGCCTAATGTGCCGCCCATGCCTTTTTGTACGGTATTTATAATTTGATTTGCATCCAGTCCCGCAATAAGACCAACGGCAATACTGCCAATAAGCAATGCGATAAAAGCATGGATTCGCAGTTTTAGAATAAGAAACAATAGGATGGCTATACCTATAATAACGGCCAAGAAAAGGTTGACTTCCATTGTTAAAGTTGTTTTACAATTTCCTTGATAATCTTCTCGGGCGTTTCTTCAATGGAAACTGTAATTTCTTTGGTAGGGGGCTCTAAGGTGTCAAATTGTGACTTTAAAAGGTCTATGGGCATAAAATGTCCTTTTCTTTCTTCTAATCGGGATTTTATCAATTCAAATGAGCCGTTCAAGTACACGAATGCCATGCAATTGCCCATTCCAGCACGTAAGATGCTCCGGTAGTTCTTTTTTAAGGCGGAACATGCGATAATCGCACCCGAATGTCTATATTTTAAGGCTAGTTTATTCAGTTGGATGAGCCAGTCCTTGCGATCTTCATCATTCAAGGGATTCCCCGAACTCATTTTTTTAATGTTCGCTTCTGGGTGAAAATCATCACCATCATAAAAGGGGCGGGACAGTTCTTTTGAAAGCAGTTTTCCGATTTCGGTTTTACCGGAACCACTGACTCCCATAACCACTATCACAGTTTTACCTTTAGGCATATTGGTTGGTTTTTAGTCGGTCTGTGACCATTTGCAGTACCTTTTCTGGTTTGCCATCATAAGGCACCCACAAAATAGATTCATTTTTTCTCAGCCAAGTGAGTTGTCGTTTTGCAAATCGTCTTGTGTTCTTTTTGATTTCTGAAATGGCGAACTCTAAAGAACATTTCCCGTCAATATATTCAAAAAGTTCTTTGTAGCCAACTGTTTGCAAGGCGTTCAGTTTTTTGTGAGAGTAAAGTTTTTTTACTTCCTCAAATAAACCTGCTTCCATCATAAAATCTACTCTGGCATTAATTCGGTCGTAAACAACCTCTCTTGGAGCATCTATGCCTATATAAAGGGATTTAAATGGCCTCTCTGGTTTTCGCTGATTTAAGAAGGATGAGTAGGGTTTATCTGTAGCTCTGCATACTTCCAAGGCCCGAATTAATCGATGTGGGTTTTCTAAATCAACCGTTTTATAATATTCAGGGTCACGTTGCTTTAATTCTTTTTGAAGAAGCTCCAATCCATTCTTTTCCAGTTCTTGATTTAGGGTTTCTCGTATATGAGGGTCAACTTCTGGAAACTCATCCAATCCTGATATTACCGCATCCACATAAAGCCCACTGCCTCCTACCATGACAGCGACGTCCTTTTTTTGATACAAATCGTTTAAAAGCAGGATAGCCTCTTTTTCAAAATCACCTACGGAATAGGGTTCAAAAATACTTTTGTGCTGTATAAAATGATGAGGTACTTCATTCAATTCTTCAGTAGATGGTACCGCGGTTCCAATTTCCATTTCCTTAAAAAACTGGCGGGAGTCGGCGGAAATTATCTCGGTATCAAAATGCTTGGCCAATTGAATACCCAAAGCGGTTTTTCCAATGGCCGTGGGCCCAACAACTGCTAGTAAAACTTTTGTATTCATAAAGGATGTCCACAATTAAAACAATGGGTGGCATCGTCCCTATGGCCTTCTATTCCACAACTGGGACAGGCTTGGGTGTTAACGTGAACCAAATACCCTTCATCATCATCTTCACTATTTTTATCTTTTTTGTTTCGGGTAAATTCAGCAGTAACAATTCCAGTGGGTACTGCTATAATGCCATAACCTAAGATCATAATTGCTGTTGCAATAAACTGCCCCAAGTTGGTAACCGGCGCGATATCCCCATATCCAACTGTAGTAAGCGTTACAATGGTCCAGTAAATACTCCGAGGTATGCTGGTAAACCCAGCCTCGTCACCTTCAACAATATACATTAGGGTGCCCAAGATCACGGATATAATTAAAACTACGTAGATAAAAACAGCAATTTTTGCCCTGCTTGCTCTTAATGCAGATTGTAGTTGGGAGGCTTCGCCAATAAACTTTACCAATTTTAATATCCTGAATATCCTTAGCAAACGGAACGCCCTTACCGCCAATAAAACTTGCGAGCCAGCTAAAAGATAGGAGAGGTATAATGGGATAGTGGACAAGAAATCAATAATACCATAAAAACTAAAAACATATTTCAGTGGCTTTTTGATACTGATCAACCGTGCGATATACTCCAATGTAAAAAAAATGGTGACTACCCACTCCAAGGTCAAGAGTATACCGTGATAGTGCTCATCAAAATCGTCAATACTTTCCAGCATCACCAAAACGACACTGAAAATAATCAGGATAAAAAGAACAATGTCAAAAAACTTGCCCGATGGAGTATCCGCTTCATAAATAACTTCATGAAGTTTGTTTTTCCATCCGGGAAGTGGTTTGTTATCTTTCAATGACTATGGGGTTAGCGGTATGGTTTTAATCCGGTTATTTTTTCTTAAATAAGTTTCAACTATAAAAGTGGTGTTCTCGTCACCTCTTATAGGGGTCATTATCGATTCTAAGATAGGGATATTATTGATTTGATGGTTGAGTTCTACATAGCCAAACCCTTGAATCCTACCTTTTTTAATTAAAATAAAACTTCGCTCCCCAGTTTCTCTGCCACGGTCGGTCAATGCAATGCTCTTCTCTTGGATGCTGTATTTTTCAAAAGCAGAAAGCACTTTTTGATTGCAATCCGATGCGGTAAGTTCAGTTTCTTGGTGTATGCACACTTCATCTTCCCGTAATGAGCAAGGGCAAAGTTCAAACTCATCGGATAGTTTGTTTATAAAGCTTTTAGCTGCATTCGTTCCATTGAAAGCTATTTTTTTTTCCTCCAATGTTCTGTTTTTTTCGATGCCCAAAACAATGTGCTCGCTTCCATTTTGGCTAAAATCCAAGGTGTGGGTAAAGAGTTTTTTATTGGAAACGTGATTGTATCGTGGTTTGTTTTTTTGCTGTTCCAAATATGCCTTTAAAATAGCAATTAGCTCACTACCAGTAGTTTCGTAAGTGACCTTCTTTGTTTCTTTTTGAAGTTTCCTTGCCAATTTACCTACATTGGTAAAGTGCTGATTTACCCTTTTTTTGATGTCCTTGGTTTTACCCAGAAAGATGATTTCCCCATCTTTGTCGTGCATATAGTACACGCCTGTTTTAGACGGTAAGCTGAAAACCATATCCAACTGATTTGGAGAAAGCTCCCCGTGCGTTTCATCGCGAATAACCTCGGTGATGATTCTTTTGTCCGAATCTTTGTTCAACAACAGCTTGAAGAGTTTCAAAGTAGCTAGGGCATCTCCGTTGGCACGGTGTCTGTCACTCATCGGGATTCCGAGAGAACGTGCCAATTTCCCCAAACTATGGGATTCAGCCTCTGGAATCAGCTGTTTGGACAGGTCTACCGTACAAAGTGTCTTTCGTTGAAAATCATACCCAAGTCGTCTGAATTCTGTGCGGAGAATGCGATAATCAAATTGTGCATTATGTGCTACCAAAACTGTCCCTTCCGTAATTTCCACGATACGTTTGGCCACCTCATGAAATTTGGGTGCGGAACGCAGCATTTTATTGTTGATACCCGTCAATTTTGCTACAAAAGGCTGTATTTCCCTTTCCGGGTTGACCAAACAAATGAATTTATCAACTACCTGGTGCCCATCAAATCTGTGGATGGCGATTTCGGTAATGCCTTCCTCATTGTATTTTCCTCCCGTGCTTTCAATGTCGAGTATAGAGTACATGGAAAATGAATGGTTTATGAATAGTTTCTAGCCCCAAATATACTGCTTCCAATCCGTACCATGGTGCTACCTTCCTCAATGGCAATGGCATAATCACCGCTCATACCCATAGAAAGAATTGAGATGTCGGAAAGTTTAGCTTTTAGTGCATCAAACATGGATTTTAGTTGGGTAAACTCTCTCCGAACTTGGTTTTCGTCCTTGGTAAAGGTAGCCATGCCCATTAAACCAACAATTTTGATGTTTTCCATAGCCTTGAACGTATCGGAGCTGATAAGTTCGTTCAATTCCTTTTCATCCAGGCCAAATTTGGTATCTTCTTCGGCAATGTGAATTTGGAGCAAGCAGGGAATCACACGGTCGTATTTTTTCGCCTGTTTGTTGATTTCCTTCAACAACCTTGAGCTGTCTACTCCATGAATCAAGGAAACAAACTCGGCCATATATTTGACCTTATTGCGTTGGACATGCCCGATCATATGCCATTCGATGTCCTTTGGAAGGTCCTCCCACTTTTGGACCATCTCTTGCACTTTGTTTTCCCCGAAAACGCGTTGACCTGCATCGTAAGCCTCCAAAATATCCTCTTTGGGCTTGGTTTTGGAAACGGCGACCAAAATTACTCCATCGGGGAGTTCGGATTTTATTGAATTGAGATTATCTTTTATGGACATAGTTTTCTATAATTCATAAATAGCCAGCCCACTGCGGAGCTTAGGCTCAATATACGTGCTTTTTGGGGGCATTACCAAACTGGCATCGGCAATTGCCTTAATTTCTTCAATGGTTGTAGGAACCATGCTGAAGCCGACTGCGTAGTTTCCTGAGTCCACGGAATCCTTCATTTGGATGAGGTTGTTTTTTCCGTAGCCGTAGCAAATCCGTTTGTCATTGCGGAGGTCGGTAATACCTAAAATAGGTTCCAAAATGGTCTTGTACAGAATTTGAGTGTCCAATTTACTCAACGCATCGGTGAACTCATGATTGGTTTTTCTGAGATGAAGCGTGTAGAACTCACCCTCCAAATACATGCTGAATTCGTGTTTTTTGGATGGTTTGGAAAGTCCGTCTTCCCTTTTTTCTATTCTGAAGTGTTCATCCAACTTTATCAAGAACTCTTTTTTGGAAAATCCGTTCAAATCTTTTACCATGCGGTTGAACTCAAAAACTCTCATTTGAGATTCAGGGATAAGGTAGGCCATAAAATAGTTATAGGCCTCTTCACCTGTATGGTTATCGTTTTCAGACTTTTTAAGGTCAGCCAGCAAACTTGATGATGCACTGCGGTGATGTCCATCGGCTATGTAGAGCGCATTTAGGCCACCAAAGGCTTTTTCTAGTTTCTCGATCCCTTCGGGATACGAAATTTTCCAAAGTTTATGATTTACCCTATCGGTTGTGGTAAAATCATACTCAGGCTTCCGTTCTATTTTACGTTGAAAGATTTCATCCACCAGCTCATTGTCCTCATAGGTCATTAAAACGGGCTCTGCATTAAAACCTACGGTATGGAGGTAATCGGCAAAAAGCTCCTCCCGGTCCTGAATGGTATCTTCGTGCTTTTTAATAACATTGTTTCTGTAATCATCAACACTACAAGCGCAAAAGAAACCCAAGCTTTTAAAATCATCCTTCTCAATCTGATACAGATAAAAACTGGGTTCGTCGTCCTTTTGAAAAATATTTTCTTCCAAAAACTCCAGATAGCGGTTGTGCACAAGGCCAAATCGTTCTTTGCCTTTGATGTTCTTTTCAAACTTGAATCCCGGGTTGATGATGTGTAAAAAGGAGAAAGGATTGTACTGTAGTACTGCTTTCAGTTCCTCTTTGGAATATTCTTCGTAGGATCTTGAAGCCACAAAAAAAGCTTTGTCCCTTGTAGGGCGAATGGCCTTAAAAGGCTTTACAATGGCCATGAAATTTGTTATCTAGTTAAAAGAGGTATTTCCCCTCATGATTTATTATCACTACTTTATTTTAAAAATACTTAGTGTTCTTTGTCATTTCGAACGCAGTGAGAAATCTCAGTACAAATTTAAAGTTATAAGATTCCTCGTCGCTTTGCTCTGTCGGAATGACAACCAAGTTCTTTGAATCCTATTTGAATTGTGCGGAAACTTTTTCTGCTTTTCTTGATTCGGAATAGTCATAAAAACCTTCACCCGATTTTACACCAAGCTTACCTGCCATCACCATGTTGACGAGAAGCGGACAAGGAGCGTATTTCGGGTTTTTGAATCCATCGTACATCACGTTCAAAATGGAAAGACAGACATCCAGACCAATAAAATCTGCCAATTGAAGCGGTCCCATAGGGTGTGCCATGCCCAACTTCATAACCGTATCAATTTCTTCAACACCCGCTACACCGTTGTAAAGAGTTTCTATGGATTCATTGATCATCGGCATTAAAATTCGGTTGGCTACAAATCCTGGGTAATCGTTCACTTCGGTTGGGGTTTTACCTAATTTTTTGGACAGCTCCATTATGGTTTCTGTTACTTCGTCCGATGTGCTGTACCCGCGTATGATTTCCACTAACTTCATGATTGGCACGGGGTTCATAAAGTGCATCCCGATTACTTTCTCTGGACGATTGGTGGCAGCACCAATTTGCGTAATGGAAATAGAGGAAGTGTTTGTAGCCAAAATGGTCTCTGCTTTGCAGATTGCATCCAAATCTTCAAAAATCTTCAATTTGATGTCCAAGTTCTCCGTTGCCGCTTCGACCACTAAATCCGTGTTCGAAACACCATCTTTTAAATTGGTATAGGTAGTGATGTTTCCAAGCGTAGCCTCTTTCTTGGCTTCGTCGATTACCTCTTTGGAAATCATTCTGTCCAAATTTTTGGTAATGGTGGCCATTCCTTTGTCCAATGAGGCCTGGGCAATATCCACCAGATTAACGTTATATCCATTTTGGGCGAAAACGTGGGCTATTCCGTTGCCCATGGTTCCAGCACCGATTACTGCTATTTTTTCCATAGTATGTTGTTTAAAATAATGTCAATTCGAGTGCAGTCGAGAATGACAATGTATTAATTTTCGAAAGACTCAATTATTCGAAGAGCCACACGGAGCGCGTTGGTGCCCTGCTCTAAACTCACGATTGGGGTAGTATTGTTGTTTATGGCGTCGGCAAAGGTTTCCAACTCGTCCAAAATGGCATTGTTGACGTCTATTTCAGGGTTTTCGAAATAGATTTGCTTTTTGTCGCCTTCTGCATTCTGAAGAATCATATCAAAATCTCCAGGGTTTTCTGGAGCGTCCTTCATTTTTACCACTTCCACTTTTTTCTCCAAAAAATCAACGGAAATGTAGGCATCACGCTGGAAGAAACGTGACTTGCGCATGTTTTTCAAAGATATACGGCTGGAAGTAAGGTTGGCCACACAACCATTTTCAAATTCTATTCTCGCATTGGCGATATCTGGTGATTTACTGATTACGGAAACACCACTTGCGTTGATTCTTTTTACTTTGGAAGGAACCACGCTCAAAATCGCGTCGATATCGTGAATCATTAAATCCAACACTACGGGAACATCTGTACCTCTGGGATTAAACTCTGCCAAACGGTGCGTTTCGATGAACATCGGATTTTCGATTTTATCCTTTACCGCCAAAAATGCAGGGTTAAAGCGTTCCACGTGGCCTACTTGGCCCTTTACACCGTGTTTTTCGGACAATTGCAATAATTCCTCTGCTTCTTCAAGGGTATTGGTAATAGGCTTTTCTATGAAGATGTGCCTACCTTTTTCAATGGCTTTTTTTGCACAATCAAAATGTGACAATGTTGGGGTTACGATATCAACAACATCAACGGCATCAATCAAATTATTGATATTCTCGTAGTAGGAGTAACCAAATTCGGCAGCTACTTTTTTAGCATTGATTTCGTCGGGATCATAAAATCCAACGAGTTCATATTTTTCCGATTGGTTTAAGAGCCTTAGGTGTATTTTCCCTAAATGTCCTGCTCCCAGGACACCAACTTTTAGCATATTACCTGTTTTTGTCAAAAATACGGATATGATGTCAGTTTCCATAAAAATTTGAACGGAACTACGGGGATATTTGGGGGAACTTTATAAATTCGTGCCACCAGACCACACAACATGAAGGATACGCACAAGCATAGGGGAATGCGCAATAACTTGGCCGAGATTGTCGCCACAAAGGGGGTGACAGACAAAAAAGTATTGGAAGCCATAAAAACCATTCCAAGACACTTGTTTTTGGATAGTGGTTTTGAAGACCATGCTTACCAAGACAAAGCGTTTCCCATTGGAGCGGACCAGACTATTTCACAGCCCTACACTGTTGCTTTTCAGACCGAGTTGTTAGAGGTTAAGCCCAATGATAAAATATTGGAAATTGGAACGGGAAGTGGCTATCAAACAGCAGTATTGTTGCATTTACGGGCGAAGGTCTACACCATTGAACGTCAGTTGGAATTGTTCAAGACCACTCGTTTGTTCTTCAATAAGATGCATTACCGACCCAAGAAAATGATTTTCGGCGATGGCTATAAAGGTTTACCCGAAGAAGCTCCGTTTGATGGGATTATTGTAACTGCAGGAGCACCGGAAGTACCAAAACCGCTTCTATCCCAGTTAAAAATAGGAGGCAGGTTGGTGATTCCCGTTGGCGTCGACGAGCAAATTATGACCTTGTTCGCTAGAAAATCAGAAAAGGAGTTTGAGAAAAAGGAGTTTGGTTCTTTTCGATTTGTTCCCTTGTTGGAAGACAAAAACTAGTTGTTGAAACTCTTTTTGATTCGGGATAAGTTCCGCTTGTTGTCTCGATCTTTAATGGTATCTCTTTTGTCATAAAGCTTTTTACCCTTGGCCAACCCAATATTCATCTTGGCCAGTCCTCTATCATTTATAAAAACTTTAAGTGGTACTATGGTGAGACCTGTTGTGGCGACTTCCTTCTGTAGTTTTTTCAGTTCACGTTTATTGAGCAACAATTTACGCACAGCTTTGGGCATATGGTTGTAATGTCCACCATGGCTGTATTCATCAATCTGCATGTTGACCACGAACAGTTCGCCTTTGTCATTGAACTCACAAAAGCTTTGGGAGATCGAGGCCTTGCCCAATCGGAGTGATTTTATTTCAGTTCCACCCAAAACAATACCTGCGGTATAGGTGTCCAAGATTTCATAATCAAATCGGGCTCTTCTATTTTTTATGTTGATATTTTGCTGCATTGTGGACAAAAATATAAACTCTTTGCCAAGAAAATTGTAAGATTACGCTAGATTTTACGAATAAGTACAAAAACCAACTCATGAAAAGACTTTTAGTAGCCTTAACCTTAGTGTTTGCTATTGGTTGTAAACAAGAACCAAAGAAAACAATTACTGTCCAAGAAATCATAGACCAATCTATCTCCGATAGTGGGGGAAAGAGTTTTAATGACCATAAAGTTTCTTTTGATTTTAGGGATAAGCATTATGTTTCCGAAAACATTGATGGTCAGCGTGTTTTTAAACGAATATCTGATTTGGACTCCACTATCATTACCGATGTGAAGCGTGGAGATGATTTTGAACGATATATAAACGATTCCTTGGTCATGGTGCCTGACACCATGGCTGTAAAATATGCCAATTCTATAAATTCCGTACACTATTTTGTACGCTTGCCCTATGGCTTGAACGATGCTGCTGTAAACAAAGAACTATTGGGAAAGGAAACTATAGCGGACCAAGAATATTACAAAGTAAAGGTGACTTTTGATCAACAAGGAGGAGGTGATGATTTTGAGGACACCTATCTATACTGGTTTGATATTGAATCGTTTAAACCGGATTATCTAGCCTATGACTTCCATGTAAATGGTGGCGGGCAACGATTTAGAAAGGCTTTCAACGAACGCTATGTTAACGGTATCCGATTTGTGGATTACGAGAATTACAAGCCCAAAGAAAAAGGTTCGGATATTTTAGAAATAGGACAATTGTATGATAAAGATGGCTTGGAACTATTGAGCAAAATAGAACTCGAAAATATTGCTGTAACACGTCAATAAAAAATTCGTCAGTTGGAGTCTCTTTTCGTAACAAAATGGATAAAATGAGTATTGAGAATGGAATTTTTCTTCAAAATCCATATTCCCCATATAAAATTCCACCCGAATTGACGGTTTTTGAGTTGTACCGGTAATAGTTAAAAACTAATCCATTTTTAAGCGGATATCTGTTGGTACCCCATCAATTATCCGAACAATAAAAAGACTACTGTTGTCCGTATCGTCCATTTGGTCGTACTTTTCCATCCCTATCACTTTGTTCACCATTGTAGGAGTGGTGTTACTATGGCCGACCACTAAAACATTTTTGCCTTCATTCACCAATTTGAATTCTTCAATATCTAAAGTTCGGGGATCGTAGTATTCGATATCGATATCTTTTTTTATCGATGTGGGAGCTGCGGTCATTTGAGTACGCTCATAATTGGTGGAATAAACCATATCTAAAGGAATGGGGTCGAATACCTCCGCCCATCGAATGGCCCTGTCCAATCCATCTTGGTTGAGTTCCGGGTCCGGGTTTTCTGGGTCGGTCCTATCCTTTTCGGCATGTCTAATAAAATAGAAGGTGGAAATGACCGGGTCTTCTGCAATTTTCGTATCTTTTTTGCAGCCGATACTTCCAACGAGTATAATTGCAAGCGCAATTAGAGGTTTGATGGTTCGTATAGTTCTTTTCAAAGTTCCCGTGTATTATAGTTAATCAGCTTAAAAGTAACGTTTAATTTTTATTTTCTCGTATGCGTAAGTTTCTGGTTTGTTTATTCGGTTTGGTAATTTGTTCGTTGAGTTGGGGGCAGGAACTTGTTTTGCCATCTGATTTTAGGCAACATTCGTTGACTCAGTTTAATGCCAGTTTGTTGAATCCGACCTATGCTTTAGATTGGAACAATCCGAATTCTCTTTCAATCTGGACCCGTTGGCAATGGCAGAGTATTGATGGTGACCCTACATCTATTTTTGCCAATTACACGCATCGATTAAATGGGTCTTCAGTGGCTTCAGCGGGCTTTTTACAGCACAATACAGGAATTTTTCTTTATACAGGCGGAAATTTAACCTTTGCCCAAACTTTTCAACTGGATGAAGGTGTTCACCTAATGGCAGGACTCAACACTTTTGCATATCAACAAACCGTTGCCGATGAGCAGTATATACAAGGAGATGGGCTTGACCCTGCTGCATTGGAGGATTTTGAGGGTTTTAAGGTTCAGTTTTCCCCCGGACTACGGTTGCTCGTGAACCGGTTTAGTGCGGGTGTGGCTTTTGAGAATGCTATTGGTTTTGATCTTTCCGGGAATGGGGAGAGCACGGACAATTTTCAGGTGGTTCTCGGGACCCTTAGCAATGATTTTCCTATTATGATTTCCGAAAGTCTGGGCGAAAGCTTTGTACGTCCCGTTCTTTATGTGAAATCTGTACCCGATGGAGACACCCAATTTGGATTGAATGGATTGTTTTCCACCTCAAAATTTTGGCTTCAGGGCGGGTATAATAGTTTTTATGGAGTTTCTGGTGGGTTGGGAGTTACGATTTCCAATACATTTTCTATTGGTGGACTTTTGGAATTTGGAACGGATACGTTATTGAGTAATGAAGATTCCACTATCGAAATTATTGCTTCATATCACTTTGGAAAAACAAAACTGAAGGAAATAGAAATATTGCCCGAAGAGCCTGAAAATGTGTTACCTGAAAAAGAGGTTGAAGAAGGAGAGCCGAATAGACTGGAAGAAGAAATTGAACAGCAAAGAATAGAGCAGGAACAAAGGGAGCTAGATCGAAGAAGACAATTGGAGCGTGAAAAAGATTCCCTAGTAGAGGTGCAACGAGAAAAAGAACAACTGGAGTTGCAACGTAAAAAAGACAGTATAGAACGCATCAGTAGTCAAAAAGTGGAGGTGAGGCCCAATGAAAGATATGAGGAGGTTGAAAATGAAGAAGGACTGGAACCTGGATTCTATTTGATTGCCAATGTTTACGGTACCAAAAAGTACTTCGATAATTTTATGAAGACCTTGAGGGAAAAGGGATTAGCGCCTAAATCATTCTACAGGAGTTCCAATACGTATAATTATGTGTATTTGAAGCGCTACAATACCATGGACGAAGCCAGAAAGGCTCGAGACAGTAAGTTTTTTGGAAAATATGCGGACAAGACCTGGATATTTAGGGTTAAAGGGAATTAAATATAGGATATAATGTCATTTCGAACATAGTTAGAAATCTCTTCCCGGATTCAAGGACTAGAGAGTCCTCGTCGGTACGCTCAGTCGGAATGACAACTGTACTCAAAAAAGAATTACACTCTTTATTTAAATTTTAGGTTTATTTCAAAATAGAGCTCCCATAAAAGTCAGTGAGCGATTTTGTCCATTTTTGCGGCAATTGTTGTTTTTTTGATTCTTCCCTATCAAAAGCAACTAACAGCGTTTTGGATATGGCTACAATTCGTTCATGTTTTTTACTATGGATTTTTCCCTCGCAAAGAATTCTATCCTCCAACAGTTCTATTACGTCCACAGTAATAATAACCTGATCGGGAAAGGTAACCGGAAAAATATATTTACAGTCTTGCCAGGCCAGGATTGGGATAATTTTGCCAAACTCTAACTTACCTTCCTGCATTTTTCGAAACATTTGTATACGTGCGGATTCTATCCAACGTAAATATACCGTATTGTTCACGTGTTGTGCAGCATCCATATCACCCCATTGTACAGGAAGTTCAATTGTTACATAGCTATTGGAATTATTGTCCATCATATAATATTCTTTGGCATGTTTACACCATTCTCTAAAAAACTATGGATTTCTAATCTAGAGTCAGCTTATTTCTTAAGCTCCTGCTTCACCAAATATTCTAAATAGGTGGTGGTGTTGAACAAATATTTCCGGTCTTGGGTCATTGTGCTCATAGCAACAGCGCCTTGAATCATGGTAAATAGTTGCTTGGCAAATTGTAATGGAGGCACGGGAAGTCGAATCTCTTCTTTATTGGCGCCATTTTCCAAAACAAGCGCGATTTTCCCCTCAATTTCTTTGATGGTCTCTTTAACGGCCGCGGCTAATAATTTATTATTGGCATGTGCATCTACACCAACATTTAATATGGGACATCCACCTAATGTAAGTGTGAAAACATCATACTGTTTATAGAAACTCAATAGGGAAAACAATTTATCGAGTGCTTCAATACCAATTTCCAATTTATTGTCAATCGCTTGCAGTAATATATTTCGATTGTGTTCAAATGCGGATAGCGCTAATGCCTCTTTGTTTTCAAAATTACCATATATGGCACCTTTGGTTAGACCTGTAGCTTCGGTAAGGTCGCTCATACTGGTGCCCACATAGCCATGTTTATTGAAAATAGGGGCCACAGTTTCAATGATATAAGCGGTGGTCCTTTCTGCTTTCTTGGTCATTGTAGTAAAAGGTTGGTATTGGTGGAATCTAAGATATAAAAAATCGGATACTGTATGGTATTTTCCAAAATAAAAGCCCTTACTTTAACACAGTAAGGGCTTATTTTTGAGCTGAATGGGTATTACTCTACCAATTCATTCTGATTTCTGAACACTAATTGATTGTCGAAAGAATCTAAGAGAACAATACTGTCAGAAGTTATTTTACCTGAGAGCAACTCTTTGGACAAGTTGTTCAACACTTCTTTCTGAATCAATCTTTTTACAGGTCTGGCACCGTATTGTGGGTCGTACCCTTTTGCGGCCAAATAAGCAATTGCCTCTTCGGTAGCATCTAAGGTGATATTCTGTTTGGTCAACATCTTTTTCAAGTTGTCCAACTGAAGTCCCACGATATCCTTGATATCCGATTTACTCAACGGTGTGAACATGATAATATCATCTATCCGGTTCAAAAACTCAGGCCTGATAGTTTTGCGAAGCAATCCTAATACTTCAATCCTTGCTGCCTCCGATGCGCTTTCCATATCTATGGCATCTTCAAACTTCTCTTGAATGATATGGCTACCCAAATTACTTGTCATAATAATGATGGAGTTCTTGAAATCTGCCAAACGACCTTTGTTGTCTGTCAACCTACCCTCATCCAACACTTGTAAAAGAATGTTGAAGGTATCTGGGTGTGCTTTTTCAATTTCATCCAATAATATCACGGAATATGGCTTTCTCCGAACCGCTTCAGTCAACTGCCCACCTTCATCATAACCCACATATCCTGGAGGCGCACCTACCAATCGGCTCACGGAGTGGCGTTCCTGGTATTCACTCATATCAATCCGTGTGATGGCATTTTCATCGTCGAACAGATAGGCGGCCAAAGTTTTGGCCAACTCTGTTTTACCAACTCCTGTAGTTCCCAGGAATAAAAATGAACCGATGGGTTTTTTGGCATCCTGCAATCCGGCCCGACTTCTTCTAATTGCATCCGAGACCGCCACTATAGCCTCATCTTGACCCACTACACGTTTATGCAGTACATCTTCCAGTTTCAATAGTTTTTCCCTTTCGCTTTGAAGCATCTTATTGACTGGTATACCGGTCCATTTAGCGACAACCTCTGCAATATCTTCATAGGTTACCTCTTCTTTGATCAAAGTACCGGCAGATTGTTGTTCTGCAAGTTCATCCTGCAGTTCTTCCAGTTTCTCCTGTGCTTCCTTTATTTTTCCGTAACGCAATTCTGCTACTTTTCCGTAGTCGCCATTTCGCTCTGCGCGTTCTGCTTCAAGCTTGTAATTTTCAATATCCTCTTTTGTCTTTTGGATGTTGTCCACAACAGTCTTTTCGCTTTCCCATTTGGCGAAGATTTCGTTTCGTTCTTCCTTAAGATTGGCTAAATCCAAGTTCAATGTTTTTAATTTAGCCTTGTCATCTTCCCTCTTAATGGCCTCTATCTCAATTTCCAGCTGCATTATTTTTCTGTCCATTACATCCAATTCTTCGGGTTTGGAATTGATTTCCATACGAAGTTTGGAAGCAGCCTCGTCCATTAGGTCGATGGCCTTGTCGGGCAAAAATCTATTGGTAATGTAACGTTGTGAAAGCTCCACGGCACCGATTACAGCCTCATCCTTGATGCGTACTTTATGGTGGGCCTCATATTTTTCCTTGATACCCCTTAGGATGGAAATGGCACTTTCAGTATCGGGTTCATCCACAATAACTTTTTGGAACCTACGCTCCAAGGCCTTGTCTTTTTCAAAATATTTTTGGTATTCGTCCAAGGTTGTGGCACCAATGGCTCTTAGTTCCCCTCTGGCCAATGCAGGTTTTAAGATATTGGCTGCATCCATGGCCCCCTGTCCGCCCCCGGCCCCAACCAAGGTGTGGATTTCATCAATGAACAATACAATATTACCATCGGATGAAGTAACCTCTTTAATAACGGACTTTAGGCGTTCTTCGAACTCACCTTTGTATTTTGCGCCAGCGATCAATGCACCCATATCCAAGGAATAAATCACTTTATCCTTCAGGTTTTCCGGGATATCCCCTTGAACAATTCTATGGGCCAGACCTTCGGCAATGGCTGTTTTCCCTACACCTGGTTCACCCACCAACATAGGGTTGTTTTTTGTTCGCCTCGAAAGAATCTGCAAGATTCTTCGAATTTCCTCATCCCGACCGATTACCGGGTCCAATTTGCCGCTATCGGCCAATTCGTTAAGGTTTTTGGCGTATTTGTTCAATGCATTATAGGTGTCTTCCGCGCTTTGGGAAGTTACCTTTCCACCTTTGCGAAGTTCTTCTATAGCTGCTTTTAGGTCTTTTTCGGTTACCCCTTGGTCCTTGAGTATCTGTGCAATCTTACTTTTGGATTTAAAAATGGCAAGCAATAAATGCTCTACTGAAACGTATTCGTCATCCATATTTTTGGCAACAATACCGGCTTCATTTAGGGTTTTACCAGCTTCTCTAGAAAGCATAATGTCGCCACCCGAAACTTTGGAAAAGCTCTGGAGTTCTTTATCCAAAATTTGATTGAGAAGTGTTGTGTTGACGTTCAATTTTTTTAAAATGAACGGTAGAACATTTTCATCCACTTCCGCAATGGCTTTGAACAAGTGTTCGTTTTCAATTTGTTGATGCCCGAACTCTTGGGCCATTTGTTGAGCCCTTTGAACGGCCTCTTGTGATTTTATGGTAAAATTATTAAAGTTCATAATCTTCGTTTTTCTCTAGTAAGTCAACAACCTTACCATTACACGCACACCGTCAAAATGTCCGAAAAACCCTTTAGATACAGGACATTTAGTCAGTTGTAAGCTTTTTGTTCGCTTACGACTTATCTCATAAATTTGCAATATGGGAATATTTGACAGTGTCTTCGGAAAGAAGGAAAAAACCGTTAAGAAAAAGAATGAATTGCCTTGGATCCAATTGGAATCCATGGACCAGTTGGAAGCAATTGCTGGAAACTCAAAAAATAAGACTCAAGTCGTATACAAACATTCCAGTACCTGCGGAATAAGTAGGATGGTATTGGGTATGTTTACTGATACGTATGATACAGATTTAGATATTGACCTATATTTTCTGACGATTCAGAACCATAGAGATGTGTCCAACGCAATTGAAGAAAAATTTGCTGTTCGGCACGAATCACCGCAATTGTTAGTCGTTAAAAATGAAGAGGTTGTTTTTCACACTTCTCATGGTGCCATTGCGGACACCGATTTTACAAAGTATCTGTAAATACAACTAAAAGAAGTTTATGTCAGTTTGAGCGCAGTCAAGAACTTAAAGCATTTCGACTGCGCTCGATGTGACACTATTTTTAGTTGAACTGATATTGTGAGACAATGCTTTTGAGGCGTTCCTTTAGGTCTTCACCGGCATCATAAACCATTTGCTCATTGGATGGAAAGGGAACTTCCCTAGCATTCAAGTACAGCATTAAATCATCTTCCAAAGCTCTTTTATCGCCTTGGTAATTGGCAAAAATGTGCTCAAATAAGAATTCACTGGATAGGGGGTAAGAGTTGATTTCCTGTCCGTTTCTCAAGTCAGTAAAACTAACTTTGGCTCCGATTTGCGCTGTTTTGGTTTGCGTAAACTGAAACAGTTTACAAGTAACCGTACGCATTTTGTCAATTTTAATTTTGTTGCCCAAACTATCTTTGACAACGTTTCCATCATCGTCCAATAAGTATTGCCACCCATCTTTGATTTGTTTTTCCTTAATTACCTGGGTTTCGTTGATACGTTCCGGTGAGACGTTGATTTCCATGAAATCCAAGTTCATCGCGTAATCATATTTTACATTTTTAAGCGGATTAGTATGGTATTGTAACCAGAAGTTGTCAATTCCAAAAGCATTGAAATCCAAAAGTTCCGATTCCAAGCGTTCAGGGATAATCTGCTGGGTCTGATTTGCAATATCAACTCTTACAAACTCCAATCCCTTGTTATAGGCTTCATCCATTTTTGCCACAGTTTCCCTGTACCCTGGATTTATTTCCTGTAAATATTTCAGATCTTCGTAGGCGTTTCTGTAATCCGCTTTGTACTTAGCAGAAGTCAGCAAATTCAAAGCATTTTGGTACAAATGCTCGGAAAGGTCGTCCTTGGTGTTCAATATTTTGTTGTCGTAGTTTACAAAATTGAACTCGGCATTTCTACCCTCATCAGTTATGTACAAAGGCAACAAAGGTCTAATACGTTGTTGAACCTGCTTCAAATGCAAATATTTGTTATAGATGGTCTCCAAGTTGGCCGGGTTGCCATCATTCTGAAGAAAAGCAATTTCCTGCTGCTCCCTTGCGGTATTCTTGGCAAATGCCTCTTCCAGCAAAATAATGTATTCTTGATGCCCTTTTTTGGTCTTGTTGTCGGCCAAGTTTTTAATGGCCTTGTTCATCGCTGCGGAATAATTCCCTGTGTTCAGGGCTTCTTGAGTCTTCTTAACGCCACTACAGGCATTTAAAACAATAATTGCGGTTAAAAGTATAACTCTTTTCATACTGGTCAACTTTATGGTTTGGTAATTGGGAATTCAATAGCTGTGCCAAAAATCCTCAACCTATAAACGCAAAAGGATGAACGGTAGTATATTTTTGATAAAAAGCTTAAAAAATAGTAGTCATGGGGTTTATTCTCCTTTTTTTAAAATTGTTAATTGCCGTTTGATAAAATTAAGTCCCAATTGTTTTTTTATGAATGAAAATCCCCTTTCAATTCGTAATTTTACCGCTTATTAAAAATAAAGGCCAAATGCAACGAGACCACAAGATTTTTGAACTTATAGCGCAAGAAAAGGATAGACAACTCGAAGGTATTGAACTCATAGCTTCCGAGAACTTTGTAAGTCCGCAGGTAATGGAAGCCGCAGGCTCCGTACTGACGAACAAATATGCGGAAGGGTATCCAGGAAAGCGTTATTATGGTGGTTGTGAAGTGGTCGACCAAGTGGAGCAGTTGGCTATTGACCGTGCTAAAGAATTGTTTGGGGCTGTTTACGCCAACGTTCAGCCACACTCGGGCTCGCAGGCCAATGCATCGGTTTACCATGCCTGCCTTAACCCTGGAGATACTATTTTAGGTTTCGATTTGTCCCATGGTGGTCACTTGACCCATGGTTCGCCCGTGAATTTCTCTGGGAAACTATACAATCCTGTTTTCTATGGAGTGGATGAAGAGACCGGAATGTTGAATTATGATAAAATCCAGGAAATAGCTGATAAGGAAAAACCCAAATTGATCATTGCCGGTGCTTCCGCCTATTCCAGAGATATGGATTTTAAGCGTTTTAGGGAAATCGCCGATAGTGTTGGAGCTTTGTTATTGGCTGATATTTCTCACCCTGCCGGATTGATTGCCAAAGGAATTTTAAGCGATCCTATTCCACATTGCCATATTGTTACTACTACCACCCACAAAACCCTTCGTGGCCCACGTGGTGGTCTTATTTTAATGGGCGAAAACTTTGACAACCCTTTTGGCATCAAACTAAAGAACGGTAACTTGAGAAAAATGTCAGGTCTTTTGGATTTGGCCGTATTCCCAGGGAACCAAGGTGGCCCCTTGGAGCACATAATCGCCGCTAAAGCCATTGCTTTTGGGGAAGCACTTACCGATGAATACTTGCATTATATGGTTCAGGTAAAGAAGAATGCTGCTGCTATGGCCAAAGCCTTTATGGACAAGGGTTACAAAGTAATTTCCGGCGGTACGGACAATCATATGATGTTGATTGACCTCAGAAATAAAGATATTACCGGTAAAGATGCCGAGAAGGTGTTGGAGCGAGCAGACATCACGGCCAATAAAAATATGGTACCTTTTGATGATAAATCACCATTTATTACTTCAGGAATTCGTTTTGGAACTTCTGCCATTACCACCAGAGGCCTTAAAGAAGAAGACATGGAAACCATTGTTGGTTTTATTGATGAGATTATCACAGATGCCGAAAATGATAAAAAAGTCTCTGAAATAAAACAAAAGGTCAACGATTTAATGAAATCGCGACCTTTATTCAGTGCTTAGTATTTGCTAGTGGAATTTTATTATTCAAGGAGGAAAATGCTCTCATCATATAATTTCTTTTTGTGAAGAGAGTAAATCAAAGCTTCGTGCTCCTGTCTTTTGTCAAAATATAGGCCCCAGTAATCGAAATATCCACATTTTGTGTTCATTTCGGTGGTATTAGAGGGAACGGAAGTATCTTCAAAAACGGGAACAAAAATTTCATAGGGCATTTCGGTCAGTCCTTTGGTGAAATAAATGAAATGCTTACCGATTGCGGTTAGAATTTTACTGGCTTGTTCGGGAATACCGTTCTTGTATAATTTGGCGATAATAATGGATGTGTCTTTAAAATGTAGGGAGAGTTCCATAATATCGGTGGGATACGAACTTTTTTTATTAAGGGTTTCCAATGCTTTCTTCAAAGATTTTGAAATATTGGAACGACTTTCTTCGGCAAAATCATAGTTACCCCAATCGCCATTGTTGAAATGGCGAATGCATTCCCCAATTCCAAAGTTGTGGTAAAGATCAATTACCAAATCTGTCCTGTTGTTTTGAGAATCGTGCTTGAATTTAACTTTAGCGGTGGCAAAAAAGTATTTTTCAAGGACAAGGAGAAAGTCATCAAGTCCATCTGTAGCCTCGTAGGTTTTTGGACCGTTGTTTTTGTGATTACTATTGGGTTTATTTGATGATGACATGCAGTGTTGATTGAATTTTAATATTCCTTCAACATAAAGTTAGGATGAATCTTTTGTACTGGATTAAAGATTATCCTTAAAAATTCTGGGGTTTTTCCATTGTTTGTAAGATTTTTATGAATTTTTGGTTTTAAACCAACCACAAAATGTCCAGCGAGATAAGTTTTGGGCTTTCGGACTTAAATAAATCCTCTGTTTTTCGCAGCCAAAATGAGGGCTAGATCATTTTCATTTTCCGTACCGAACAGTGTTTTCAAATGTCTTTTTCGATTTTCAATGGAGGAGGGGGAAAGCCTAATAAATTTTTCTAGGTCCTTGTTCTTTGTGCCCTTGGAAAGATGGTAAAGTATCTGTTTGTCCTTTTCGTCTATTTCAATGTCATTGGCCATCTTTTTCCTGATGGCGCCCAGCGCTTTGGAAGAATAATAGGGAGGGTCGAGCATAATGGTTTTTACTGCATCTTCCAATGTTTTGGGGTCAATATCGGTTTTAACCAAATATCCATCTGGGTCAACAGATTTTAGAATGCTGTTGATCCTAAAATTATCACTAAAGGATGACATAAAAACAATTTTACTTTCTGGGACAATCTTGCGGGCTAAAATTCCCAGGTCTTCACCTGTATAGGGCTGTTCTTCATTAGGAGCAAACAATTGAACATCCAGAAATAATATGTCGTATTTAAAAGTATTTACAGAATCCTCAATAAGTTTTTTCCCTGTGTGATAGGAGGTAGCGGTATCTACTATGATATGGTATCCATCAAACTCAATGCCCTCGAGTATAAACTTGTATCCGAGCATTGTCATTTCATGATCGTCTATTGCTAGTATTCTCAGTGTTTTCATGGTAGGTTTACTTCTTAAATTTGGGGGATTTATACATTTATTGCTTCTGTTTTCTCCGGAATTTCAAATTCAACGTATTTGGCCGGAATCACAACCTTAATAGTGGTTCCTTTTTCGGGTTTGCTGTCGATATCCAAAACTCCTTTAATCTTTTTTACCCTGGAAATAATATTTCTAAGACCAATTCCTTTCTTTTTTCTATTGGGATCAAAACCAATACCATCATCTGTAATGGTAAGTTTTAAATCATTTTCCATGGATTGAAAGGAAATGGATACGTTTTTACTTTTTGCGTGTTTTACACAATTTTTCAATGATTCTTGAACTATCCTGTAAGCATTTATTTTGATATCTCCCAGTAAACTGTCCCAATGTACCTTCTTGTCGTAAACGAAGGAACATGAAATACCGGATGATTTTTGTATGCCGTCTATCATGTCTTCAAGCGACACGATAAAATTATGAAATTTTTCATACGAAGCGTGATTCAATTCATGGGAAATGGTACGTATTTCCTCTTCCAGCTCCCGAAGTTTCTCGATAAGGGCGGCCCGTTGTTCAATTGACGCCTGATCTTCTCGGTTGTTCAAGCCGCTCAATATCAGTCGTATGCCTAGCATTTCACCCAAAATACCGTCGTGCAGCTCTTCAGAAATACGTTTCTGTTCCAATTGTTTTCCCTCCTCAAATTTTCCTCGTTGGGAAAGCATTAAATTATAGATTTCTTGGTTGCTCTCCTGCTGTTTTTGTCTAAACTTAAGTTGGTTGTTGCTCACATATAATGATACGATGATCATGAAAGCCATTCCAAATATTATCAAGAGAAAGGCAGCACCTGCCCATACTTGCTTTTCTTTGGTAAGGATTTGGTTTTCCTCGATTATATTGTCTGTTTCCATGCGGATTCGGGCAAATTTGTCTCTTTTGGTACGCTCTTCCTCACTTATCGCTTCGTCCAATTGATAATATTCCTCAGCATAGGACGCAGCATTGGCGGTGTCTAATTGAGTTAGTAATTTAAGAGCATCGAGCGACCGATCATTGTTAAATGTCTCTCTAGCCACTGCGTAGGATTCTTTGGCTTGTGCGATGGCTTTTACAGTGTCCCTTTTGGCGGCCAGCACCTCTGCATAAAAATAGTTGAGTCTGGCTCTGTTATACAATTCACCAAACTCAGAATTTATATTGAACGCTTCATCCAACAGTTTTTCAGCTCCTTCTATATCGTTGTCGGCTTTCAATACAGAATAGGCCAAACTACCTAGAGCTTTTTCGTAAGTTTCAGGTTTTTTTTCTTTTAATTCTGTGCTGGAAAGTAGTTGTTGGTATGCTTGTTTTGCATTGGCAAAATCTTCGGTGTTCAAATACACACTGGCAATATTATTTTGGTTTTGCCAGATTACTTTGTTTTTATTGGAAATCTCAGCTTTATCCAAATACTCACGGGCTTTTTCGTAAGAGTTTAGAGCTTTGTCACTATTACCCATACCATTCGCTAACATTCCAAGAGCGGAGTAACTATTATATAACCTATAATTATCTTCCAGCTCATCAAAAATTTTAATGGCTGCCGTGGCACTGATTTCCCCTCCCAAATAGTCCTTGTATGAATCTTGTAGCCGTGCCATGCTATAGTACATTCGCCCTTTAAGCGATTTTGCCGTGGAATCGGCAGGTAATTGCTCAAAACTGCTCAAAGCTTTTTTGTAGTGGTAAAATGAACTATCAGTAACCCCATAGGAATTAAAAAAAGATGCCAGATCCCAATGTGAATAACCTAGAACGGTATTTTCCTTTAAGTTTTGAGACATTTTCAATACCATGGCATTGGTTCTCCTAAACTCCAAGGAATCTTCTAATTTTTTATAGGCAAGAGAAATTTCTGAAAGTTGTTTTAATTGAACAGTGTCTTGTTTCAATTCCTTTGTAAGTAACTCAGCATTTGTTAAATATGCTTTTTTATCCCTTAATGTTAATTCCTTGGTTGTTTTGGCAAAATTAATCAGTTTTTGTATTGAGTCTACCTTAGGGTTGGAAACGGATTCTTTTTGAGGGGTCTGCCTTGAACATCCCCAAAAAACGATTAGCAAAATTATGTAGGTTCTATTTTTCAAGTTGAATAAGGTCGTTTAACAAATCCAAGGTAACAAAAAAGCCCCAAATCGTTTAAGGTTTGGGGCTGTAATCAAAATATATGTTTAATTATAGTTGACGTTCATCGTTCAAACTATTTGCTAAACGTCTTCGACTTTTATTTTTGATTCCAATACGTATCTGTTGGCTTAAAATATTTTTCTCGGAAACAACAAATATTCTAGTTTCATTATTTTCGATGTAATGATTGTCCTTTGCCATTTCATCATTTATGTTTAGAAACAAAAAACATAAAATAGGGAAATAAAAAATTATCCGTAACATTGTCTTCATCACTTGCAAAAGCAAATAGGTCGGTTATTAAGTACGATCATCAGGGTCTAAATCCTCCCCATCCGTAGCATTCTGATCTATTTGCAATTGTTGGAACATTGCTTCTGTTTCCTGTACATCGGATTCTGCTTCACAAGAGTAAAATCCAACTGTTAATAGAGCCAACGCTAAAATGCTAAGTACTTTTTTCATAATGTTTGTTTTTAGGTATAAATATTAGGTATATACCCGCTAAAGTATGTGGCATTTTAAGCAAGGCAGATGCTTTTGGTAAGGGAGTAGCATGTGAGGGAAATCTGCTAGAATTTTACTATAATCTGCAAGAATTTTACTAATTAAGAGCCTTTGTTGCTGTTTTGGAGAGCATTTCTTTCAAGCTGTCAATCTTATCCTTGTAGGTTTTGGAGAACGGGAGCTCTTCTTCCTCCCCATATTTTAGACTACAAATGGATTTGCCGTAATTAATTCGGGATACGTAACGACTGTTCAGGATGTAACTTTGGTGCACCCGAATAAAATCCTTGGGGAGCCTTTTCTCGAAAGACTTTAAAGTTTTAAACGCACTTATCACGCTGCCATCCTTCATAAAGAAATCCGTAGTGTTGTTATCAGATTTTAGATAAAGAATATTATTGGTATCCAAGTACCGGTAATCTTTATAGGATTTTAAACAAATAGTGGATGGGGTGTCTTGTTTTGGATGTAATTTTTTTAAGCGAAGAATGGTTTTTCTGATATCGAATTCGTTGTGCGGTAGTATCCAATAATCAAAAAAGCCACTTTTAATGGCATTATAAGCATATTTTTTAGATTTGGCATATCCTATTATAATAGGAAGGTTTGGCATGTACTGGTTTAGTTCGGTAACCATTTGGAAGTAATCCATACCATCTTCACCTAAATTGACGAGCACAAGATCTGGATTGTACTTTAATATCGAATTGAGGCCAGCAGAAGCATTGGTATCCGCCTCGGCACAAACCAAATCTTCATATTCCTCCAAGTACAGCTGCAACTGAAGCTTTGAGGAGGCGTCCGAGTCGATAATGTTGTAGGTATATTCCATGTGCAAATTGCTGATTGCAAGTTACTAACGCACGAAAAAAACTCATTGCAGTTTTCCCTTAAAAAAACTATGGGTTTCTCCCTAAAACGGGTCATTTTCCTACAATTATCCATAAAAAATCGTTAAAATGGAATTAACTGTAATGAATCCTATGATTTTCCAGTTCAATTCCATGTTTGATTTAATCATGAAAAAATGGACTGTTTTAGGGGGTGGGCCCTAGAAAATGTGAAATGTCGATTGGGTAAAGATTGCGTTTCGTTGGTTCAACAAATAGGTTTAGTTCGTATTTGGTTCACTACTATATTACAATTTGTTGTACGGGTGTCAAAATTTTGAATGAGGGTATTTCAAAAATTAACTTAAAATTCGATGAAATACATGGGTTTTCTACTGAAAATGAGATAAATAGTTCATAAGAGCTCAATTTTCTATGATAATCAAAACCTTGATAAGGGTAGTTTATAGAAAAAGGTCTTGTATTTCTGCAGGCACTCTTTTGGGGCGAAAGGTTTTGGCATCCAATAAGCACCACTCGGTAACGGATTTTACCAAAAGCTCATCGGTTTTTTTGTTTTTGATTTCTACCACCCGGGTAGAAATTGGTCCTTTGTTGCTTTTAATATAGGTGCTTATGGCAATGGTGTTGCCCAAAACGGCAGATTTGTGATACGTGATGTTATGGTTCCGAACCACCCAAATCATGGATTTTTGAACATCTCCAGTAGTTACAGCGGACCAATGCTTTTTGGATATATCCTGAATCCATTCCACATACCGAATGTTGTTTACATGGTTCAGATCATCCAAATCATTTGGAACAACATCAAAAACTTCCGAGTAGGTTTTCATCAGTCCTTTTTTAGGATCTTCACTTCAAAGAGTTTGTCCCAGTTTTTACCGGTCACAAAAAAGGTTTCCCTCTCGGGATGATAGGCTACTCCGTTAAGCACGGAATTGCCTTCGTCCCATTGGGGGCCTTTGCTCACTTTACTTTTTAGTCCACCAAAGTTAATTACACCTTCAATGGCACCAGAAGTAGCATCGATGATCATCATACTTTCTTTTTGGTATACGTTGGCATAGATTTTTCCGTCCACATATTCCAATTCATTCGCCTTACTAAAGATGGATTTGTTGGTCACGGTTTCAATATGACCTTGTTCTTCCAAGGTTTCAGGATTTAGGAACCATATTTTTTCAGTACCATCGCTCTTGAATATTTTTTCACCGTCATTACTGAGTCCCCAACCTTCGCGGCTTTTACCATAGGTAAAGTTTTTGATTTTCTCCAAATTGGAGATGTTGTAAACATACCCCATACCGCTCTGCCAAGTAAGTTGATAGAGTTTGCCATTCATAATAGTGATACCCTCACCGAACACGGAATCTTCCATATCAATTTGTTGAAGAACTTCTCCGGTCTCAAAATTCACTTTTCGTACCGTTGAAGCACCTTTTTTACCCGTGCTCTCATACAGAATACCATCGTGGAACTCCAATCCCTGTGTATAAGCACCTGTATCGTGCGGGTAACTATTGATAATCTCGTAGGTGTATACTTCTGGCGCAGAAGCGGCCAAAACACGTACTTTTTTCTCAACTTGGACTGCTTGATCGTCAATATTGAATTTGGCCACTAAGGTTTTGTTTCCCAAAGTGGGCAAATCCAGGGTGAGTTTGCCATTTTCAACAACTAATTCCTTGCCGTCGATATAATAGTGAAGGTCGGAAATTTCTATATCTTTTTTATTTTTCAATGCCACACCTAATTTCTGGTTTTGCTGTATGGATTTGTTTTCTAATTGAATAGAAAAATACTTGGCAGGGTCCGCGCTTCCCCCGCAGCCCAAAAAGAAGAGCAGCGCCCCTGTTATAGAAAAAAGTTTGCCCATTGTGCTCAGTGCTTGTATCATAAGATGTTAATACTAAAACACCGAAATTAAGAATGAATTGGGATTGTCACAAATTTAAAAGGTCGTATATTTGCTGCTGGGCAAGTCCTACACGACCAGCTCCTGCAGAATCCCCCAGGGCGGGAACGCAGCAAGGGTATGTGGTCGTAGCGGTGCGATGTAGGTAGCTTGCCTTTTTTTTGTACCCAAAAATCAGATGATCATGGATAAAAAAACTGTATTGATCACCGGTGGTTCTTCAGGTATTGGTAAATCCATCGGAACGTATTTGACCCAACAAGGATTTACCGTTTATGGTACTACGCGCAATCCAAAAAACTATCCCGACTTTAAAGATTTTGAACTTGTTCAATTGGATGTAAAGAATGTTGAAAGCATTCAAAAGGCCGTTTCTTATGTGATTTCCAAAGAGGACAGGTTGGATGTGTTGATCAACAACGCTGGAGTTGGTATTACCGGGCCCATTGAGGAAACCCCTCATGAGGAAATCCTTCATGTTTTTGATACCAATTTCCATGGCCCCATACATGTGATGAAGGCCGTTTTGCCTCAGATGAGAAAACAAGGCGGGGGAGTTATCATCAATGTCACCTCCATTGCTGGGTATATGGGATTACCCTATCGTGGATTCTATTCCGCCACTAAAGGTGCACTTGGGCTGATTACCGAAGCCTTGCGTATGGAGACCAAGGATTTTGGAGTGACCATAACCAACGTGGCTCCCGGGGATTTCGCCACCAATATAGCTTCTGGCAGGTACCATTCACCAGTAATTGAAGGCTCTGCTTATCAAGAAAAATATTCACGTACCCTAAAGGCCATTGATGATGATGTAGATAGTGGGGGAGACCCTATTCAAGTTGCGGAGGCTGTTCATAAAATAATCAACCAGAAAAAACCGAAAGTACATAACCCAGTTGGAGCTTTTTTACAAAAGTTTTCCCTTAAGTTAAAGAAAATATTGCCGGACAAAGTCTACGAAAAATTACTCCTCAACCATTATAAGTTGTAATTTTACACTTCTTACGAACCAATTATAAATACTTAGAAATGAAGTTTTTTATTGATACTGCCAATCTTGACCAAATTAAGGAAGCCCAAGAATTGGGAGTGTTGGATGGTGTGACCACTAATCCTTCCCTTATGGCCAAAGAAGGTATTACAGGAAAGGATAATATTTTAAAGCACTACGTAGACATTTGCAACATTGTGGATGGAGATGTTTCTGCAGAAGTTGTAGCTACTGATTTTGCCGGAATGGTAAAGGAAGGTGAGGAATTGGCCGAACTGCACGATCAGATTGTAGTGAAAGTTCCTATGATCAAGGATGGTGTGAAGGCCTTGAAATATTTCTCGGATAAAGGTATCAGAACCAACTGTACGTTGGTATTCTCTCCAGGCCAGGCGCTTTTGGCTGCAAAGGCTGGCGCCACTTATGTTTCTCCTTTCTTGGGTAGATTGGATGATATTTCCACTGACGGTCTTAACCTTATCGCGGAGATCCGTTTGATTTATGATAACTACGGATTTGAAACAGAAATATTGGCCGCATCCATTCGCCACACCATGCACGTAATTGATTGTGCTAAACTAGGTGCCGATGTAATGACAGGACCGCTATCATCTATTGATGGTTTGTTGAAACACCCATTGACCGATATTGGATTGGCCAAATTCTTGGAAGATTATAAAAAAGGAAATTCTTAAAGAAAGAATAGATATAATTATGGAAAGGCCCTGAATGTAATTCGGGGCTTTTTATTTATAAGGAGGTGTAAAGATTGGCAAAACCATCAACTACAATAGTATCTTTTGCTATTACGCATTTGTTAAGACCATCAATAATCATGGCCATTTGCAGCTCTTTAAAATTTTCCCCGAAAAATTGCTTGTTCTTATCCAATTTGTAATCGTCCATGAGTTGCTTCCATTGCGAGAAATTGGTCCTCAGATTGATTCCCACAAAGTTGTAGTGTGGATATTTTTCTTCTAGAGAGGTAATGTGTTTGTTAACATTTATAAAATGTCTCTTTTGGTCAGCAGTCCAAAAATAGAATACGGTATTTTTCTTGCTGTTGGCCAAATCTTTTAAAGAAACTTCTTTATCATCAAAATTCTTAACCGCAATGTTGGGAACAGTTGTATTTGGTTGTAGGTTTTTTATACCCTTGTATAACAAATCAATCTCTTCCTTATGCTCCTCATTGGTGGATAGCGATTTAAACTTATCAATAAAAACAGCGGCCTCTTCACTAGGGTTATGTTCCCTTAGCAGATAATCCATGGCTACATTCCTAAACAGAATGTCCCTGAGTTCAGTTTGCTTAACTAAACTGTCCACTAAGGTGAGCTTATGTTTATTGAAGTGCAAACGGTCACTAACGGGTTTTTTATTGGTGGAGCAATTTTTCAAACAAGTCATGTAGGACATGTTTCCGAAGTGCCATTTCATAAAATCAAAATAAGGTCTAAAATAAGTCAGCTCCCTATTGTTTAGGTCTATATTTTTCCGGTATCCATAGAAATCTTCACCAAGCTCATGGATGGTTTCTTCACCTGTTTCTTTTTTATGGTAAAAAGGATATTTCTCTTTATTGATGTATGTGTTGTAATCTATAGAAGCTTCCGCCATGGCCAATGCCGTAGGTGAAAAAACATTATCCATTGCCAATTCTTCCAGGTTTTCAACTTTCAGAGCGTGTAAAGAGTCTATTTTCTTACCAAAATCTTTAGGAGGAAGTTCATAATAACCATCAATAATGGCCTCTTCTTTTTCATTCGCCAAGAAAACTTCCATTAAAAAATTATTGATTTCACTTCCTTTTCCCGAATAAACCAAAGATTCATCAAACTCTACGGTGTTTAGTCGTGCCAGAAGACTGTCGCCTTGACTCAAGTACACATATTGGAGCTCAGGAGTGTGGTCAAAGTGATAAAGACCATCTTGAATATCATCAAGTTGAAAAGAAAAACGGTTTCTATCGTCGAGCTTTACCGAGTCCACATAAGAATCATTGTGGTAAAGCACTACATAATCGCTAGTTGGATTTACAATTTCACCACCAAAGAACACTGAGGAACCGTTTTCTGAAGAATCAGAACAGGATACAAAAGTTGACAATAAGGTGAGGCCGAGTAAAAATCTTACCATATATAAGGAACGATTCATTTGACTCTCAAAAGTAAGCAACCCAAGAAGCTAAACTTGTTAAGGGGTAGTTAAATGTTGTTAAACGGTGATTTTCCATCGTTCAAATATGCGTATTAAAATTAGAATTACGAATCACATTTAGCTACTTTTGCAAAAAATAAAGATAGTTGCATGTTATCAGTATCGAATTTATCCGTACAGTTTGGCAAAAGAGTTTTGTTCGATGAGGTTAACGTAACCTTTGCTCAAGGAAATTGTTACGGTATTATTGGCGCCAATGGCGCAGGTAAATCCACGTTTTTAAGAATTTTATCAGGGCAAATCGACCCAACTTCGGGCCATGTACATTTGGAGCCAGGTAAAAGGATGTCCATTTTGGAACAGAACCACAATGCTTACGATGAGTATCCTGTTTTGGAAACCGTGGTGATGGGGAACAAACCTTTGTTCGAAATCAAAAAGGAAATCGATGCTCTGTATGCCGACTATACCGATGAGAATGCGGAGAAAATTGGCGAACTACAGGTAAAGTTCGAGGAAATGAACGGATGGAACGCGGATAGTGATGCGGCGGCCATGTTGTCCAATCTTGGAATTACAGAAGACCTGCATTATACCAATATGGCGGATTTGGACTCCAAACTTAAGGTTCGTGTACTTTTGGCGCAGGCCTTGTTCGGTAGCCCCGATGTATTGATAATGGATGAGCCTACCAACGATTTGGATTACGATACGATCAGCTGGTTGGAAAATTTCTTGGCCAACTACGATAACACCGTTATTGTGGTTTCTCACGACAGGCACTTTTTAGATGCTGTTTGCACCACTATTGCAGATATCGATTTTGGAAAAATCAACCTATTTTCCGGAAACTATACGTTCTGGTACGAAAGTAGCCAATTGGCTGCACGTCAAAGAGCGCAGCAGAACAAAAAAGCCGAGGAAAAAGCCAAAGAACTTAATGAATTTATCCAACGATTTAGCGCGAACGTTGCGAAAAGCAAGCAGGCCACTTCTCGTAAAAAGATGTTGGACAAATTAAAAATAGAGGATATAAAACCTTCAAGCAGGAGGTATCCCGCCATTATTTTTGACCGCGAGCGCGAAGCTGGAGATCAAATTTTGAATGTTGAGAAACTGTCCGCAACTTCGGAAGATGGTGATTTGTTGTTCAAGGATGTGAACATCAACTTGGCCAAAGGAGATAAAGTGGCCATCCTCTCGAAGGACTCCCGGGCTACAACAGCTTTTTACGATATTATTGCCGATAAAGTTAAACCTGATGGCGGTAAGTTCCAATGGGGGGTAACCACTACACAATCTTATTTGCCTGCGGATAATTCAAAATTTTTTGAAGATGACATCAATCTAGTGGATTGGTTGCGTCAATGGGCCAAGACAGAAGAGGAGAGAGAAGAGGTATATATTAGAGGTTTTTTGGGAAAAATGCTTTTCAGTGGAGAAGAGGCCCTTAAAAAATGTACTGTACTTTCCGGAGGAGAAAAAGTACGTTGTATGCTCAGTCGTATGATGATGCTTCGTGCCAATGTTTTAATGCTGGATGAGCCCACAAACCACTTGGACTTGGAAAGTATTACCGCTTTTAATAATTCATTGAAAAACTTTAAAGGAACTATTTTGCTAACTACCCATGATCATGAGTTTGTGAACACGGTAGCCAATCGAATCATTGAATTGACGCCGAACGGCGCCATTGACCGCTACTTGAGCTTTGACGATTACATGTCCGATAAGTCCATAAAAGAGCAGCGTGAAAAAATGTACGCCGTTACTGCTTAAGCATTAAAGTATTTACTTTTCCAAATGGCAGGATTAAAGTTTTTCCCCAATGCAAATCCGTAGAAAATCACTATGGATGCAATGCATTTAAACATGAAAAAGTATATGATCCAAAACTCCGCAGTAGTATTCTTTTTGGAGAATAGGCCTTCAGGAACCATTAATGTCACTAAGTAACTGATCAAAAGAACTACCATTACCAAGTTGGCAATATTTTTAAATGGCCAAGCAAACAGTTTTCGCAACGGGTGAAGGTCGTTGCCCCATTTGTGGATTAAGTAGTAGTAATCGTTTCCAATAGGGGCAAAGAGCAATGGGTCGTCCTTATCTTCCAACTTAAATAGTTTGGAAGGGGCCATAATCTTAAAACCTTTAAGTTCCGTATTGTGGGCAGTTTCTAAATGTTTGATTTTGGAAATAGCTTCCTGGGGGATTTCACCTTTAAAGTAAGAGCTGTTTAAAAAGCGCAAGCGATATTCGATGCAGATTTCTTTAATTTGGTCTATGTGAAAGATTTTGTCCGTTTCCAGCAGGTCAAAATCAAAATTATTATTGAGAGTATTGTTTTTTGAACCTAGCTGATCGGCAATTTTCGCTTCTTTTAAAGAATCTTCCCTCAAAATTTGCTGAACCTCAGCTAAAATTTGCTTGCTATCGCTCCTTTTATTTCTAATCTTTTGAAGTTTGTGTTCAATGTTTGTTCCTTTCAAAACCATACTATTTTTAAGTAATCTTCTCAAATTTAAGGATTTGAATTTTCGATACTGACATTTGTCATAAAAACACAATGTTAAGTTTGTGTTAAATAGATTTTAGTAATGTGAAAAACGAGAGCATGTCAGTAAAAAAGATGTATCTTATCGAAGTTTTTGGTAGTTAATCGTATAATCAAAATAAAAAGAACAGGTCCTCAAACTTGCCCAGCCTCATGAACATCCCCGCAACCAAATTTTTACTTGGCCTTTGTCTGGCTTTTTCGATTTGTTCTATTGCCCAAAATACTTCCGATAATTCCTTGTCATATCCGGCCGATAAATTGGACAACCATAAAATTTTATTAAGTGCCGTAAATGCCACTGAATTGGGTACTTTGCTTGAAAAGTCCGGTCCTTTTACCATTTTTGCGCCATCTGATGCTGCTTTTGCCAAGTTTTCGAACAATAAAATAAATGAGTTGATTAATGCCAAGGATAAGAGTGCTCTGAAATCCTTATTGACCTACCATATTGTGGCGGGGCAATTAACAGCCTCCAGAATATTGCGAGCGATGTCCAGGGGAAATGGAACGGCAAGTTTTACAACCGTTCAGGGGAAGAAACTACAAGCGCATTTAGATGGTTATGATATTGTGCTGACCGATCCTGTGGGTAATACAGCAAGAATCACAACTGCCGACCTTAACATGGAAAATAATGGTGTGGTTCACGAAATAGACAGTGTTATTCTACCTGCCCAAATGTAATTAGCGAAGTTCCGCTCCCAATTCCCGCTGATACTGTGCCAATAATTTGCCCATTATCTTGTCGATTTGCTTATCGGTCAACGTTTTCTTTTCGTCCATTAAGGTAAAACTAACCGCATAGGATTTTTTGCCTTCAGGAAGATTTTCACCCGTATAAACATCGAATAAGTTGACCTTTTTGAGTAACTTTTTCTCTGTCTTCCAAGCAATGTCATACACTTTTTGGAAAGAAATGGAATCATCCAACAATAATGCAAAATCTCTGGTGACTTCTGGGAATTTTGGAATTTCTTGAAAAACCATATTCTTGGTACTAACAGATTCCAAAATGGCATCCCAGTTTAAATCGGCATAAAACACCTCTTGTTTGATGTCAAAACGCTTTAGAGCAGATTTGCTGACCAGACCTAACGATACAAGGACCTTATTGTTTTTTGTATAGGAAATGCCTTCGGCATAATTCGAATCCGATAATGGATCTGTGTCAATGTCCCGCAGGCCCAAACGTTCAAAAACGTTTTCCACAATTCCTTTCAGATAGAAAAAATCTGATTTTTTAGAGGCAACTACCCAGCTATTTTGTGTTCGGTCCCCAGATATAAAAATCGCCAAATGCTGCTTTTCTTGATGCTGGCCATCCACTGCATGGTAGGTTTTACCAAATTCGAAAAGCTTCAGGTCCGTTTTTTGTCTATTGTGGTTGTAGCTTACGGTTTGTAGGCCAGAATGAAGCATGGAAGTCCGTAGTACCGATAAATCAGAACTTAATGGATTCAGCATTTCAACCGCGCTTTCATCATCGGAAGTAATATCCGATGAAACCAAGCTGTTGGTCATAATTTCATAGAAACCTTTGGAGGCCAACATGCTCCCGACCACATTTTGGATTCTGTAGTTCTCGAATCTCGATGTTTTGGCTATGGATGCGTTCAATTTTTCTTTGAAATCAATATTGTTATAGCCGAACACCCGTAAAATTTCCTCAATAACATCAACCTCTCTGGTAACATCCACTCGGTAAGTAGGTATAGTGAGTCCCAGGCCTGATTCTGTAACGTTGTTGATTCGGATTTCCAAGGAGGAAAGAATTGATTTAATCGTATCCCTTGGAATTTCCTGACCAATCAATGAATTAATTTTGTTGAATGTCAAGAATACCTGTCTTTCTTGTGGCTTTTTAGGGAACAAATCGACAATCTCAGAAGTAATATACCCTCCTGCAATCTCCCTGATCAAAAGTGCTGCTCTTTTAAGGGCATATTTGGTCATGTTGATGTCGATACCCCTCTCGAATCTAAAAGAAGCGTCGGTATTCAATCCATGTCTTTTGGCGGTCTTTCTTATAGAAACTGAATCAAAGTAGGCACTTTCCAAAAATATGGAAGTGGTATGTTCCGTAACACCTGAGTGAATCCCTCCAAAAACCCCTGCAATACACATGGGCTTTTCTTCGTCACAAATCATAAGGTCATCCTCGTGCAACTCTCGCTCCACTTCATCCAAGGTTGTAAATTTGGTTCCAGCAGGCAATGTTTTTACCTCAACCTTGTTGCCTTTTATTTTGGATGCATCAAAAGCATGCAACGGCTGACCCAATTCGTGAAGTACGTAATTGGTAACATCTACAATATTGTTTATCGGGGCCAAACCAATAGCTCTCAATCTGTTTTTTAGCCAATCTGGAGAATCTTGAACCACTAGATTACTGATGGTGACACCGCAATACCTTGGAGCAAGATCACTTTCGAGAACCTCAACGTCAACTTTCAACGAGCGATTGTCAATGGAAAAATTACTGGTGGAAGGAGTGACAAGTTCTTTTTGAATTTCTTTTTGTTCCAAACCAGCTTTTAGGTCACGTGCTACACCAAAATGGCTCATGGCATCCGCACGGTTCGGGGTAAGGCCTATTTCAAAGACTTCATCATTTTCTATTTCGAATACTTGGGAACAGGCTGTTCCTGGCACCAGTTCCTCATTCAATACCATAATTCCAGCATGACTTTCACCAACGCCAATTTCATCCTCGGCACAGATCATACCTTGACTGGCCTCTCCACGAATTTTCCCCTTCTTTATTACCCAAGCTTCTCCTTCTTTGGTGTACAGCGTAGTACCAATGGTGGCAACAGGTACTTTTTGTCCTGCTGCAACATTTGGTGCCCCACATACAATTTGCAGTGGTGTTTCTTGTCCAACATCAACAGTGGTTAATTTAAGTCTATCGGCATTTGGATGATTTTCACAAGTGAGCACATGTCCGACTACAATACCCTTCAATCCACCCTTAACTGATTCAAATTGTGATATACCCTCAACTTCCAGACCTAAATCTGTTAAAAGTTCACCTGTTTTTTGAGCGTCCCAATCAATTTGCAAAAATTGCTTTAACCAGTTGTAAGAAATTTTCATACTCCATTTTTAGAGGGGACAAATATATAACAATAGGGGAACAGATTCAACGATTATACTAACCATAAACCGTAAGGAGTGGTTTGTTTTAAAATGTATTTCCTACATTTAGGTAAAATCTTTCAATTTATGAACAAAATAGGGATAGCATTGATAGGACTTTTGGTGTTATTGACTTCTTGTAGAAAAGAAGAAAATACTCAATTGATGACAGGAAATTGGCTTGCCAAAATAGAGGTTTCCGAATCACAAAAATTACCCTTTGAGTTTACGCTTTCCCAAAATGAAGATGGTGGATATGAGATGAAAGTATTCAATGCAGAAGAAATTGTTACTATAGATGAGTTTACTTTTAACGGAGATTCCATACATATCAGAATGCCCATTTTTGAAGGGCATATATCCGGTACTTATACATCCAACCAAATTACAGGTGAATTTATTGAAGAGAGCAAGGAGCGAAAGGTTCCTTTTAACGCCACCCACGGCACTAATGAGCGTTTTAAGGTGAAAAAGGATGCCGCGGTGAACATTTCGGGTGTTTGGGAAACTTATTTCAATGTAAATACTGAGGATGAGTATCCGGCGAAGGGCATTTTTATGCAAAGTGGAAATAAAGTAAAAGGTACGTTTAGGACCAAGACCGGAGATTATCGCTACTTGGATGGGGTGGTTACAGGCGATAGTATGAAACTTTCTGCATTTGACGGTTCCCATGTGTTTTTGTTTTTGGCCCATGTGACCGATAGTACTTTAAATGGAAAATTTTATTCAGGTAAACATGCGGTTCAAGAATTCATGGGGGCCAGGAACGAGGCGTTTAAACTTCCGGACTCCAATGAACTTACCTTTTTGCGAGAAGGGTATGATAAATTCAATTTCACCTTTCCTAATTCGGAAGGGAAGTTGATTGACTTGGAGAACCCTATGTTTAAAGATAAAGCCGTACTGGTACAGATCATGGGCACCTGGTGTACCAATTGCTTGGATGAAACTCGGTTTTATGTGGATTTCATCAAAAACAATCCAGAGTTAGATTTGCAAATGGTGGGATTGGCATTTGAGTATGCCAAAACAGAAGAGAAGGCCTTTGAAGGTATAAAAAGGCTCAAGGAGCGAGAAGAAGTGCCGTATCCGATTTTATTGGCCCAATATGGAACTTCGAACAAACAAAAGGCCAACGAAAAGCTTCCCATGTTGAATCATATTCTTTCCTACCCCACAACAATTTATATTGATAAAGCAGGTGAAGTGCGCAAGATTCATACAGGTTTTAATGGGCCAGCGACAGGTGAAAAGTTTGTTGAATTCAAAGAAGAATTCAATAAGACCATTAAAGCGTTGACCTCAGAAGGAATTGAAAGTGAAAGCTAGTTTAAATAATTGTTGATTTTCCCAAGTCAATATTTTCATCGTTCATTCTAAAATCATCTTCAATATCTACGATGTTATGAGCGATAAAATCACCTACCTGATTGGTACCGTATTGACTGTTCTCCTTTAAATCCAAAGTAACGATTCCTTTTTTCAATGACTTGTCCACTGCCTTTTTGACCGCCCAAGCCTCTTCAGCTAGGCCAAAATGCTCCAAAAGCATGGCTACTGAGAGAATAGAAGCAATCGGGTTGGCAATATCCTTACCCTTGGCCTGCGGATACGAACCGTGAATAGGTTCAAAGAGGGCGTTTTCCTCCCCTATGGAGGCGGAAGCCAACAATCCAATGGAGCCACCAATGACACTGCCTTCATCAGAAAGAATGTCTCCGAACATATTTTCCGTCAAAACAACATCAAACTGTTTTGGGTTGAGGATGATTTGCATAGCGGCGTTATCCACAAATAAAAAATCCAACGCTACTTCGGGATAACTCTCCCCGATTTTGGTAACTACCTTGCGCCATAGTCTAGAAGATTCCAAAACATTGGCCTTATCTACCAAGGTGAGTTTCTTTTTTCGACCTTTTGCTGCTTTGAATGCCAAATGGGCAATACGGCTTATTTCATTTTCGGAGTATTCACAAAGATCGGAAGCTATGGTGCCCTCGGGATTCAATTTTTTCTCTCCAAAATATATCCCCCCGGTCAGTTCACGGTAGATTACAAAATCGGTTCCGCTGATCACCTCCTTTTTTAAGGGAGATTTATCCAACAAAGTTGGATGGGATAAAACAGGTCTAATGTTTGCAAATAACCCAAGTTCTTTTCGCAATTGAAGCAAGCCTTGTTCAGGTCTCACTTTTGCATCCGGGTCATTGTCGTATTTTGGGTCACCAATGGCTCCAAAAAGTACGGCATCAGATTCTTTGCATAACGTTAAGGTGGTATCGGGTAGGGGAACTCCAGTTTTGTCCATGGCGATGGCGCCAACGGGAGCTTCTTTAAAAATAAAATGCTGATTAAAGGTTTCTTCAACGGCCTTTAAACATTTTACTGCCTGGGCCAACACTTCGGGTCCAACTCCATCTCCAGGAAGCAATGCAATTTTCAATGTCATACAGTTGTTTTGATTTAAGCCAAGTTTTTCATGCCGATATTGCTGGTTTCAACAATCTCGTGGATGTCCTCATCCAAAATCTCCTTTTTAACATCAGCAAATTTCAAGAAGTTTTGGTAAACCGTATCCAATTGAAGCTTTGTAAGTTCATAGCCTACTTTTTTGGCGCGGTAAGCCAATGCTGCGCGTCCACTTCTAGCTGTCAAAACAATGGAAGATTCACTTACGCCAACGTCTTTAGGGTCGATGATTTCGTAGGTTTCTCTTTGCTTGATCACCCCATCTTGGTGAATACCTGAACTGTGTGCAAAAGCATTGGAACCTACAATAGCTTTATTGGGCTGCACAGGCATTCCCATTTTTTGTGAAACCATTGTACTGGTGTCCCAAAGCAATTTGCTGTTAATATCAGTGTCCAAGTTTAAATAAGGGTGTTGTCTCATTATCATCACTACTTCTTCCAATGATGTGTTCCCAGCTCTTTCGCCAATACCATTAATGGTACACTCAATCTGTCTGGCTCCGTTGACTACACCTGCAATGGAGTTGGCTGTGGCCAAACCTAAATCGTTGTGGCAGTGACAAGAAAGAATAGCTTTATCTATCCCTTTTACATTTTCTTTCAGGTACTTCATTTTTGCACCGTACTCTTCCGGTAGACAATATCCCGTAGTATCCGGAATGTTAAGCACAGTTGCTCCAGCTTTAATGGCCGCTTCACAGATTCGGGCCAAATACTCATTATCTGTTCGTCCGGCATCTTCTGCATAGAACTCAACATCTTCCACAAAAGATTTGGCATATGCTACAGCTTCAATGGCACGCTCGATTATTTTATCTTGGGTAGAGTTGAATTTGTATTTAATGTGCGATTCAGAAGTTCCGATTCCAGTATGTATTCTTGGTCTTTTTGCATCTTTTATGGCTTCTGCTGCGACTTCGATATCCTTTTTAACCGCACGAGTCAATCCACAGACCCTTGCATTTTTGACCAACTTGGCAATTTCATTCACGGATTTAAAATCACCAGGGCTAGATATGGGGAAACCTGCCTCGATTACATCAACTCCCAGTTCATCCAATCGTTCTGCAATGATTAATTTTTGTTCGGTGTCCAGTTTACAACCAGGCACCTGTTCTCCATCTCTTAGTGTTGTGTCAAAAATTTCTACCTTATCTTTACCCATTATGTCAACCTGTTTTTTTCTATGACTTACGAAAATAGGGAAGGTAGGCCGAAGACGAAAAGCAGCTGAGAACATGTTACAATGCTTAATTGCTTTTAGTGAAGTTTAAATATCTGAAAAACAATAGTTTAAACAATATTTTTTACGATGACAAATGCCCATAAGGATGCTTTGTTTGTACTGGTAAAATCGCTTTCCAAATCAGAAAAGCGTCAATTCAAGCTCTATGTTGGCCGATTGGGTGTTAACACGGATGCTAAATTTTTGGCCCTTTTCAATCTCTTGGATAAGATGCGGAAGTACGATGAACGGCAGATTTTGGATAGCGGAATTGTAAAAAAATCACAGCTTTCCAATTTAAAGGCGCATTTGTACAAACAAATTTTGGTTAGTCTGCGTTTGAACCCCGTTAACCAAAATGTTAGGATTCAGATACGGGAACAACTGGATTTTGCCACCATTCTTTATCAAAAAGGGTTATACAAGCAAAGCCTGAAGATTTTGGAGAAGGCAAAAAGTTTCGCCATTGAAAATGAGGAGAAAAATGTTGCCTATGAAATTGTAGAGTTGGAAAAGGTTATTGAGACTCAATATATCACCCGAAGTATCCCGGATAGGGCAGATGAACTTGCTATTGAAGCCAAAGAGCTTTCTGCTCAAAATGTGATGACTAGCAAACTGTCCAATCTCTCGCTTCAACTTTATGGAATGATGTTGAAAGTGGGCTATGTGAGAAGTGATGAAGACCTTCAAAAAGTAAAGAGTTACTTTGAGGAGCATATGCCCAAGTACGACATCGATAAACTTGGGTTTCGGGAAAAACTTTGGTTATATAAGGCACATTTGTGGTATAGTCTGTTGATTCAGGACTTTTTGTCAGCCTACAAATATGCCAGTAAATGGGTGGATTTGTTTTACGAAAACGATCACATGATTCCCTTAAACCCTGTATTCTTTTTAAAAGGGAACCATTATCTTTTGGAGTCGCTTTTCTTTGTGAAATATGCATCACAGTTCAGGGAAACCTTGGAACGTTTGGAAGAGCAGGTAAAGGACCCCAAGTTTCCAAAGAATGATAACATTAGTTCGCTTGCATTCCTGTATATCAACACCAATAAATTAAACCTTCACTTTTTGGAGGGGACTTTCGATAAGGGAATATACTTGGTGAACATTATTGAATATGGCATCAAAAAACATAGACAGCAGATAGATGAGCATCACATTATGCTGCTTTATTATAAAATTGCCTGTCTTTACTTTGGGAATGGAGACAACAAAAATTGTATTGCCTACCTCAAAAGGATAATTTCAAATAAGAAATTAAAGATGCGGGAGGATTTGATGTGTTTTGCCCGAGTGTTGAGCCTGGTAGCGCATTACGAAGCTGGAATGGATTATCATTTAGAAGTACAGCTTAAAAGTACGTATAAGTTCTTGTTGAAAATGAATGATTTACATGAGGTTCAAAAGGAAATAATCAAATTCCTGCGAAACCTTGGTGATATCTACCCAACAGACTTGAAAGGAGAATTCCAGAAGTTGTACAACGAATTGAAAAAATACGAAAACCATCCATACGAGAAGCGGGCATTCTTATATTTGGACATTTTATCGTGGCTGGAAAGTCACTTACAGAATAAGCCGGTAGGACAAATAATTAGAGAAAAAGCTTTGGCGCTTACTCGCTAATGCAAGCATTCCAAACAGGGTCTTCGGGTGGTGGAGCCAAAAATGTAATGGGTTCTTTTTTTACGGGGTGAATAATGGTCAAACTTCTAGCATGAAGGTGAATACCGCCATCTTTATTGCTTCGGTCGGCACCGTATTTTAAATCTCCTTTTATGGTGCAGCCAATAGCTGCCAATTGCGCTCTAATTTGATGGTGCCTGCCCGTTTTTAAATCAATTTCCAACAAGAAATAATTATCCAGTTTCTTTATGACTTTATAGTCCAACTCGGCCCTTTTACTGTTGGGAACTTCCTTGGCATTTACGTACGATTTGTTTTGTTTTGGGTTTCGAACCAGCCAATGGGTCAAGGTGTCACTTTCTTGAGGTGGTATATTTTTTACAACCGCCCAGTAGATTTTTTTGGTTTCCCCTTGGGCAAACATCTTGTTGAGCCGCGGCAGGGCTTTGGATGTTTTTGCAAAAAGCACAATTCCTGAAGTTGGGCGATCCAATCGGTGTACTACGCCTAAATACACTTTACCTGGTTTATTGTATTTCTCCTTTAAATACTGCTTTACGACTTCGCTCAAAGGGTCATCCCCTGTTTTATCACCTTGAACGATATCACCTACTCGTTTATTAATCACGATTAGATGATTATCCTCAAATAATATCTGAAGGTTCGATTTATCTGAATGTTGGGTATTGTTTATTGACAATTGTTAATGGTAATTTAATAAGATTCTTCTTCGCTCGGAAAATCCTGACTTTTTACATCCTCCACATATTGGGAAATAGCATTGCTCATTTCATCATAAAGGTTCAAATACCTTCTTAAAAACCTTGGGTGGAACTCATGGGTCATCCCCAACATATCGTGCACCACCAAAACCTGTCCGTCTACGTGATTGCCCGCACCGATTCCAATAATTGGGATGGAAACACTTTCAGCTACCTCTTTGGCCAATGTTGCCGGTATTTTCTCCAAAACAATAGCAAAACACCCTAATTGCTCCAATAATTTGGCATCTGCTTTCAATTTTTCAGCTTCCTCTTCTTCCTTGGCACGAACGGTATAGGTTCCAAATTTGTATATGGATTGTGGGGTAAGTCCCAAATGTCCCATCACTGGAATCCCAGCTTCCAAAATTCTACCAATGGAAATTTTAATTTCCTCCCCACCTTCAACTTTTACCGCATGCGCACCACTTTCTTTCATAATCCTGATAGCAGAACGCAAAGCTTCTTTGGAATCACCTTGATAGCTGCCAAAGGGGATATCCACAACCACTAGGGCTCTTTTTGCAGCTCTTACCACGGAGGTGGCATGATAAATCATTTGGTCCAGGGTAATGGGCAGGGTGGTTTCGTGGCCGGCCATAACATTACTGGCGGAATCGCCTACCAAAATAGCATCCACATTGGCGCCATCCACAATTTTTGCCATGGAATAATCGTAGCTGGTGAGCATGCTTATTTTCTCACCCCGCTTTTTCATATCCACTAATGATTTTACGGTTACCCTTTTATATTCTTTCTTAGCTGTAGACATCGTAGTTTTATTTGATGGCTAAAAGTAAGCAGATTTGTTTAATTTAGACTCCAATCAAAAAACTAATAAAATGAGAAAATTGTTCAGTTGTATAGTGCTACTTGCTTTAGGTGTTTTGGGATATGCACAAGGCCCAAACCCTTCAAACGAAGAAGTTGAAAATCAGGTAAAGCAGGTTATAGAAACTTTTTTTGATGGTTTCCACAAACAGGATTCAACTATCATAAAAAGTACCGTTGCGAATGAGATTGTGTTGCAAACCACAGGCAGAAACCCCGAAGGCAAAACATTATTTCGGACCGAGGAGTTTTCTAAATTCCTAAAATCTATTGTCAGTATTCCCGATAGTATCAAGTTTCAGGAGAAATTGACTTCTTTTTCCATTCAGGTGGATAGAACTATGGCCAATGCCTGGGTAGGGTATGAGTTTTGGTTGAACGGCGAGTTCAGTCATTGCGGAATCAATTCGTTCCAACTTATCAATTTTGATGGGGAATGGAAAGTGATTTACTTGATTGATACCAGGGGCAAGGAAGGTTGTATGGACTAACAATCACTTAAAAACACACCTACGGCAAGTCCTCCTTCAGAGGTCTCTTTATATTTGGAACTCATGTCTTTGGCGGTTTCCCACATGGTGTTCACTACTTTGTCCAAAGGTACTTTGCAATCTTTTGGGTCAGTGTCCAAAGCCAATTCCGCAGCATTTATTGCTTTAATGGCTCCCATGGCATTTCTTTCAATGCATGGAACTTGCACCAATCCTCCTATGGGGTCACAGGTAAGCCCTAGATGATGCTCCATGGCAATTTCGGCGGCTATCAATACTTGTTCGGGAGACCCCCCCATTAGCTCAGTTAACCCAGCAGCAGCCATGGCCGAGGACACTCCAATTTCTGCTTGGCAACCTCCCATGGCCGCGGAAATGGTAGCTCCTTTTTTAAAGATGCTTCCAACCTCACTGGCAACCAGTAAAAACTGTTTTACATCATCAAAGTTGGCATCGTGGTTTTCTATCACCATATAATACATCAAAACGGCAGGTATAACTCCAGCGCTTCCGTTGGTGGGAGCGGTAACAACTCGTCCCAAAGAGGCATTTACCTCGTTCACGCTGAGTGCAAAACAACTCACCCATTTTAAAATCTGACGGAATTTAACCTCCGTGTCCCGAATACTTTCCAACCATTCCTGTGGATTGGAGTAGGGTACATCCCCTTTTAGCTTCTGATGGATCTCGTAGGCACGCCTTTTCACATTTAAGCCACCCGGAAGCTTGCCCTCAGTGTGGCAGCCTGCATACATACACTCCAACATGGTGTTCCAAATACGGGCAATACCTTCGTCAATTTCTGATGCTGTCCGTAGTGAAAGTTCATTTTCCATTACAATAGTGGAGATGTTCTTGTTTTGTGCGTTACAATGGTATAGCAGTTCATCTCCGGTTTTTACGGGATGGGGAAAGGTTTTAAAGGTTTCTTTGTTCTCCTTCGCATGAACAAGCTCTTCTTTGACCACAAACCCACCACCAATAGAGTAATAAGTTTCGGTAATGAGCTCCCCGTTGATCAGTTCTGCCTCAAACCGAATGCCATTGGCATGGAAGGAAAGGAACTCTTTTTGGTAAACGATATCATCTTTATAATTGAATGGAATTTCTCTTTTTCCTCCAAAATCCAGCTTGTTTTCAGCCTTAACCCTGTCAATACTTCCTGAAATGCTTTCAATGTCCACGGTTTCTGGGTCGGTGCCCAATAAACCCATTGCCACGGCAATATCGGTGGCGTGCCCCTTTCCCGTAAGGCAGAGTGAACCATACAGGTATGTTTTAATGTGCTTCACTTGGTCAAAAACTTCTTGCTCTTCAAGCTCGGCTATCCAACGTTCGGCGGCACGCCATGGCCCAAGTGTATGTGAGCTGGAAGGTCCCACACCGATCTTAAGCATATCAAACAGACTAATGCACTCCATAAAATCAATTTACAGTGTCAAATATAGTAAGCTAAACGAGATTAAAATGACAATATTTAAATATCGAAGCTCCTTTTTTAAAAATCATTATGATACCTGTAATTATATGGTGATTTTATGGTGTTTTGACAATTATATGACACCTTGTCATATTCTTGCTCGTGGCATAATCATTGACATTTTACTGAACGAAACGAAAACGAATTTTTAAACAGATATAACTTTAGATACGATGAGCAAGATTATAGGTATAGACTTAGGTACGACCAACTCCTGCGTCTCTGTAATGGAAGGTAACGAGCCGGTGGTAATTCCAAATGCCGAAGGTAAACGCACAACTCCATCGATGATCGCATTTGTTGAAGGTGGGGAAATCAAGGTCGGTGACCCTGCAAAAAGACAAGCCGTGACAAATCCTCACAAAACAATTTATTCCATTAAGCGATTTATGGGCAACAAGTACTCAGAATCCAGTAAAGAAGCCAAAAGGGTTCCTTATAAAGTGGTAAAAGGAGACAACGATACTCCAAGGGTGGATGTTGACGGACGTATGTACACACCACAAGAATTGTCGGCTATGATTCTTCAAAAAATGAAGAAAACTGCTGAGGATTACTTGGGACAAGATGTAACCAGAGCGGTAATTACCGTTCCAGCATATTTTAACGATTCACAAAGACAGGCCACCAAAGAAGCCGGTGAAATTGCAGGTCTTACTGTGGAACGAATCATTAACGAGCCAACTGCCGCTTCTTTGGCATACGGACTCGATAAAAAAGACACCGAGCAAAAAATAGTGGTATTTGACTTTGGTGGTGGTACGCACGATGTTTCCATTCTTGAATTGGGAGACGGTGTTTTTGAAGTATTGGCCACGGATGGAGATACCCACTTAGGTGGTGACGATGTTGACCAAAAAATTATTGATTGGTTGGCCGAAGAGTTCAAAAAAGACGAAGACATGGATCTTCGTGAAGACCCAATGGCGCTTCAACGTTTAAGAGAAGCTGCTGAAAAGGCTAAAATTGAGTTGTCTTCTTCTGCACAAACAGAAATCAACTTGCCTTATGTTACAGCAACAGCTTCAGGGCCAAAGCACTTGGTAAGAACATTATCCAGATCCAAGTTTGAGCAATTGATCGCTGATTTGGTAAAAAGAACAATCGCTCCTTGTGAGACTGCATTGAAATCTGCAGGACTTTCTAAAAGCGATATTGACGAGATTATTTTGGTAGGTGGTTCTACCCGTATCCCTGCGGTACAGGAAGCTGTGGAGAAATTCTTCGGTAAAAAACCATCTAAAGGTGTAAACCCAGATGAGGTTGTGGCCGTAGGTGCAGCCATTCAGGGTGGTGTATTGACGGGAGATGTAAAAGATGTACTCTTGTTGGATGTTACCCCACTTTCGTTGGGTATCGAAACGATGGGAAGCGTGTTCACTAAATTGATTGAAGCGAACACTACCATCCCGACCAAGAAATCACAGGTATTCTCTACTGCAGCGGACAACCAACCTTCGGTTGAAATCCATGTGTTGCAAGGGGAACGACCTATGGCAGCAGATAACAAAACCATTGGTAGATTCCACTTGGACGGTATTCCACCAGCACCAAGGGGAACGCCTCAAATTGAAGTGACCTTTGATATTGATGCCAACGGAATCATCAAAGTTTCTGCCACTGACAAGGCCACTGGCAAGTCGCAAGACATTCGAATCGAGGCTTCTTCTGGATTGACCGAGGAAGAAATCGAAAAGATGAAAGCTGAAGCTGAAGCTAATGCCGATGCGGACAAAAAGGCCAAGGAGACTGCAGATAAATTGAATGAAGCTGATGCGATGATTTTCCAAACTGAAAAGCAATTAAGCGAGTTTGGCGATAAATTGTCCGACGACAAGAAAAAGCCAATCGAAGATGCTTTGGAAGAATTGAAGAAAGCTTTTGAAGGCAAAGACCTAGCGGTTATTGAGCCTGCTTTGGAAAAAATAAACGAAGCTTGGAAAGTAGCTTCCGAAGAAATGTACAAAGCCCAAGCTGAAGCACAGGGTGGCGCTGCAGGAGCAGGAGCTGCCGGAGGAGACGCAACCGCGGGTAGCGATGGCGCTGGAAACGGGGCCTCTGAGGGAGACAATGTAGAAGATGTTGACTTCGAAGAAGTGAAGTAAACTTAATTAAGTTATATAAATAGAAAAACCCTGACGATTTTGTCAGGGTTTTTTGTTAGTGGAAGCTTGAGGTCAGCAATTAAGTAGCAACTTATGTTGTTGTATGACCTAATACTTAATGGTTGTGTTGGGCAATAGAGTTTTTAATCTATCCCCATCACTATTTTCAGAAAAACCGGTAGTTTTAAGATTTAAGGTTTTTAAATTTTTAAGCTGAGCTATTTCTTCGGGTATCTCATTAAGATTTGGAGAGTATGAAAGGTCTAAATTCTCAAGGCTTTTCAAATCACCTATTTGTTTTGGCAATGAGTATATGTAATTAGCTCCGATTTTTAGTTCTTTTAATTTAGGAAGTTTAAAGATGAAATCAGGTAATTTTTCCAGATGATTATTTGATAGGTCTACTGTGTGCAAATTCTTCAGGTTTTCCATCCCTACTGGAAATTCTAATGGACTTCCTTCTTCACTAATACCTGTGGGATAGTCATCGTGACCCCAGATAAGCTCAAAATCTTCCAGAAACCAATATTGTTTTAAATTTAAGATTTCCAGATGTTCCAAGTAGATAATCTGATCAGGGACAGGTGTATTTACAATATTAATATTGGAACAATCAAATGTTTTCATAGTCATAAGATCTAACAAAGGGACACGTTCATATTTGTCCTCCTCCCTAAAGTGCTCAGCAGAGTGCTTCCAATCAATAAATTTATTGATGTGTTTCAGCAAGTCTTGAAATTCAGTAGAATCCTTTCCTTGTTCCAATGAAGTTTTGATTTCTTCTTTGTTCCCGCTAAAAAGCAGTGCTTTTAATTTCTCCAGTTCCATATGGTATTGTTGTATTAGGTTACTTAACAATTACATCAATAATGATGTGTAATATGGAGGTTGATGGATTGCAGATACCGGCCAATGGAAATGGCCATATCTATTGGAGGTTAATTAAGAATAAATATGTAAAGAAATTTTGATAAAACCTACAAACAACACATTGTTTAGACTAATTTTTGATAAAAATTAAAAACCCTGACAAAATCGTCAGGGTTTTTTGTTTAGTAAAAGTTTCCGGTTTACGCCGCGTTCAATTGTTGCATTTCCATTTCCTTGAGTTTTCGCAAAGCTTCCGATTTTGAGTTTACGTTGAGCTTTACATAAATGTTTTGGATGTGGAAATTCACAGCACTTGGGGTAACAAAAAGCTTGTCCGCAATCATTTTATAGGTGAATCCCTGGGTAAGAAGTTCAATGATTTCGTTTTCCTTTTTCGAGAATACATCAAACGATTTTGTCTGAAATGAATCGATGATTTTCTTGGCAACGTCCAATTCCAGGGCAATACCATGTTGGTTTAACGTATCCAAAGCACTGAATAATCTATCCTTGGTAATAGGTTTAATAAGATAGCCACTAGCGCCTTTTTTAAAGGCTTCCTTGATGAGTTTAAAGTCATTTTTATGGCTCATCATCAACACTTTGAGGTCTTTGTTCTTGCGGTAAAAGTACTCTAGGCCATCAATGCCCGAAATTCCGTTGAGCATAGCCTCGCAGATAATAATATCTGGATGGGAACGACCAAAATCGGATAAGAGTTTATGGACGGAGCTATAAATTCCAAGTAGTTCGTACTGCTCATTTTCCTGAAAGTATTGCTTGTAAATGCTGCCGATAGCATCATCATTGTCGATGATGGCAATTTTTAAAGTAGTTGTTTTCATGATAAGAAAGATTAGGGGGATTAATACTGTTGCATAATTTTTACTGTAGGTTAAGTTTTGGACATGATCGTCCTGCTCCACATTGTTGAAGTTGGGATAAACCAATGAAAAATGCGTTGCATTGCCATAAACGACAATAGCAATTACAGTTCCATTTAATTTTACTTCAAAAATGGGTGTAACCCCCAAAGGGATTAAGCGCTAAAATTTTTGTTTAGTTGAGGTTTTACCTCATCAAAAAAGTAAGGTGAAAAGAGGTTTTGGGACGCCTTTTTTTCGAGTGTTGTAGTTTTTGTTCATGACATAATAGATTTGGGATTGTATTATTTCAAGAGTTAAATTAGAATTTTTTAACTATTGAAAGGAATTTTTGTAGTTATTTTCGTTCAAATGCACTTTTAAGAAATCCCATTAGGTCGAAATAAAGAAGAAAAGAAGTGGTCTATTTTTATGTAAATTACTGTATTTCAAAATATTGTAAAAAAAATAGGATGCCGTCCCATCAGCATCCTATTCTTGGTGTAAATCGGTCAGATTGAAATAATACAACCCGCTTTCTATGATAGTCTGTCAGTTTCCCCCTGTCTTTCTTATCATCGTCATGAGTGTTTCGAGTTTCGGCTATGAAACAACTTCATAAGACACTTCAGGTTTATTGACCGATTCAATAAGTTTTTGGTAATCAGTATTCTATTGTTCGTCTTGAAAAGAAGTATCTACATATTCGTAGTTGTTCTCATTCATTGCGCTTTGGAGTCCTGCATCTCTTTCAGCAACGTCGTTGTACTGATCTTGCTTACTTGAACGTCCATACGCTACAGTATATTGTGATACAGTGTTGTTGAATCCTCTATTGGATACGACGAAGCCTAATTTTTTCTCTGGGCTCAACTGAATGGCATACTCATCGCTATTACTGTTGATGTGTTCGCCAAGGTTGACAGATGTAGTAAGCGTGTTATTCACTACTTGTGAAGCATATAGATCTAATCCGCCGTAGCCATCTCTTCCTTCGGATGCAAAGAACAACAAGGTTTCATTGTATATGCTAGGGTATAGTTCATCTTCTTTAGTGTTTACTTTAGGGCCTAGGTTCTTGGATACACCTGGAGTTCCGTCTGCAGCGATATCAGCAACATAAATATCATACTTGCCAAAAGTTCCTTTCATGTTTGATGCAAAGAACAAACGTGACCCATCAGCAGTAACGGTAGGGTGTTTGGCCGAATAGTGTTTTGGGCATACATCCAATTTGGTAACATTGGTCCATTCACCGTTTACATTCTCGGCACGGTAAACATGATAAACCAATTCTTTTTTGGAGAATACCCCATAAAGGGGTTTTTCGTAAGTGCCTTTACTAAAGTAGGCTGTTTTTCCATCTTCGGTAATCGACATGTTCGGTACGTATCCATCTAGTGTGGAAACGCTTCCTTCCATAGTATCGTTGATCATTTTTTCATCTGCCTGTGCAAAAGTAGTTTGACTGGCTAGTATTGTTCCTGAAACAAGTAGGCTATAAATAAAAGATCGTGTCATGATGTATAGATTTGGGGGTTAATACATGACAAAGATCAAAAACAATCGGAGCGAATACTTATGAATTTTTCATAGGTTTTTACTTTTAACGACTAAAAAGTGCAGTTTGTCGAATATTTTTTAGGTAATTAACACTGTTCTACCGGTAAAAATGCATTTAAACGTGCATTTTGTGTCGTTTATCTTTGAAAACATAATTTCATTTCTGAAGAGGAATTTGCTTACGGTTTATCCAAAACAATACCGCACAACTAATAAAAGTGATCAATGCAAGAATAAATAGAGTGCCTCCATCATTTTGTACCACAATGCCCAATTTGGTAATATGTGAAAATATAGCTCCAAACATAATTCCTATGCCCAACAAAGCTCCAAGCCAAGTGGTTCGTGGGATAAGAATAAGAATGGCCACGATCAATTCAATTATTCCTAAACCTATTCGGCCCCAAGGTTCGAGTCCAAGCTGCTCAAAAATATAAACCGATTCTGGAGCTGCGGAAAACTTAAAAAAGAGAGTCTGTAATAAGATAACTGCAGGTATAATTCTTAAAATGGCGTTTACGATTGATTTTGTTGTCATGATAGTATTGATTTTGTTGTATGCTTTTTTGTCGGGAAAAATCCACGCAAATAACTGTTAAACAACAAATAAGTGATTTCTGCTTTGTTTTTACGGTTTTGAAGATGAGTTACATTATAGTGCCCTCTTCGGAAATAGTTAATTTTACGGATATGAAAAATATGCTAAAACTTTCTTTGTTTTTTCTATTGTTGATGCAATCCTGTTCTCAAGAGGCTTGGCTTTCAGGAACCATAAATGGTGAGAATGACGGAGATTGGAAGCCTATGGTGTATCTGGTTCAGCCAAAAAAGTTTGATGAAGTGGCCCAAAGTTTTGTCGGTGAAGTGTTGGACTCGGCACAAATGACCCAAAACGGGCGTTTTGAATTTACAACACCTCCAGAATCCAAGAAATCTATTCTACTTGAGCTTGTAGTTCAAAAGAAGGGGGAGAAGTATCCCAATAGATTGTTGAATGAAAATCCTAAAACAGATAATTATTTTCCATTGGTATATGAACCCGGAAGCAATTTGGTGATTGAGGCAGAAATAGCGCATTTTCAGTCCTCTTTAAAAATAAACCAACCATCAGCATCAAACAAAGCCATGCTTCAATTGAGGGACTTGCGTTCAAAGGCCCATAAAAGATATTTAGAGGGTCAAAATGAAGAGCATGGCCCTGATGAGGATTTGTTGGAGCGGGAGAAGAGCCAATATAACTTTAAAGAGGAGTTAATAAATTTTGCAGATAGCACAAAGGAGCTGTTGCCTGCTATGGTAGCTTTGCGTTGGACCAGTCCCGAAGGAGATTATGAACGCATTGCTGAACTTGTTCATGCACAATCAACTAAATGGAGCAAACTATATCCTGAACACCCCTGGGTCAAGGAACTGGTTGCTATGGCGGATAAGCAGAACCTTCCCATTTTGATAGGGGATTTAATTCCCGAGTTACAATTTCCCATGAAGCGTGGAGAAGTGGTTTCCATACAAGAAATACTAAAAAATAAAGCGTTAGTGCTATTGGATGTTTGGGCCTCGTGGTGCGCTCCGTGCAGAGTGGAGAACAGAAAGATACTTGTACCACTTTGGGAAGAATATAACTCCCAGAACTTTCAGATTGTTGCCTATGGTTTGGAAAGTAGCGAAAAAGCTTGGGACAATGCTATTGAAAAGGATGGTGCCTACCGTTGGTTGCATGCCTCACACTTGCAAGGTGACCAAAACCCTTTGATGGAAATACTTCGGTTAAAGACCATTCCAGCTAATTTTCTGTTGAATCAAGAAGGTAGGGTACTGGCGAAGAACCTCCATGGGCAGGATTTAATTGACTTTGTGCAAGATTATATGGGCAAACAGTAATTCGTTTTAAATTTTAAAATCTTTAGGGAATAAAAAAAGCCGGGATTTTTCCCGGCTTTTTAAAATATACTTACAATATATTAGTTACCATCTCCTGTGGTTTCCTCCTCAGTGGCATCTGGGTCCACTTCGAGTATAAAATCCTGAGTTGAGATATTTGCCGCATCTATTTGCACATCTAAGGTGTCACTCACTAGATAGCCGTCTAATTCTGCTACCACTTCATACATGCCGGCCTCAAGACCTAAAATAGCATAGTTGCCATCTACATCCGAAAAGGATGTCGTGTTTAAGGTATCTGCAGCGAATACAGAAATCTGGGCGCCCTCCAAGGCTACTGCGACTTCTTCCTCAACTGTGCTTACATTACCAGAAAGGGTTCCGGCCGTTGATGAGTTACTTGCTTTGATTACAGGTTTGAAATTGAATCCATTTAATCCAGCTGGAGTATTAAGATTTCCTTTTGCAACAAAGGATTTACTTACGTCAAAATCCAATAACAAATCGGAAGAAAGTCCGCTGGTTACTGTGATGGCAGGGTCTACAAAGACCTTGATGCCAGAAGCATCTCCACTAGGAACTTTTAGGTCGTAAACAGTCCCATCTGTCAATACTACATTTACTCCTTTTACATAAACACGGATTAAATCGTAAGATCCAGCAGGAACATCAATCTCTGCCAATTGTTGCGTCAATCCATTGGTAAGTTCCAGTAGATTCACATCAATTTCGTCTTCCATTAAAGTGATGAAAGGATAATTATCATCATCTGAGCTGTCGTCAGTATCATCACTGGAGTCATCATTCATATCATCGTCCGAATCATCATCGTTGTCAACTTGTCGAGCTTCGACCTTGTAGACGGTAACATTGGCTTCGGCCACTAGTTCATAAGGAAAAGGAGCATCTGTCAACTGTACCGATAAAGTACCGGTACCTTCGGCACTTCCAGACCCTTCACCGTCCGAACAGCTCATTATGATGAGAGCCATTGCCATTAATAAACTGAAAATAAACTTTGTTCTCATAGTATGGGGTTTTAATTTTAGGGCATAGATATCCCTGCTTTGACTTTATGTTTAATTAACAACCAAAGTTTTAAAAACCCTACTTAAAAAAAGGAAAATCTCGTTTTAATCGATGAAATGCACTTCATTATATTAAAAAGAAAACTTTTTCTTACGGAAACTAATTTTTGAATATAAAATTTGGAGCCTGTTGATATTTAAAGGTGTCGTCGGTCAAAATCTTCATTTCCTTGGTTTCCCAATTCATTAAACCAATATGAAATTGAGATTGTTCATCATCAAATAACTCTATGGCCAACCATTTGCCATCGGGACTCCAATCGTGCCATCCTTCATTCTCTGTATTTTCGGTTAGTTTCCAGGTTTTGCTACCATCAAGGCTAACGGCGTATAAACTGTATTTGCCATTTTGCTTACTTTGATAGGTTATAAAATTTTCAGTGGGGTGTAACTTAGGTGCACCGGCTCTGTATCCATATTTTCCTGCTGTAGTGTCCTTTTCAGGATAATGGGTAAGCTGCTTTCTATTCTGCCCGTCATCATCCATAATGTAAAGTTCTTCCTCAAAGCCATCAATGTTTTTCCCTACGGTTTTACCTCCTCTAAAAACCAACTGTTTGCCATCATTTACAAATAGGGGGTCGGCTGCATAGGGGAGTCCCGTTTCCAATCGGTTGATGATGTTTCCCTTTTGGTCTAAAATGTAGAAGGTGTTTTCGGTGATCAATTTGGGTTTTACGATGATTTCAGCACCATCTTTTCTAGTGCTCATCCAACTGTCGGCCAATTCCAGTTCGGAAACTTTTTGTACGTTCTCGCCTTTAAAATTGCTTTTGTAAAGAAAATAACAACGCTTGCAAGCGCCTCTATCAGAAACAAAATACAAAGTGTCCTTGTACGAATAATAAGTCCAATCCACTGGGTACAGGTCTGTGATGTTTTTTTTATCGGAACCGTCGAGATTCATAGAATAAACCTCGAAATTATCAATATCAACATCCCTTAAAACATTGTAAACCAATCCCAGTTCGTGTTGGGAAGTGTCCTCTTTTGAATTACAGGATAGCAGTAATGTCAAAAGTCCAAGAATAGTAACTCCTCTTACCATGATGTGTTTAGTTTGTTTTGACTTTTTGCAGGGTTGAATTTACTAAACTCCCGGAAATTTTAAAATGTGGATGCGCTTTTTAAGCTTTGGCCTTGGTGTGCCCATAATATCTTCGTCTCAACCAGAATGAAACTTTGACCAATAATATAAGTGCAGGTACCTCCACTAAAGGTCCGATAACCCCGGCAAAGGCTTGACCTGAATTTAATCCGAATACAGCAATGGCAACCGCTATGGCCAATTCAAAATTATTACCAGCCGCTGTAAATGCTACCGAAGCTGTTTTATCGTACTCGGCCCCCATAGCCTTGGTAGTAAAGAAGCCGATAAGGAACATCAAGGCAAAATAGACCAGTAGGGGAACGGCAATAATCAAGACATCCAAGGGTATTTGTACAATCAATTCACCTTTTAAGGAAAACATGATCACAATGGTAAACAAAAGCGCAATCAAGGTCATCGGGGAAATGGTGGGGATGAACTTTTCGGTATACCAGGTTTCACCTTTTAGTTTCACCAAAATTTGACGGCTGAATATTCCCATTAAAAACGGAATTCCAAGGTAAATGGCCACACTTTCCGCAATGGTTCCAATGGAGATATCGACGATGGCACCTTCAAAACCAAAATAGGGTGGAAGTATGGTAATAAAAATCCAAGCATAAAAACTATAGGCAAAAACCTGAAAAATGCTGTTCAAGGCCACTAAGCCAGCGCCATATTCGCTGCTACCTTCGGCCAAATCGTTCCAGACGAGGACCATGGCAATGCATCGCGCCAATCCAATCAGAATAAGACCCACCATATATTCAGGGTAGTCTCTCAAAAAGATAATGGCAAGGGCAAACATTAGAATCGGGCCCACAATCCAGTTCAATACAAGGGAAATAGACAGAATTTTGGTGTTCTTGAACACTTTTGGCAGCAAGGAATATTTCACCTTGGCCAGTGGCGGGTACATCATCAAAATCAATCCAATGGCAATGGGAATATTGGTGGTTCCACTACTAAAGGAATTGACAAAATCAGGAAAATTTGGAAAAAAGTATCCAATTCCGACTCCTAAAGCCATAGCTACAAAAATCCAAAGGGTCAGGTTTTTATCTAAAAAGCTCAATTTCTTGATGGCCATTAGTTTTGAATTTGGGAAAAGACATAAAACATTTCGGTTGCAATCTGTTTGCTCCGCTCGCTGTACTTTTCAGCTTGTTGAGGCGTGTCGTCGAACGCTTTTGGGTCGTGGTAAGTGATAGGGATTCGTTTTTCGGCTCCGGGCACAAACGGACAACCTTCATCGGCTTGCGAACAGGTCATAATGGCCGCAAAGTCCGATTTTGGGTTGAAGTCATGATCCATTCGTTTGGAAAAACAGATAACGGGGTGTTCGTTCTCCGAAAACTTGATGCCATACACAGGATTTTTTCCTTCAGAAAGCATTTGTACCTCAAAACCAGTGTTCGCCAAAGTTGAAGCTACCATGGGAAATAGGGCGGTGGCCTCTGTTCCCCCAGAATAACAGCTTACAGTTGGAACCCCAAAATGATGCGCCATCGTCTGGGCCCAAATCTGGGACAAATGACTTCGTCGGGAATTATGTGTACAGATAAAGTTGAGACGAATGGATTCTCCATTATCGACTTTCTCCTCAATATACTCCACAAGAGGGGATAAGGTTTGTTTTCTCTCCGATGTGATGGATGAAGTATCAAGATTTGAAATAAAATCGTTCAACACCTTGTAATGTGACATAAGCTTTGAATTTTTTAGCAACACCCACTTCCTGGAACACATCCAGAATTTTGAAGCTCGGAAATTTTTACTTTAGGTTTTTCAGCGGGTACTCCGCACTTATCCCTTGCCAAGCAATCAGTTTCTTTAGAAGTAAGCAAGAAATTTTTTCCGTCAAACTCCAATGCAAATTTCTCGATGGTCTGGCCCTGATACTCCACTTCAACCTCCAAATTACCGATATCCAATGTTTTTTGGGACAATTCTATAATATGGACCAGTTTTTCAGGATGAAGCCTGTGGTCGTAGTCGTCGGCATTCCAAAGCTGAAAGTTGACCACCTCTTCATTACGAACGGTACCGCCACAATCAATAAAATGTTTGGTGATTTTACCTACTTCAGTTACATGAAAATGGTTGGGGACCAAATCCCCGTTTGGCAATTGGAAAGCTATGGTGTCCAAATTCTCCAATGCTGATTTAACTTCTTCTAACTTCATGACTATATCTATTTATTGTAATATTACGATTAATAAACTTAAATTTTTTTAGCAACACTCTTTTTTGTCAAGGTCTTGATTTAAGAACTCTGACATTACCTTCTTCATTTTCTTCCAATTATCTGCATCAATACAGTAACAAACACTTGTGCCTTCTACATTGCCCTTAATCAACCCTAGATGCTTCAATTCCTTTAAATGTTGGGAAATGGTAGGTTGTGCCAAACCAATTTCATCCACCAAGTCCCCACAAACGCAAGCATTCAATTTAAATAAATATTGAAGGATGGCTACACGGGCGGGATGGCCGAATACTTTTGCGTATTGGGCAATCTCATTTTGCTTATCGGTGAATATTTCAGTTTTGGTTAAGCCCATAGGTGATTTTATTCATTGCAATATTACGATTAATAGATTTACTACCAAAGATTTTATGGAATTTTATTTCTTAATCGTTTGAAAAACATAGGTGAATACTGATTCATTCTTATTAAATTGCGTTATGCACGCTCAAACATAACGATTGTAATTTGTCACTAACGGAAAAAATATATTTGGATTACAATGCAACCACGCCTGCCGACCCTAGGGTGGTAGAGGCGATGCTGCCGTATTTTACCGAGAACTTTGGCAATGCTAGCAGTGATCATTCCTATGGGTGGTATGCCGATGATGCAGTTGAAACAGCGCGTGGTCAGCTTGCGAAGCTGGTAAATTGTAGACCAACGGAAGTCACTTTTACCTCCGGAGCTACGGAAGCCGCTAATTTGGCCTTGTTCGGATTTTGCAAAAAGAATAGGAGCAAGGGAAACCACATTATTTCCTGTAAAACGGAACACAAAGCGGTTCTCGATACTTTGGAGGCATTGGAGTCTGATGGTTTCGAAGTCACTTATTTAGACGTGGATGGGCAGGGAAATATTGATTTAAATGCGTTGGAAGCTGCCATAAATCCGTCCACAATATTGGTCTGCTTGATGCTGGCCAACAACGAGACAGGTCTGATTCATCCGATAAAAACCATTGCCGAAATAGCGCACGCCAAGAGTATTTCTGTGATGTCTGACATTACACAAGCAGTGGGCAAAACCCCAGTTGATTTACAGGATTTGGGAATCGATATGGCTGTTTTTTCTTCACACAAACTTTATGGTCCCAAGGGCGTTGGAGCACTATACTTAAACAAAAACAATAACATTTCTATCGATAAGCATCTTTTTGGTGGTAGCCACGAAAAAGGAGTGCGACCTGGTACTTTGAATGTTCCTGGTATTGTTGGTTTTGGCGAAGCGTGTGAAATAGCAAAGCAGAGCTTGAAAGAGAATCACCAAAAATTTAAAAATCTTCAAAACCAATTGGAGGAGGGGCTGTTGACCATAGACGGAGCAACCATCAATTGCCAAGGTGAAGAACGGTTGCCAAATACTACAAATGTATCCTTCAAAGGAGTGGATGGCACCAAGCTAATTCGTTATTTGAACACCTTGGCCGTTTCTCGGGGTTCCGCCTGTACCGCGAACCAAGTGAATCCATCGCATGTATTAAAAGCGATGGGGGTTGAGGATGAAGTTGCCTTGACCAGTCTGCGGATCAGTACAGGGCGAAACACCTCTTCTGAAAATATTGAAAAAGCGGTATTTGAAATTAAAAAAGCAGTCAACCAACTAAAAACTAGTATTGCATGAGGGAGTTGGATGTCATCATATCAAAATACCAAGAGCTAAAATCAAAGGATGTACGCTGTATTTTGGCCACCGTGGTTCATGTTGAAGGCTCATCGTATCGGAGAGCTGGTGCACGAATGTTGGTGGACGAATACGGACATATTACAGGGGCCATAAGCGGAGGTTGCTTAGAGGGTGATGCCCTCAGAAAGGCACTTTTTGCGTTGGATAGGCAAGAAAATAAGCTGGTCACTTACGATACTAGTGACGAGGATGATGCGATTATCGGTGCGCAATTGGGCTGCAACGGAATCATTCAGGTGCTCTTTGAGCCCATTATTTATACCGATGGAAATAATCCTTGCGAACTTTTGAGAACCATTGCTGAACAGGAAGTTTCCATGGCGGTCTCGGTTGTTTTTAATTTGGATAAATCCCAACAACAACTGGGAACCAGTTTGGTTGCAGATGAAAATCAGGCAGTTTCGGGGCAGCAGCTTCCCAATAATTTGCAAAATGCTTTGCTGTTTAAAAGCAAGGAAGTCATCAACGAAAATGCTTCCTATTTTGCAGAGCTCACAACGGAAGAGAAAACACATTTCGTGTTCATCCAAATGCATCAACCCCCAGTAAAATTGGTGTTGGTTGGAGCAGGGAACGATGCCCAAATCTTGGCCCAACAAGCCGATTTACTGGGTTGGAAAGTAACCGTGACCGATGGGCGTCCCACGCATGCCAATAAAGAACGTTTTATAGGGTCTTGTCAAGTGATTGTGACTAAACCGGAAGAAACGCTAAAAAACATCATTATAGATAATCGAACCTGTTTTGTATTGATGAGCCATAATTACAATTACGACCTATCGGTGCTCAAATTACTATTAGGAAATCCCGAGACACCATACATTGGTATTTTGGGACCATTGAAAAAATATGAACGCATGCTCAACGAGCTGGCAGATGAAGGCATCGAAGTATCGAAAGAGGATTTGGAAAAGATTCACGCACCTGTAGGCTTGGAAATAGGAGCTGAGACGCCGGCTGAAATCGGATTGTCCATTTTGACAGAGATACAAAGTGTACTGACTAATAAAGAAGCTCGACCTTTAAAGCAGAAAACTGAACCAATTCACGATGCAAAAGAAAATCAATTTCAAAAAATAACCCTTTGAGTGCAGAAGAAAACATAGCGGTGGTTGTCTTGGCGGCAGGTGGCTCTTCTCGTTTGGGAAGACCAAAGCAGTTGGTGGAATTCAATGGAAAGCCCCTTTTGGACCATGCATTGGACAAAGTGGACTTGCTGGGTTTTCAGACCAAAATTTTGGTTTTGGGCGCAAAGCGGGAGGAAATTATGGATAAAATTGATTCCAACGGCTTTAAAGTGGTCGTTAATACCCATTGGGAGCAAGGAATGGCGTCCAGCATCAAGGTTGGATTGGAAGCTGCGATGGCGGAGGAAGAAGGATTGGACCATGTATTGTTTCTGGTATCCGACCAACCCTTTTTGGAACGCGCTAACTTAATCAAACTGGTGCATACACAACTTACGCAACACCCAAAAGCAACCTATTCCAAATATGGTGATAATATTGGAGTGCCGGCCATTTTTAGTAAGGAAGCATTTCCATTGTTGTTGGAATTGGAGGGAGACGAAGGTGCTAAGAAACTAACTCGCTTGGAAGGTTTTGATTTCTGTACGGAAACCTTTAAAAAGGGCGGTTTTGATGTGGATACCGAAGAAGATGTGAAGCAACTAAAGCAAATGGAAGAATGAAAGTGACCGTTAAATATTTTGGTCTGGTGGCCGAAGCTGCTGAAAAGTCTGAAGAGGTTTTGGAACTCAAAGGAACGCTTACCGCTTTGGAACTAAAGGGGCAATGCTTGAATAGCTTGGCTATTGCCGACAAAGATTCGGTGCAGATAGCGGTAAACCAAAATTTGGATGATACAATAACCTTAAAAGACGGGGACGAAGTGGCCTTGTTGCCACCGTTCGCTGGAGGATGAGCAGATACGACAGACAAATAAAACTCACGGAAGTTGGGTCAGAAGGCCAAAAAAAGCTTCGCAATGCCAAAGTATTGATTGTTGGTGTTGGGGGATTGGGCTGTCCTGCTGCGATGTATTTGTCAGGGGCAGGAGTCGGCAAAATTGGTTTGATGGACCACGATAAAGTTGATATGTCCAATTTGCACAGACAAGTTTTGTTTCAAGAATCGGATTTAGGAAGGTCAAAGGCTGTTGTTGCAAAAGAACAATTGGAAAAACAAAACAGTGAGGTACAGTTTGAAGTTTACGAAGAGCCATTGACCATTGAAAATGCGGAAAACATCATCAATCAATATGATGTTATTTTGGATGGCACGGACAATTTTGAAACCAAGTACCTTATCAACGATGCATGCATATTGACTGATAAACCTTGGGTTTTTGCCTCCATTTATAAGAATGAAGGGCAATTGTCGGTTTTTAATTTTGAAGATGGCCCCACCTACCGTTGTGTATTCCCGAAAAGCACACGACAGAACATCAGTTGTGAGGCTACGGGCGTATTGGGTGTATTACCGGGCATTCTCGGAACGCTTCAAGCAGCTGAAGTCCTTAAAATCATCTTGGGAGCGGGCGAGGTGCTATCCGGTAAGCTTAAGCTTATCAACATGATGCGGGCCAGCGAGCAGACCATCAAGATAAACAAGCGCCCCCAAGAAGTGGAAAAAATTCGCCAGAACGGGATAGCCCCCGTTTACATTGATTGCGATTTAAAAAATAAAGAACAGTGGTACCTCGATGTACGCGAAGTGTTCGAACAGCCCAAACCAAAGGGTAAAAAAGTACTCAGTATTCCGATGGGTGATTTAACATCACGATACAGGGAAATACCTGATAATAAGGAGGTTTTTGTATTCTGCCAATCTGGAAAACGAAGCAAAAACGCCATAGAAATCCTTAAAAACGAATTTGGCTTTCACAACTTGAAAAACGTTGAAGGCGGTATAGAAACAATTATTGATGGATAAGAAGAAACCAAAAAAAGTATTTGTACAAGGAGCGATTCCTCCCGAAAAAATAGCCAATTCGGTGGCCAACCACCAAAGCAAGACGAATATTGGCGCGCACAGTATTTTTTTGGGACAGATCAGAGCTGACGAAGTGGAGGGTAAAACCGTGACTGCTATCGATTATACAGCGTATGAAGAAATGGCAGAGAAAGTCTTCCATGAAATACGCGAAGCAGCTTTTGCCAAGTTCGACATTACCTGTGCCCATATTTATCACAGTTTGGGCAAGGTAAACGTTGGGGAGTTGTGTCTGTTCGTGTTCACGTCATCGGCACATCGAAAGATTGCGATAGAAGCAACCAACTTTTTTGTAGAGGAAATAAAAGCGAAAGTACCTGTGTTCGGTAAAGAGATTTTTGAGGACCAAACCCATCAATGGAAAGTAAATAAGTAAATGGTAGACATTACACATAAAGTGACCACTTTGCGGGAAGCTACCGCAGAAGCTATCGTAAAAACAAGTAGCCAAGCTACAATTGACGCCATCAAAAACAATGAAGTTCCCAAAGGGAATGTGTTTGAAATGGCCAAGGCAGCTGGCTTGTTGGGCGTCAAAAAAACGCCGGACCTATTGCCCGATTGTCATCCGTTACCCATTGAATACACGGGCATCGATTATGAAATTGATGGTTTGGACATTACCATTTCCATGACGGTAAAGACCATTTACAAAACAGGGGTAGAGGTAGAGGCGATGCACGGAGCAAGTGTTGTGGCCCTAACCATGTACGATATGCTGAAACCGATTGACAAAAGCGTGGAAATCGGTACGATTCGCCTTAAATCCAAAAAAGGAGGGAAATCTTCGTACAAAATCAATTCGGAAGGATTGACAGCCGATGTCGTGGTCTGTTCCGATACCATTTCCAAAGGAAAAGGTGAAGATAGGGCAGGAGAGGCCATTGTGGAGCGATTAAAAGCTCTTGGAGTGGAATCCCAAAAAAGCATCATTCCCGATGAAGCTGGGGAAATCATCAAAAAAGTGGAAAACACTTCTGCTGACTTGTTGATTTTTACGGGAGGAACGGGTGTAGGGCCACGAGATGTCACCCCGCAGACCTTGGAACCCTTATTGGACATCAAACTAAAAGGAGTAGAAGAACAAATGCGTAGCTACGGGCAAAACAGGATGCCGTATGCGATGTTCTCGCGTTCCATCGCGGGCATCAAGGACGGTAAACTTATTTTGGCGTTGCCGGGTTCCACCAAAGGAGCAGCGGAATCCATGGATGCGATTTTCCCGCACGTGCTGCATGCATTCAAAGTGATAGAAGGAAAAAGACATGATTGACAAAAAACCACAAATACTAGACAATTTCGGTAGGCCACATACCTATCTCCGTATTTCATTAACGGACCGGTGCAACCTCCGGTGCTTTTACTGCATGCCCGAAGAAGGTATCGAGTTAATGGAAAAACCAAGCATTATGACCTTGGAGGAAATCATTGAAATGACGCGGACATTTCGTGATTTAGGCGTGGATACAGTACGTTTGACGGGCGGTGAACCTTTGGTTCGGAAGAATTTCGGCTATTTGGTCGAAGAGCTGGCCAAATTAGGCGTTACCCTAAAATTGACCACCAACGGAATTGTACTTGACAAATATCTAGACCTATTCGATAAAATTGGGCTGCGCAAGATTAATTTCAGTCTGGATACCTTGGACAAGGCCAAATCTATTTTCATCACCAAGCGGGACTATTACGAGCGTATAATGCGAAACTTGAATATGGCCTTGGATATGGATATGGACATCAAGCTCAATATTGTGTTGATCAAGGGAGTTAATGATAAAGAAATCAACGATTTTATTGCCTTGACCAAGGATAAAAACATTACGCCCAAGTTTATTGAGTTTATGCCCTTTAAAGGCAACAAATGGGACTGGAGCAAGGGAGTTTCCAAAGAAGAAATCTTAAAGACAGTTGGCGATAAATTTGGGGAAATCGAAACCCTTGATAATCCAAAGCACAGTACCTCCACCAATTTTAGGGTGAAGGGCCACAAGGGCAGTTTTGGTATTGTAAGTACGATTACCAATCCGTTTTGTGATGAATGCAACCGTATTCGTTTAACTGCTGACGGTAAGATGAAAAACTGTCTGTTTGCCACCTCTGAAACCGATTTGTTGACCCCATTTCGCAATGGAGAACAAATTGAAAGCACCATTTTGGAGGCCATAAAATCCAAAAAGCATTCCCGTGATGGCATGGATGTTAAAATGGACGCCGACCACTACGAGCAAAACCGTTCAATGATTTCAATAGGAGGCTAATGGTTACAATTGAAGAAGCCCTTCGTATTATCGAAGCTCAAAAAATCAATTTAAAAAGTGAATCAAAACCGCTTGAAGGAGCACTTGGTTTTGCAATTTCCAAAAATATCGTTTCTCCTTTTGACGTTCCAGAGTTTGATAATTCAGCGATGGATGGTTATGCCCTTTGCGGACTGTATCAAGAATACCAATTGGTAGGAGAGGTCGCTGCTGGCGATTCCAAGGATATAAAGTTGCAAGATGGCGAGGCCGTTCGGATTTTTACAGGAGCAAAAGTGCCAAATAATGCCACCGCTGTGATGATGCAGGAGAAAGCCTCCGTAACAGACAGCACGCTGTTTCTTGATGAAATGCCCAAAGTTGGTCAGAACATCCGAAAAAAAGGCGGTCAATTGACGGAAGGGCAAGCCGTATTTGAACAAGGTCACATTTTGAACCCACCTTCTTTAGCGTTGATGGGCAGTTTGGGGTTGTCGCAATTGGAAGTATTTTCCAAACCGCGAGTCAATATCATCACCACGGGAAATGAACTCGTAAAACCGGGAGAGCCCAAAACCGAGGGACAGATATACGAATCCAACAGCTACGCAATTTCAGGAGCGCTGCGGCAATTTGGGTTTCAGCATCATCAAAAAACGCAAATAAAAGATGATTTTGAGGCCACGAAAGCCGGCATTAAAACCGCTTTGGAGTCTTGTGATGTACTCATTATCTCTGGAGGAATATCCGTGGGCGATTACGATTTTGTAAAACAATCCCTCGAGGAAAACGGGGTCAATGAGTTGTTTTACAAAGTGTTTCAAAAACCTGGAAAACCGCTTTATTTTGGTAGAAAGGACAATCAGTTTGTGTTTGCGCTCCCAGGTAATCCGGCATCTTCACTGACCTGTTTTTATGTGTATGTGCTTCCATTGCTTCAGAAACTATCAGGATATGGGAACTATGGCCTGCCCACCTATCAATTCCCCATAAAACACGCTTATGAAAACCGTTTTGGACGTCCATCCTTTTTAAAAGCCGCTGTTGTTGATGGAAAAGTAGAGATTCTTGATGGACAAGGGTCTTCCATGATTCAATCCATGGCCAAGGGCAATGCACTCGCCTTTGTGGATGATGGTGAAGTATTGAACGAAGGTGATTTAGTAAAGTGCAAACTAATTTCCTGATTGATGTCGGTTGAATATTTACCCATAGTCTTCTTTTTGATTGCGCTCTTTTACAGCTCTGTCGGGTTTGGGGGAGGTTCGAGCTATTTGGCCATTTTAAGTCTTTTTCTGACCGATTTCTATGAAATACGTTCCACCGCCCTTATTCTGAATATTTGCGTCGTGACCATCGGAACCATTGTTTTTATCCGTAACCGGGTGTTTGATATGAAATTGTTCTGGCCCTTTTTGGTAATGAGCATCCCTTTTGCTTATCTAGGGGCCCAAATCCGCTTGTCGCAAACGGTGTTCTTTTTGGTATTGGGAAGCGCATTGATTTTGGCCGGAGTTTTTATGGTTTTACGTTTTGCGAAGAAAAAGTTGGACTCAAAGAAGTTTTCCAGTCCGAAAAAATCATTGCTTGGTGGGGGTATCGGATTGCTTTCCGGAATTTCCGGAATAGGGGGAGGCATCTTTCTATCCCCAGTGCTGAATCTTTTAAAGTGGGAAAACCCACGAGTGGTGGCCTCGTTGGCCTCAGTTTTTATTTTGGTGAATTCCATTTCTGGTTTAATCGGCCTCAATGTGGCAGGCACCTTCAAATTGAACAGCGAATTGATGTTGCAATTAGTTGTTGCTGTGGTGATTGGGGGGAGTATCGGTTCCTATTTGTCCAACAAAAAGTTCAACCTTAAGTTTTTGGGTGTGCTCACCAGTATTTTGGTGCTCTACGTTGGTTTCCGATTGATTCTACTTCACGGATTTGGTATTAAAATTTAAATCAACCCCAACATTTCATCCGTATGCTCCTGTACTGTTTTAGTAATTGTATCGTTCATTTTTTGGAAGGTGGCAAGTACTTTTTTCCCCGTCTCGGTTAATTCGGCGCCTCCCCCTTGAGTACCACCTTTATGCAGTTCCACATAGGGTTGCTGACCTCGTTGGTTCATATCTTCAACCATGGCCCAAGCTTTACGATAGGACATTCCCATTTCTTTGGCCGCTTTGGATAAAGAACCATTTTTTTCAATTAAAATAAGCAGTTGCGCCCGCCCAGGTCCAAAAAACTTTTTTCCGTCAATATCAATCCAACATCGTACTTTAAGTTCTTTAGTCGCGCTCATAACTTTCCCTTTTTAAAGCTTAAATCAATATACTCAAAACTTGGTTATTGGGGCACATTCAATAAAAGAAAGGATGAAATGAAGACTTTTACATCATTCCTTTTTCTTGGAATTTTCCCATTTTTCAACAATGGGTTCCAAAATATCGTCTTCAACACCGTATACCTTGCCTTCCTTGGCAAGCGGCATAAACTCATCAATATACTGTTGGCTCAGTGCTTCGGAATCACCGTATTGCTCACGTAGTTCATCAAGCTTTTTGTGTAGGTCTTTTTGGATTTCTGCATAGGCAGGATCATCGTAATAATTATGTTGCTCCAATGGATCTTTTTTTCTGTCGATCAACTCCCAATAATCCATATCAAAATAGTAATGGATGAGTTTGTAGTCTTTGGTAATGGCCGCATAATGCCTATTCACGTTATGTTCCGATGGGTGTTCGTAGTAATGATAATAAACGGCATCCCTGTTCCAGTTTTCCATATCGCCAGTAAGCACCGGTACTAGGCTTTCACCTTGCATATCCTCAGGTTGGGGAGCTCCCGCCACATCCAAAAATGTCTGTGCAAAATCCAAATTTTGAACAAGTTCATCGGAAACGGTTCCTGGTTTTACACGATTCGGCCATGAAACCAGTAGCGGGGTTTTTAGACTCTCATCGTATACAAATCGTTTATCGAACCAACCGTGTTCACCCAAATAGAATCCTTGGTCGGAGGTGTAAACGATAATGGTGTTTTCCATTATGTCATTGGCCTCCAAATAGTCCAAAACGCGTCCAACGTTCTCATCAACCGATTTTATGGTGCCCAAATAGTCTTGCATATACCGCTGATAGCGCCATTTGGCAATATCCTCGTCGGTCATATTGGGATAATTCTCGATAAACTTTTCTGCGATAGCTCCGTAATATTTATCGAAAGTGGCTTTCTGGGTAGAATCCATCCTGCCCACGGTCATTTCGTATCTGCGCTTGTCAAAACCAATTTGCTCTTCCAGTCCCAATTGGTCCATTACTTCCGGGGCTAGTTTACTATCAGCTGACCATCCCATATCACCGTCAACCTTCATTTCGGCAACTTTGGCTGCTGGCATTCCCTCATGGGTATCAAATAAGGTAGCAGGTTCCTTGAACGTTTTATTGGTATACTCTTGCATATGACGCTCTGCCATTAACCACGAACGGTGCGGTGCTTTGTGGAGGTACATCAGCATAAAAGGTTTGTCCTTCTCACGTTCATGGTCGAGCCAATCCAGGGTCATGTCCGTTACGATATCGGTAACGTATCCTTTTACGTTGATCTCGCCTTCATTCTTGGTAATAAAATCCGGGTTGTAATAAGCACCTTGTCCCGGTAATATTTTAAACTGGTCAAACCCTTTTGGGTTATTGCCAAAGTGTAGTTTTCCGAACATAGCAGTTTGATAGCCTGCTTTTTGCAATAGCTGCGGAAAAGTAACATTGGTGGTGTCAAAAGGGGACACATTGTCAATTTTCCCATTGATATGGGAGTGTTTCCCCGTTAGAATCGTAGCTCTGGAAGGTGCACAAATGGAGTTTGTGACACTTGCATTGGTAAATAACATGCCCATTTTGGCAATTCTATCAATATTCGGTGTTTCTATCAAACTATTGTCATAAGCGGAAATTGCTTGGTATGCGTGATCATCGGACATAATGAAGACGATATTGGGTCGCTCAGGTGCTTCTTTAACTTCCGATTTACAACCAATCAGTATAACGAGTCCTAGGACGAGATTGGTTAGGGTTAGCATCCTTTTTATGACGGTTTTTGGCTGGTTAATTTTTATTGGCATATTAGTTTTTTTAAAGAAATCAATTAATCCGGGTAGAAGATAGTTAATTCCATGGATTTTATTGATGATGGTCCAAAATGAGAGAGGGTTTGGTATGTTCTCATAAAATCAAATGTATACAAGGAAAGGCTTAGATTTTCCTGTAAGGTAGAAAAGTTGACTTTCAAATGCTTAAATCAAAAAACCCACAACATATGTTGTGGGTTTCTTTTTGCGGAGGAAGAGGTATTACCTTTGGTTTTCCCTATGAACTCATTTTGCAAATGCCTAAACCCTTAAAATAAAAAAACCGCTAGAGACAACTCTGCGGTTTTTTATTTTCAAGCTTTGCGCTTGATTGCGGAGGAAGAGGGTCTTCTTTAAATTGAAAAAACCACTGTTTTTAGGGGTTGTAAAGGGTAGGGAATTGATACTGACACCGAAAGGGACACCTTTTTAACAGTAATTTAACAATTATGGGCCTTTTAAATGCCAAATGGATACAATGAGATTTAAAATAAATTAAAGAGCTTCAAAATGACAGAATTTAAAATTGGGTAATACCAGATAACGAAATCAAAATTTAAAATAGAAAGTCTATTTAACAAGGATGTTAAAAACTTTCAATAGGTCACTTAATGAAATCTCTATCAAAGAAACCTAACTTTCCTGGCAGGCAAGAGGCCACCGGTTCGAATCCGGTATTCTCCACAGGCACAATAAGGCTTCAAGAGTTTTCAACTTTTGGAGCTTTTTTCATTTGCACGCAATTTGCACGCAAACTCAGGTCAAATTTGTCTTTTGATTATTTGTTGCAAGTTGGACTATTTCGATGTTTATTCACATATTTCAGAGTAATTTGAAAAAGTTATATACCCATTAGATACCTTTGATCTTCTCTTCCTTTTATCAACCAGATTCCCGGCCATAGTAACTTTTGCCAACCAATCCTAACCGTTATTGTACAGATATCCGAATTCTAAAAAAAATGATTTCACAACTATTAGGGCACGATTCACAACAAAAAAAGATGATTTTATATCATCAGGGTAGGGAATTCGTTAGTATGATTGTTTAACCTATGGAAACTATAAAACAACAATTCTTAATTAATCAATAGTAAAGTATGAAAACCTCAAATCTATTTAAATCCTTAATAGCCGGAGTAATGGTCCTTACCGTCATTGCCTGTAGCAAAGATGATGACCCTTTTGCGAGTGTAACGGTCAATGGAACAACATTAAGAACAAGCCCTTCCGACTTTACCGTTGGTGACCGGTCGGATTTCAATGGTGACATCGATGCAAGTTTTACCGGCAACGGTGGTTCTACCACCCGTATATTCAGCTGGAACAACAACCTCAGTACAGCGGATTATAATGCCGATATCACTGCGACCACGGAAGGTACCTTCAATATGGTGGTAACAGATGCAGATGCAAATATCGTGTTGAATAGATCATTGAACGGTGCGGTTGAGCCCGATTCTTTCTCTGGAGTAACCGACGCAGGCACTTCCGGAATATGGACCGTAACGATTACAGTAGAATCTTTTAGTGGTGATGGCAGCTTTTCTTTGAGCGAAGGAAACTAGTCAATTCTCCTACTTGTAAATACATAAAAGCACCTCATAAACGGGGTGCTTTTTTTTGAAGTAAAGTGAACAGGTTTAAAAAGCTAACCCTTTTCGAGACAGTATTCCAGAGCTACCTGAATGTTTTCATCCAACTAATCAATCGTTTATTGGTGCCCAAAATTTTATATCTGTTTATTTCAATTGTTGATAACTCAATATCCTTGTATTCTAAGAAAATTCGATTGATGTCATTTGATTTGATTTAGAACAAAATTTTATTTGCCATTTTTCATTTGGTTTGATATGAACTGATATGATGTAAGTGTTTGCACATCAATTTTTTGTGGATAAAATTCAATCTATAAACCTTACTTTCCCTCCGACCTCTTTTATCTTTATCCAAAGAATTCTTCAAAGGAAAACAAAAGCGCTTTTGTTCATTTCTAATCGTTAAAAGAAACAAAATGGACAATTTTTTGATACTCGAACGGCTCGACCGTTTGGAACGACTTATGATAGCCAATAAAGAAGTACTGACCTTTGATGAGACCTGTGATTACACAGGCATATCAAGAAGCTATCTGTACAAGCTTACCGCTGCGGGGCAAATCCCGCACTCCAAGCCCAATGGAAAACTTATATTCTTTGAAAGGGAAAAGATAGTCAGTTGGTTGCTACAGAACCAACGTAAGCCATTGCCGGAAAGCGAAACGATTGTGGATTCAAATCCTTAGCCACGGATTCATCTTTAAACTATTTGTGGATTCACCAAAAGTGGAAGTAATCACAAAATTTCAAAAGCACCAATATGGAAACAGTACCATACATAAGGGTCGGGACCACCTTTTACAAGTTGGTGAGGATTCCGACCATTTCTGGACATTTCAACGAGCAGCTGGTCCTTTGGAACGAGCATATCATCAAGCAGGACCATGGCAAGGACTATTTGGGCAAGGTGCCCAAATATGATGGGTTCGCCTGTATTCCCTGTCATGTGGACTTCAAAAAGGAACACCATGGTTTCTACAATACCTATTCCCTTTTGGCACATGAACCCAAAGAGGGAACCATCAAAAGAACACGGGCCTTTTTAGGGCATATCTTCGGCAACCAGCTGGAACTGGGACTGGACTATCTAAAACTCCTGTACCAAAGACCGGTGCAGGTGCTCCCCATCCTCTGTCTGGTCTCCACCGAAAGGAACACCGGGAAAAGCACCTTCCTCAAATGGCTCAAGGAGATCTTTGGCAACAACCTTACCTATCTGACCAATGACAGCTTTGCAAGCCAGTTCAATGCGGACTGGGCGAACAAGCTGCTGATATGCGTCGACGAGGTACTGTTCAACAAGGAAGAGCTCACCGAGCGCATCAAATACCTGAGCACCACCAACCGGAACAAACTGGAGGCCAAGGGCAAGGATAAAAGAGAAGTGGAATTCTTTGGTAAATTTATTCTGTGCAGCAACAACGAGGACAGTTTCATCAAGATCGATGCCCATGAGACCCGGTTCTGGGTGAGGAAGATCCCATCCCTTAAAAGGGAGGACACCGATTTCCTGGACCAGTTGGCCCAGGAGGTACCCGCCTTTTTGGATTTCCTTTCAAAAAGGGAGTATAGCACAAAGCAAAGAACACGAATGTGGTTCACCCCCAAACAGGTTCATACTCCTGCCCTAAAGAAACTGGTGAACAATAATCGGAACCGGGTGGAGAAGGAACTGGCCAGCCTATTGCTCAGTGCGATGGAAAAGTTCGAGATGGACTCGGTGGACCTTTGTCCCATCGATGCCCTGCACATGCTCAACCGTACAAGGGTCAAGACTGACCTGACCCAACTGAGACGGTTGCTGAAAAAGGATTGGAAACTGGACAACCAGCCCAATTCCAACAAGTACCAAAAGATCACCATCTGGAATACCGGCGAGATCAACACCGAGGACGCCAAGGGAAGGTACTTTACCATAAAAAAGAAATTTTTGGCCCAAAATTTTGATGATTTGATGACAGATTGATATAAGCCCAGTGTTTATAAAGGTTCAGGCTGTCATCACTTTGTCATCATTCTGTCATCAAAATAAAAAATGATGACAGGTACCATGAAGAAAAAAACAAAAGTGATGAAACGATGACAAAGTGATGACGGGGAAACAACCAGTATTTACAGGGTTTCCCAGAGGTTTGTCATCAAATCATCAAAAATCGACTAAAAACAGAACCATGAAAGAAAAAAGAATGGACTGCGAAAAAGCCCGCAACATTGACATCGTTTCCACGCTTGCCAATTTGGGGCACTTTCCAGTCCGGAAAACGGAAAAAGAAGCTTGGTTCCTCAGCCCGTTCCGGATCGAGACCCAAGCCTCTTTCAAGGTGTCATTGAAGAAAAACTATTGGATAGACTTCGGGACCTTTGAAGGGGGCAGTACCATAGACCTTGTGATGAAAATGGAGAACTGTTCCGTAAGGGAGGCATTGGAGAGACTGTCCGGGAACATGGGCCATTTCTCTTTTCACCGGCGGCCAAATCCAACCAAGAAGGAACATAGGGCCAACCCGATTGAAATCATCGAGACAAAGGAAATCGAACACCGGGCCCTAGAAAACTATCTGAGCTCCAGAAGTATCTCGATCAAGACCGGAAGAAAACTTTGCAAGGAGATACATTATCGAATAGGGGAGCGGGCATATTTTGGCGTCGGACTCCAGAACAGGTCTGGAGGCTGGGAGCTGCGAAACAGCTATTGGAAAGGGTCCACATCGCCAAAGGATGTTTCATTGATCAAGAACGATTCAAAAAACTTGACCATTACCGAGGGCATGTTCGATATGCTCACCCTAATGGAGCTGAAGCCGGATATCGTAAACAGCCATGACCTTCTGGTATTGAACACCACGGCCTTTGTAAAACGGATGATAAAAGAAATAGGGAAATATGAAAATGTGGAGCTGTTTCTGGATAGGGACAAAGCGGGAATGGGGATGACAGAACTTTTGTTGGAAAAGTGCCCGAACAGTAGGGATATGTCCTCTCTCTATAGGGGGTTCAAGGATATCAATGAATGGAAGGTAAAAAGCGCGAAGGATGAAGTTCGGCAACGAATTCAAGATGTGTCATTGTCATGACAAATCTTGCTTTTGCTCCCGAAGGTCGCAAAAGATGATGTGAAAATGAAGAAAGAGTTCGTCCAGTTCCGCTGCTCGGTCTACGAGAAGAAACTGCTGAAGGTCAAGGCCCGGAAAAGCGGTCTTTCCATCAGTGAATACTGTAGGCGTGCCGCATTCGAAGATCGTATTGTGGAGCGGATGACGGACGAACAGATAGAGGCCTATAAGCTATTGGTCAAATACCAACGAAATTTTAGGCTGATCACCAATATGTTCCGGAAGCGGAACCCCAGGTTGGCCGAGGAAACGGCGCAGCTGGCCAAAGAGATACGACAACACCTTTTAAATTTCAAGAAATGATAGGCATGGGGAAATCCATATCGCACACCGCAGCCTCCATGAGCTACGGTATGAACGAGGAGAAGGAATCGGAGATCATCCACAGTCAATATCTGGCGGGGGAGACCCCAAGAGAGATCACCGAGGAGTTCAAGGTCATCCAAGAACAGAACGAACTGTGCCGTAAGAACACGCTCAGCTTTGTGCTCAGTCCCACCATCGAGGACGGCAGGAAATTCGAAAGCGAACGGCTCAAGGAAATGACCGAACGGTTCCTTAAGGAAATGAGGTTGAAGGAACGACAGGCTGTGGCCTTTGTACACAGGGATAAGGAACACGTACATGTCCACCTGTATGTGAACCGGATAAACTTTCAGGGCAAGGCCTATAACGACAGCTTTATCGGGAAGCGGAGCCAACAAGTAGCGGAGCGGGTGGCCAAACAAATGGACCTGACCACGGTAAGGGAGGTACAGCAGGAAAAACTCTACCGGATGCAACATGTCCGCTCTGAAATACAAAAGATCCATGAAAAGGTCATGGCCAGGGAACGGCCAAGGGATTTTGACCAGTACATCAAATCCATGGAGCAGAACAATGTAAAGGTCATTCCCAGCATCAACAGGCAGAACCAGTTACAGGGCTTCCGTTTTGAGTATAAGGGAACCAATCTCAAGGGAAGCGAGGTGCACCGGTCCATGTCCATGGGCAGGATTGCCCGTCAAATGAACTTTGAAAGAAATATGGCACAGCGGATTGCCAAGGACAGGAGCATGCAGCTTTTGGGCAGGACCGTGAATGTCCCAACAAGTCTGTCCCAGACCATCATAAAGAAAACCATCAAATTGGCCATCAAGGTGGTCAGGGACACAGGAATAGGAATTTAAACATAACATCATGGCAAAACTGGATGAAATAGCGGAACTGTTGACAGAGGAGATCAACGGATTTGAAAAGAGTATCGGCCGATTGGAAAAGGTTCATGAGTATTTCAAAAACCATCCATTAAGGCCAGATACCAGCGAATTAAATGCGCTTCTAAAAGACTATGGCAACAACCAAAATAACAAAATTAAGGAACAACAAAGACTGATGGAAAGGATTCTTCATAAAGTAGAGCGGTCCGTTCTCTTGCCCAGTTGGGCCATAAAACTTATTTGGGGGTTGTTGGTCACGGTCCTGTTGGTCCTTGGTTTTTCCATCTATCAGGTATCAAGGATTTCCAAGAAAGAAGAGGCAGCATTCATCAAAGGTCAGGATGATGCCATTGAACACTACGGGACATTCCTTGACGATATCCCAGAGGCAAGGGAACTCTATCAAAAATGGCAGGAAGATAATAACAAAAAGTAGGACAGCGCCCTAGCCTATTTTTGCTTTACGCTTATCTTTCCGAATCGCTGCAAAAATAGGCCAGGGTCCATGCGCTGAAGTTGGAGGTAAGGATTTGGGGTTTATCTAAGCTGAAACCGTAATTTTGAGTAGACTTATTATATATTTGTTTGCGATTAACTACATTTATCATAAATTTACGCAAACAGATTTGAGGTGATAGGCCACGATATTTCAGATTATTTATATGAAATCCAAGCTCAAGGCAGGTATTCTGTTAGTCTGCATGAGCTTAGGAAACGCTTTGGCCCCAACGAAAACGCGATAGCCCAAAAACTACACCGTTTAAAAAAGGAGAACAAACTTGCCCAGGTACGAAAGGAATTTTATGTAATTATCCCTCCTCAATATTCCCATATGGGAATATTGCCCACTATCTATTATTTAGATGATATGATGAATTTCCTTAATCGGGAATACTATCTTGGGCTATACTCTGCTGCTGCACTTCATGGCGCAGGACACCAACAGCCGATGCAATCGCAGATTATTATTAAAAAACCGGCACTTAGGGACATCAAGACCAAAAATCAACATTTAAAATTTTTTACGAAAGGTTCTTGGAGGGGCGATTGGTTGGAGCAAAAGAAAACCGATGCCGGATATGTCTTGGTCTCAAGCCCTGAATTGACTGCTGTAGATTTAGTACATTATCATAAGCAAATAGGAGGATTAAATAGAGTGATTCCGGTTCTAGAAGAACTAAGCGAGAATTTTAAGTCGTCAAGAATTTTAGCTATTGCCAAGGAATCATCCCTACCCACCTTACAGCGATTGGGCTATCTATTGGAGCAGTTGTCAGAAACTAAACTTGTAGATAATCTATCCAATTTTTTGAGGGCAAATAAAACCAATACGGCTCCATTATCATTGTCCCACAAAAACAAGAGTGGTTTCATGGATGATAAATGGAACTTGATCATTAATACTGAACTGGATTTTTCATGATACCGAGGAGATATATTACCGAATGGAAAGCAAACGCCCCATGGCCGACAGACGCACAAGTGGAACAGGACTTGGTCATAGAGCGCGCTTTGGTGGCTTTGTTTTCGGACCCTTTTTTAAAGGAGCATGTAGCGTTTCGTGGTGGTACGGCCTTACATAAAATCTATTTGAAACCCCAAGCCCGTTATTCCGAGGATATTGATTTGGTTCAGATAAAGAAGGGCCCCATAAAGCCAATTTTGCAAGCCATAGGAAAGCAGCTTGATTTTTTGGGAACCAAAAGAAACATTAAGCAGAATGTTAATATGAATACGGCGACCTACCGCTTTGAATCTGAAATTCCACCGGTTGTCAACATGCGGTTGAAGATTGAAATCAATACTCGAGAACACTTTACTGTCATGGGCTATACCGAGTTAGAGCATAGTATGGAAAACGGTTGGTTTTCTGGAAGTTGTACCATGAATTCCTTTTCTATTGAGGAGTTGTTGGCCACGAAACTACGAGCATTATATCAACGCAGAAAGGGGCGGGATTTATTCGACTTGAACCATGCAATAAGTCTACTGGATGTTGATACAGATAAATTGATATCTATATACAAGCACTATATGGATTTTTCTAGAGGGCAATCACCAACACAAAAACAGTTCTTGTTAAATATGGATGAAAAAATAGAGGATCCGGATTTTGGAGGTGATATCTATGCGCTGTTAAGGCCCGGCATTGAATATGACCAAAGAAACGCCTACGAGATCATAAAAAAACAACTTCTCTCAAAAATATAGAAATAGTAATTCGGAAGAACGAAAAAAAACAATTTTAAAAACAATTATGAGCCATAGTCTGGCACGGCGAATCGCCAAGAATAAAAGTATGCAGCTTTTTGGTTAGGATAGTGGATGTCCCAACAAATCCCACCATATGCTTTGTGAATACTTCCATAAACGAAAGTCAAGTTTTTTGCGAAAAAAACTTGACTTTTAATTTTTTTGGAACTTAGTTGCTTTGTGTTTGAGTTATGTATAATTATAGGATAATGATATCAAGCATTTTTTGACTTAACTTTTTCTTGGAAACTCAACTTCTTTTTTAACAGTTGCATATCCTCACTGACCCTACGGTTCAATATTTTCGCATAATGTTGTGTGGTTCGAAGTGATTTATGCCCCAGCATTTTACTTACCGATTCGATGGAGACGCCATTGGAAAGTGTTACGGTAGTTGCAAAAGTATGCCTAGCCAAATGTGTGGTCAGGTGTTTGTTGATTCCGCTAAGGTCTGCTATTTCCTTTAAATAGGCATTCATTTTTTGATTGGTCAATACGGGTAGTACCTTTTTATCTACAAGTAAGGAACTGTGCTCGTATTTTTCGAGAATCATCAATGCAGTGGGAAGAACAGGAATGTTACTTTTGGTTTTTGTTTTGGTACGTTTGGTATTTATCCAAAGATCTCCGTCAATCCCTATCACAAAATCATCATGGGTAAGTTTTTTTACGTCTGCATAGGCTAATCCGGTAAAGCAACAGAAAACAAAACAATCCCTTACATGCTCCAATCGCTCATTTGTAAAAGCATGATTCATCAGTCGTTGAAGCTCTTCATCGGTCAGGAATTCCCGCTCAACCGTTTTCAATCGTGCTTTCCAATTGGCAAAGGGGTCTGTTCTGATCCAACCATTGGCATAGGCAATCCTAATGATCTTTTTAAAGTTCACCACATATTTGATGGCCGTGTTATGGCTGCACTTTCTTTTTGTCTTTAGATAATATTCGAAACCAGAAATAAAGGAATGGTCTACATCCACGACTGGAACATCTTTCTTTCGAAGCTCGTTCTGTAAATATTCGGCCAAATGACTTTTTGCGGTTTTGTATCGTTCTGCTGTACCTGGAGCAAAATCTTTCCCAACTAATTTTTCAACCCTGTCATTGTGCTCTTGAAATATTTCCAATAACATTTTTGAGGGCTTATCGACACCTAGGTAAGAATTTTTAAGTGAAACAGCGGTCAATGGTCGGCCCTTGTCTTTCAATTTATCCGCATGCCGAAACAGGTCGGTACGTATTTTCATTAATTGCGAATTCAGTTGACGTACTTCTTGCGAGAACCCCAACACCTTTCCATTTGTGGCATCCCAAGTGTTGGGATAAATTTTGCGACCTGTGCTGAATTCGGAACGCTTTCCATTTACAGTGATTCTGATATAGATCATTGCCCGACCTACTTTGTCGGTTTTGTGCTTTTTGATGTAGAATAAGAGAGATAACATAAAAGGGACACCTATTTTAACATTATTTACCTTGAATTTAGTAAAAAAATATTAAAAAATAATCCCTGTAATATGTTGATTAACAATATTTTAAATGGTATTAGGTGTCCCTTTTTGGTAAGATTACAGGTGACACCGAATTGGGCACCTATTAGGATGAAAATAAATGATATCATTTGATATCAAAAAAAATAAAAACCCTGTAAATCAATAATTTACAGGGTTTCTTGTTTTGAGATGATGTCTCTCAGCGGAGGAAGAGGGATTCGAACCCCCGGAGGTGTGACCCTCAACAGTTTTCAAGACTGCCGCATTCGACCACTCTGCCATTCCTCCTAAGCGGGTGCAAATATATAAAGCTTTTTTTTATCCCAAAAGACCTTTTTGCATTATTGTTTAATTCACTGGCTCAAATCATTTTACATCAACTATATAAAAGTTTGTAAAAATCAGTTGGTGGGTTAAAAACAATGGTCATACCTTTGTTTTTATGCTAGAATGGTACCACTATTTGCTTTTGGTGGCTGTAGGTTTCGCGGTCGGATTTATAAACACGGTAGCTGGTGGTGGGTCTTTGCTATCATTGCCCACACTTATCTTTTTGGGGTTGCCGCCCGCTGTGGCGAACGGTACCAATCGGGTCGCCATAGTTATCCAAACAGCCATGGCAACTGCCGGTTTTAAGAGCAAGGGTATTTCCACCTATCCCTTAAATGTATATTTGGGAATCTCTGCCTTTTTGGGGTCTATAATAGGGGCTTATATTGCCGTGGATATAGACGGTGAAACCTTCAATAGGATTTTGGCCATTGTAATGCTGGCCGTAGTACTCATAATCATATTTAAACCCAAGATGAGGGTGGGGGAACTTGAGGAACGGCTTACCGGCAAATATCTTTGGGTAAGTTTGATCGTGTTTTTCTTCTTTGGGATTTATGGAGGTTTTATTAATGCCGGTCTTGGATTTTTGATGATGCTTTTTATGCATTTTTATAATCGAATGAATTTGGTACGGGTAAACACCACTAAAGTTGCCGTTGTGTTCATTTATATGTTGGCTGCCTTGGCCGTTTTCGCATTTAATGATAAAATTGATTGGAAACTGGGTTTTATCCTTGCCATTGGAAATGGTTCGGGGGCATGGTTCGCCAGTAGGTTCTCCGTAAAAAAAGGGGACGGATTTATAAAAACATTTTTAGTCATCGCCGTGGTTTTGATGGCCATCAAACTATGGTTCTTTTAAACAAACAGAAATATGCCTGGATTTGAACTTTTTGGAGATAAGGAAAGAAAAGAAGTACAAGATGTAATGGACTCGGGTGTACTGATGCGTTATGGGTTCGATGGCATGCGCAACGGACATTGGAAAACGAAGGAGCTTGAAACTGCTTTAGCGAAAAGAATGCAATCTAAATATGCACATGCTATAAGTAGTGGAACAGCTGCGTTGACGGTAGCCCTGGCAAGTGCAGGTATTGGAGCAGGGGATGAGGTGATCATGCCCACTTTTACCTTTGTTGCCAGTTTTGAATCCATTTTAGCATTGGGAGCTGTTCCTATTCTGGTAGATATTGATGACACACTGACCTTGAACCCCGAAGCGGTTGAAAAGGCCATCAATCCAAGAACAAAAGTAGTAATGCCTGTACACATGTGTGGTTCCATGGCTAACTTAGATGCCTTGAAAGCGATTTGTGATAAAAATGGATTATTGTTGCTAGAAGATGCCTGTCAGGCCATAGGCGGAACTTATAAAGGCAAACCTTTGGGTAGCATTGGCGATTTGGGTTGCTTTTCTTTTGATTATGTAAAAACAATCACTTGTGGAGAGGGCGGAGCCGTAATCACCAACAATGAAGCGTATTACGAAAATGCTCATAAATACTCCGATCATGGGCACGACCACATCGGAAATAACAGGGGAGCAGAAGAACATCCTTTTTTGGGGTATAATTTTAGAATATCGGAAATGAATGCTGCGGTTGGAGTGGCCCAATTATCTCGTTTGGATGAGTTCATAACTATTCAAAAAAGAAACTACACTATTCTTAGGGAAGCTTTATCAAGTATTCCTGAAGTGGTTTTTAGAACTGTACCAGATGGAGGAGAGGAAAACTATTCCTTTCTGAATTTCTTTTTACCTAACGAAGATATCGCTCAAAAGGCCCACCAAGCTTTGACCGATCATGGAGTGGATGGATGCTTTTACTGGTACAACAACAATTGGCACTATTATAAAAAGTGGGAGCATTTGACCGAAATGAAATCCTTGGGCAAATTACCTAAAGATGTAATTGAGTCCTTGCCCGATTACAGCAAAGCTGATTTCTCTGAATCCGACCAATGGATGTCCAGAAACATCTCCTGTTTGATCAAATTGGGATGGTCCGAAGAGGAAGTGACCGAGCGAGCCACTAAAATGGCGGGAGCTATTAAGTCCGTGCTTTAATAATTCACATACTCTACAATCTCTAGACCGTAACCTACCATGCCCACACGTCGGGTTTGGCCTGAATTGGTCAATAATCGGATTTTGGAGATATTCAGGTCGTGTAAAATCTGAGCACCGATACCAAAGTCCTTGTTGTCCATTTCAATTTTTGGGGCTTTGCTAATGCCTTGGCTTTGTAATTGCTTAAACTCGGACAATCTGGATAAAAGGTTTTTGGATTGGTTGCCTTGGTTTATAAATATCATGGCGCTTTTTTCTTCTGCATTCAAAGCATCGAACATGCGCTGCAAACCTTCATCAGGATTGTTTGTTAAAGTCCCTAACATATCATTGTTTACCAAGGTGGAATTAATTCGGGTCAATACAGGTTCCCCGCTTTTCCAATTTCCTTTCAGTAAAGCAATATGAACTTGATCATTGGTAGTTTGTTGATAAGCTCTTAACCTGAATTCACCAAACCTGGTGTTAATGGTAAATGCCTCTTTAAGTTCAATTAGGCTGTCGTGTTCCATACGGTAGGCTATCAAATCCTCGATGGAAACAATTTTAATGTCAAATTTTTTCGCAACTTCCAACAATTGTGGCAGTCGTGCCATGGAACCGTCTTCGTTCATGATTTCAACGATAACTCCCGCAGGTTCCAATCCCGCCAATCGAGCAAAATCAATAGCTGCTTCGGTGTGGCCTGTACGACGCAAGACCCCACCTTCTTTGGCAATCAAAGGGAAAATATGTCCTGGTCTGGCCAGTTCATGGGGTTTGGTGGCCATATCGGTTAGCGCTAGAACAGTTTTTGCTCTATCTGCGGCAGAAATACCCGTGGTTACACCATTCCCTCTTAAATCGACGGAAACTGTGAAAGCAGTCTCCAAGGGGTCTGTATTGTGATTCACCATTTTATGGAGGCCTAAATCCTTGCATCGACCTTCGGTAAGCGGAGCACAAATAAGGCCACGGCCATGGGTGGCCATGAAATTTATGGTATCCGGTGTGATCAATTCGGCTGCCGCCAAAAAATCACCTTCGTTTTCCCTGTTCTCATCATCTACCACAATAATTACCTTGCCCTGTCTAATATCTGCAATGGCTTCTTCAATGGCGTTGAGTTGTATTTTTTTGTCCTTAGTAATCATTGTTCTTCAGCTTCTTTGTCCTTCTTTTTAAATAATGATTTAATACGGTCTATAAAATGACCAAACCCTATTAATCCTTTATCGGCGGTTGCTCTTCTGGTGAGTGAAACGCCCAAAGGCAACATGATCAATGTGGGGAGCCAGGCTCCAATGGCAGGGTGAATGTTTCCTTCTTTGGCATAGTTACCTGCAAAAACCCCAATAAAATAATAGGTCAAAAATAACATTATAGCCACTACCATGGGCAATCCCAAGCCCCCTTTTCGGATAATGGCTCCTAACGGCGCTCCTACAAAGAACAAAATTATGCACGAAAGGGCAAGTGCATATTTTTGATGGAGCGATAAGATATGACTGTTATAGAACTTGTATCTGCTTTGTAGTTCCTCTTTTTTGGACTTAACGGTGTTCAAGATACTGGAAACCTCATTCTGGGCTTTTTTCATTACTTGAATTTGTTCCCATTGCTCCAAACTTTCTATAAAATCATCCATGGTTTTTATAGAATCCAACTTGATTTCTTTGGCCTTTTTTTTAGGCTTAATGAGCTGCAGGTTTTTCTGAGTACTATCTACTGGAGTTTGTAAAGGAAAAGCACCCATACGATTGACCACATTCTTGGAAAATGCTTCTACTTTTTCAAGATTGTTTTCACGCAGCGAATCAATATCCTTGATAAGTCGACCTACATTTTTCATTTTGTTGGTCGTAATATTTTGGTCTTCTTCCAAATCTTGATCGTTGAGCTCCGAAATATCAATATTGATGGTATACGTCTCAAAGTTTGATTTGGCAAAAGGTTGTTTTCTGCGCTCTTTGGCATCTTTAGGTATCACCTCTTCATAGTAGTTGCCATCCTTCAATACCAATTGAATAATATCAGATTCTTCACTACTGATCAATTCACCGGATTTTGCCTTGATCACAGTATTGTTTATGTTTTGCTTGGTTTTTTTATGGATGATGACATTGTCCAAAAAACGATCTTGCTCACCATGCTTTTTGTCTACCTTGATGTTCATGCCCTCTCCGGTCCCTTCAAAATCACTGAAAACACCTTCGGTGATAGCAGCGGCAGGTTTTACTTTGGCAATATTTCTTCTTAGGTTGAACATTTTTTGTTCAGATTTTGGAATCACATTGTTGGCAAAGAAGAAAGTGACCACACCCAAGAATAGCACAAAAACAATTAGGCTTCGCATACCGCGTTGAAGCGATATTCCCGAAGCTTTCATGGCGGCGAACTCATAATTTTCCGCAAAAGTACCAAAGGTAAGAATGGAGGAGAGCAATACCGTTAGCGGCAATACCTTGTCCACCAAAGTAGGGATGAAGTAGAAAATAAACTTGCCAATAATTACCATACCAAGTCCTTTTCCTGCCAAATCATCGATGAACAACCATATTCCCTGAAAAATGAATATGACAATCAGAATGAAAAAGGAACTGAAGAAGTTGTAAAGAAATCTTCTTAGTATATACTGATCAAGTATTTTCAATGCCTAGTTTCTTATAATGTAGTACCCTTTGTCCTCGTACTTTTTCTCGTCAAAGGTAAACAGAGTACTTGATATGGGCTGATTGGTTTTGAAAGAATTAACGGTAATGGTGGTTTTGGTGCCGTTGCTTCCCGTTTGAATCAGTTTGTAGATGTGTTTGGTTTGTGTGTCCACACCCAAAAGCACGGATTTGATTTCGGTGTTGGAATCGATAGGAATCAACTTTACATATTGGATTTTTCTACCGCCTACATTTTGGAGAATGTCCCATTGGTAGTTGTGCCCTGTTTTGTAAAAGGTCAACATTTTTGATGGGCTCACGTTGTCGTTGTCCTCGTTGACGTCCTCAATGGTCACTTCTTCATTTTCTGGGACTACGGTATAGACTTTGTTGCCATCATACAATTGTGTGGCTCCAAAATAGTTCAATAGGTATTTTTCACCATCCAAAGTTACATTCCCATTGGTTTCCTGTTTTAGGTTGGCCTCGGTGTTTTCCAAAGTTGACTGGAAATCAATATAAATATTGTCGTAACTCTGTACCTTGTTGTATACTTCATCCAAAAGGGCTTTGGCCTTATCGGAGTTCTGACCGTAGGAAAAAAGTCCAACGGCAAATAATGCTATAAAAAGAATACTTTTCTTGATCATGGTCTTATTTTGCTTCATTTTCTAATAGTTGTTCCAAAGAATACATATCGGGTACAAGAACCTGTCTTGCTTTACTTCCTTCAAATGGTCCTACAATTCCAGCGGCTTCCAATTGATCTATAATCCTACCTGCCCTATTATATCCCAATTTTAATTTTCGTTGAATCAGGGAGGCGGAACCTTGCTGTGCGGTTACAATCACTTCTGCCGCGTCCCTGAACATGGCATCCCTGTCCGCGATATCATTATCAAGACTTGTGCCAGATTCCTCACCTACATACTCTGGCAGTAGGTGTGCTTCAGGGTAGGCACGTTGGGAACCAATATAGTCGGTTATTTTAGCTACTTCAGGTGTATCAACAAAAGCACATTGAAGTCTTGTAACATCATTTCCTTGGGTGTAGAGCATATCTCCGCGACCAATAAGCTGGTCAGCGCCTTGCGCGTCCAAAATAGTCCTGGAGTCAATTTTTGAGGTCACCCTAAATGCTATCCTTGCAGGGAAGTTCGCTTTAATGATACCCGTAATAACGTTTACCGACGGTCTTTGAGTAGCGATGATCAAATGGATACCAATGGCCCGTGCCAATTGTGCCAATCTGGCAATGGGGGTTTCCACTTCTTTGCCTGCTGTCATGATCAAGTCGGCAAACTCATCAATAACCAAAACAATATATGGCAAGAACTTATGCCCATCATTCGGATTCAGTTTTCTGGCCTTGAACTTGGTGTTGTATTCTTTAATGTTCCTGACCATGGCAGACTTTAATAACTCATACCTATGGTCCATTTCAATACATAGTGAATTTAATGTGTTGATTACCTTGGTGTTGTCGGTAATGATGGCTTCCTCTGAATCGGGGAGTTTTGCCAAGAAATGACGCTCAATTTTGTTGTATAGGGTCAACTCTACCTTTTTGGGGTCGACCAAGATGAATTTAACCTCTGCAGGATGTTTTTTATAGAGTAGGGAGGTGATGACCGCATTTAACCCAACGGATTTACCCTGCCCCGTAGCACCAGCCATAAGCATGTGCGGCATTTTGGCCAAGTCCACCACGAAAGTCTCGTTGCTAATGGTTTTCCCAAAAGCGATGGGCAGTTCCATTTCCGCTTTTTGGAACTTGTTGGATGCGATTACCGAACGCATGGAAACGATGGTGGCATTTTTGTTCGGCACTTCGATACCCACCGTTCCTTTCCCTGGGATAGGGGCGATAATCCGGATTCCCAATGCAGCCAATGACAATGCAATGTCGTCTTCCAAGTTTTTGATTTTGGAAATGCGGATTCCTGCCTCGGGAACAATTTCATACAGGGTTACCGTTGGTCCAATAGTTGCTTTGATTTGCGCAATCCCTATTTTATAATTTTTAAGGGTACTTACAATTCTGTTTTTATTTTCCTCAAGTTCTTCTTGGTTAATTGTTATTCCTCCGGAAGCGCCGTGGGCCTCCAGTAGGTCCAAGGTGGGAAATTTATAATTGCCAAGCTCCAATTTGGGGTCGAATTCGCCAAAATCCTCTACCAGTTTGGCCGCTTTGGCATCGGTTTCTTCCTCGATAGTGGTTTCTTCAACCTTTAGGTCAAGATCAGACTCTTCTTCTTGCGGAATATTAACGTCAAGTCCAGCTTCCTCATTTAATGGAGGAATATGCTCTTTGTGCGTATAAGTGTCTATTTTTTCGGGAACGGAATCATCAGTACTTAATGTAATACTTCCTTCTTCATTTTCAATTGGAGTTTCCGTGGTTTGAAACGATGGCTCTTCCTTAAAATCAGATTTAATGTTTTGTTTTTGACGGCGGAAGAAATTGACAAAACCTTCTGGAGTAAAGTTGAATAATTGTACTAAAATCACCATCAAAACAAATATCAGAATCAAGAACACGCCGATTTTACCTGTGTAATCTTGAAGGAAATCATTCATTTCATAACCGATAAGTCCTCCTAATAATGGAAAGTCTGCCGCGAAAAATCCTAGTGCAATGGAACCCCAAATAACGCCGACCAAGCCCCAAATCCATTTGGAAATAAGGCGTTTTCCATTTAAGCCAAGAAAAAGATAAAGTCCCGTAACGGCCAATAGGAATGGAAAAACAAAGGAAGCCAGGCCAAATCCTTTGTACATAAAAAAGTGACTTACATTGGCGCCAAATTTGTTCAGCAAGTTACTTGCTTGGGCATTGCGGTCCGCAAATTGTGAAAGCATACTCTGATCTTCTTGCCATGTGAAATAGAATGACATGAACGAGAAGAAAAGTGCAATGCTGAGAACTATCAAAAGACTACCAAAAATGATTTTGTTCTGCTTGGAAGGCTTAAATGACACTTTCTTTTTGGCAGTGGTAGTTTTTTTTGATTTAGATTTTGTTCTTTTTTTGGCCATCAATTCTTTTTAAGCGGGGCTAAGTTACAAATTTACGTTGCTACTGGTGGTCTTGGATTTTACTAAAAGATTTTGGGCACATAGATGATTAAACCAATAATGCTTGCTATCACGGACACTATCATAACGGCTCCGGCGGAAATATCTTTTATCAAACCAATTTTCGGATCTAATTTAGGCTGAACATAGTCACAGGCTTTTTCAATGGCAGTGTTCACTCCTTCCACACCCATCACCAAACCAATGGATAGGAGTTGTAGTATCCACTCAGTATTGGAGATTTTAAAATAAAAACCTAGCGCAGTGACTGCAAGTGCTATAACGAACTGGATCTTGATACTGGGTTCGGTCCATAGTAAAAGCATCATGCCCTTTAGGGCATATCCCACACTTTTGATTCTGTTCTGTAGAAAAGATTCTTTTGGCATCTATGATACTTCAAGTATTGTTATGATGATCATTACTGGCCAAAACGATACTTGGCACGGTGCCAAAAATACTAAAAAAACCTTCCCGAAGTCTGTTACGGGAAGGTTCTTATTTCAATGTTTATGACAATGTCCGTTACTTGTCAATTGAGCCGAGCACCCTTGACATAAAGCCGTTGAGGGCTTCTTTTTTTGGCGTTCCGTTTTTGATTTCCCCAGATACTTCGAGTGCTCCATAAATGTTGGAGATCAGCTCCCCGATCATATCCAGTTCTTCATCTTTTAAACTGGAAACTTCACAAACACTTTCCAAAGTGTCCGCTGTTTCCTGTAGATAATCCTCATCGTGCTCCTCGGCAAAATTGACCAATTGTTTAATTATGGGCAACTTCATTGATCAAGTCTTTTAAAACATCATACTTATTGGTCTGCACCTGATTCTTCAAAGCTCCATTGGAAAAAGCTGCAAAGGTGGGCAAGTTGTCCACGTTCGCCAGTTTTCTGGATTCTGGGAATTTTTCAGCATCGACCATTACAAACTTTATGTTCTCGTTCAAAGTAGCTTCTTTTTTGAACTTTGGCTTCATAATTCTACAGTTTCCGCACCAAGATGCGCTGTACTGCACCACTACGTTGTCATTGTTGGCAATGACCTCGCTTAGGTTGTCTTTGTCCAATTCTACAATCATAATAATTTAGTTTACGTGATTGGCCAAGTAATCGGAAACACCAGCTCTATCAGCATTCATGGCTTCTTTTCCTTCTTCCCAGTTTGCCGGACATACTTCGCCTTTTTCCTGTACGTGGGTGTAGGCATCTACCAAACGTAAAAACTCTTTTACGTTTCTTCCCAATGGCATATGGTTGATGCTTTCGTGGAATACGGTTCCTTCCTCATCAATCAAATATGTGGCTCGGTAGGTTACATTGTCACCTTCAACTACAACAGAATTGGTTTCCTCGTTGTAGTCTTCCTTCATTATGTCCAAGATGCCCAAAGCAGTTGCCAAGTTTCTATTGCTATCTGAAACAAGTGGGTAGGAAACCCCCTCGATTCCACCATTGTCCTTTTCGGTATTCAACCATGCGAAATGTACTTCGGCAGTATCACAAGAAGCTCCTATAACAATGGTATTTCTTTTTTCAAACTCACTTAGGTTTTGTTGAAAGGCAAAAAGCTCTGTTGGGCAAACAAAAGTGAAATCTTTTGGGTACCAGAAAAGTAAAACTTTCTTGTTTTCGGCTTTCGCTTTCTCTAAAATATTGATTTTGAATGTATCGCCTAATTCGTCGATGGCGTTTACTTCAATGCTTGGAAATTTTCTTCCTACTAAAGTCATTTATTGGAGTTTTTTTAAAATTCAGGTAGCAAAAATAGTGTGGTTTGACTGCTTTTACCAGCTAGAAAATTAATTTTTCTTATGGTTGGATAAGTCGTGACTATGCCGCAAAAATCGACCTTTATTATTGAGGTTGTGATAAAATTGAACATCAAATTTTATCAACTTCTCAAATAATTAAAGGAAGCTAAAAAGTAGATTGAAAATTTATTGACCGGTTGTTGTGGCCAGCTGTTTTATCTTGATTCGGAAAGCCGCAAAAAGCAATGTCATAATGGGGCTCAACCAATTAAAAACGGCATAAAGTGCATATTCGCCCACACCTACGCCAAGCACACCGCTGTGGTAGGCTCCACAAGTGTTCCAAGGTACCAAAACGGAGGTCACCGTTCCTGAATCCTCCAATGATCTACTAAGATTTTCTGGAGCCAGTCCACGTTCTTCGTAGGCTTTGGAAAACATTTTACCAGGAACCACTATGGCCAAGTATTGGTCCGATGCGGTTACGTTCAAGGCCAAACAACTTCCCACGGTACTGGCAAACAGACCAAAGGTGGTCTTTGCCAATTTTAGAAGTGATTCCGTGATACGTTCCAATGCACCGATGCCATCCATGATCCCTCCAAAGACCATAGCGCATACAATCAACCAAATGGTGCCGAGCATGCCTGACATTCCCCCAGATGAGAATAAATCGTTAAGAGCAGGATCATCGGTGGCAATTGCAGTATCCACAGTTATGGCATTTAAAATGCCTTTGTAACCTGATTCAAAATTTAAAGCTGTACCTCCGCCAATATTGGCGACAATTTCCGGTTGAAAAATAAGCGCGAAAACGCCACCCAATAAGGTGCCTATCAAAAGAGCCATCAAAGGCGGAGCCTTTTTAACAATTAGTCCAATCACGACCAAGGGCACGATAAACAACCAACCGTTGATATTAAAAGTGGAACCAATATTTTCAAGCAGGGAACTTGTATCCGCCACACCCGATGTGTCAATAGTAAAACCAAGAATGATGAATACAATCAAGGTTACAACAATCGTTGGAACCGTGGTATAGGTCATATAGCGAATGTGCGAGAACAAATCTCCCCCTGCCATTGCAGGAGCTAGATTGGTAGTGTCGCTCAAAGGAGACATTTTATCACCGAAATAAGCGCCAGAAAGCACAGCACCAGCCGTCATTCCCAATGATATGCCCAGAGCATCGCCAATGCCGATCAGTGCAATACCTACTGTTGCGGCCGTGGTCCAGCTACTTCCTGTTGCAATCGAAATTATGGCACAAATGATAACGCTGGCAGCCAAAAATATGGTGGGATTCAATATTTGAAGTCCGTAAAAGATCATAGCGGGAATAATTCCGCTGACCAACCAGGTACCTGAAAGTGCACCAACCATCAAGAGAATAAGCAAAGCTCCTGTGGTCGACTTCACATTTTCGGCCACTTCGGCAATCATCTGTTTGTAGGAAACTTTATTAAAGAACCCAACGATTGCGGCCACAGCACCACCCATCAATAAAATAAATTGGTTGGAACCGCTTAGGGCATCATCTCCAAAAACATAAACATTGTAGGCCAACATGGCAACCAGAGCAAAAACGGGTATCAATGCTTCGGCAATGGTCAGGTCCTTATTTTCTACAATGTGTTCATCTTCCCTAAACTTTGGCTTTTCCTTTTTATTCGGCATTTGGTCTGAGTTTGTTAGAAGGTAATATTACGATTTTGCACCTTGTTGTGCAAACCTCGCTTACCTACGATTTAAACCAAACTTGCATCGGGAGATAAAATATCCAGCATCTCCATACACTTGCGCATGGTAGTGTAGGTTTTATGGATATCGTTGTCCAGACCAATGGAAAAACGAATAAGTCCTTGGGATAGACCCAGTTCTTTTTGTTCTTCTTCTGGAATTTCAGAAGAGGTGGAGGTTCCCGAGGCGCTGAACAGGGTTTTGTAGAATCCGAGACTAACGGCCAAATAACCCAATTTCTCTTTTTGCATTAATTCCATCAGCGCATTGGCTCTTTCCACGGAACCTACATCCAGGGTAAGCATACCACCAAAACCATATTCAGGGTTCATTTGGGATTTTATCAAATTATGGCCTGAATGACTTTCCAATCCAGGGTACACGACTTTTAAACCGTCTTTTTCAAATTGCTTGGCCAAATAATGGGCGTTTTCGCTATGCTTTTTAATGCGGATATGCAGTGTTCGCATATTTTTTAAGATGGAGGCTGCTCGCAGACTATCCAGTGTACTGCCCAAGAGCATTCCTGCTCCGTTGTTCACGTCCTTTAAGCTCAAACAGAAATCGGTAGAGGCACAAACCGCTCCAGCAACACAATCACTGCTACCGTTAATGAATTTGGTAAGGCTGTGGACTACAATGTCGGCCCCTAACTGGGCTGCACTTATCGTCAATGGGGAAAAAGTATTGTCCACTACCAGTGGCGTATCATTTTTCTTAGCGATTTTTGATAGTGAAGGGATATCGGCAATTTCCAAGAGTGGATTGCTGACTGCTTCACAATATATCATCTTGGTTTTGGGTGTGATGGAGTTCGTAACCATTTCCAAATTGGTAATGTCCACGAAAGAAACTTCAATATTGAATTTCTTCACAAAGTTTTTAAGGAAAGCATAGGTACCACCATAAATTGTCCTGCTACATACAATATGGTCTCCAGAATCGCATAGTTGAAGAATCACAGCAGTTATGGCTCCCATTCCACTGGCATAAACATTTGCGGATTCCGTTCCTTCCAGTTGGGCCATGGCCTCACCCAAATAGAGGTTGGAAGGGGAGGAGTGGCGGCTGTACAAATAGCAGCCTTCCGTATTTCCTTCGAAAGTGTCGAACATGGTCTTTGCTGACAGGAAAGTGTAAGTTGATGAATCTGATATTGAAGGGTTTACGCCTCCGAATTCACCAAAGTATTGAAGGTCTTGTATGTGTTCTGATGCTTTGTAATCCATAATGTACCGTTTTTAGTAAAACTATACATATGTAGACATAAAATCAATAGAAGTGTTTTAATAAAGAACAATAGTCTTTAATTGTAAATATATTAGGAATAAATTCATTAAATTGTGACTTTAGCTGGATTGACTAGAAAATTCGTCGGTATGAAACTGGATAAAGTGGACATAGAATTGATAAGATTACTCCAAAAGGATAGTAAAAAAACCACGAAACAATATGCGGATGCTTTGCATTTGTCCAAAACTGCAGTTTATGAACGTATTAAGCGTTTGGAGCGAAATGGAGTGATAACCCAATACACCGCCCTGGTGGACAAGATAAAGGTGGGACGCGATTTTATGGTACTCTGCCAAATCCGATTGGTGCAGCACACCAAGGAAAATGTTCTAAAGTTTGAGCGGGAGGTGCTGCAATTGGACGAGGTTTCCGAATGCTTTCACGTAGGTGGGGATTACGATTATATCTTAAAGATTTTTGTCAAGGATATGAAGAGTTACCGAGAGTTTATGGTAACCAAACTTACGGCAATAGCCAATATCGGGAATACCCAAAGCTCTTTTGTGATCAATGAGGTGAAGAATAGCCCATCCGTTCATATATAATGCACAATTAACAATTGACAATGACCAATATTATCACTCATTAAGCCAACTAGAAATAGAACCACCCAAAAATCAAACAATTCACTTCACTATTAACCCAACAATCCAACATAATTCCTTGGTACTGTCCCGAAAAACATTTGTATTTTTACACTTGTTTTACAAAAACACAGTTTTTTAGCAATTATCCTTACAATTATTACAATATGAATCAATATGATGTAGCCATTATCGGCTCTGGACCAGGAGGCTATGTGGCGGCAATTCGATGTGCCCAATTGGGAATGAAAACCGCAATAATAGAAAAGTATGCAACCTTGGGAGGCACCTGTCTCAACGTGGGGTGTATACCATCAAAAGCCCTTTTGGACTCATCGCACCATTATGAAGATGCCATAAAGCACTTCGAGGAGCACGGTATTGAGATACCAGGTGAAGTAAAGGTGAATTTGGAGCAAATGATCGCCCGTAAACAAGGGGTTGTCGACCAAACCACAAAGGGTATTGAGTTTTTGATGAGCAAAAACAAAATAGATGTTTACCATGGTGTTGGAAGCTTTAAAGATGCCACACACATCAATATTGCAAAAGAGGATGGTGAAGAAACCATTGAAGCCAAGAACATAATCATTGCAACGGGTTCAAAACCGTCATCATTGCCTTTTATTGATATCGATAAAGAAAGAGTGATCACTTCTACTGAAGCTCTTAAATTGAAGGAAGTTCCAAAGCACTTGATCGTGATTGGCGGTGGAGTGATCGGTTTGGAATTGGGTCAGGTATACAAGCGCTTGGGAGCAGATGTGACCGTAGTGGAGTTCATGGACCGTATTATTCCGGGAATGGACGGCGCATTGTCCAAAGAGCTCACCAAGGTGATGAAAAAACAAAAAGTAAAGTTCAACCTTTCCCATAAAGTAAAGTCTGTAGAGCGCAAAGGCGACGAGGTTATTGTGAAAGCAGATGATAAAAAAGGGAAAGAAGTAACCCTTACAGGTGATTATTGCCTGGTAAGTGTAGGTCGTAAGCCATATACCGATGGATTGAACGCCGAAGCTGCTGGAGTAAAATTGGACGACAGGGGCAGAGTAGAGGTGAACGAGCATTTACAGACCAATGTTTCCAATATTTATGCAATCGGTGATGTGGTAAAAGGTGCCATGTTGGCGCACAAAGCTGAAGAAGAAGGAACCATGGTTGCCGAAATTTTGGCTGGTCAAAAACCACATATCGATTATAACTTAATTCCCGGGGTAGTTTATACGTGGCCAGAGGTTGCAGCTGTTGGAAAAACAGAAGAGCAATTGAAGGAAGAAGGTGTGGAATACAAATCAGGTCAGTTTCCTATGCGTGCTTTGGGGAGAGCCCGAGCCAGCATGGATATAGATGGTTTTGTGAAAATTCTTGCAGATAAGAATACCGACGAGGTATTGGGAGTTCATATGATCGGTGCCCGTTGTGCGGATTTAATCGCTGAAGGTGTTACTGCTATGGAATTCAGGGCATCTGCTGAAGATATTTCCCGAATGAGCCATGCTCACCCAACCTTTGCAGAAGCTGTAAAAGAAGCGGCATTGGCAGCTACTGATGATAGAGCGCTTCATGTTTAAGTAAGAAAGACACCATTTGATTTGGGATTTTCGTCAACCTGAACTTGATTCAGGTTCTCAGAATGCTATGTTCATTGCTTTGATGGGATTCTGAAATAAATTCAGAATGACGTATTTCAGCTTTTTTCTAAAAAATACAAAGCATTCAATCGTAAGGTTGGATGCTTTTTTTAGCTTCTAACGGTGCGTAAAATTCTTCTAAGTAGTAGCTTAAATCTAATGTAAAGTTCACTTAGGACGGGTATGGATGCTTCTCTCAAATACACAAATTGAATTCTTACATAAGAAACACTCCACGCAATCTGTGATTTAATGTCCGCTTCATACCGGTTGTATTTCAGTGCTAAAAAAGTACATGCAACCATGAAAGCAATAGCGCCCGGAATCACGATTTCAGGCGAAAGTGAATGGTTGAAGAATCTATACAGTCCCAAGCCTGTAAAACTACCGTAGAGGATAATAAAGTGAATCACATATATGGAAAGTGTGCTCACCCCGATTTTTAAAACGGTTTTGTTTGTCATAAACTGGCGAAGTATCATAAATATCGCAAACACTACAAATACATTGCCCAACCGAATAAATAAGTAGTTGTTCGATAATATCAAGGTGAACAATTCCCACCCTGTCCATTTATAAAGTTCAGCAAAAGCATTGGATGATTGATAAATCAATAAATAACCAACCGCCAAAGCAATGGAAATAGCCGCGGGATATAAATACTTATAATTTTTGAATCTTGTGAAAAGTACGGAAATAAAGCCACCCAATGTGGCATAGCCAAACCAAGGAATAATGGTGAATACGGAACCATTGGCCTTGGTAAAATAGTTGGCAATGGAACTGGGCAGAAAAGCAAAAGACCAATCTTTATATACTCTTTCAAATAAGAAGAGTACCAGGGTAATGCTCACTAAAACCAGTGGGAATACATATTTTTTTCTTTTAGAGGTAAGCACATAAACGCCGATTAATCCTAAAATAGAAAGACCTATGCAATGTAGTACATCCACCAAATAAAATGCGTTGTAGATTTCGCCTTTTAGGAGTCCACCGAGGTTCAATCGAAGTAAATAACCAATAGCCAAAAGTTGCAATCCCCGACGAATTCCTTTCGCAACTCTAGGGTTGTCCATTCCATTTTCCGGAACCCGAATCAACAAGTAAGTGAAAATAAAACCGGAAACTGTGAAGAAAACGGGGGCGGTAATCCCACGAAAGTACAGCCAAACATTGTAAACAGTGTTGCTGGAATCCCTAAAAACAGGGTCCAATAAACCATCGATAAAGTGCCCTTGCAGCATCATCAAAATGGCCCATGCTCGCATGGTATCAATAAAAAATAATCTGTTATTTTTGGCCGACATTTGATTTACCTTCACCCTATATACTTGCTAGGCAGGTAGTTTGGATGTTCTTTGCGCCAAAAATATACAAAATAGTCGCATCTCTGCCCTTATTGGGGTATTTTAGCGAAACAATCAATGATTTTATACTATGGCTGCAATTTTGGCATTTGCCGGAAGTAATTCTTCAACTTCTATCAATTTTAAATTGGTAAATCATACTATTTCTTTAGTGCAAAACCATGATATTCAGACACTAAATATGGCAGAGCACCCATTTCCAATGTATAGCGAAGACCATGAAAGGGAACATGGATTTTCCGATGACCTTGAGAAATTTAAAGAACATATCGATAACTCCGATGGACTTATTTTGTCCGTGAACGAGCACAATGGAAACCCTTCTGCTTATTTTAAAAATGTATTGGATTGGCTTTCTAGAATGGATCGAAATTTCTTGGAAGACACAAAAGTATTGTTAATGTCCGCCTCAGGAGGAAGATTCGGTGGAGCAAGATCCTTGGAGGTAGTCAATACTATGCTGCCTAAATTTGGAGGAAAAGTTATCTCGACCTTTTCCTTGAAAGGATTCCACGATAATTTTGGTGCTGATGGTATTTTGGATGATTACTTAAGAAGTGAACACCAAACTGCATTGAATACCTTTTTGGATTCGTTAAAATAGTAGGTATTGCGAAAACACCGCTCATTTAAAATCAACTCTCTTTTACAAAGTAAGAATGCACTGTTTCAATGGTCGAGAGCGCATCAGGAAGTGGCTTGGTTGGATAGTAATTCACATCAAGATCCATATTCCAGTTTTGAAGCTTGCTTGGCCGTTGGGACTTCTCATATAATAACTGATGTGGATGAGCTCCAAACCTTTATGAAACTTGAAAAGGATTGGCTTTTTGGTTATTTCTCCTATGATTTTAAAAACGAGCTGGAAGAATTGACATCCAATAACTTTGATACTCTTGGATTCCCAGTGTTGCAGTTTTTTCAGCCCAATAAAATTATAATTGTTGATGAAGGACATCTTCATTTTAAGTATTTGGATGCTTTTGCCAACGAAATTGATGCGGATTATGCCGAAATCATCAAGTATCAGTCAACCGATACTCCAAAAAAGGGAATTGACCCCATCAAAATTAGAATGCGAATCCATAAGGATGCCTATTTTGAAAAAGCCAATCAATTTCTCGAGCATATCCATCGAGGAGATATTTACGAAGCCAATTTTTGTCAGGAATTTTTTGCAGAAGAGGTTTCTATTGACCCGTGGGAAACCTATAACAAGCTCAATGCTATATCTGAACCACCTTTTGCTGCATTTATAAAGTTGGATGACAGGTACCTGATGTGTGCTTCACCGGAACGCTACATCAAAAAAACAGGTCAAAAAGTGATTTCCCAACCTATAAAAGGTACTGCGCCAAGAGGAAAGAATGAAGAAGAGGATGAAAGAATCAAAATCGCATTAACCAAAGATAAAAAGGAGCGAGCAGAAAATATTATGATTACCGACCTTGTTCGTAACGACCTATCCAAGAGTGCATTAAAAGGTTCAGTGCGAGTTGATGAACTTTGTAAGGTATACACTTTTAAACAAGTACATCAATTGATCTCGACCATAGTTTCAAGGGTTTCCAAGGACAAGAATCCAGCACAACTTATAAAAGAAACCTTTCCCATGGGCAGTATGACGGGTGCCCCAAAAATTTCGGCGATGAAAATTATTGAGGAATTGGAAGAAACTAAAAGGGGTTTGTACAGCGGTACAGTGGGGTACTTTGACCCACACGGTAATTTCGATTTCAATGTGGTGATCCGAAGTATTTTGTACAACGCGACCAAAAAGTATGTGTCCTTTTCCGTAGGAAGTGCCATAACTTCAAAATCCAATCCTGAAAATGAATACCAAGAATGTTTGCTAAAAGCCAAAGCAATGCGAACAGTATTGGAAGAAGGCTAAGGGTTAATTCGTAAATTCGCGTCATGTTCCCAAAGTTCAAAGAGCACATTAGCAACAAAATGTCTTTCCTTAAAGGAAAGAAGCTGTTATTGGCCTGCAGCGGAGGTGTGGATAGTGTTGTGTTGGCCTATTTTTGCGTTGCTGTTGACTTGGACATTGTATTGGCCCATTGCAATTTTAGCCTTCGAGGCGAAGAGAGCGATGATGACGAAGACTTTGTACGTGAACTTGCAATTCAATTAGGTGTTGAGGTCTTTATAAAGAGTTTTGATACCAGGCAATATGCCGAAACACATCGAGGCTCCGTGCAGATGGCAGCCCGGGAATTGCGTTATCAATGGTTTGATGAACTTTTAAAAACCAAAGGTTATGATTATATCTTAACCGCCCACCACGCCGACGACAGTTTAGAGACTTTCCTTATTAATTTATCCCGAGGAACGGGTATCGATGGTCTTTCTGGGATTCCCGAAGTGAATGAACAAGTGGTTCGCCCTTTGCTTCCATTTTCTCAAGAGGAGATTTTGGGTTATGCGAATTCGGAAAATATCAAGTGGCGAGAAGATAGCAGTAATGAAAGTACTAAATACCTTAGGAACAAGATTCGTCATCAAATTGTGCCGATTTTAAAAGAATTGCATCCTACTTTTTTGCAAAACTTCCTCAATACCCAAAATCATTTACAGCAAACCAACGACTTGATCGTCAATCATTTAACTGAATTAAAGTCTAGATTGTTTAAGCAACGAGATGGAACCATCAAAATAATTATTGCAGAACTGGAACAGTTGCAACCCATGGAGTCGTACTTGTATGGATTGTTCAAAGATTACGGTTTTACGGAATGGGAAGATGTAAAAGCCCTATTGACTGCAATGAGTGGAAAACAAATGATTTCCAAAACCCATAGATTGCTAAAGGATAGGGATTGCCTTATTCTTTCTGAAATAAAAAATAGGGTGAGCCAAACATACCCTGTCTATATAAATGGAACTCCATCCGGGTTGCCCATCAAACTAAAACTGGAAAACGTTAAAAACCTTGAAAACCAAGGTAAAAATGTCGTCTTTTTGGATAAGGAAAAGTTAAACTTTCCGTTAGTGTTAAGGAATTGGGAAAAAGGCGACTATTTTTATCCTTTTGGCATGAAGGGAAAAAAGAAACTGTCCAAGTTTTTCAAAGACGAGAAAATGGATGTAATTTCCAAAGAAAAACAATGGTTGCTCTGCTCCGACAATAAAATTGTTTGGGTTGTGGGCAAAAGAGCCGACGAACGATTCAAGGTTGAGGATTCAACCCAACAAATAATAAAGATTACACTGCATACATGAGATCATTAGTACTGTTTTTAGGACTATTCTTCATCAATCTAATCACTTTTGCACAAACGGATGAGAATCCTGCGATTTGGAGCCACGAAGTACATAAAATATCCGATACGGAATACGAGTTGGTTTTCAAGGGTAAAATCATGGATGGCTGGCATGTGTATTCTCAATACACTGCCGAAGGAGGTTCTCTCCCCAGTGAATTTACTTTTGAAAAAGCAGGTGAAGACTATGAACTAATCGGTAAAACAGAAGAAAGTGAAACAATAAAAGAGTATAGCGACATTTTTGAAGTAGAGGAGACGTTCTTTAAGAAAGAGGCCATCTTCACCCAGAGAATAAAATTGCTAAATCCTGAAGTCAACCAAATTTCCGCAAACCTGTTTTATCAAATTTGTAAGGAAGTGTGTCTTCCTGTTGATGAATTTTTCCAGATTTCATTGGATGGGAGTGGGTTTGTGGCAGAAGAAACATCCTTGGATGAACGAAGTGTAGCTCTAGGAGAATCGCTCAAGGTCGATTTAAAAAACAAAACCCTCTTGAGTCAATCTGGAGTGGCGGATTCCGAAGGAAAATCCAATCTATTGGTGATTTTCGGCTTAGGTTTTATTGGTGGTTTGATTGCATTGTTGACGCCCTGCGTTTTCCCCATGATTCCATTGACGGTCTCTTTTTTTACGAAACAATCACAGAACAAGTCCAAGGGAATAGCCAATGCACTGTTATATGGATTTTTTATCGTATTGATCTATTTCTTGTTGAGTTTGCCTTTCCATTTATTTAATTCGGTAGACTCGCAAATATTGAACACCATAGCGACGAATATTTGGCTCAACGTGTTCTTCTTTGTCATTTTTGTATTCTTTGCCTTTTCATTTTTCGGGTATTATGAATTGACTTTGCCCAGCTCATGGGCCAATAAAATGGATTCTGCCTCGTCCAAAGTAGGGGGAGGGCTTGGTATCTTTTTTATGGCGTTGACCTTGGCAATTGTATCATTTTCGTGCACAGGACCCATTTTGGGTGGACTTTTAGGAAGTACAACCCTCGCGGAAGGTAATGTAGCCACCAACTTAACCTCTGGAATGGTCGGTTTCGGTTTGGCCTTGGCACTTCCGTTTGCATTGTTTGCTATGTTCCCGGCCTGGTTGAACTCTTTGCCAAAATCCGGCGGATGGATGACCACGGTTAAAGTGGTGCTGGGCTTTTTGGAGCTGGCCTTGGCCTTTAAGTTTTTATCCAATGCAGATTTGGTTGGTAACTGGGGCATCTTTAAACGTGAGATATTTATAGGTATCTGGGTGGTGCTCTTTATTTTGATGACCTTGTACCTTTTCGGAATCTTTAGATTTCCACATGATGGACCTAAAAAGAATCTTTCTCCTGCCAGAAAATTAACAGGAATAGCAAGCTTGGCTTTTACGGCTTATTTGATTCTGGGACTTTTCAATATCAGTAACTTGAAACTACTTAGTGGATTTCCACCACCAAGCTTTTACAGTGTTGTGGAAACGGAAAGCGATTGTCCTTTAGGGTTGGATTGCTTTAAGGATTTTGAAGAGGGTGTAGCTTATGCACAAGAAGCAAACAAACCTATTTTACTCGATTTCACGGGATGGGCATGCGTTAACTGTAGAAAAATGGAAGAAAACGTGTGGAGCGACCCTAGTGTTTATCCAATCCTAAAAGAAGACTACGTCTTGATTTCACTTTATGTGGACGATAGAAAGGAGCTTCCTGAATCGGAACAGTTCGATTTTAAATTTGATAACGGGAGAGTAAAAGCCATTGAGACCATAGGTCAAAAATGGGGAACATTCCAAACCGTTAATTTCAATGCAGCATCACAGCCATATTATGTTTTGTTGTCCCCTAACTTGGAGATTCTTAATGAGGCAGTGCAATATGTTGACGCTGAAACCTATGAGGAGTGGCTTAAATCAGGTTTGGAAAAACACCATCTATCCATGAACAAATAATTGATATTTGTCAATATATTTTTTTAGTCATATTGGAAAATAGTTATACCTTAGGATGGACTAATTGACTTAACCCTTCTTCGTGAAAAAATACAAAAAGGTACTTCTTGTACTCGCAGGTCTGCTTCTACTTGTAATTATTGGCATTGCCATATTTGTAAATAGCCTTAAACCAGATTACGGAGGGGAAAAGTCCCTACCCGGTATTTCCAATGAGGTAACAACTTATTTTGACACCTACGGGATTCCACATATTTATGCTGATAATGAGCTGGATGCAATGAGAGCATTAGGCTATGTACATGCCCAGGACCGCTTGTGGCAGATGGAGTTATTGCGAAGGGTGGCAAAAGGACGGCTTTCCGAAGTTTTTGGTCAGGACATGGTCAAAACAGATAAGTTTTTCCTTTCACTCGGTATAGATGACCATACCAAAACAACCGTATCAAACCTTGATAAACAAAGTGAAACCATTGTGCTTGCCCAAGCTTATTTGGATGGCATCAATGAGTTTATAAAAAATGGGCCAACACCTATCGAATTTTATTTGACAGGTCTGGAAAAGGAACCCTTTACCATTGAAGATGTTTACAATGCAGTGGGATATATGGCCTTCAGCTTTGCCATGGCACACAAAACAGACCCATTATTGACCAGTATGCGAAACAAATTGGGTGAAGAGTATATGAATGATTTAGCAATTAGTTCAGATACTTCTACCGTTTGGATAAAAAATTATAAAGGTGTCAAAACGGATACTTTGGGAACCAATATCACAGCAAGTGTAACGGAAGCTTTGGATAAACTCCCTATTCCACAGTTCGAGGGGAGTAATAGTTGGGTAATCGCGCCACAAAAAACAAAAAACGGGAAGGTTATATTCGCAAATGATCCACATATTGGTTTTGCGCAACCTTCTGTATGGTACGAAGCCCATGTGAGCACGCCAACGTATGAGAAATATGGCTATCATCTGGCAGGTGTACCTTTTCCATTGCTTGGTCATGACCGAAAATTAGCCTATGGCCTAACTATGTTCGAGAATGATGATATCGACTTTTATTACGAAGAATCCAATCCATCGGACAGTACCAAATACAAAACTGCAGATGGCTGGAAGGATTATGAATTTGTAAACAAGACCATCAAAGTAAAAGATGGGGATGATGTAGCCTTTACCTATAAAAAAACACATCATGGTCCTGTTTTAAACAATATTGCAGATCAAATTTCTGGGGAAAGACCAATCGCCATGTCTTGGATTTATACAAAACCCAAAAACATGGTGATGCATGCACTTTATGGCATTAGCCATGCTGCAAACATCAAGGAGTTTAAAAGTGCTTTACCCAACATCCATGCACCTGGGCTTAATGTAATGTATGGTGATACGGAGGGCAACGTTGCTTGGTGGGCCACGGCAAAACTGTACCAGATGCCGGATAGCGTTTCTACAAAATTTGTTTTGGATGGAGCATCGGGAGAAGAAGAACCCCTGCGCTATTTGGATTTTTCAGAAAATCCAATGGCTGAAAACCCACCATGGAACTATGTGTATTCCGCCAATAATCAACCCGATTCTATTGCTGGAATGCGATATCCGGGATATTATCTTCCTGAAAATCGAGCTAAAAGAATAGTACAGTTGTTGGATGCCAAAGATGATTGGGATAAAGAGTCAATATCGGAAATGATATTGGACGTTACCTCACCAGTAAATACAGAAGTGGTTTCCGAATTAATAAAACTATTTGATGTTACCCACTTGGACAGCGAGCAATTGGTGCTTTTGGATTCGTTAAAGAATTGGAATGGTGAATACTCGTTAAAAGCAACTAGTCCAGTACTATACCATAGGGCATTATATTATATGGTCAAGAATACCATGGAGGATGAATTGGGCCCCGAAATGTTTGAACAATTCTTATCGACCCATTTATTTAAAAGACAAATTGCTTGGGGATCTAGCATGCAGAGTGGAGAATGGTGGGACAATATTAATACTCCGGATGTTGTGGAAACAAGACAGGACATTGTTATGATGTCTTTTGCCCAAGCATGGGAATCTCTTGTAAACGATTTTGGTGAAGATACAAGTCAATGGACTTGGGATAAAGTGCATACGTTGGAGCATCAGCATCCATTCGGGCAAGTGGAATCATTAAGGAAATTTTTCAATGTAGGTCCGTTTCCTGTTGAAGGCACACGAGAAGTTATCAATAACCTATCATTTCCCTATGATGGCAAAGGGTTTTACAAAGTAAGTTCGGGACCATCGACGAGGCGTATCATTGATTTTTCCGATGTCGAGAACAGTATCAGTATATTGCCCACTGGGCAATCAGGAAATCCTTTTAGCAAGCATTATGAAGATCAAGCCCAAATGTATGTCAATGGAGAATTTCGTAAAATGATGATGAACAAAAAGGAAATAGAAGAAACCGCAGCCTCTATTTTAATCTTCCGTTAACCCAGAAAGGGTTTTCATCAATTCAAATTAGGGTATTCGTCAAAAGGAAAATCTTTTTGTGATGAGAATGGCTACTTTTTCAGTCTCATTCAATTAGAAGTTCTATATGCTCATCAAAGTTTACGGGAGTGCTGTTTTTGGTATTGAGGCAACCACTATTGTTGTCGAGGTAAATATCGACAAAGGTATTGGGTACCATTTGGTAGGACTGCCCGATAATGCCATTAAGGAAAGTAACTACCGAATAGCAGCTGCTCTCCAAAATAACGGGTACAGAATACCGGGAAAAAAAATAACCATCAATATGGCTCCCGCCGATTTAAGGAAGGAGGGCTCGGCCTATGATTTGACCTTGGCCATTGGAATATTGGCCGCATCGAATCAAATTCGTTCAGAAAGCATTAATACATACTTGATAATGGGTGAGCTTTCTTTGGATGGAAGTTTACAACCCATAAAAGGAGCTTTGCCTATTGCCATTAAAGCCAGAGAGGAAGGTTTTGAGGGTTTTATTCTGCCTAAAGAAAATGCGAATGAAGCTGCTGTTGTGGACGGTTTGAAAGTATATGGAGTAGAAAACATTAAAGAGGTCATTGACTTTTTTGATGCTGATATTCCTTTGGAACAGACCCGTGTGGATACCCGAAAAGAATTTTATGAACACCTCCATATGCCCGAATTTGATTTCGCCGATGTAAAAGGTCAGGAAAGTATAAAACGGTGTATGGAAATTGCTGCTGCAGGTGGTCACAACATTATTTTGATTGGTCCGCCAGGAGCCGGGAAGACCATGTTGGCTAAAAGATTACCATCCATTTTACCGCCAATGACTTTGCATGAAGCTTTGGAAACCACCAAAATACATAGCGTTGTAGGCAAAGTGAAGAACAGGGGGCTGATGAGTCGAAGACCTTTCAGAAATCCACATCATACCATAAGTTCAGCGGCTTTGGTCGGAGGTGGTAGTTATCCGCAACCCGGAGAAATCTCCTTATCGCACAATGGGGTACTGTTTTTGGATGAACTTCCGGAATTTGAACGACGCGTACTCGAAGTAATGCGACAACCCATGGAGGATAGGGAGGTGACCATTGCTCGAGCACAATTCACAGTCACCTATCCCAGTAGTTTTATGTTGGTGGCCAGTATGAATCCAAGCCCAGGAGGATACTTTAATGACCCTGATGCCCCGGTCACTTCTTCTCCCGCAGAAATGCAACGCTATTTAGGAAAGATATCAGGACCATTATTAGATCGGATAGATATTCATATTGAGGTTACCCCGGTTCCTTTTGATAAGTTATCCGATGAGCGGAAAGGGGAGGGCAGCATTGTGATAAGAAAAAGAGTAGAAGCTGCACGGGAAATTCAAACTCAAAGATTTGAGAACGTTGAAGGCTTCCACTACAACGCACAAATGGGAACCAAACAGATACGGAAATTTTGTAAGCTGAACGAGTCCTCCAAAAACCTCTTGAAAGATGCTATGCAACGTCTGAATCTTTCCGCAAGAGCCTACGATCGAATTTTAAAAGTATCGCGTACCATTGCCGATTTGGAACAATCTGAGCAAGTTATGGAAAGCCATATATCCGAAGCCATTCAATATCGAAGCTTGGATAGGGAAGGTTGGCTCGGCTAACTCTAATTGAACCTTTTAATCAAATTATAGGTAAATGTTATCATTTCCTTGTAGTTATCCTTACCGATTTTCTCATCAATGCCGTGAAACCTGGTCATGCTATCCGGCCCTATTCGTATAGGATAGAATCGGTACACATCATCTGAAACATCATAAAAATATCGAGCATCTGTTCCACCACCAATTAAGCCGGGAACTACAATTGCCTCGGGGAATACCGAACGTATCGTTTTTTCAAGATTTTTAAAGGCATCGGAATCTATTCCTGAAACAGGGGAAGGGTTTGTGGAAAAACCGGCAATTTCAACCTTAATGCCATCACCAATGGTTTCTTGAATGTGTTCTTTTACCGATTCAATGGTCTCTCCGGGCAAAATCCTAAAATTTATGGTTGCTTTGCCGACAGTTGGAATCACATTGTCCTTAACCCCTCCTTCAATAATAGTCGGTGCTGTGGTGGTATGCGCATTAAGTGCTTTTAAGACAGGAGCTTTGAAAAGCCACGGGTTGGCAAACGCCAGTCTTTTAAAAAAGGGCATTTCTGCCCCCATATATTCAAATTGATAATCGATGGGCTTCACCATTTTATAAGGTAGTTGGTTATCTTCAAGGTCCACAATGGCTTGTGCCAACATACCAAGTGTATTGTCTTCCGGAGGGGCAGAACTATGCCCTCCAGTGGTTTCAACAATAAGGTTAAAGGATACGTAGCCCTTTTCGGCCAAGTTTACCATGGCGACAGTCTTGTCAAAATCCGGAACCATATTTTGGGCCAAAAACCCACCTTCATCCAAGACCATTGCAGCATGAACCCCTTGTTTTTTTAAATGGGCAGCGATGGCTTTAGCACCATTTCCACCTCCTAATTCTTCATCATGTCCAAATGCGAGATAAATGGTTTGTTTCGGTGTAAACGATTCCTGAAGTAACACTTCTACGGATTCCATAAGTGCCATTAAGGAACTTTTATCATCCATGGTCCCTCTTCCAATAATATGCGTATCGGTAATGGCTCCCTCAAATGGGCCTGCTTCCCAAGCGTTAAGGGTAGGTTGGTCCACAGGCACCACATCCTGATGCGAAAGGAGTATGATTGGTTTTTTTGATGCATCTGAGCCCTCCCATTTGTACAACAGGCTGTACTCGTTGATTTTTTCCAGTGTAAGTTTTTCATGTATCAAAGGATAGGAGTCATTCAAAAATTGATGGAATCCATTGAATGCAGTCGAGTCGGGAATAGCATCCTCGCTAAAGGAAATTGTTTTAAATTGAACGGCTTTGGACAAGTTTTGGAAAGCCATTTCCGGAAACTTCATTGTTTCCAATGGTTCGGGGTCAACTTGTTTTGACTTAAGCGACAAGGTGTTAAAAACTAATATTCCGCCTAAAACAATAATGATGGCAGCAACGGCAATAATTAATTTTTTCATGGTTGGTTTTTAAAAAAGTTTCGTGTTTGGATGGTTTTCTGTGCTTATTCTAAAAAACACACCCACAAATTATGCAAAAAAACATCGCTAGGTCATTTTATGTTGAAGAATAATGAACGATAAAATTTTACTATTCCTTAATAAAATTCACATAATGATCATACCTTTCAAAAATTTGATTCACATAATTGTAAGGTTCAATTCCATTTACATAGCCATAGTTGATTGAAGGGTGATTATAGTTTTGAGGATAAGTAAGCTCCAGTAGCATTTCATTTACATTCCCATCCCAAACATTTGGGTTTAATTTATTCAATGTCGCAAGTTTGCGTGCATCTTTAATGTGGTAGTAACCGCTGTTATAAGCACCCATAGTAAATTTTATACGCTGAACGGTATCGGTAATCTCTTCAAAATTGTCGTATATGCTTTTTAAATATTTAGACCCTGCATTGATGTTGTCAATGGGGTCCAAGAGGTTTTCGACACCCAATTCCTCTGCTGTGTTTGGCATAAGCTGCATTAGTCCTTCTGCTCCTGTCCAAGAGTTGGCTTCCTGATCAAACCGTGATTCTTGATATACCAACGAAGCCAAAAGTCTCCAATCCCATCCCAATTTTTTGGCATTTTCCTTAATTAAACTATCATACTTGCTTATTTGATAGTTGGTAAGGCTATAAAATTCACTTTTTACGCGACGATTAAAATTTCGTTTGTTTTTAAAATATTTATTGTAAATCACATAATAGTCGTTCCTTTTCTTCTCGTTTTCAATCCACTGGTTGATCTTAACCAAAAAATCATCAGAATTCTTGTTCACCGCCCAAGCAATACGCTGAGAAAAACTAACGGGTACGGATACATCCAAAATCGGAAAAAAGGATGCATTGATTTGGGCCAAATTTTTATCGGCCAAGGTGTATTTGATCTCCCCATCTGCTACCATCTTTATAATTTCTGCTGTAGCTAATTTTCCTTTTAAGGTATCAATAACAATAGTTCCCCCAATTTCTTTGGAAAGATTTTGCAAACGGTCAAAATATGAAGAACTATACCTAACAGAAACAGTGTCATTAATTAACTGAATAGGATCCTGCACTAATTTACTTTTGATATTATCCAAGGTTAATTTTCTCCAGTTTGTCGGCTTCCGTTGCACAAGCACTTGATTGGTCAGATATAGGTAATCTGTAAACGCAGCCTTTTTTTTACGTTCTGTGGTTATTGCCAAACCATAAGCGACGATATCAACTGCACCTTTATTTAACTCTGACAATAATGAATTAAGGTCTTCTGAAACAGTAATTTCCAACTCAAGATCAAAATGTTCCGCAAGTCTTTCCAATAGTTCATATTCGTAACCCATTGGCCTTCCTTTGTACAAAAAATAGCTCGTACTACTGTAAGCAAGAAGTGCTCTTAATTTCCCATCTTCTTTAATATCCTCAAAATCCCTATATATAAGATTTGTATTGTCCTCACCGGAATCATGTTCTTTGTTTTTAGTATTGCAGGTTAGAAAAATTAAACTGAAAAGGCTTAAAATCAAGGTTGTTCTGTTCATATTTTATGGATAGCTAACTATTTGGATTTAGTGGTTTTTAATAATAATACCTTTACATGTACAATTACTTTTTTTTAGTTACTTTTCAAATAAATCAATATGATTTATGTTTTGACTGCTTATCCTTGACCACTATGCGCATGGTGGAAATAATCTGCAAATAGGAATGGTCATTTTTTAAATTGTACCCTACTTTTTCAAAAACCGGTATTCCCTTCCTTAAAAAGAATAAAAAACTGTTAAGTATAATATAGATTAAGAAGGTTTAAATAACCTGCTCTAATTTAAGTTGGACATCTTCCATTGGTCTCAACCCGACCTTTTGAAGATAACAAAAAGTGTTAAATATCAGTTGTATATAGCCACTTTATATTTATTTCACTCAAGACGATAGCACATTATTTTACTATGAAGAATCACAAATAAGCAATTTATTCCCTCCTTTTTAGGCAAATTCATAAAAGGAATAAATTAACTCTAAAAATACCTATTTAATTCGTTAAAGTTCGCTTAAACAACTGCTTTTTAGTGATTTAAGGCATAATTTCGCATGGCTATTGAAAAATTAAATAGGATGCAGTTTGTGGAATTGAACCCAGTAGGCAATTTTGACCCTTGGGAGCAGGAGAAGATTGATGAGTTGCTACATCAAGAAATAAAAGGATCGTTGAGTAATCGATTGGTGTTTGAAAATGAGGTAATAAAACTGTGGGACCTAAAGCTTCTTCCCGGTGAACGACTAAATTTTAGAAGACATAATACCAATTACGGTTGGGTCTGTACTACTGGAGGATTGGTGATTACGCGTTATGGAAACGGTAAAATTGATATGATCAAGCTTAATCCTGGTGATACCGAATATTTTGAAAATAGGGGCAAAAACTATGTCAATGATTTGGAGAATATCGGAGAGGATACCTTGGTCATCAATATTTTGGAATACAAAGAGTCCAAGAAGGAGAACAGATATCAGTTCTCTGACTAAATTGCCTTAATGTTCGCCTTCAGCCCCGAGATGATACCAAGAATATTTTCCACGGTTTCGTCCAAATAATATTTTATGGCCAAATGTGGAATCCTAATGGTCGTAAAGCCATTTTTAAAGGAATGCATGGCATCCTCCAAATCATTTATGGCTTGTTCATGGGTTATCATGTTATAATTTCTGTCAATCTCAATATTGAGTTTAACGCGGGAGATGGCAATATCAACTGATTTTTTACCATCCCACCATTCCAACATGGGGTGAACTCCAGCTTCTTTTAATGCGTAGAATAAATGAATAGCATCAATGGGGGTGTCGTTATCCAGTATAACTTTTTTGATGAGCCGTGTATGTCGTTCGCAAAGTTCAACGCCTAAAGATTCTTTTGATGCTTTAAGTTGTTGAGGACTAATGTCTTTGCCGCAATCCTTACATGTCATAAGTTTTAGTCAGGTTTAAGTTTAAGTATGATTTGGGACTATTATAACTTTGAGTTTTTTAAAATCGTATAAAAATTCGACGTACGACATTCCACTTTTAGACGAAATACATTTTTTTGGATGAAATGCATGTTTTGTTCAGATATACTTTTAATTTCATCGCACCTAAACCAAAGAATCCATGTTTAAAAAAATAGGACCGGGCGTTCTTGTCGCAGCCGCTTTTGTAGGGCCAGGAACCATAACCATGTGCACTTTGGCCGGAGTGCGCTTTGGATATGCCTTGATATGGGCTTTGTTGGTGTCCATAATTGCCACCATTGTTTTACAAGGAATGGCAGGCCGAATAGGGCTTATTACACAAAATGGTCTTGTTGATGTGGTGAGAACAGAGCTTAAAACAACCTGGGCTCGCAATATGGTAATAGCTATGGTTTTAGGGGCTATTTTGGTAGGAAATGCCGCCTACGAAGCAGGAAACATTGGTGGTGCTACTTTAGGGCTTGAACAATTGCTTCCCCAACCACAATTAAAAATCTTTTTACCAGCGATTATGGGAGTCATCATATTTCTATTGCTTTGGTTCAGTAGTTATAAGATTTTAGAAAAGATATTTGTGGGGCTCGTTGGCATTATGGGAGTGAGCTTTGTGATTTGTGCCATTATCACTCGACCATCAATCACCGGAATATTAAAAGGAATGTTTGTACCGCAGTTGCCCGAAGACGGATTACTTACGGTTATCGCTTTGGTAGGTACTACAGTGGTACCTTATAATCTCTTTTTGCACGCATCTTTGGTAAAGGAGAAATGGAATTCTAAATCCGATTTAAAAGCTGTGAATTGGGATACCATCGTATCCATAGGTTTGGGAGGATTGGTTTCCATGGCAATACTGATAACAGCATCAGCAGCACCAATTTCGGAAATCAACAACGCTTTGGATATGGCAAGGGCCCTAGAGCCTCTGTTTGGTAAAATGGCGTTCTTGTTTATGGCAATTGGACTTTTGGCCGCTGGAATCACTTCTGCTATCACAGCACCTTTGGCCGCTGCCTATGTGGCCAGTAGTTGTTTTGGTTGGGAAGGGGGCATGCAGAACAAAAAGTTCAAAATGGTTTGGATCATGGTACTTTTATGCGGGGTGGTATTTCTTTCTTTTGATATAAAACCCATAGAGGTGATTCAATTTGCCCAAGTAGCTAATGGAATCTTGCTTCCTATAATGGCGCTTTTGCTGTTGTGGATTGTAAATAAAAAATCCGTTATGGGTGAAAACAAGAATACGGTATTGCAGAACACATTCGGTATTGCCATTGTGGCATTCGCTATATTTTTAGGAGCAAAAAGTATTTTTAAAGTAGTTGGATTATTGTAGATGGGTCGGTTTAAGATAGATATTAATTGTGATGTAGGAGAAGGAGTAGGGAACGAAGCGGATATTTTTCCATTCATAAGCTCCTGCAACATAGCGTGCGGAGGCCATGCAGGTGACATGGAAACCATGTTGAAGGTTGCCTCCCTCGCCAAGAAACATTATCTTAAAGTTGGTTCACATCCATCATACCCCGATAAAACCAATTTCGGAAGGGAAGTGATGGATATTTCAGACCAAGACCTAATACAAAGTATAAGAAAACAGTTAGCGGATTTTGATAAGGTCCTTAAGCAGGAACAAGTCACTTTACACCACATCAAGGCCCACGGAGCACTGTACAATCAAACGGCAAAGGATAAGAGGTTGGCAGAGGTATATTTGGATGCGATTGCCGATTACAAAGAGAAAGTCTTTTTGTACGTTCCTTTTGATTCAGTAATAGCCCAAAAAGCAAAGAAACAAGGTTTCAATCTCTGGTTTGAAGCCTTCGCGGATAGAAACTATAATGCAGACTTATCCCTAGTCTCCAGAAAAGAAGAAAATGCATTGATTACAGCACCCGAAGTAGTGTTGAAACATATATTGCCCATCATTAAAAAAGGAGAAGTGAAGTCCGTAGATGGCAATTTATGTAATATCCAGGCGAATACTCTTTGTATACATGGCGATACGGTTTCTGCCTTAAAAATATTAATGTATCTTTCTAAAGAATTACCCAAGAACCAAGTAGAAATACAAAAGTGAAAAGTTACCCCATTAGCATCAAACCCTTTGGAGAACGAGCCGTTTTAGTGGAATGGCCCAATAAGGTGAGTGAATCCATTTTGGCAGATATCCTCGATTTTATGGATGCTTTTAAAGAGCTGAAAATACCCAATTGGGAAATGTCCGTTGCCTATAATTCCTTGACGATGGTTTACAACCAAGATCATATAGATTTTGAAGATACCAAGGAAATGATTCAGGCATGCCATGAAAAACAGGCCCAATCAAAAACAGAACGGGTTCAACATTTATGGACGCTTCCTGTTTGCTACGACCTTGAGTTTGGAATGGACATCGAAGAGGCTGCAAAAATATTGAATCTCTCTGTAAAAGAATTGATCAAACAGCATACCTCACATCAATATATAGTCTACGGAATCGGTTTCTTACCCGGTTTTATGTATTTGGGCGGGCTACCATCAACTTTGGAGATTCCGCGTCGGGCAGAACCAAGATTGAAAGTGCAAAAAGGTTCCGTGGGTTTGGCCAGTAAACAAACCGGTATTTATCCGCAGGATTCCCCGGGCGGCTGGAACATTATTGGTAATTGCCCTGTAGACCTGTTCGATCCCAGTAAAAAAGACCCCTGTTTTGTTAAAGTGGGGGATAAGATACAGTTCGAGAGTATATCCAAAGCAGAATATGAACTTCATAAAATAGAAGGAGAAGTAGGCATTTATGAACCCGAAAAAGTTGTGTTAAATGCTTAAAGTGTTAAAACCAGGCCTTTATTTAACCATCCAAGACCTAGGTAGATTTGGGTTCAGAGATATAGGTGTGCCGATTGCTGGGGCAATGGATGTGGAATCTGTTAAAAGAGCCAATCTGTTATTAGAGAATGATGAGAACGATGCGGTTTTGGAAATTACTATGACGGGTCCCACACTACAGTTTGATGCCGATACATATATAAGCTTGTCAGGAGCTCATATTGCTGCTACTTTGAACAATGAGCCTATTGATAATTATACGGTCGTAAAAGTGGAAAAGGGCGATATTTTGTCCTATGGGCGTTTAGAGCAAGGATTCAGGGGATATTTGGCTATAAAAGGTGGATTTCAATCAGAAAAATTGCTCAATAGCCGTTCACAGTTTTATCCTGTAACCAAAGAAGCAAGGGTAAAGGATGGTGAGGAGATACCATATAAAGAGACTTTAGCGTATGAGCCCAGAATATCGGAAGTAAAGATTGAGGAGCATTTTGAGAAAAATACCTTAAAAGTATATAAAGGTCCTGAGTTTTCTTTGTTATCCGATGCCCAGCTCTCAGAAATATTTGCGAAATCCTATACCGTTTCCAAGGAAAACAACCGAATGGCCTATCAACTTTCAGAATTAATAGCTGGTCACTCACATTCTATGTTGACTTCTGGGACTTTGCCGGGAACCATTCAGTTGACCCCAGCCGGCCGCCTGATCATTTTGATGAAAGATGGTCAAACCACGGGGGGGTATCCCCGAATATTGCAACTTTCCGAAGAATCCATTTCAATTCTGGCGCAGAAAAAGTATGGGGATGAGCTAAATTTCAAACTTGTTTAAGAACAATTTCTAATTAATCATAAACAGAACCATTATTTTTTGTACCATTGAAGTATGAAAAGAATTAAACAAGTCATTGTGGAGGTCATTATTATTCCGAAAACGGGATGATACAGACTTGCTATTGACTGAAAAGGCCTGTATCCCATACGATACAGGCCTTTTTTATTTGTAATAAAATTAATTGAATATTGGATTTTTAATTAACCTAAAAAACTGAAATACAAGTATTTATGTTTATTATGTTTCCAGTGGATTTAAACAGTGGGTAACTGTTAAAAATATTGGGCTTTTTAAACATTTATCTTTGAATTACAGTATAAATTCAGAAGATTACTGTATTTGAATGAAATTTGATAATGGAATTGAACAAGTTTAGTAAAAAAGTAACACAGGACCCAACGCTACCAGCTGCACAAGCTATGCTCCATGCGATTGGACTAACAGACGAAGATCTACAAAAACCCTTAATCGGAATAGCAAGCACAGGCTACGAAGGTAACCCGTGTAATATGCATTTAAATGATTTGGCTCTCGATGTAAAAAAGGGAATTGAATCATCCAATTTGGTGGGGCTTATCTTCAACACCATTGGGGTTAGCGATGGAATATCGAACGGAACGCCGGGAATGAGATATTCCTTGCCCTCAAGGGATATCATTGCAGATTCCATTGAAACCGTAATACACGCCATGAGCTACGACGGATTGGTGACCGTGGTAGGATGCGACAAAAATATGCCAGGCGCCCTGATGGCACAGTTAAGATTGAACCGACCATCCATTTTGGTGTATGGCGGAACCATTGCCCCAGGATGTCACAACAATAAAAAACTCGATATCATCTCTGCTTTCGAGGCCTACGGACAAAAAGTTGCGGGAGCCATAGATGAAACGGAATACAAGGAGGTCATTCACAAAGCATGCCCGGGAGCGGGAGCTTGCGGAGGCATGTACACGGCCAATACCATGGCATCAGCCATTGAAGCGATGGGAATGTCCATGCCCTTCAATTCTTCTATTCCTGCGGTAAACAGTAAAAAACAAGCGGATTGTGAAGCATCAGGTGCTGCTTTGTACCATTTGTTGAAAGAAGATATTAAACCAAGGGACATTGTTACCAAAAAAGCGTTGGAAAATGCCTTTAGATTGGTAACCGTGCTTGGTGGTTCTACGAATGCGGTACTACACTTTATGGCCATTGCACATGCGGCTGAGGTTGACTTTACTTTAGAGGACGTTACAAGAATTAGTGAATCCACTCCCTTGTTGGCCGATTTAAAACCTAGCGGAAAGTATTTGATGGAGGACCTTCACAATGTGGGAGGCGTTCCAGCAGTATTAAAATATATGTTGAAAGAAGGGATGCTTCACGGTGATTGTATGACGGTTACCGGGAAGACTTTGGCAGAAAACCTATTGGATGCCCCAGATTTGCAAGAAGGTCAGGATATCATCAGAAAGAAAGACCAACCTATTAAAGAAACAGGGCATATTCGTATATTATATGGGAACCTAGCTTCTGAAGGTGCCGTGGCCAAAATCACAGGGAAAGAAGGACTGGAATTTACAGGAACCGCCCGTGTTTTTGATAGCGAAATAGCCGTAAACGAAGGTATTCATACAGGAAAAGTCCAAAAAGGGGATGTGGTGGTCATTCGTTACGAGGGGCCAAAAGGAGCACCGGGAATGCCCGAAATGTTGAAACCAACATCGGCTATTATGGGAGCAGGACTTGGAAAAGATGTGGCTTTGATTACTGATGGAAGGTTTTCGGGTGGTTCTCACGGATTCGTGGTAGGTCATGTTGCCCCTGAAGCCCAAGTAGGTGGCGGAATCGCCTTGGTGAAAAACGGAGATGAAATCACTATTGATGCGGTAAACAATACCATCAACATTAACATATCCGACGAAGAGTTCGAACAACGAAGAAAAGAATGGAAGCAACCTGAACTGAAAATAAAATCAGGAAGCTTATACAAATATGCCAAAACGGTATCATCCGCAGCAAAAGGTTGTGTTACCGATTTGTTCTAAAAATAATGATAGGGGTATCTCCCTAAATATAGGCTTATGGAGACATTAAAAGCACAAAAAAAAGATAGTAAAAAGCAAAAAGCAATCAGGATTACGGGCGCGGAGGCCATAATCCATTGCTTGCTCGCAGAAGGGGTTGATTTGATTTATGGTTACCCCGGAGGAGCCATTATGCCCGTTTATGATGAGCTGTACAAGTTTCAAGATAAACTCACCCATATTCTGACACGTCATGAGCAAGGTGCTACGCATGCAGCTCAAGGATATGCAAGGGTTACGGGAAAAGTAGGGGTTGCCATGGCAACTTCGGGTCCTGGAGCTACCAACTTGGTAACAGGAATTGCCGATGCGCAGATAGATTCCACACCAATGGTTTGTATTACAGGTCAGGTTACACGCAGCTTGTTGGGTTCTGATGCATTTCAGGAAACGGATATCGTTGGCATTTCAACACCGGTAACCAAATGGAACTATCAAATTACCAAAGTCGAAGAGATTCCGGAGATAATGGCCAAGGCATTCTATATCGCTAAGTCTGGAAGACCTGGGCCTGTCTTGATTGACATCACAAAAAATGCGCAGTTTGATGAGCTTGATTTCGTATATGAAAAATGTACGGCGGTAAGGAGCTATAAGCCCGTTCCAACGCCAGAACCCAGCAGTCTTGAAAAGGCAGCGGAACTCATCAATAGTGCCAAAAAGCCGTTTATTGTATTTGGTCAAGGGGTGATTTTGGGTGAAGCGGAAGCTGAACTCAAAGCCTTTGTTGAAAAAGCAGGAATTCCTGCGGCATGGACCATTCTAGGACTCTCTGCAATGGATACCGACCATCCGCTTAATGTGGGAATGGTGGGCATGCATGGTAATTATGGTCCCAATATGCTGACGAATGAATGTGATGTACTCATTGCCATAGGCATGCGTTTTGATGATCGTGTAACAGGTGATTTAAATACCTATGCCAAACAAGCTAAAGTCATTCATTTTGAAATTGACCCGGCCGAAGTCAACAAAAATGTAAAAGTGGATGTTGCTGTTTTGGGTAATGCCAAAGAAACATTGAGTGCTATTTTGCCTTTATTGGATAAAAAAGAGCACAAGGGGTGGAAGGCCGAATTTGACAAATTGCACCAGATTGAGTTCGATACCCTAATTAAAAATGACATTCATCCCACCAAAGAAGGACTTACGATGGGTGAGGTGATTGAGCAAATCAACATGGCTTCAGGTCAAAAAGCGGTTATTGTTTCCGATGTGGGGCAACACCAAATGATCGCATGTCGATATGCCAAGTTCAAGCAATCCAAGAGTAATATTACTTCTGGAGGTTTGGGAACTATGGGATTTGGTCTTCCTGCGGCCATTGGAGCCAAAATGGGTGCAATGGATCGCGAAGTGGTTGCCATTATCGGCGATGGCGGTTATCAAATGACCATTCAAGAGCTCGGTGTTATTTTCCAGCATAATGTCCCTGTAAAGATTGTAGTTTTGAACAATGACCATTTGGGAATGGTACGTCAGTGGCAAGAACTCTTTTTTGATAGGCGATATGCTTCAACAGTAATGACAAACCCGGATTTTGTAAAAATCGCCGAAGGGTACCATATCCAATCCAGAAGAGTGTCAGAACGTACAGACCTTCAAGAGGCAGTGCAAGAAATGATGGCCTCCAAAGACCCATACTTTTTGGAAGTAAAAGTGGAAAAGGAGGATAATGTATTCCCAATGATTCCATCGGGCGCTTCCGTTTCAGACATCAGATTAAAGTAAATGGATCAATCCGTAATCTTAGAGAAGCCAAAACAGTACAATAATTTACTGGCCAAGTCAGAAGAGATGGGCTTTACGATGCCTTCCGATATTTATATTGGAACCTTGCTGAAAACATTGACGGCATCAAAACCTGCTGGAAGCTTTCTGGAATTGGGTACGGGAATCGGTTTGTCTTTGTCTTGGATGATTCAGGGAATGGATGGGAATTCAAAAATAACAAGTATCGATAATGACTCTGAGCTAATCGAAGTGGCCAAAATGTTTTTTGGAGAAGAGGAGAGATTGGAACTTGTTTGTGCGGATGGTGGCGATTGGCTGAATGGTTACAAGGGGAATTCCTTCGACTTGATTTTTGCTGATGCTTGGCCAGGGAAATACAGCCATTTGGATACTACATTGGCGATGTTGGGCAAAGGGGGTTACTATGTAATCGATGACATGCAAAAACAGTCCAATTGGCCAGAAGGGCATGAAGAAAAAGCCAATGCGTTGGTGAAGGTGCTTGAAAAAAGAGATGATATTACAATTACAAAAATGAACTGGTCCACTGGACTTATAGTTGCAGTAAAAAAATAAAAGCGAATATGGAAAAACAATGGTATACCATCTCGGTGTATTCCGAAAATCATGTGGGATTACTGAATAGAATATCTGGAATATTCTTAAAGCGACATATTAATATTGAAAGTTTAAATGTTTCAAAATCAGAGATAGAAGGTGTTTCTAAATTCACCATTGTAGTTTTTACTACCGAGGATTGGACACGCAAGATTGTTGGCCAAATAGAAAAACAAATAGAGGTCATCAAAGCATATTATCATACCGACGATGAAACCATTTATCAAGAATCGGCATTGTTTAAAATTGCTTCACATTTGTTGTTTGATGAACGTCAGATTCAAAATATCATCAAAGAAAGCAATGCACAGATTGTTACCGTAAACCGCGAGTTTTTTGCCTTGGCAAAAACAGGGCGTAGGTACGAAATAGACGAAATGCACGATGCACTTTTACCATATGGCATTATGCAGTTCGTGCGTTCAGGCAGAATTGCAGTAACAAAGGCAGCGATGCCGATAAGCGAAATATTACAAGAATTTCAAGAAAGCTAAATAGCATAAAATCAAATTTTAAAAATGGCAAATTACTTTAACACACTATCACTTCGCGAACAACTGACACAGTTGGGAAAATGTAGATTTATGGATTCCAGCGAGTTTGCTGATGGTGTTACCGCACTAAAAGGAAAGAAAATTGTAATTGTTGGGTGTGGCGCCCAAGGGTTGAATCAAGGGTTGAACATGCGTGACTCAGGGTTGGACATCTCCTATGCGCTTCGTCCAGCTGCGATCAAGGAACAACGTCAATCCTTCAAAAACGCAAAGGAGAACAACTTTACAGTAGGAACTTATGAGGAATTGATTCCAACAGCTGATTTGGTGATCAACCTAACTCCAGATAAGCAGCACACCAATGTGGTAAGCACCGTAATGCCTTTGATGAAAAAAGGAGCGACATTGTCTTACTCCCACGGTTTCAATATCGTGGAAGAAGGAATGCAAGTTCGCGAGGACCTAACTGTGATTATGGTAGCGCCAAAAAGCCCAGGTTCCGAGGTTCGTGAAGAATATAAAAGAGGCTTCGGCGTGCCAACCTTGATTGCCGTTCACCCAGAGAACGACCCAGAAGGCAAGGGGTTGGAACAGGCCAAAGCTTATGCCGCAGGAACCGGTGGGGACAAAGCAGGAGTTCTTGAGTCATCCTTTGTGGCGGAAGTAAAATCTGATTTGATGGGAGAGCAGACCATTCTTTGTGGTTTATTGCAAACAGGGTCTATTCTTTCCTTCAATAAAATGGTTGAAAAAGGAGTGGATGAAGCCTATGCCTCAAAATTGATTCAATACGGATGGGAAACCATTACCGAAGGTTTGAAACAAGGAGGAATTACCAATATGATGGACCGTTTGTCCAACCCGGCCAAAATCAAGGCTTTTGACTTGGCTGAAGAGCTGAAAGTAATCATGCGTCCATTGTTCCAAAAGCATATGGATGACATTATGAGTGGACATTTTTCCAAAACCATGATGGAAGATTGGGATAATGGAGATAAAAACCTATTGGACTGGAGAGCTGCTACGGGAGAAACCGCATTTGAAAAAACACCAGCAGGAGATATGGAAATCTCTGAACAGGAATACTATGACAACGGTGTATTGATGGTCGCTTTTGTAAAATCAGGAGTGGAATTGGCCTATGAGACTATGACCGAGTCAGGAATTATTGGAGATTCCGCTTACTACGAATCGTTGCACGAGACCCCATTGATCGCCAACACCATTGCAAGAAAGAAATTGTTCGAAATGAACCGTGTAATTTCCGATACTGCTGAATACGGGTGTTATTTGTTCGACCACGCATGTAAACCACTTTTGACAGATTTTATGAAGCAAGTGGAAACCGATATTATTGGAAAGCACTTTGGTGAAGGAAAAGATACCGGCGTGGACAACGTGAGGTTGATTGCCGTGAACAAAGCCATCCGTGAACACGATGTAGAAGTTGTTGGTGCCAGATTGCGTGCATCCATGACGGCTATGAAGCCAATCGGATAACACAAAATCATTGGTCCTATGAGTGAAACTGTGGAAACTTATTTTCCGCAAATAGCGGATATTTATCAAGCAGCAAAGACCATTGCCCAAGTGGCGGAGGTGACAACGTTGCAGCAAAGTATCCGCTATTCCAAGTCCCATGGGGCCAATATTCTTCTTAAAAGGGAGGATCTCCATAGAGTGCGTAGTTACAAAATACGGGGCGCCTACAACAAGATAAGTTCACTTGGCCAAAAACAACTGGATAGCGGTGTGGTTTGTGCCAGTGCAGGAAATCATGCTCAGGGAGTTGCTTTTGCCTGTAGTCATTTGCAGGTAAAAGGAACCATTTATATGCCTGTAGTGACCCCAAAGCAGAAAATAGACCAGACCAATATGTTCGGTGGTGAATGGGTTGATGTGGTTTTGGAGGGAGATACCTTTGATGATTCCAAAAAAGCGGCCCAAACATTTTGTGAACAAGAGGGAAAAACCTTTGTACATCCTTTTGATGATGAAAAGACCATCGAGGGACAAGCTACTGTTGGTTTAGAGATTTTGCAACAATCCAGCGAGCCCATCGACTACGTTTTTGTGGCTGTGGGTGGAGGTGGATTGGCATCAGGCCTTTGCGGTACGTTCCAAGCCCTGTCGCCCAATACCAAAATCATAGGTGTGGAGCCTGAAGGCGCACCCTCCATGCTGAAATCCATTGAGCAGGGTGAACTGGTAGAGTTGGAAAACATTGATAAGTTTATTGATGGAGCAGCTGTTCAAAAAGTGGGTTCGTTAACGTTTCCGATTTGCAAGGCGTATTTGCACAAAATGGTGACTGTTCCCGAAGGTAAAGTCTGCCAGACTATCTTGGACCTTTATAATCGAGACGCTATTGTGGTCGAACCGGCAGGTGCCTTGACCATTGCGGCTCTGGATTATTTCAAGGAAGAGATAAAGGGAAAGAATGTGGTCTGTGTGGTCAGCGGAAGCAATAATGACATTACTCGAACTGCAGAAATAAAAGAAAGAGCCTTGCTATATGGCCAATTGAAGCATTATTTTATTGTCAGGTTCCCCCAACGTCCAGGGGCACTAAAAGAATTCGTCGTGGATATTCTTGGACCAAACGATGATATCACACATTTTGAATATTCAAAGAAATCGAGCCGGGAAAATGCACCGGCAATTGTAGGAGTGGAGCTTAAATCTCCCGAAGACTTGGAACCTTTGATCCAGCGGATGAAAGAAAACAACTTCTTTGGAGACTATCTTAACAACAAACCTGATCTGTTCCAATATTTGGTGTGATGCCACCAACATTTTAAAGCATCATTATTATAAACTTGGTTCTCCATCCTTTTCGTTACCGATTGCGTGAAAACTAAGAATTTTTCATTTGTTTTTATGTTAATTTTGTGTAGGATTGACAATCAACAACATCACTAATCAAAGTAAAACAACAACTAATGGCAACAACTAAAACGGTAATACCCGAAGCGTTTCAAATAACAGAGGAGATTCATCAAAAAACTTACTTGGTCAATGGGGAACTTCGTAAATGGGAGGGGGATGCCAGTCCTGTAATATCTACGATTTCATCAACCGAAGAATACGCCCATACAACTTTGGGAAGTGTACCGGATATGGGGGAGCCGGAAGCATTGGATGCACTTGAATCCGCGCTGAAAGCTTATGATAAAGGGCAGGGCCTGTGGCCTACCATGAAAGTCAAGGACCGTATTGAGTGCATGGAGACTTTTGTGAAGAAAATGGAGCAGAAACGCGAACAGGTCGTTAAGCTTTTAATGTGGGAGATTGGGAAGTCCAAACCGGATTCGTACAAAGAATTTGATCGTACCGTAGAGTATATTTATGATACCATCGAGGATTACAAACAGCTAGACCGTGATTCGGCCAAGTTTCAGAAACATGATGGTGTTTATGCCCATATTCGAAGAGGTCCATTGGGTGTTGTGCTTTGTCTTGGGCCGTACAACTACCCCTTGAACGAGACCTTTGCTTTATTGATTCCTGCCATCATCATGGGGAATACCACCATATTTAAACCTGCAAAGCATGGAGTTTTGTTGATCACACCGCTTTTGGAGGCATTTCAGAGCAGTTTTCCCAAAGGAGTGGTAAATATATTATTTGGCCGAGGAAGAGCTGTAGCGGCGCCCATTATGAAAACTGGTAAGGTGGATGTTTTGGCTTTGATTGGAAACAGTAAATCGGCCAATGCATTGCAGGATCAGCATCCAAAAAGCAATAGATTACGACTTGTATTGGGACTGGAAGCTAAGAACCCGGCCATTGTATTGCCAGATGCTGAACTGGATTTAACTATTAATGAGTGTATTTCAGGAACCTTATCCTTTAATGGGCAGCGTTGTACCGCATTAAAGGTTGTTTACGTTCACGACGAGATAAAAGACAAGTTTCTCAAGCGCTTTGCAGAAAAAGTGGATGGATTGAAATTTGGAAACCCTTGGGATGATGGTGTCAATTTGACTCCACTTCCCGAACCGGATAAGCCAGCTTATATTCAAGAATTGTTGGATGATGCATTGGCGAAGGGGGCAAAAATCATTAACAAAAAAGGAGGGAAGCATTTTGATAATTACATTTGGCCAGCCGTATTGTACCCTGTGACCAAAGATATGCGGGTGTATCAAGAGGAGCAATTTGGACCTATAATTCCAGTGCTTTCATTTAAAGAAATTGAAGAGCCTTTGGATGATATGGCAGAGTCTAACTACGGACAGCAAGTGAGTTTGTTCGGGAAGGATGTATACACTTTATCCCCGCTAATAGATACATTGGCTAACTTGGTATGCCGGGTTAACCTGAACAGTTCATGCCAAAGAGGACCGGATGTGTACCCATTTACAGGTAGAAAGGACTCTGCACAATCTACCTTGAGTGTGCACGATGCCTTGCGTTCGTTCTCCATCAGAACTTTTGTTGCCTTTAAAGACAATGATTTGAACACCCAAACTGTGGAGCAGTTAATGGAAGCCAAAGTGAGCAACTTTTTGAGTACGGATTATATTTTGTAACCTGAAAAGCTTTTAGAAATAAAATAGCCCCGATAGTTCGGGGCTTTTTTATTGGTTTTTTTCTAGGGTCGGTTAAATATTCTTCGCCAGCCAGTCACCAACTTCACTGGTTTTGTATGATTTTCCGCCATCGGCCAAATCTTCGGTGACAACACCTTCCGCCAAGGACTTGTTTACAACTTCACGGATAGCTTCGGCTTCATCTTTGAGACCAAAAGCTGTTTCAAACATCATGGCAGCGGATAAAACCGTCGCCAACGGGTTAGCGATATCTTTTCCAGCCGCTTGTGGGTAAGAACCGTGAATAGGCTCGAACAAAGATGTCTTTTCGCCCAAAGAGGCGGAAGGCATCAACCCCATAGAGCCAGAAATCACGGAAGCTTCATCGGTTAGGATATCTCCAAATAAGTTTTCCGTGATCAACACGTCGTAAGCGCTTGGCCATTGAACCAAACGCATTGCCACCGCGTCCACAAATTCATAGGAAACTTCTACTTCAGGATAATCTTTTTCCAACTTCTGAACGGTTTCCCTCCATAAACGTGAAGTTTCTAAAACGTTTGCTTTGTCCACGCAGCATAGCTTTTTGGAACGCTGCATCGCCATTTCAAAACCTTTTTTTGCCAAACGCTCCACTTCTGCGCGGGTATAGGTACAAGTATCATAAGCGGTATTGTCGTTATCTTCACGACCTCTCTTTCCAAAATAGATTCCGCCGGTTAACTCTCTTAAAAACACTAAATCGGTTCCTTCAATACGTTCCTTTTTCAAAGGTGATTTATCAATCAAAGAGGGGAACGTAAACGTAGGTCGTACATTGGCGAACAAACCTAATTTTTGGCGCATTTTCAATAAGCCTTGCTCTGGACGCACTTTGGCAGATGGGTCATTATCAAAACGCGGATGACCAATGGCGCCAAAAAGAACGGCATCGGCTGCAACGCAGACTTCATGGGTTTCGTTCGGGTATGGTTCCCCAACCGCATCAATGGCTGCAGCACCCGTAAGAGCAGGTGTCCAGCTAATTTCATGTCCGAACTTTGCAGCTACGGCATCAGATACTTTTACGGCTTGATCAATTACTTCGGGGCCAATTCCATCTCCGGCCAAGAGTGCTATGTTTAGTTTCATTTCTTCAATTATCAGTTTTCAGTAAACAATTATCAATGTGTTATTATACTAGATTTAGCATTTTTTCGGTGGCTTTTATGGCGGAAACCGTTTGGTCTGAATCCAGTCCGCGTGTAGTAAAATCCTTTTCCTTGGTTTGCCAAGTGATTAGGGTCTCACAAAGTGCATCCGAGTTACTGCCTGGGGGAATGCGGACGGCATAATCCACCAATTTAGGCAACTCTCGTCCTTCTTTTTTGTACACCTTTTTCAATGCATTGATAAAAGCATCAAACTGTCCATCCCCTTGTGAACTTTCCTCATAGATTTTACCCTCAATTTCAATGGAAAGGGTAGTGGAGGGTTTTAATCCTTTGGAATGGGTGAGTACGTAAGATTTTACAAATACCTTTTGCTGATGCAGATTGCTATCCAAAACATCGGAAATAATGTATGGTAAATCTTCTTTGGTGACACGTTCTTTCTTGTCACCAAGCTCAATGATGCGTTCAGTAACCTTTTTCAGTTCATCATCATTCAAAGTTAATCCAAGCTCTTGAAGATTCTTTTGGATATTAGCTTTTCCTGATGTTTTGCCTAATGCATATTTACGTTTTCTGCCAAATCTTTCAGGAAGCAAGTCATTAAAGTAAAGATTCTTTTTGCTATCTCCATCGGCGTGTATTCCAGCAGTTTGAGTAAAAACGTTGTCTCCAACAATAGGTTTGTTGTCAGGTATGCTGAAACCTGTAAAGGCAGACACCAATTTACTTACTTTGTAAAGGGATGATTCCTTTACGCCAATCTTGATTTCAGGTAAAAAATCATTGATTACCGCAACGGCACTCGCCAAGGGAGCGTTTCCCGCACGTTCACCCATCCCGTTTACGGTAAGGTGCAATCCGTGGGCGCCGGCCTTTAAAGCCTCCATTACATTGGCGACACTTAAATCGTAATCGTTATGGCCATGGAAATCGAAATGGGTATTGGGATATCTTTCAATGATCTCCCTTAGAAAAGAACCTGTCTCGGTGTATGTAAGAATTCCTAAGGTGTCCGGAAGCAGTATTCGTTTAATGGGTTGCTGGGTCAAAAAATCCAAAAACTGAAAAACATAGTCCTTGGAACTGCGCATTCCATTGCTCCAATCCTCGAGATAAACGTTGGTATCTATCCCTAACTTATTTCCTTCTAAAACAACTTTTTTTATTTCCGTAAAGTGTTGTTCTGGAGTTTTTTTAAGCTGATGGGTTAAATGGTTCAATGAACCCTTGGTGAGCAGGTTCTGCACTTTGGCACCTGCTTCCTGCATCCATTTAAGGGAGACACCATTGTCCACAAAGGTCAGCACTTCCACTTTGGATAGGTAACCTTCCGTTTTGGCCCAGTCAGCAATGTTTTTCACGGCCTGTAATTCTCCTTCTGAAACACGGGCAGAAGCTACCTCAATACGATCTACTTGGAGTTCTTCCAATAACAACTTGGCCAAGGTTAACTTTTCTGATGCAGAAAAGGAAACCCCGGAAGTTTGTTCACCATCCCTAAGGGTGGTGTCCATAATTTCTATGGTGCGTGTTTTCATTTTTTAGTGCCGTAGTGTTCCGAAGAATGTGTTATAGAGGTGTGTTTTCGGCGTATTTTTCAATATCATCTTGGATGTTCAACAAATAGTCGATGTCATCAAAACCATTGAGCATATTGTCTTTTTTATAATCGTTGATGTCAAAACTTTCACTTTCACCCGTGGCCAAAATTGTAATCTTTTGCTCTGGCAAGTTAATTTCCAACTCTGCTTTTGGGTCAGCTTCAATCGCTTTGAAAATTTTATCCAAAAATTCGGCACTCACCTGAACGGGAAGCACACCAATGTTCAAACAGTTTCCCCTAAAAATATCCGCAAAAAAACTGGACACCACACATCGAAATCCATAATCGTAAACCGCCCAAGCTGCGTGTTCTCGAGAAGAACCAGAACCAAAGTTTTTGCCGCCCACCAAAATTTTTCCAGAATAGATAGGGTTGTTCAAAACGAATTGCTCCTTTGGAGTTCCGTCTGAATTGTATCTCCAATCACGGAAGAGATTATCGCCAAATCCTTTACGCTCGGTAGCTTTTAGGAATCTTGCAGGGATTATCTGGTCGGTATCCACATTTTCAATGGGCAATGGTACCGCTGAACTTTTTAGTATGTTGAATTTATCGTAAGCCATTATTTTTCAATTTTCAGTTGTCAATTAGCAATTAACAATGGATTGTTTCATTGCAAATTGTTTATTGCTCATTATTTATAGTTACGCCAATACTTCTTCGTGCATTAATTCCCGTGGGTCGGTCACTTTTCCAGTTACGGCAGCTGCTGCGGCAACTAATGGACTAGCAAGCAATGTACGGGCACCAGGGCCTTGTCGTCCTTCAAAGTTTCTATTGGAGGTGCTCACCGCATATTTTCCAGCAGGAATTTTATCGTCGTTCATCGCCAAACAAGCGGAACAGCCGGGCTCTCGCAATTCAAAACCAGCTTCCGTCAAGATATCCAAGATACCTTCTTCTTTAATAGCTTCTTCCACTTTGTGAGAACCAGGGACCAACCAAGCGGTTACATTATCGGCCTTTTTTCTTCCTTTAATGATGGAAGCGAAGGCTCTAAAGTCTTCAATTCTACCATTGGTACAACTTCCAAGGAATACAAAATCGATAGGTTTGCCTACCATAGGTTCACCCTCTTTGTAATCCATATACTCCAATGACTTTTTAAAAGTGGCAACAGCACCATCAATGGTCTCAGCCAATGGAATATTATTACTGATTCCCATTCCCATTCCAGGGTTGGTACCGAAGGTGATCATGGGTTCAATTTCGCTGGCATCAAAAGTTATTTCTTTGTCAAATTCAGCATCTTCATCGGAATAAAGGGTTTTCCAGTATTCCATGGCAGCATCCCAATCTTTTCCTTTTGGAGTATACTCTCTTCCCTTGATGTAATCAAAAGTCTTTTCATCTGGAGCGATCATACCACCACGGGCACCCATTTCAATACTAAGGTTACAAACTGTCATACGGCCTTCCATGGACATGTTTTTGAAGACATCCCCGGCATATTCCACAAAATATCCGGTTGCACCAGAAGTGGACAATTTGGAAATAATGAAAAGTGCTACGTCCTTGGGAGTAACGGCTTCGCTCAATTCTCCGCTTACATTGATTCGCAAACTTTTGGGTTTGGGCTGCATAATACATTGTGTGGATAGCACCATTTCCACTTCGCTGGTACCGATACCAAAGGCAATGGCACCAAAGGCTCCGTGCGTAGAGGTGTGTGAATCTCCACAAACAATGGTGGCTCCAGGTACGGTTATCCCGTGTTCTGGACCAATTACGTGTACAATTCCGTTTTTCTTATGTCCAAGTCCCCAATATGGAATGTCGTGTGCATTGGCATTTTCTTCCAATGCCCTCAATTGATTGGCGGACAATGGGTCTTTTACGGGCAAGTGTTGGTTACGGGTAGGGGTATTGTGGTCAGCGGTCGCAAAAGTGCGCTCTGGATACAATACTTTTATTCCTCTGTTCTTTAATCCTAAAAAAGCTACGGGACTCGTTACTTCGTGGACCAAATGTCTATCGATGAAGAGTACATCCGGACCATTCTCAATATGCTTCACCACATGGGAATCCCAAACTTTATCAAATAGTGTCTTGCTCATTGTGTCTTCAATAATTTGTAAGCATACAAAGTTAAGATTTGTATGTAAAACTGATTTTGGTTTAGTGTGAAATTACGATGTTCAACGCTCATTTTTATCAAAATCAAGGAATGTTAACAAATGAATCTTTCCTAGATTGAAATATCACGAAGTGGAGACGCTGAAATTGAAGGCGTTGGTATTAACTAATTGAATTTTAATCTATTCCTTGGTTATTTAACATTGCTGTAACGTAACTTAATCTTGAAGCTGACTATTTTAGGAGTGGAAATATAGAACCTAATTAATTAATTAAATCAAAAAACGAACCATGAAGAAATTTTATTCAAACTTTTCGGTCACGATTCTCATCGTCACCTTTTTTATTACAAGCGCGGCTACTGCGCAACTTGATTTTTTACCCCGAGGCAGTCAAAAAGCAAAAGTTTCACAGCGTATCGGAAACACCGATGTGACGATTATTTACTCGCGTCCGAGTGTTAATGGGCGTGAAGTATGGGGTACTCTGGTGCCTTATGGGATGAACAATTTAGGATTTGGTACGGCCACGGAATCACCTTGGAGAGCTGGCGCCAATGAAAATACCATTTTCAATACCACCCATGATCTTACTATAGGGGGGAAAGCACTTCCTGCTGGAAAATACGGATTGCACATAATAGTGAACGATGATAATACGGCGACAATTATTTTTTCCAATAATAGTGGTGCATGGGGAAGTTATTTTTATGACCCTACTGAAGATGCCCTGCGAGTGGATGTAGAGACAGAAGAAATTCCACATGTGGAGCAACTTACCTATAGCTTTGATGATGTTACTGGGAATTCCGCAATGGTTTCATTGAAATGGGAAAAAAAGCAGATTCCTTTTAAAATTGAAGTTGATGTCTCCCAAAATGTTTTGACCGAAATCCGTCAACAACTTAAAACATCCCCAGGTTTCAATCGTCAGAGTTGGGAACAGGCAGCTAATTTTGCTTTGAACAATGGAGGTGATTTGGATGAGGCCCTGAATTGGATCGATGCAGCCATTGAGGGCCAGTTCTTTAGTGAGAAAACCTTTAATAACCTGAGCATAAAGGCACAAATACTGGCTAAACAAGGTAAAACGGCGGAGGCTGATGCTGTTATGGAAGAAGCTTTGCCATTGGCAAACGTTTTACAAGTACACGGTTACGGAAGACAGTTGATTGCTCAGGGCAAGAAAGATAAGGCCTTGGAAATATTCAAATGGAATGCCAAAAACCATAAAAATACGTGGCCTGTAGATTTTGGTCTTGCGAGAGGATATTCCGCTGTTGGAAATTATAAAACGGCCCTCAAACATCTGAAAATTGCTGCAGGCAGGGCACCGAACCAGCCCAACAAGGATGCAATTGCCGCAGGCATCTCGAATCTGCAGGAAGGTAAGGATATCAATTAAACCAATAATAAAAGAGAGAAAGCCCGGCGAAAGCCGGGTTTTTTGTTAACTAATATAATTCCAAATGGTTTTGTTGGCCATCATTTTGGAATAGGCATTTAAAATGGGTGCGTTTTCCGTTTTTTCCAGTCTTGGGTCAGCCTTCAGCAATTGGATGGCGTGATAGCGAGCCGTTTTCAAAATTTGATTGTCCTTCACAATATCGGCGATCTTAAGATTGAGCATACCGCTCTGCTGCGTGCCCATTAAATCTCCAGGACCACGAAGTTTGAGGTCGACCTCCGCAATTTCAAAGCCATCGTTGGTACCCACCATGGTTTGTAAACGGGTTTTGGCATCTTCAGACAATTTATGACTTGTCATCAGAATACAAAAGCTTTGTTCTGCACCTCGGCCTACACGACCACGAAGCTGATGCAATTGTGATAATCCAAATCGTTCTGCGCTTTCAATGATCATAACGGATGCATTGGGAACATTCACACCCACTTCAATCACTGTGGTGGCAATCATAATCTGGGTTTCACCTTTAACAAAGCGCTCCATTTCGTAATCCTTGTCAGCAGGCTTCATTTTGCCGTGCACGATGGAAATCTGATATTCGGGCTGTGGAAAATCACGTACAATACTTTCGTACCCATCCATCAAATCCTTGTAATCCAGCGCTTCGGATTCTTGTATCAACGGGTAAACGATGTAAATCTGTCTGCCTTTTTTGATTTCATCTTTGATGAATCTAAACACTTTTAGTCGGTTGCTGTCGAACCTATGCACCGTTTTAATGGGTTTTCGGCCCGGAGGAAGCTCATCAATCACTGAGATGTCCAAATCCCCGTACAAGCTCATCGCCAAGGTTCTGGGGATAGGCGTAGCCGTCATCACCAAAATATGGGGAGGTATGGCCCCTCCATCCTCGGATGAATTAGGGCTGCCTTTTTTCCACAACTTTGAACGCTGTGCCACACCAAACCGGTGCTGTTCATCCACAATGGCCAAACCAAGGTTCTGAAACTGTACTTTATCCTCCAAAACAGCATGAGTACCTACCAATATGTTTAAATTCCCGTTTTCCAGTTGATTGTGCAGTAAAGTGCGTTCGGACTTTTTCGTGGAACCTGTTAATAAGGCAATCTTAACGTCCATATTCTCCAAAAGTTCCTTGAGTCCGTTGTAATGTTGTGTCGCCAAGATTTCGGTTGGTGCCATCAAACAAGTTTGGAACCCGTTATCAATGGCCAACAACATACACATCAATGCCACGATAGTCTTTCCTGAACCAACATCACCCTGTAAAAGTCGGTTCATTTGGGCATTGCTGCCCAAATCGTTGCGGATTTCCTTGATTACCCGTTTTTGGGCATTAGTGAGTTCAAAAGGCAAGTGGTTCTCAAAGAATTCTGTAAACTTTTCCCCCACAGCCTCAAATGGCATACCTTTTATCTTTTGCTTCCGTTGTAAATTTTGAGATATCAATCGCAATTGCACAAAAAACAACTCTTCAAATTTTAACCGAAATTGTGCTTTGGCCAATAATTCTTGATTCTTCGGAAAATGAATATTAAAAAGCGCTGAACTCTTCGATATCAACTTCAATTCTTCCAAAATACTGGGAGATAACGATTCTGGAAACTTCCCTTTGCATTCCAAGAACAACTGTTGCATCATTTTATTGATGACCCGATTGGTGATACCTTTATTACTTAATTTTTCCGTAGAAGGGTAGATGGGCTGCATCACCATTTTTAATCCTTGTTGGTGTTTTTGCAGGGTTTCCATTTCGGGGTGGGGCATCGAGAAAGTACTTCCGTATTTGTTCACTTTACCAAAAATCACGTAGGGCTCGTTCAGTTTTAAATTTTCCTTGATCCATTTGTGACCTCGGAACCAAACCAAGTCCATTTGTCCCGTTTCATCCACAAAAGAGGCCACCAAACGTTTGCCACGTTTTTGTTCCACTGTTTTTATATGGACAATTTTTCCCACCACTTGCACATCGGCCCCGCTTGGTTGTAACTGATTGATCTTATAATAATTCGTCCGGTCTAAATAACGGTTGGGAAAGAGATGTAACAAGTCCTTAAAGGTCTCAATGCCCAATTCATCCTTTAGAACATCGGCCCTATTGGGGCCAACTCCTTTGAGATATGCTATGGGAGTTTGCAGAAAATTAGGATTCATCGAACTAAAATATGTAATTTGGAAGGACTTTTGATAAGATGATGGTATGAAGCTGAGCCCCATAATTGTTTTTTTCTTATTCGCACAGTTCTTGTCCGCCCAAATTCAGGATAAGGTGGACTTTGTCCATGCCCAAGTTTTGATTGCGCCAACACCATCCGAAAACCGTATAAATGGCAGTGTGACCTATCAATTTGATATAATTGAAGATGTAAGTTCCATTTATCTTGATGCCGTGGACATGGAATTTTCATCAGTTTTTCTTGATGATACAAAGATAGATTTTGAATACAATGGCCGAAAAATTGTCATCAACAAAAAGATGGAAAAGGGAGATGCCCATAACTTGAAGCTGGATTATGTGGCCAAACCAAAACAAACGGTATATTTTTTAGGATGGAATGATGGAGTTAGGGACAATGAGCAAATTTGGACGCAAGGACAGGGGAAATATACTAGTCGCTGGTTACCCAGTTTTGATGATATGATGGAAAAGGTGGAGTTTGACCTTGAAATTATCTTGAAGCAAGATTATACCGTAATCTCCAACGGAAAGTTGGTCAAAAAAGACACTTTGCCCGATTCCAAAGGATATTTATGGCAGTTTGATATGAAAAATCCGATGAGCAGTTATCTCGTGGGTTTTGCCATTGGGGATTACAATAAAAAAACGGTCGAGTCATCTTCGGGGATACCTATTGAATTGTACTACGAACCCAAGGATTTCACAAAGGTGGAGCCTACCTACAGATACACAAAGCATATTTTTGACTTTTTAGAAAATGAAATCGGTGTTGCCTACCCTTGGCAGAACTACAAACAGGTTCCCGTTCAAGATTTTTTATATGCGGGAATGGAAAACACGACCTGTACCATTTTTTCCAATCAATATGTGATAGATTCCGTGGCCTTTGTGGACAAGAACTACGTGAATGTGAATGCACACGAGCTGGCCCATCATTGGTTTGGCGATTTGGTAACCGAAACAAGTAGCGAGCACCACTGGTTGCACGAGGGGTTTGCGACCTTTTATGCGTATTTGACCGAAAAGGACATTTTTGGTGATGACTATTACTATTGGCAATTATTGGAAACAGCCAATGCCTTACAGCGTTTTTCTGGGGATGACGGAGGCGAGGCACTTCGTAATCCAAACGCAGGTAGTTTAACCTTTTACGAAAAAGGAGCTTGGGGTTTACTAATGCTCAAAGATAGGGTGGGAGAGGAAGCTTTTAAAAAGGGAGTGCAGCATTATTTGAACAAATATGCGTTTAAAAATGTGACCATTCCAAACTTGATGGAAGAAATGGAAAAGGTTTCGAATATCAACTTAGAGGATTTTGAGAAGTTATGGCTACAGAATCCTGATTTTCCTTATGAACAGGTGATTTCGTTTTTGCAAGAAAATAACGCATCCATCAAAACCTATTTTGAGCTAAAAAATAGGATAGCGGAGCAACCCGAAAAGACCGAGCCCATTTTAAAACGAGTTTGGAAAAGATTAAAATCATACCAGCTAAAAGAAAACCTTATTCTGGAGTATGGAGATAAGCTGTCCGCAGAATTTTTGAGTGACATCATCAAATCAGAAGAATTAAAAGTAAGACAGGCCGTTATTTTGTCCCAGAACAAAATCCCTAATGAACTTAAAACAGTGGCCGAAGGACTTTTAAAAGACAAAAGCTATACTACCATAGAAGCTGCTTTTTACCGATTATGGACGGACTTTCCCCAAAACAGAAGCAAATATCTCAATGAAACTGACGGAATCATAGGGTTTCCGAATAAGAATATCCGACTGCTATGGCTGACCCTTGCCTTGGTGACTCCTGAGTACAATCCAGACTCAAAAGCCCTATATTTTGATGAATTGAGCGGTTATACTGGTTCCGAGCACCATTTTGAGACCCGTTTGATCGCATTCCAATACTTAAAAAGTATCGGGGGCTTTACCGATTCTGTACTTAAAAACTTAGTAGAGTCCTGTAGTCACCATGTATGGCATTTTAAAAAGTCGGCCAGGGAAATATTGAATTCCTTTTTGCAATCTGAAGGGAATACGGCTCGCATTAAAGGACTTTACCCTTTGTTAAGTCAGCAAGAAAAACAATATTTGGAGAAAACTTTAGGTGAATGAGGGCATTGGTCATTTCGGGAGGAGGTAGTAAAGGTGCCTTTGCAGGTGGTGTTGCCCAATTTTTGATTCAAGAAGCCAAGCACGATTACGATTTGTTCGTTGGAACTTCTACGGGTAGTCTGTTGATTTCCCATTTGGCATTGAATAAATTGGATAAGATCAAAAATATCTATTCAAACGTCAACCAAGAGAGTATTTTCAATAATTGCCCTTTCATAATCAAGAAAAAGCATGGTGTTGAAACCATTGCCATCAACCATTGGAATGTTGTCAGAAACTTCATTAAGGGTAAAAAGACCTTTGGGGAAAGTGAAAACCTCCGGAAATTGATTCGCAGATCTATTACCGTTGAGGAGTTCAATGAATTGAAGAAAGGTAAAATGGATGTGGTGGTTACAGTTTCCAATCTATCGTTGAACCAAGTGGAATACAAATCCATCAACGATTGCACGTACGATGAATTCTGTGACTGGATATGGATTTCATCCAACTACACACCGTTTATGAGCTTGGTCAAAAAGAATGGCTGCGAATATGCCGATGGTGGATTGGGTACCTTGGTGCCCATTGAGGAAGCGCTGAACCGAGGTGCGACAGAAGTTGATGTTGTGGTACTTCACACGGAAGTGAACCATTTAAACCGCATGTCGTCCAAAAATCCCTTTGATTTGATTACAACAATTTTTGGCTTTATGCTAGACCGCATCGAGAATCAGAATATCCGAATTGGCAAGTTAGTGGCGAACCAAAAGGATGCCATTATCAATTTTTACTATACGCCAACGGTTCTCACCACAAACTCATTGGTTTTCAACAAGGAAAGAATGACCTTGTGGTGGAAACGTGGTTATTTGTATGCCAAGAACAAGAACGATGAAACTAGTCCTATACAACCTGAAAAGCAGGAATAAGCTATTTATTTCCAAAGGTCAGTTACTTCCTTCTTCACAAAGGCCAAAGCTGCATTGGATGGAGACTCTTTCTCCATTGTCTGGTTGAGAATATCTTCTCGAAGTTTATCCGGCGAATCGGTCTCGCTCATTCCAGCAGAACGTATGATTTGAATCGTCGTATTTTTAGCTGTTTTAATAATGTTCCAACAAGAATCTGACATGTATATCTGCTGTGATAAGTTGTGTTCAAACTCCGTCTCAATCTGTTTTATAAGCAAGTTTTCGTAGTCACTTTTGCTTTTTCCTTTAGGAGCAACGCGCACAACAAGACTGTTCAATGCTATACGTTCCAAGAAAAGTGCCATGCGTTCGTAGGCCTGTAAACGGATGGGCAAAGTTTCCTTTTGGGAATCTTTGTGCAGTAAGAACCGTCTGCGTCCATCTTCGTTTCGGGTATGCAATCTAAAAAAATAGAAAGCCACCGCACCAGTAACAACAGCTGGTAATAAATAAGCAAATAACTGAAGGATTTGATCTCCACTCATAGGGTAGTCTGGTTTTTTATTGATTTTACACTACCAAGAACGCATCAAAACCTCAAAAAGTATTTTAGTGCAAAGGTTATTGGCCAGCCTTGGCACTTTCTTTGGCCTTGGCATAAAAACCCTTGTAATCAGGGCGTAATTTGATGTTGATGCCTTCCTTGAAATTGCCATCCTTAGCTGAAATGGCGATACTTTCGGCAGGAACTTCCAAAACAGTCACCAATTCTGAAGCGATAGCCGCAACTTGATTGAAGGTTGGGCCAAACTCTCCTGTAATGTTCAAACCCTCTACCTCGGCTTTAAAATTAGGATTGGTTTTGATTACATTGGCTACGCCCGCCAACCATGTTTTTCCTTCTTCCGTCAGTTCGGAAGAAGTATCCGAATCAAAAAGGTTGTTTAGACTATTGCTGATGATAACTATACCTCCTTCAACACCGACTTTGGCATTTTCACCTAAAGTCTGTTTTATTCTCGTTAAAGAAACAATAGCAGTGGAATCGTTGGCGGAAATCATATCGTTGATGCCACTGAGTTGTTTTTCTTTTCTGGAAAGAGCTGCCATGGCCATGTCAACGTTTTCAGAGTTTTGTTTTGATAGTTTCGAGAAGTTGCTCAAGTTGCCCAACAGGGTAGCGTTTGCATCACGTAGGCTTGCATTTTCTGTTCTCAACGCTTCGGCCTCGGCGCTACTCGATGATATTTCTCGTTTTGCTTTGGCCAATTCCTGCTCCACCGCTGAAATTTTGGTCTTCAACGTGTCTATTTCAGCAAAAAGCTCACTTTTTCTTTGGGAAAAAGCACTTGTAGTAATTACCAGAAGCAGGATAAGGAGTAAATTTCTTTTCATAAGTAGTACAATTGGTTGTTTAACTATTTGGGTCTAAATTATAATGTTTTTTCCAAAGCTGGTTTTCCACCTAGATGTTCACAATCAAAAAGATGTTGCATGGAATCAAAATCCACTTTTTCTTTTTGATACCTATATACGGATTTCAAATCACTGCTAAGGTAATCATCATCTACATTTACTTGCACATCATCCATCTTAAATTGACAAGGATGCTCGTAGCCCGCAGCATGCGTGATTTCCAAAAATTCTTTTTTAAATGTATTAAAGTATTGGGCCAATCTATCCGATTTTAAAGGCACGTTGATGCCGTTTTGGCGCCATTTGTTCTGAGTGGCAATCCCAGCAGGACATCGATTCGTATGGCAAACCTGTGCTTGAATGCATCCAATGCTCATCATGGCTTCCCGGGCCACGTTGATGCAATCCGCTCCCATAGCAAAGGCCATGGCTGCCTTTCCTGGGAAACCAAGCTTTCCGCTACCAATGAACACAATTCGCTCTGTAAGTCCATACTCCATAAACAGGCTATAAACTTTGGAAAAACCATAGGTCCAAGGTAGTGAAACATGGTCTGCAAAGCTAGGAGGAGCTGCTCCAGTGCCGCCTTCACCACCATCAATAGTGATGAAATCGGGACCTTTTCCTGTCTTCTTCATTAAATCTGCCAGTTCCTCCCACTGTTCCACTTTTCCAATAGCCCCTTTTATGCCCACGGGGAGTCCTGTTTCTTCCGCAACGGATTCAATAAATGCCAAAAGCTCCGGAATGGTCGAAAAAGCTTTGTGAGTGGGAGGGGAGATAACATCTTTGCCCACCTCAACCCCACGGATTTCTGCAAGTTCAGGCGTGATTTTTGAACCAGGGAGTACTCCACCTTTTCCCGGTTTTGCTCCTTGGGAGAGTTTTATTTCAATGGCTTTGATGCAAGGGTTTTCATCCACCAAGACCTTTAATTTGTCCATAGAGAACCCACCATCTCTAGACCGAACGCCAAAATAGCCTGTTCCAAAATGGAAAATAACATCTCCACCTTGTTTATGGTATGGGGAAAGCCCACCTTCCCCGGTATTATGATAAGCGCCACATTTTTCCACTCCTTTATTTAGAGACTTTATTGCTACAGCTGATAAAGAGCCAAAACTCATAGCAGAAACATTGATAATGGAAGCTGGCCGATATGGTTTCTTGCGTTTGTTGTAGGCACCCATCACTTTGGCACAGGGCAAAAAATAGGGATGTTCTTTATTTGGATGGTTTTTTGGTACTTGAAATCCGATCATCGCATTTTTGATGAAGATATGTTGGTGTTTGTAAATATCCCTATCGGTTCCAAAGCCTTCGTAATTGTTTTCTTTTTTGGCCGAGGCATAGATCCAGCTTCGTTCTATGCGGTTAAAGGGGAGTTCCTCTCGGTTGTTGGCCACAAAATATTGTCGCATTTCTGGTCCAATGCTCTCCAACCAATAACGAAGATGCCCAACAATAGGATAATTATGACTTATAGTGTGGGCCTTTTGGAAAAAAATATCACGGATGGCGATTATGAGCAGGAATATCAAAACCCAAGCCCACCAAGGGATATCGGCCAAAAAATCAAGCAATGCTTCCATTTGTATAATTTGAAGTAGTAGCTACAAATATCAAGCCCCAATATCCAAATTCCAAATGCTGGAGGATATTGGGGCCTAAAATTTTATTTTTCTTAAAGTTGGCCTATTTACTTCTATCCAAATAATCCAATGCAATTTCGGTCATTGCTTTTACCCCCAATTGCAGCCCGCTATCATCAATTTTGAAATCGGGTGTGTGGTGAGGAAAATGTTCATCGGGCCCGGCATTGGGGTCTTTTCCTCCTAAGATGTAAAAGAAGCCGGGTATCTTTTCTTGATAAAAAGAAAAATCCTCAGCCCCCGTAATGGCTTTTACCAAATGTACATTTTCCGCACCTGCCACTTCGTGGAGGCTTGGAAGCGATGCTGCAGTTAATTCAGTATCGTTAAAAGTGATTGGCACTCCTTTGGCGATTTCAACGGTAGCTTCGGCACGGTATGCTTTTGCAATGGTTTCCGCCATCTCTTTCATTCTGTCGTTCACTTGCTTTTGCATATCGTAATCCAACGTACGGATTGTGCCTACCAGTTCCGCACTTTCGGGAATGATGTTGTTACGAACCCCACCACTGATTTTTCCAACAGTGATTACAGCAGCCTCTTTGGTCAACTCCAATTCACGGCTGATGATGGATTGATAGCCATCTACAATTTTAGAAGCGACGTAAATGGGGTCTACTCCACCCCAAGGTTGCGAACCATGGGATTGCTTTCCTTTGATTTTGACCACAAAACGTTGTGCTGCGGCCAAAGCTCCACCTGGCTTGTAGGCAATGTGCCCCACAGGAAGGTAAGAACCGATGTGAAGCCCATAAATGGCATCTACTTTTGGGTTATCCAACACCCCTTCTTTTACCATAAGTTCTGCTCCACCTTCCTCTCCTGGAGGTGCTCCCTCTTCAGCAGGTTGGAATATAAATTTTACGGTTCCGTGGATTTTATCCTTGTTTTTTGCCAGAACCTCAGCAGTTCCCATCATTATGGCAATGTGAGTATCGTGTCCACAAGCATGCATTACACCAACGTCTTTGCCTAAATATTCGGATTTAACTTCAGATTTAAAGGGGAGATCGTTTCTTTCTACTACGGGCAGGGCGTCAATATCGGCTCTGAGTGCAACAACTTTTCCAGTATGGTCTCCTTTTAAAATTCCTACTACACCAGTATGTGCCACCCCAGTTTGCACCTCAATTCCTAAAGGTTTTAAGTGCGCTGCAATTTTCTCGGCAGTTTTGAACTCTCTGTTACTGAGTTCAGGGTTTTGGTGCATATCGCGGCGCCATTCGATCACCTTGGATTCGACAGCGGCAATATCTTTTTCGAGCCCGTGGTCTTGGGCATACATGGTTAAACTTGCACAACAGAGCGCAAGTGCTAAAACTTTCTTCATAATAATGTGTTGGTTTATAATTTAATTGGACGGTATCCTTGGTTTTGTAATTGGATGTTGGCTGTCATTGCAGATAGCGCAATCTTAACTCCAGGAATCAAATCTTCTTTTGGAAGTTCCCTTGTTTTTGATGATTGTCCGCACATGATGACTTCCACACCGGCACCCAATAAACTTTCTACAAGTTCACGGTTTGGGTTGTCCACCTCGTATCTTTTTTGAAATGCTTCATCTGACAACAGGTTTCTGGCAGCGCTTCCATGAACAATGAGTGCCACTTTTAATTGGGAAAGCGAGAATCCATTTTGTGCGTGTAAATTTAAAAAACGCGCAACGGTGTTCAAGTTTCTATTGATTTCCGTATCAGATTCTGGACCGTCTTTAACATCAAAAACTACCTTAAATTCTTGAGAAGTGTCAGTTTTGAAGTCGGGATTGTCTATTTCCCAAACAGCTCCATAGTCTTCTATAATCGGGCCTGATTTGGTTTTTTGGGAAATTCCGGAAAATGTCATAAAAAGTAAAAGAAATAGGGGGAAAGGGTGAAAATTCATCAGCAATATTAATTGAGAGCCTAAATATATTCAAAAAACAACGTAAATCCGACAACAGTGTTTATAAAAAGTGAAAGGTTCATTTTAGCAAAAGGTCAATATTGGCTAATTTCACGCCTACTTTAAAAAGCTTCTGGCCCTTGAGTAATTTTATAGATGAATTGAATGATGCGCAGCGCGCTCCCGTGCTGCACAAGGATGGACCTCTAATGGTGATTGCCGGTGCAGGCTCCGGTAAGACCCGGGTGCTGACTTATCGAATAGCCCATTTGATGGAGCAAGGGGTGGACTCCTTTAATATTTTGGCACTTACCTTTACCAATAAGGCAGCACGCGAAATGAAAAAGCGTATTGCCACAATTGTTGGGGATTCTGAGGCCAAGAACCTTTGGATGGGAACGTTCCACTCCGTTTTTGCCAAATTACTTCGCTTTGATGGCGATAAATTGGGCTTCCCGAGCAATTTCACCATTTATGACACCCAAGATTCCCAACGTTTGATTGCTTCCATCATCAAAGAAATGGGGCTGGACAAGGATATTTACAAGTATAAGCAGGTCCAAAACCGAATTTCATCTTACAAGAATAGTTTAATCACCGTCAAGGCCTATTTCCAGAACCCTGAATTGATGGAGGCCGATGCCATGGCCAAACGTCCAAGGTTGGGAGAGATTTATCAGAATTATGTGGATCGATGCTTTAAGGCGGGCGCCATGGATTTTGATGACCTTTTATTGCGAACCAATGAGTTGTTGACCCGTTTTCCTGAAGTGTTGATGAAGTATCAGGATCGATTCCGATATATTTTAGTGGATGAGTACCAAGATACCAACCATTCACAATACCTTATTGTAAAAGCGCTTTCTGACCGATACCAGAATATTTGTGTGGTAGGGGATGATGCACAGAGTATTTATTCTTTCCGAGGAGCGAACATTAGTAACATCTTGAACTTTCAAAAGGATTATGATGATGTGGCCATGTACCGTTTGGAGCAAAACTATCGCTCTACCAAAAACATTGTTAGCGCTGCCAACTCCATAATAGCCAACAATAAAAACCAGTTGGAGAAAAATGTTTGGACCTCCAACGATGATGGTGGGCTTATAAAAATACATCGCAGCGTTACCGATGCTGAAGAAGGGCGTTATGTGGCAGGCTCTATTTTTGAGAGCAAGATGCAGAATCAGATGCAAAACGGTGATTTTGCGGTATTGTATCGGACCAACTCTCAATCAAGGGCTATTGAGGATGCGCTTCGTAAACGAGATATTCCCTACCGTATTTATGGTGGACTTTCCTTTTATCAAAGAAAGGAAACCAAGGATGTGTTGGCCTATTTGCGGCTTATCATCAACCCAAAAGATGAAGAAGCGCTAAAGCGGGTCATAAATTTCCCGACTAGGGGAATTGGGCAAACCACCGTGGATAAAATGGTAGTGGCAGCCAATCATTATGACCGTTCTATTTATGAGGTAATGGAGCATCTGGATAAGCTCAATTTGAACATAAATGCGGGGACCAAGCGCAAGTTGACGGATTTTGTTACCATGATTAAGAGTTTTCAAATCATGAACGAGGGTTCGGACGCTTTTACCTTGGCAGAACATGTTGCCAAGAAAACGGGCTTGCTGTTGGAGTTTAAAAAGGATGGTACTCCCGAAGGTATCGCCAAGATGGAGAACATTGAGGAACTTTTGAACGGTATAAAAGATTTTGTAGAAGGTCAAAAAGAGATAGCTGATGCCACAGGAAGTCTGACCGAATTTTTGGAAGATGTGGCCCTCGCTACGGATATGGATAAAGATATTGGGGATGATGACAGGGTCGCCCTAATGACCATCCACTTGGCCAAAGGATTGGAATTCCCATATGTATATATTGTTGGGATGGAAGAGGATTTGTTCCCATCGGCCATGAGTATGAATACGCGAAGCGAATTGGAGGAGGAGCGAAGGTTGTTTTATGTGGCCTTGACCCGTGCCGAAAAGCAAGCATTCCTTACCTATACTCAAAACCGGTATAGATGGGGTAAATTGATTGATGCGGAACCCAGTCGTTTTTTGGAAGAGATAGAAGAGCAGTATGTGGAGAACCTAACTCCTGTGAACGATGGCTATCGATATAAATCGATGATCGACAAGAATATTTTCGGTGAGGTGGACAAAAGTAAGCTTCGACAAATTAAGCCTCAAAATGGTACGCCCCCAAGTACTCAGAAGCCTAACGAAAGCCAGCTACGGAAGTTAAGAAAGCTAAAACCCGAAATTTCTTCACCAGCTATGGCGACGGATATTGATCCTGGATTGGTTGTGGGCGCCCGCGTGAACCACACCCGATTTGGAAGGGGAAAAATACTGAACATTGAAGGCGCCGGGAACGATAGAAAAGCTGAAATTCATTTTGACCAAGGAGGAATCAAAAAATTGTTGCTGCGTTTTGCCAAACTTGAGGTTTTGGATAATGCCTGATATAAATTTTTGTTTTCTGATAATTAAACCATCACCGGTTTAGGGATTTTCTAAATAATTTTTGGGAGTCCACATAGGTGGTTAAAAATGCTTAAATTCAGAGTTGAATTTTTGAATTTTTAGACCAAACCAACCAACTTTCCCCTATGAAAAATCTCTTTCTCAAACCTGTATTTCTAGCTGTATCCATTCTTATTGTTACCCTTTTTGGAATTGCTGGCTATCATTATGCATTAGGATACCCAGCTTGGGCAACCATGTTGGCCGGAATACTGATAGGTATTGTATTGCTCGTCCTATTAAAAATACTATTGACCTGGCTGGCACCTTTAGTAAAGAAAATACCGCTAACAGCTGTAACAACTCTATTTGGTGGGTTTTTAACCTTGTACATTTTGCGGATGTATGCTTTTAGATGGCCTGCTGTTTTATTTTATGGTCTTGCACTTTTTGGCTTTATCTGTTTAGTATTGTTCACTTTAGGTCTTTGGCAAATCATTAAAAAGAAGAATGCAAAAGAAGGGAGCATCCTTATTGTTTTAAGTGTTGTTTCGGTGGTTTTAGGGTTTTATGGATTTAAATCCCTGGATGGTGATCCATATGTGGATGCATCAGTAGCAGAAGAAACCGCTGATATAACTTATTTGAGTGAAAGAGGTGTTGAAAACCCAGCTACAAAAGGAAATTTTGAGGTAGATGTTTTCACTTATGGAAGTGGAACAGATGAAAAGCGACCAGAATATGCCGATGGGGTGAAAATGAAGACACCTACGGTAGATGCTTCTTTATTGCTACCTGATTGGAAGGGGAAAAAGAAAAAATGGCGAGAAAGCTATTGGGGATTTGGCGTGGATAGCTTCCCGTTGAATGCCCGTGTGTATATGCCTAAAGGCGATGGCCCTTTCCCCATGGTAATGATGGTGCACGGTAACCATAGCATGTTGGATTATTCCGATGATGGCTATGGTTATCTGGGCGAACTTTTGGCTAGCAGGGGTATTATAGGGGTCTCTGTGGATGAGAATTTTATCAATGGACATTGGTCTGGTGATTTTATGGGCAAAGAAATGCCTACTCGTGGATGGCTATTGTTAAAGCATTTAGAACAATGGGAAAAATGGAATCAAGAAAGTAGTTCTGATTTGGCCGGCAAAGTGGACTTGGATAATATTGTACTTGTGGGCCATTCCAGGGGAGGAGAGGCAGTGTCCATTGCGGCGGCTTTTAATACATTGGATAGGTTCCCTGACAATGGCAATGAAAAATTCGATTTTGGTTTTGGAATCAAAGGGATCATAACAATAGCACCCACTGATTATAGGTATAATAGAGAAATTAGTCTAAAAGACATTAATTATTTGTCCATTCAAGGGGCTTACGACTCCGACGAGACCAGTTTTTGGGGCATGCGACCTTTTCACCGTCTTAAATTTTCAAAAGACTTTGATGGCTTCAAGGCAGGTTTGTATATGAATCATGCCAATCATGGCCAGTTTAATTCTACCTGGGGACGATCGGATTTTGGTGTGCCCATGAAATGGTTGCTCAATCTTAAACCTTTGGTTTCAGGCGAAGAGCAGCGTCAAACGGCCAAAGTTTATGTGAGCGCTTTTGCGGAGGCAGTATTAAATGGGAATAAGGATTACCAACCCATGTTCAAAAACGTGGATTTGGTAAGCGATTGGTTGCCAAAAGAGGATTACAGAAGCCAATATAGCGATGTGCACAAAGAAGTTCTAGTAAATTTTGAGGGCGATATAGATGTGACCAGTGCATCAAATGCAATTAAACTATCTGCTGAGAACTTTAAGGTATGGCGCGAAATGGAGTTGGAATCTCGAGATGGTGGAAGTCAGCAGAACAATGCTTTGGTACTGGGTTGGAGTTATGGCACGAATGTAAGCAAGGATTCTATCCCAATCTATACAATTGGAATACCGGATACCTTAAAGAATTTAGGTAACGCAGATACCTTAGCTCTTTCCATGGCTATGGGGGATTTATCAGAATTAAAACTTAAAGATGAAGATAAAAAAACCGAAACACCAAAAATCGGATTCAATTTTAGCGTTGTGCTCAAAGATAGTTTAGGGAATTCCGCTTCTGTGGAGTTGGATGATAAAAACAGGCTCCCGAGTACGATCAAAACCAAGTTTACCAAGTTTAAATTTTTGGATAAAGATATGATTGGTAAGGATTCGGAGGTACAATTGAAAAGTTGTTACATTCCAATTTCTTCCTTTTTAGAAAAGACCGATAACCTAAAACTGAATAAACTACAAAGTATCCATTTGGTTTTTGACAAGGATTCTCTTGGTGTAGTTGTCTTGGATGATATTGGATTTTATAAACGAGTGGAACGGGATACCACCCAATAATGGCTCATTCCGAAAAGCCACAGAATTGCTGTCCTGTCGGCATTATTGTAGGATATTCTGAACGATATTCCAATATGAACGTTTGGAAGTATGCTGTTTGATCTCCGTAGTTCGTGACACACTTAGGTTTTTCTCCAATATTGTTTTTTGCTAAAGGCTGGGCGACCAAAACCGCCTCATTATGGAGTTTTATTCCCGCTTGAGAAATACTGGTGATGTATTCCTGTTTGTTGATATCGTAAACTAATAGGGGGGAGTGGCTTGAAGTTCCAGAAAGTCCCACAAACAAATATTGTTTTTGTTTGGCCCATAATCTTGCATCATACGATTTAAAAGGAAGCACTATGGGCGTCTTATCATTTTTTGCCATGATTTTTAATAGGGTAGTTTCTTCGTCTGGATCGTAGTTGCGCTCTATTTGGATAGAATCCTTAAAAACAAGCGTGAAGGAAGTTAAATTTTCTTTTTGAGTTGTGTCAATGGGTATTTCCGATCCTTCTAAATAGCCATTGTCATAATTATTAGGGCCATTAAAAGAGTCCGAGCTTAACGGGAAATCTATTTGAGATGTTTGCTGATGATAGTTTTCTCCATCAAAAGAAAGGACGCTGTAGATTAATCCCCAATCATTGTTTGGATAGGTTTTATTTGGGATAAATATTTTGGAAGCATCATTACTTACTATAAAATCAATGGTGTTGCCCAAAGTGTACTCGATGGTGATTGAGCTTTGGTTATTGGGGAAAATCAGAGCTTTGCTCAAACCATTTTTAAATCTATAGGCATGAAGTGTAACGTAACCTTCTATTCCTGAAGACCGACCATTTCCTTTGAAAATGTAAATGGGGGTTTGTGATTGTTGATTTAGAATAAAAATATCCGTAAATCTCGCAGAAAGGCCATGTAAAGGGAATGACTTGATCTTTTGATTGTTTTGGAGTAATGCAACGGACTTTATTTCTGGACTTGAGCCACCAAGTCTGGAATCCCAAGAGAGGATCGCCATTGATGTATCCTGTGTCATGGAGAGTGACAAGCCTTCATCTAAATCATCAATTTTTGTAAAATCAATAAGAATTTTGGGATTGCTTACCTCCTCCAGTATTTTTGATATAGCCTGATTGATTTGACTGGCACCCTTGGCGAAATTGGTGCTATCCACATTGAGTTTATTAAGATTATGAAGCAGTATGGCAACTGAATCAATCAATTCAATGCCATGAGTTAAACTCGAGGATTTAGTATTGGAACCATCAATATCCCTATCCACCTTTTTGCATTGAAGGCATGGGATTAATAAAAGCAAGAGGAGAATGGTTTTAGTTGACATCAAACACTACTACTTTAAAAGTGATTAATTGTTTGCAAAAGCCTTTTTTGTTTGAGGGATTTTTGACTCAACCAAGTATCCGTTGGTGATTTTGTACCCCTTTTTGGTCAAATTATTTAAATCGTTTTCGGTTGAAGAGATACCTAAGAGAATGTACACGGGTTTGCCTTTCTCCTGTTTATTGGTTTCTATGTTATGATATACCATTGGGTCTCCATACAGGGAGGATACCATTACCTTATCGTTGGATTTATAAAGAGCTATATTTTTAATACCATGGCCTAAACAATCCATTTTTGTTTGCCAAGAGAAAACACCAAATTGATCATCTTCCGAAACTAAAAAGCCAATCTTGTGTTTATCCGCATCAAAAGCGATTACCAATTCATCAAATTCTTTTGGAGAACGTATCCCTTCAATTATTCTGCGCATTTTTTCGTTAAGGGTCACTATCTCATTCAGATTTTTACAATCCCATGCTTCCAAACTGTTTAGTTGAGTCAATAAACTGTCCAATTGGACAAAAATGTCCTTGGCATCAAATTGATTGCGCTCCCTGTTGTTAGAGATGTTACAGCTTGTAAAATATGTCAGAAATCCGAAACCCATCAACAGGAAAATGATTGTTTTTAATCTCATAAGAATAAAACTTTTGATTAAAGTTGGGATATTTATCTCATTGCAAATGGCCAAAATCAACCAACCCCACATATGGATTGATGAATGGCCCATTTCCCTTTATGGAGATTCCAAATTATAGGTTAAGATTTACTAATACTCAGCACACTACTGGGCGACCTATGTTTAGCTGGAATAAGTAGTATCTTTGTTATGAATTCCTTTTAAATCAGGGACATTTTATTCTACCAATGGCTGAGCTGATAAAACTTTACGAAGAAAACCCGAACCCAAAACAGGTCGCAAAAGTAGTTGATGTGCTTAGGAAGGGAGGGCTTGTGATATATCCTACGGATACGGTTTATGGCCTTGGTTGTGATATTACCAATTCCAAAGCATTACAGCGCATTGCCAGAATTAAAGGTATAAAACTGGAAAAAGCCAACTGGTCCTTTATATGTGCGGATTTAAGCAATTTGTCCGATTACGTAAGGCAAATAGATAGTTCCACTTTTAAAATACTAAAGCGAACACTGCCAGGTCCTTATACATTTATTTTGCCGGGAAACAACAATCTGCCAAAAGATTTTAAGAAAAAGAAAACGGTGGGTATCCGGGTGCCGGATAATGCCATTGCCAGGGCATTGGTATCCGAGTTGGGACACCCTATTGTATCTACATCCATTAGAGATGATGATGATGTTTTGGAGTACACTACGGACCCAGAACTTATTTTTGAAAAATGGCAGAATCTTGTAGATATTGTTATTGATGGAGGATATGGGGATAATGTAGCATCCACGGTAATAGACCTTTCTGGAGATGAACCAGAAGTTATACGGGAGGGCAAGGGAAGTCTTGAAATTTACTGAATAAAAAAAGCGGCCATTTGGCCGCTTTTCTATTTAAGCTAATACTTGCTTATTTCTTATTTGCCTGTACCACCAATGGCAGGATCTTTCATTCCTTCTTCGATCATGTTATAGAACTGGTCGATTTTTGGAAGTACAACAATTCTAGTTCTTCTGTTTTTTGCTCTGTTGGCAGAAGTGTCGTTATCAACTAGTGGGACATAGTAGCTACGTCCAGCAGCTGTCATTCTAGCTGGGTCTACACCAAAATCATTTTGTAGGATTCTAACAACAGATGTTGCTCTTTTGGCACTCAAGTCCCAGTTGTCTGCTAGTTCTGAAGTTCTGATTGGCACATTATCAGTGTGACCTTCTACCATAAATTCAAAGTCAGGCTTGTTGTTTACTACTTTGGCTACTTTACCAAGTACTTCTTTGGCAGCACTTGTTACGTTATAACTTCCGCTTCTAAACAACAATTTATCGGAAATGGATACGAAAACGACACCTTTCTCAACACTGATTTCGATGTCTTCATCGTCCAAGTTGCCCAAAACACCTTTAAGGCTCTGTACCAATGCAAGGTTAACAGAATCTCTTCGTGTAACGGCATTTTGTAATTTTCTAATGGTAAGGTCTTTTTCCTGAAGACTCTCAAGGGATTTCTCAAGGTTTTCAGCACCTTTTGTGGTAAGTGTGGTCAAGTTGCCCATGTTATTGATGAGCTCTTGGTTGTTTGCTTTTAGGAATGCGTTTTGGTCTTCGAGAGTTTTCAACCTAGAACTTGCAGTTGCTTTTTCTTCCAAGCAATCGTTGAGCTTAACGGTTGCAGAGTTCAATAGGTCTTGCGTTTCTTTTTGTTTGGCTTCAAGATCTGCATATTTCTTTTGCGATACGCAAGAAGATAATAAAACTGTCATCGCCAATGTTCCTAGAAAAATTTTTTTCATAGTTCAGAGTATAATTTAAGGATTGTTAGATATATCAAATGTTAAAAAACTACACCAAAATTAGATAAAAAGCAAGGCTCCTATATTTCGGCTTCGTTAATCTTTTACTAAAATGTTAAAACTCGCTACTTGATGTACGAAATAGGACCACACTATGGATGTCGCAACGTAATACTTTAATAAAAAATTAGCTTTTTCGCGCTTTCTGTACATTTTTATAAAGTTAGCATAAAAACTGAGATGAGCCTTGAGGATCGCGAAACAGTGATCAAACTTTAATTGAAAAATAAATCGGATTGCAGCAATGGCATCTAGCAGTAAGCGAGCAATTATGATGGGAAACGCTTTTCTTCTGGGTAGGTTTTTTGTGATGGAGTAGAGAGAGTTCCTGAAATTGAGAAAGGTTTTCTTCGGATTCATGTTGGATAATGTACTTCCTCCCAAGTGATAGACCTCACTGGTTCCTACATAATATACTTTGTGCCCGGCATTTTTGGCTCGCCAACAAAGATCAATCTCTTCTTGATGGGCAAAATAATCCTCATCAAAACCTTCAAGAGCTCTAAAAACTTCACTCTTAATAAACATACAGGCGCCGGTTGCCCAAAATACTTCTTTGATGTCGTTATACTGTCCTTCGTCTTTTTCAATGGTTTGGAAGATTCTTCCCCTACAAAATGGGTATCCAAACATATCAAGGAACCCTCCGGCTGCACCAGCATATTCAAAATGATCCCTTTGGTTAAGATCCAGTATTTTAGGTTGAATGATAGAAGCTTTAGGAAGTGTTTCAAAAGCGTCTTTTATGGGTCCCAACCAATTTGGTGTGACCTCGACATCGGAATTTAATAGACAGAAAACATCTGCATCAACATTCTTGAGCCCATCATTGTAGCCTTTGGCAAAGCCTCCATTGGATTTATTTTGAACAATACCAATTGTGGGATATTCTCTTTTTAAAAAAGCGATGGAACCATCAGTACTAGCGTTATCCACAACGTAAATATCCGCACCCTTGGAATACTCCATAACAGAGGGCAGGAACCTTTTTAGTAAGGTTTCTCCATTCCAATTGAGTATGACTACGGCGATTTTCAAAACGGAGGCAAATTAACGGCTAAAATCAGGAATATCCTCTAAAAACCCATATTTTTCATTGTTGTGGTCCATTTCGCAATAGTAATGTTCCAAACCGTTGGTCACCATCAGGTACTCGGCTTTTAGTTGATAGTTATACCGCGCTATCTGATCAAAAGTGGACTGGGTGATTTTAACCTCTGGTGCCTTGCACTCAATCAAAAGAAAAATAGTGCCATCTGGATTAAAAACAACAACATCGTAACGTTTCTTTAATTTGTTTACAGTAAGTTGTTTTTCTACATTGATGAGGCTCTTCGGGTAATTTTTTGTGAACACCAAATAACGAAGCACATGCTGGCGCACCCATTCTTCAGGTTGAAGTACCACAAATCTTTTACGTATTCCGTCAAAAATGTACTGTTTATTTTGGCTATTTTTGATTCGAAATGAATAAGGTGGAAAGTTCAAATCTTGCATTCTACAAAACTGGTGATATAATTTGAATGGACAAAGTAAAAGAGATTGTATCGGAAATCAATAATGGTAATCCAAAACCCATCTATTTTTTAATGGGGGAGGAACCCTATTATATTGACCGCATCTCTCAATACATTGCAAATAATGTACTTACCGAAGATGAAAAAGGTTTTAATCAGATGGTGCTTTATGGCAAAGATACCTCTGTAGATGAGGTAGTTGCCAATGCCAAACGGTTCCCTATGATGGCTCAGTACCAGGTTGTCATTGTAAAGGAAGCACAACATTTATCCAGAACCATAGAAAGTCTTGTTCCGTACGCCGAGAATCCGCAACCAACCACCATTTTGGTGCTTTGCTACAAGTATAAAAAGTTGGATAAGCGAAAAAAACTCTATAAAACCATTAAAAAGAGTGGAGAACTTTTTGAAAGTAAAAAACTTTATGAAAATCAGGTAGCGGATTGGATAAGACGAACATTGGCAGGTAAAAAATATAAGATATCTCCAAAGTCTTGTGTGATGCTGGTTGAGTTTTTGGGCACGGACCTGAGCAAGATCAGCAATGAATTGGATAAATTGACCTTGATTGTACCGGTAACCACCGAAATCACACCTGAGTTAATAGAAGAACACATTGGCATTAGCAAGGACTTCAACAACTTTGAATTAAAAAAGGCAATCGGTGAACGGAATGTAAAAAAGGCTTCAAGAATCATTGATTATTTTGCCCAAAATCCAAAGGACAACCCATTTGTGGTAACGATTACCCTCTTGAATACTTTTTTCACCCAATTGTTACAGTATCATGGACTTAATGACCACTCTCCTGGTAATGTGGCCAAGATCTTGGGGGTGAACCCATATTTTGTGAACGAGTACGTAGTAGCTGCAAAGAACTATCCTATGAAAAGGGTGAGCGGTATTATTTCCAGCCTTAGAACTTTGGATTTAAAGGGCAAGGGAGTTGGAGCCAGTAATATGGCACAAGCCGATTTACTGAAGGAACTTCTGTACGAAATAGTTTAATCATCTACTTTTTGTCCACACTGTATTTACCAGGACCAAGAAGCATTATTGCAATAAAGGTTACCAAATAAAGCAAAGCCTTTTCTTTAACGTTAAATGGATCTGCAGAATGAATCATAAAAGCGGCAACGAACATGGTAATGGCAGTAGGTATGGCTGCCCATCTTGTTTTAAAACCTATAATGATTAAAACCGGGCAGATAAATTCAGCTACAACAGCCAAAAAGAGTGAAGGAGCTTGACCAATCCCGAATGGATTGGCAAATTCTGTGTTACCGCTGATAAGGTTCATAAGTTTTGGATAGCCATGGGTAAGCATAAACACAGATGGTACAATTCTTAGTAATGCTAACCCTGCGTGTGTGGAAGTGTTATTTTTCATGTGGGGAAATTTAATCCCCGTGAAAATATAAATTAAGTTTTAAAAAACGCAACAATAATCGACGAAAAGCATTTTGGAATCACCTTCTCTCCAAAAGTGCTACCTAAGCGCTGGAAATGATTTTGGGTCGGATTCGTGCATGATTTGGTATACTTTCTCAAAAATATCCTCAGCATTGGGCTTGGAGAAATAATCGCCATCCGATGCATATGCAGGACGATGTGCTTTCGCAGATAATGTCTGCGGTGCACTGTCTAAATACCTGTAACCACCCTGTTTTTCAACCACTTCTTGCATTAAGTATGCAGAGCATCCACCGGGAACGTCTTCATCCACCACCAAGAACCTATTGGTTTTTTCTAAACTTTTTACCACATCGTGCTCTAAATCGAAGGGGAGCAATGATTGGGCATCTATTATTTCGGCGTCTATCCCGACTTCCAAAAGGTCTTGAGCGACCTGCTCTACAATCCGTAGGGTGGAGCCGTAAGACAACAGCGTAATGTCCGTTCCTTCTTTGAGTGTTTCCACCTTACCGATTGGTGTGCAGAACTCACCTAAATTGGAGGGTTTCTTTTCTTTTAAGCGATATCCATTTAGACTTTCAATGATCAAGGCAGGTTCATCACTTTTCATAAGTGTATTGTAAAAACCCGCAGCCTGAGTCATATTTCTAGGGGCCAGGATATACATTCCCCGTAGCAAATGAATCAATCCGCCCATGGGCGAGCCTGAGTGCCAGATTCCTTCTAAACGGTGTCCTCGTGTACGTACAATAAGCGGCGCTTTTTGTTTGCCAACGGTTCTGTACATTAAAGTGGATAAATCATCACTCAATGTTTGGATGGCATAGAGGATATAATCCAAGTACTGTATTTCGGCTATGGGGCGCAACCCGCGAAGAGCCATACCAATTCCCTGACCAATTATTGTGGTTTCCCGTATTCCAGTGTCAGCTACTCTAAGTTCTCCGAATTTTTTCTGAAGACCTTCGAGACCTTGGTTAACATCTCCTATATTTCCGGTATCCTCACCAAAAACCAATGCCTCAGGGTACTTACTGAACAATTTATCGAAATTGTCCCTCAAGATAACTCTTCCATCTACCTCATCAGTATCATTGGCATAGGAAGGAAGTACAGGTTCAATTTTTGTAGCCTTATTGCCTACTTCGTTGTAAAGGTGTGATCCGTATTCATATTCGTGGGTTGTGATGAAGTTATCCACCCATTGTTGAAGCTGTTGTTTTTCTGGAGTGGATTCTCCCAAAAGATAGCGTAGTGCTTTTCTTGATTTAGAGGCTAAATCCTTTTTGAGAGGTTCTTCAATGGCAATTAAATCGTTTTTCAGTTTGGTGATGAAAGCTCGGTTTGGACTCTGGCCTGCTGCTTTGTCGAGCAATTGCACCAGCTGTTTCTTAGCTTCCAATTGAGGCTTTAAAAACTCTGACCACGCCTCTTTTTTAGCTGCACGTACCTTATGCTTTATTTCTCGCTCAACTTTCTTAAGCTCTTCTTCAGTGCTTATTCCATTATCAATAATCCATTCCCTGAAACGTTTGTTGCAATCATTTTCGCGCTCCCATTCCAAACGTTCTGCGGACTTATATCTTTCATGAGATCCAGATGTAGAGTGACCTTGGGGCTGCGTGAGCTCTTTAACATGAATGAGTACTGGAATATGACCTTCACGGGCTATGTCCGAAGCATTTTCAAAAGCATGGATTAGGGCCGTATAGTCCCATCCATTTACTTTAAGTATTTCAAAACCTTCATTGTCCTCATCTCGCTGAAGTCCGCTAAGTGCTTCCGAAATATCACCTTTGGTGGTGTGGTATTTTGAAGGTACGGATATCCCATATTCGTCGTCCCAAATACAGATTACCATGGGAACTTGCATTACCCCGGCGGCATTCAATGTCTCAAAAAAGTGCCCTTCACTGGTACTTGCATTTCCTATAGTTCCCCAAGCTACTTCATTTCCATTTTTAGAGAAGTTGGTCTGGTCAATGCCCTCTACATTACGATATATTTTGGATGCTTGTGCAAGACCCAATAATCGAGGCATTTGACCTGCAGTACAGGAAATATCGGCACTACTGTTTTTTTGTTCGGTCAGGTTCTTCCAAGAACCATCTTCATTTAAACTGTGGGTTACAAAGTGACCGCCCATTTGCCTTCCGGCACTCATGGGTTCTTTTTCTATATCGGTGGTCGCGTAAAGTCCGTGAAAAAAAGCTTTTGGATTTAAATATCCAAGTGCCATCATGAAAGTTTGGTCACGATAATAACCGCTCCTAAAATCGCCATCCTGGAATGCTCTTGCCATGGCCAACTGCGGCAGTTCCTTGCCATCACCAAAAATTCCAAATTTGGCTTTCCCTGAAAGAACTTCTCTTCGTCCCATTAAGCTACATTCCCTACTGGTGACGGCAGTCTCATAATCTTGAAGAATTTGAGATTTGAAATCGTCAAAAGAAATATCGCTACTTGTACTAGGGTTAGGTTTCATGGATTGTCGAAGATTTATGCAAAATTACTAAAAATCAATCAAAATTGCAATATGCAAATGCGTTAATAAAATGAATTACTTTTAATAATAAGGGGTAAATACTAGTTATTTATCAATTTCAAGGTGCTCAGAAAAGCATTTATTGTCAATATGATAATTAAAGCCACTTTCGAGTAAATAGCCCAATCAGTGTTCTTGGGCTAATTGTAACTATAAAACGAATACGTTGCCCGTAGTCGTCCTGACCTATTTCCCAACCTCTATTGGAGTACATGGGGAAGTATAATTCAAAATAATCAGTCACCAAATTTAAACGGATACCGGAGTCATAGACAAATCGTGGATTGTCCCCTTTATTTTTTAAAAAACCAAGGTCTCCGTAAGCTTCTACCCATCTCCAAATGTTTGTACTTGCATTGGTGGTTGCAATCCAATCGTTGGCAAAGGGATTTTCGAGCTTTGACTTAAATCCTCCTTCAGCAATTATGACCTGTTGGCTGTAAATCCCTGAACTTTCGGATCTGCCTAAATACGCAAGATCGAACATATAGTCTGTCGGCCTATCCAAAGCAAAGCTAAAAAAGTCCGATTCTGTCTTGTTTCGTAAAAATTTACCGGCATAAAAGCGCAGGTTCAATTGCCTGTTGCTTTGAAACAACTTCCTATATTCCCATTCAAAGGCTAGTTTTGTAAATTCGCTGGAATGCTGAGCATCTACCGACCACGACGAGTAATTCAAGATATTATTGTCAACATCGGTAAAACGCGCATTCATGACCCCATAGTCAGGGTCGGTATCCAATTCACCTATTAGATTATCGTCGATACTCCTAATCACACTCCTATACCTTAATAAAAGGTATTGTCTACGGTTAGACAGCAGATCATTTGGACGCCAACCAAAACTAACTGCGGGTGTTAGTGTGGTAAATCTGGAATTTTCCTGAAAATGCGAAGTAGATGCCGAAAACGAATAGTTGGATACGAAAAGACCTGTTTTTTTGTGATACTTGCGATACCTAAAACTGGCTTTTCCAACCATTGTGTGTTCCAAAAACGAGTAGGTCGGGGATATATCGTACTGGAATGGCCTTTCCAAAAATGTTTTGTTGTAAAGTCTCAACCCCGGAGTTATCCCGTCATATAAGTTGAAGTTTGCGATAGGTACATAAAATACCTGATTGTAATACGGGTCTTCCGTATCCTTAAAGAACTGAAATTTAAGTTTTTTGTTACTAGAAAAGAATCCGTTCAGGGTTTTCCAATTGTCACGTTGATTGAATTCTGGAATTTTTTGATCATAGTTCAATACCAAGCGGTCTTCACTTTTTCTTGGAATGGTAATACTTTTGGTACTGTCTATGTCCGAAAACCAATAGTGGGATACAACAGAGTCATTCTCAAGTCCAAAAACTGATATGGGTACATTGGTCCCCCTTTTGTTTTTTAAGACAAAGGTTATGGAATCCTCCGTTTTTTCAACCTTTTTGATTTTAAAGTCAATTTTTTTGTCTGTAGCAACATAAGTATCAAAAAACCAGTCAACTTTCTTATGGGCATATTTTTCTATAGTCTTTCTAAAATCAGATGCGGTTACATGTTGCTTTTGTTTGTGATTTTTATAAAAATCCAGTAAGGTGCTATCTATTTTTTTCTCCCCTAAATAGGTGGAAAGGTAAGACATGCCCAGTCCTGCCTTGTACCCATTGGCAATTTTTTGGTTGAATTTGATCAGGGAATCATTTGAGATTGTTAAAGCTTGATCGATATTTTTTCGTGCCGAAAGCATACTGAAGAGCGTATACTGCTCATTAAAATCCATTTGTGCAAAATGGAAATTTTTTACCCCCCAGATTTTGGAGAGTTTTCCTGCCAATTTTTGATTGGGATAGTGTTCATCCACATATTTTATCATTAGATAAAACCCAATACCATCGTTTACCCACCGCTCTTTTCGTGGGTTTAGATATAAAGACTCTTTGAGGTAATTGCGAATAGCCGTCTTCAAAAACTTCATTTCAAATTGAAATTGTTCCTCATACGGCCTTATAAACGATGGAAGTTGACTTATTCCATATAATGGAGACCTGGCATAGTCAAGTTCACTTACAAGAAGATTATCGTGAGGATATTTCCCCAAGTTTTCGTGAAGAAACTCGGCAATTTTATTAATTGAGATTCCCTGTGTGATTTCCTCGGCTTTATTGGACTCTATATCTGTTGTGATTGTTAGGTAATCTGTTACATGTTTGGTAAATCTATCATCTATTGTTAGAATAAATTCACAGTTTTTTCTTTTGTCACCAAAAAGTTGAACATTTTGCCCACCTGGAAAATTGGAAATACTGGACATTCTATAATTTGACGCCAAAAACAACTTTTCGGGGAAAGTAAAATTGATTCTTGTATCCGTTACATCGGTATAGAGATCATCAAGGTTTATATTGTTGTACAAATTCCAATCTCCATCTAATACAGCTGGAGTAAAATACCAATCCTTTAAATAATAACCACCATTGCCTGTGTGTCCATAACCGGTGAATTTAGCTTCAGGGAGTCTAATGGTATAGGTGAAAAACAGTTGAATTGATTCTCCGGGCTTTAGAACTTCGTTTAAGGTAACGGAAATAATATCCATATTTCCCTCTCTTTTCCAATCCAGTCCGGTATAGTTATCATCTACAATGGTCCTTATGGTTGTTTTTCCTCTTTCCCTATCTTTTGCTAAATGAAGGCTTCGGTTAAATTCTTCTGCAAACCTCTTGGCAAGGGCCGTGTTTTTGTTGGAGTAGGCATGGTTCCAATCATTAAAATATAATGTGGAAAGCCCCTGTTTTGATTGGTTGACATAGGTAAAATGTTGACGAATCCTTATTTGATTGGTAGGCCCGTCGAGAGTTGCCACGATTTCATTTTTGTGCTGTCCCCAAAGTTTGGGTTGCACCATAATGAAAAGCAGTGAAATGCTAAATATTACTCGAAGGTTAATCAATGCAAAACAAGAATTAAAAGTTTGGACTAAGGGTGCGGCCTTTATAAAAGGCATCTATAATTTCTACTACTTCATCTTCTGTGTCCACTAATTTGATTAAGTCAAGATCTTTTGGGCTAATGTTTCCTGCATCTACCAAGGTGTTCTTTATCCAATCCATCAATCCTTTCCAGAACTCAGTGCCAACAAGTATAATTGGGAATGTATGTATTTTATGGGTTTGAATTAAGGTGAGAGCTTCAAAGAACTCGTCCAAGGTTCCAAATCCACCGGGCATTACCACAAATCCTTGAGAGTATTTTACAAACATCACTTTTCGAACAAAAAAGTAATCAAAATCAAGGCTCTTATCCTCATCTATAAAAGGATTATCATGTTGTTCAAACGGAAGATCGATGTTCAATCCTACGGAAATGCCGCCAGCTAATTTCGCACCTTTGTTCCCAGCTTCCATTATCCCAGGACCTCCGCCAGTAATAACACCATACCCAGCCTCAGAAATCCTTTTGGAAATCTTTACGGCCAAATCGTAGTAGGGATGTCCTTCCCGGACCCTGGCCGACCCAAAAATGGACACACAAGGACCTATTACGCTCATTTTTTCAAATCCATTGACAAACTCGCCCATTATTTTAAATATGGCCCATGAATCGTTTGTCTTAATCTCATTCCAACCTTTGGAATGTTGTTCTTTACGCATTTGCATAGTTGTCTGGTATTTTAAACTGCTCGCGCAATTTTTTGTTTTGTATTTTCCAATTCTTTCTTTAAAAATTTGGCTGTGTAGCTTTTCTTGTCTTTGGCCACTTCTTCTGGAGTACCTGTTGCAACAACCATTCCACCGCCTCTTCCCCCTTCGTAACCAATATCAATAATATAATCCATCATTTTGATCACATCCATATTATGCTCGATAACCAAAATGGTATTGCCTTTGTCCACCAAGCGCTCAAGCACCTCCATAAGTACTCGAATATCTTCAAAATGTAGGCCTGTGGTTGGTTCGTCGAGGATGTAAAATGTATTTCCAGTATCTCTTTTGGAAAGTTCCGTAGCCAACTTTACCCTTTGGGCTTCACCACCGGAAAGGGTAGTGGACTGCTGTCCTAATGATATATAACCTAAACCTACATCTTTTATTGTCTTAAGTTTACGATGAATTTTAGGAATATTCTCAAAGAAATCCACAGCTTCGTTGATGGTCATTTCCAAAACATCCGCAATAGACTTTCCTTTATATCTTATCTCTAAAGTTTCTCTATTGAACCTTTTTCCGTTGCAGGTCTCACATTCCACGTAAACATCGGGTAAAAAGTTCATTTCAATTACCTTGAGGCCGCCTCCTTGACAGGTTTCACACCTTCCCCCGGCCACATTAAAACTAAATCTGCCAGGCTTATAGCCTCGGATGGTAGCTTCAGTGGTTTTGGAGAACAACGAACGTATTTCGCTAAAAACCCCAGTGTACGTAGCTGGATTGGAACGCGGTGTGCGTCCAATAGGGGATTGGTTGATATCTATCACCTTGTCAATATAATCCAGCCCCTTAATTTTTTTATAGGGCATCGGTTTTTTTACCCCGTTAAAGTAATGGGCGTTCATAATGGGGTAGAGGGTTTCGTTGACCAAAGTGGACTTGCCACTTCCTGAAACTCCAGTTACTCCAATAAGTTTTCCTAATGGGAAATCTACGGTAACATTTTTAAGATTATTGCCCGTACAACCCGAGAGCGTAATCTTTTTGCCTGTTCCCTTGCGTCGTTTTTCCGGCACTGGGATTTCGACTTCTCCAGTTATATATTGCGCCGTCATGGTATGGTGGTCAATCAACTCTTTAGGACTTCCTTCGGAAATAATCTCCCCGCCGTGTTTTCCAGCTTTGGGGCCAATATCGATAACGTGGTCCGCACTTTCGATCATATCGCGATCATGTTCCACCACAATGACGGAATTGCCTATATCGCGAAGTGCCTCCAAGGATTGAATCAATCGTTCGTTGTCGCGCTGATGCAATCCGATACTGGGTTCGTCCAAAATGTAGAGCACACCAACCAATTGTGAGCCAATTTGGGTAGCGAGTCGAATACGTTGTGCCTCTCCTCCTGACAATGATTTTGAGCTTCTGTTCAACGAGAGGTAATCAAGCCCCACATCCAACAAAAACCCGATGCGTGCTTTGATTTCTTTTATGATCTCCTCAGCAATTTTTTTCTGGTTACCTTGCAGTGTATCGTCCAAATGTTTAAAGAAATCAGCGAGTTCAGCAATATCCATCTGTGCAAGCTCCGCAATATTTTTTTCATCTATCTTAAAATAGAGGGACTCTTTTCGCAAACGGGAGCCTTCACAGCTAGGACACTCCACTTGATCCATATAATCTTTGGCCCATCGCTTTATAGAAGTGGAGTTAGCTTCTTCATATTGGGTTTTTATGAAGTTGGAGATGCCCTCGTAATCAATTTTGTATTGTCTTTTTACTCCCAGACTTTTGGAATCTACTTCAAAACTTTCTTTGCCGCCATTTAGAATAACTTCCATGGCTTCCTGTGGAATCTTTTCAATGGCATCCGTTAAATCAAAATTGTAGCGCTGGGCAATAGTTTCCAATTGTTTGAAAGCCCAAGATTTCTTGTATTCGCCCAATGGGGCAAGTCCACCCGATTTGATGGACACTTTTTTATTGGGTATGATTTTATCCTCGTTAACCTGAAACACATGTCCCAGACCACTGCACTCGGGGCACATACCTTTGGGAGAATTGAAGGAAAATGTATTGGGCTCAGGAGTAGGATAGGAGATGCCTGATGACGGACACATTAAATCCCTACTAAAGTAACGGGGCTCCGCTTCACCTTCTTCCAAAACCATAAGTACATTATCTCCACTGTACATCGCCGTATTGATGGTTTCGCTCAAGCGTTTGTGAAAATCTTCGTTATCACCAACCTTCAAACGATCTATTACAATTTCAATGTCGTGGGTTTTGTAACGGTCTACCTTCATTCCTTTGGTAATGTCGGTAATCTCACCATCGACCCTCACCTTTACAAAGCCTTGCTTTGCAATCTGCTCAAAAAGTTCACGGTAATGGCCTTTTCGGGACTTGATAACAGGGGCAAGCACATTGATTTTTTTGTTGGGATATGACTCAATAATCAAATTTTTGATTTGCTCATCACTGTAGCTCACCATTTTTTCGCCCGTATTGTAACTGTAGGCATCTCCAGCACGGGCAAAAAGTAAACGAAGAAAATCATAAACTTCGGTTATCGTGCCTACGGTCGAGCGTGGCGATTTTGAAGTGGTTTTCTGCTCAATAGCGATTACGGGGGAAAGCCCATCAATTTTATCCACATCCGGGCGTTCCAGTCCGCCCAAAAATTGTCTGGCGTAGGCTGAGAAGGTTTCGATGTACCTACGTTGCCCTTCCGCATAAATGGTATCGAAGGCCAAAGAGGATTTTCCACTCCCCGAAAGCCCTGTGATCACCACCAGTTTTTCACGTGGAATGGTAACATCTATATTTTTCAGATTATGGACTCTTGCACCCTTAACTTCAATATGTTCTTCGTAATTGATCATAAATCATAGCAAACCTCAAAAGTAGCGATTTGAGATGTAAAAAGGAAGTGACCCGAAGTTTCGTTTTTGTGAATCAAAGCAACAGGAAACAATACAATTTCGATCAAATAATCAGTCGTACCCCACCAAGGTCTTGCAAGGGATATGGGAATTTGTCTCCAGGACTGCCGATAAACATAAAATTGATGGGGATACTCCACCTTTCGGATAGTTCTTTGATCAATTCCGGAGTAAACTTTCCATGCAATTGAATATACTCAATCTTGATTTCTGGATATTCCCTATCCAAAACCTTGAGATCAGAAACAAAGTTGTCTGTGGCTTTTTCTCCTTCTGGAAAAACGGACACAATTTTTAGTTTACGGGTATGCTCGTTGTTTCTAATGTAAAGTAGCACTTTGTTCAGTGCGGCTACATCATCTTTTTTGGTGAAGTATACAAATTCTTGATCGTTGATGCGATCTATCATCCGATTGATGTCCTTATAAGATTTTACTAAAAAACGGTTGATGGGATCCAAGAAATATCGAATCAATCGCAACAATAATTTTAAAAGGGCCGTTCTGTTAAGCATCACTAACACCAAAGCTATGGTTGGTATAAAGTATTCCATGAAAACCGCCAAATAGTCAGGATTCAATAGAATATTACCCACCAAAGCTGTGATAACGGCCAAAATAGCGATCAACAAGGACAGCCAACCAGAGCGCTCGGGACGTGGTAAGTTCTTCCGTCTTACTTTCAACAAGATGTTACCTATCCCAAAAAGGGCCATTACAGATAAAAAGGCTATGGTATATACACCTGCCAAGGCTTCCAAATTACCTTCGGTAATCAATAAAATGGAAACACAAAGCATGAAAAACACAATTGCAATGCGATAGGTACTTCCATTTTTATTTCTTTTTAAAAGAAAAGGTGGTAGAATTCTATCCAACGTGATACGTTCCACTAAACCGGACACACCAACAAAAGAGGTGAGTACAGCACCACTCAATACCAGAACGGCATCCACAGAAACCAAGAAAGATAACCATGAACCGCTTACTTGGTTCCCCATAATGGACAAGAGCGCTTCACTATTGGATTCTATATCCGAAATAGGTAAAACGGCCAAAGCCAAGAAAGCAATCAATGGATTAAAAATGGTGACCACCACCCACATATTGCGAAGGGTTTTGGGAAACACCCCTTTTTTCTGCTCTTCCACAAAGTTGGCCGAGCTCTCGAAACCGCTAATTCCCAACATTGCGGCAGAAAATCCAAAGAAAAGTGCCATGGGCAAAGCTCCATGTTTTACTGGCAGGGCGTTGTTATTGGTAAAAACATCCCATCCATGTTCAAAAAGATATATACCTGCGAAAGAGGATAATAAGACCAGTGAGGACAAATGGAAAATAAAAATGACAATCGCCACTTTAGAGGATTCCCCGATACCAATAATCACCAATCCCATAAAAACGGCCAACAAACCAATGGTTGCCAAAATAACAGGCAGTTGAGGTGCAATATTTTTTAAATAGGCCATCGCCTCGTTGGCAGAAATCACAGCCGTGGCCATATAGGATAATAGGGTGAGCGACGCCGCTAAAGACGCCATGCTCTTACTTGTGGTGTTCAACAAGGCGTTGTAAGCCCCTCCGTTCATGGGTAGTGCGCCGACTACTTCGCCATAAATTTTTCGAAATAAAAAAAGAACGGCCCCGACGATCAATAATGAAATCCAAGCATATTGACCAGCGTGTAAAACGGCCAAGGCGGAAACATACAGGCAGGAAGAACTGATATCGTTACCACTGATGGAAGTTGATGCCAACTCCCCGAGCTTTGCTCTAAGTTTTTGTGGTTCCATGAATATTGGTTTATTAAACCAATAACGAAGTTAGGGCATACAACCAAAAATTCTAAATTTGGTAACAGAAAATAATTGTAATTATGAAAATCTTAGGTATAGGCTCCAGAATAAATCACCCAGAATATGGAAAAGGGGTGGTGACTAATGTATCTTCCAAACATTATTGGGTAACTTTTTTGGAAAAAGGATTGGAAACCATTGATTTGGATGCTGAATTTGAAGTAATTGAAGGTGTGGAAGATGAAGTGGACAGCGTTAGCTTTTTTGATGTAGAAACTTCCTTGGTGAAGATTCTCGAAAAGTGGAGTGACACACACGAAAAAGTGGCCATAGCCGACAAATGGAAAGGCGGAAACTTGGTTTTGGAACCTGGAGACAGCACGGCTAATAAGGAAATGCCCATTGAGACCTTTTTCCATAAAATTGTGATGGTCCGAGACCGTATCCGTGTGATGGAACAAAAAATTAACAGCAGCAAAAACTTGGACGACCAGGAAAAGGTAGACCTACAGCAATACATTACCCGTATTTATGGCAGCTTAACCAGTTTCAATGTGCTGTTCAAAACAAAAAGCGACCATTTTGTAGGGGAGAGGGGAAAGGGATAGTTAAACCGCCTCCTTTTTCTCGCTCAAATACTTCCAATACCTTTTGGGCACATGTTGCGTATGCAACTTAGGGTTGATGCGCGATGCAATATTGGTACTTTTAAAATAATCGTTCCAAAGGGTTTGGTACTCGTACTCCTCGTTGGTAAAGGCATCACTTTTCACTGTTTTGTTATGTTGAATATTCTTTAAGTTTAAGGACACCATCTCGACATGATTCAAATCGTAATAGATACCATATTTGCGCTTTACGTCATAGATCAACCATTTTTGGTCTGCGTAGCGGTCTCGAAAATGTTTAGAAATCAAGGGGAGTACATCAAAATCAGGTTCAATGTTGGCAAAGTAGATATCGTCCTTCGTCAACTGGAACCTAACAAAGGCTTCCATGCGATGTTTTTCCCGTCCCACTTTTTTCGCCAATTGGGCAATATATAGCACTGTACTGTCCGAATAGTCCAAATACTTACCGCTTTGCATTCTCATTAGTTTTTGAATGTAGGTATAGAGCATCAGTTCAACCCCTTCAGCTTCGCTCAAAAAAGCAAAGTAAACGTTGGAAATAGCATTGTGGCTTTTGTTGCGGATACCATTCCAAACCCGTTTGGCTTTTTCCACGTTGGTAAATACGGTTTCGGTGTCCGAAAACAATCCACTTTGTGATCGATTGTTCCTTTGAATGTCGGCTACATTGATTTTTTCATCAAAGGCGACAAAAACAGCAGTCAAAAAACCATTAAAACTGCCGTCATAAATTAAGGTTGTTGAAGCATTCATAGCGCTTACGTTTTATTACCTCTCGAGTTCCTTCGACTGTGCTCAGGAGGACATCGTGAGATGACATTATTGTAAATTGTCCCTTGTTAATTGAACAAGGATAATTGTGTACTGTATTGATTCCGGAATTTTCCTGAGGAATTCTGCAGAATCATACCTTTGATTTTATCCGCATCCAGGTCACGGCGTTCCCAGTAGCGGGATTCGCAAACCATAAAATATTGGGCACGGTTGAGGGCCACTCCAATTTTTTTGAGATGGTCCCAGTTCAGTTTTCGAAACTTTCTGGCCTTTACAATTTTATCCACCGAATGCATTCCTATTCCTGGAATTCTTGCCAATAGGCGCTTATCCGCAGTATTCACGTTTACAGGAAAATGATGCAGGTTACGTAAAGCCCATGAGAGCTTAGGGTCCACATCCATATCCAGGTTGGGGTGTTGGCTGTTCAATATTTCACCCACGGAAAACCCATAGAACCGCAATAGCCAATCGGTCTGGTATAATCTATTCTCTCGGAGCATAGGCACCTGCGAACCTATGGCCGGTAATCGAGAATCATGGGTTACCGGAACATAACCAGAATAGTACACCCGCTTCATGTTGTACGTTTTGTAATAATGGGTTGCTGAGTACATGATATCCCTATCCGACTCTCCCGATGCCCCTACAATCATTTGGGTACTCTGTCCTGCTGGTGCATATTTTGGGGTGCTTTTAATGATTTTTTGCTCTGATTTATATCGGACGATCTCGTTTTTCACCTTTTCCATGGGTTTGGTAAAATCTTCATGCTTTTTATCAGGCGCCAATAATTTTAGTCCAGAAATGGTGGGTACCTCAATATTTACGGAAAGCCGGTCGGCGTAGAGACCAGCTTCGTACATTAACTCATCGCTTGCCCCTGGGATGGATTTAAGGTGGATATAGCCATTGAAATTCTCTTCTTCACGCAATTTTTTAGCTACGGATATTAACCGTTCCATGGTATGATCGGGGCTTTTAAATATCCCAGAACTTAAGAAGAGCCCTTCAATATAATTTCTGCGATAAAAATTGATGGTAAGGTCAACAACCTCTTGCACCTGGAAGGCCGCTCGAGGCACATCATTACTTTTTCGGGTAATACAATAGGCGCAATCAAAAATGCAATGATTGGTCAATAAAATCTTTAATAGCGATACGCAACGACCATCAGCTGTGTAGCTATGACAAATACCCATTTTGGAAGCATTGCCCAACCCTTTGTTCGAATTGGTTCTGTTGCTTCCGCTACTGGCACAGGAGACATCGTACTTTGCCGCATCTGCCAATATGTTCAGTTTTTCGCGTATCCTATTAAAATTCATAACTTGGAAATATTCCAATCAAAGATATGGATATATTCCAAATATTGGAAATAATCCATAAAAGTTTTTGGAAATATTCCAAAATAGTTATATTTGAGAATGGATTGTCAACTTGACGTAGTTCAGCTTCGCTCGACTTGACCTTATCAACATGATGATGGAAAATGAAATAACCTTAAAGAGATTTACCGATATCCGCAGGGAGCTGGGATATACGCAAACGGAGTTCGCCAAATTGCTTGGTGTGAAGAATACCACGGCCGATATTGAGCGGGGGAGGACCAAATTGTCCGGAAAGGTAGTCTCTGAACTTTTAAAACAGTTCAAGATTAATCCATTGTGGTTGTTTGGTGAAAGCGAACAAAAACATTTGGATACTTCCAAAACCAGTGTTATTCCCAAAGTGGTCACTGTTGACAATTCCGAAAATGACAATATGGTGATGGTGAATGCCAAAGCAGCGGCGGGATACCCCCAAAACATAGCGGACACCAGCTGGTATCGTCAATTGCCTGCTTTTGATATGCCCATTCCCGAATTTAGAAATGCTACCTATCGTGGTTTTCAAGTGGAGGGGGACAGTATGTTACCAAATTTGAGACCCAATGACTGGGTTTTGGCCCGTGCGATTGAGCACATAGACCACGTGAGTCCCAATAAAATGTATGTAGTGGTGCTTCAAGATTCTGTTATGGTGAAGAAAATAGAAAGAAAGCCCAATTCCAACAACATCACTTTGGTTTCTTTAAATGAAACTTACCCGCCTTACGAAATCAAGCCGTTTCAAATTCAAGAAATATGGGAAGTGAGCAGTAAGCTTACATTTAATGTGGATGCCACTACCGAAACAGGTTTGCTGAAACAACTTCAAGAATCCATGGAAGAACTGAAAAAGCAGATTTCAGGATAATACATCAAAAGCCTGTCCCGATTGTCTTTGTCTGAATCCTCATTAAGAAATTATGTGCAGTCATGTAGAGAACTGAACCATTGTCGCCCCAAGCACAATTGGCCGTGCGCTGCCCGGTTTCTATACGTCCCAATAGTTTTCCTTCGGGTGTTATTACCAAAACGCCACTCGGTCCGGTAGAGAAAATGGTGCCATCCTGAGCTACTTTAATCCCATCCAACGAACCCACAAGCCCTGATTCCAATAAAGAAGTTGCGTCAAAAAAGATATGGCCCTTATCCAGCGAACCATTATTCTGAATATCGTATGCCATGATGTAAGGAGCGTTAGAATCTGATTGGTTTACATATAGCGTTTTTTCGTCTGGGGATAAGGCCACACCATTTGGGCGTGTTAGATTTTTGACCACCATTTTTACGTTTCCGTTGGTGTCAATTTTATAAACCCCAAAAGCATCGATTTCCCTGAGGGCAGAATTTTGCTGTTCTGGCAGTCCATAGGGTGGGTCTGTAAAATAATAAGTACCATTTGAAGCTTGAACCACATCATTTGGGCTATTGAACCGTTTCCCCATCCATGTATCCGCCAACGTAAACTTGCCACCTCCCACTAAAGGCATTTTGGATATTCTACGATCTCCATGTTCGCTCATTACCAATTCGCCATCGTTGCTTATGGTGAGTCCGTTACTTCCAGGTTCACCGCTGTAAGGAGGAATCCCCGTGTAGCCTGAAGGTTTTAGAAATTCAGAAAGCCCCTCATCATCTTTCCATTTAAAAATGGTGTTTTGAGGAACATCAGAAAAAAGAAGAAATCCACCATCTTTGACCCATACAGGCCCTTCGGACCAAATGAATCCTTCAGCCAACACCTCTATTTTAGCATCTTTATCCACATAATTATAAAAAGCATCGTCGTCGGCCACGAGTTTTCCTGTAGTCTTTTGTTGTGCAAAACACCCTAAGGTGATTATCAAAATAAGGAGTGGTAAGTTTTTCATTTTGAAATATTTATATAAATATAACGATGCCAGTCTATTAAAACCTTAGATGGATTTAGAAAGAAAATTGTCCTTGATGGCCTTGGCCAAGATATCAGCGGCACTAGGGTTAAGACGAAACCACAACTCGGGCTCAAAAATTTCCAGTTCGGCCAATGCCCAGTTACCCTCATTATCCTTAAAAATATCGACTCTAGCGTAAATGGGCAACTCTGGTGCTGCTTCAACAACGCTTTGAGCAAATTCGATTTGTTCTGGATCCGGTACATAGTCATGAACAGTACCGCCAAAATCATCTTGTACCCTAAAATCGCCTGGTTTTGCAATTTTCAGAACGGCATGGGTGAACTGCCCGTTAAAAACCATCATGGAGATTTCTCCTTCCAAAACAATGTTGTGCTGAAATTCTTGCAGCATCATAGCTTCTTCGGCTACCAATTCTTGGAAGATAGCTTCATGACTTTCTATGTTATCTTGCTGGATTTTATAGGTATGACGGGCGGCTCCCGAAATGCAAGGTTTTAGAATATAAGTGTTGGTTGTAAATCTATTTTCTGCTTTTGCCTCAGCAGTAGCATTGGATAGTGTTGTTTTTGAGCCTTTTTCAAGAAAAACCGTTTTGGGAATAGTAACTCCAGCGTTCGATAAGTCTTGTAAATAATGTTTATCAATATTCCAATAAATAAGCTCTGTTGAATTGATAAACTGTGTTTGTTTTGATGTTTTTTCCAACCATTCTGAGAATTCCGCATAGCGGTCAAAATAGTCCCAAGTGGTTCGGAACAAGGCATATCTGGTGGTCGACCAATCAAAATGCGGGTCGTCCCATGCTTTACGAACCACTTTTAAACCTTGATTTTGCAATGCTTCCAATACCAGTTGGTCCTCTTGCAGTACATTTTGAATGTAGGGTGTCTTTTCTTTTGGGTCCACATATCTGTGGTCCGTCAAAACAACAACGTCAAATTCCATTGAATGCTAATTAATAACCAACCGCTGTATCATCTCCACGTTTGTCAGCCCCACCTTCCAATTTTCCATTGGGCAAAACACGAATGGCATCTACTTTACCAATAATAGGCGTTCGCTCTTCATTGATGATATATCCTTTGGATTTTAATTCGGCCTTAAGTTCTTCGGAGAAACCTTCCGGTTCAAAAATAACCATATCGGGCAACCACTGATGGTGAAAACGGGGTGCATTCACAGCTTCTTGCATGCTCAAGTTGAACTCATGTACATTCAAAATGGTCTGGGCAACGGCAGTAATAATGGTGGAGCCACCAGGAGTTCCCACAACCATGTACAGTTTCCCATCTTTTTCCACAATGGTCGGGGTCATACTGCTCAACATGCGTTTTTCGGGTTCAATGCTATTCGCTTCGGCACCTATTAGTCCAAACATATTCGGTACACCTGGCTTGGAACTAAAGTCGTCCATTTCATTGTTCAAAAAGAAACCGAGTTCGGCACAATATAGTTTTGAACCATATCCTCCGTTTAGGGTAGATGTGGCTGAAATGGCGTTCCCCTCACTATCCACAATAGAGTAGTGGGTTGTTTGCGCACTTTCTATGATTTCTACTTCACCATGACTCACATCAGAAGATAGCGTTGCTTTATCAAAAGAGAAGCTGGCCATTCTTTCTTGCAGGTAGTTGTCATCCAAAAGCATATCGTAAGGAATGTCTACAAAATCAGGGTCACCCAAATAGAAGTTTCTGTCTGCATAGGCCCTTCGTGATGCCTCGGTAAACAATTGAATGGTTTTGGTTGAATTGTGTCCAAATTTTGACATATTATAGGGTTCCATCATTTTAAACATCTGATTGATGGTCACCCCTCCGCTACTGGGCGGACTCATGGAAATAATCTTGAGGTCCTTGTAATCAAAAACTATGGGGTCTCTCCAGACGGCTTCGTATTTTTCTAGATCTTCTGTGGTAATCAAACCACCATTTTCTTGTACATAGGCGGCCAACTTTTGGGCGACTTCTCCTTTGTAAAAACCGTCCCGTCCTTCTTCCATTATTTTTTGAAGGGTATTGGCGTAAGCGAGGTATTTTATGGTGTCCCCTGTTACAAAAGGACCTGCAAACTTGGTGCTGTCCCCATTGGCTTCGATAAAACGCTCTCGAGTTCTTTCCAATCGATTGGCTTGCTTTTCGGTAACCACGACTCCTTTATTGGCAAGGGCGATGATGGGCTCAATAATGTCTTTTAGTGGAAGTTTTCCAAATTTTTTGTGTACTTCAAGCACTCCAGCCACCGTGCCTGGCACTCCTACTGCGGTTCCTCCGGATGTGCTCAAACCAGGAATCACATTCCCCAGGGAATCCAAATACATGTCTTTGTGCGCAGCAAGGGGGGCTTTTTCTCGATAATCGATTCCTCCGACTTCGCCATTGTTTTTTCGGTAGACCATAAATCCGCCTCCACCAACGCTACCTGCAAACGGATAAGCCACTACTAAGGAAAGTTCTGTGGCCACCATGGCATCAAATGCATTACCGCCTTTTTTCATGATGTCAACTGCCAGTTGTGAAGCTTCTTCACGAGCAGAAACCACCATGGCCTTTTCAGCGACCAGTCCAGTAGGCGTGGCAGGTTTTTGTTTGCAGTTTATAAATAAAATTAGGGGTAGAAGGAGAATCAGTTTTCGCATAGGGAAATAAATTTTTGGTTGGAAAAGGTAATCAATTCTTTAAAAAATGAAGTGAATTCTTTTTCGAAATCTGTATAGTGTTCTTCAAGGTCCAAAATGGCAAAATTCATTCTGGATTTGTTTTTGGTTCTTCGGTTCATTCCATTAAGTACACGGTCAATTCCAGCTAAATTGGCATAATTGAGCAGCCAATTGTCAGCAATCATATAGGGCATCATCCGTTTAGTGGCCACGGGAAGGATATCATAGTTCTCTTCCAATAATTCATAAAAATTTTCGACATATTCATCCAAAGCCACATCGGAATAATCGCTCCAATTTTTGGCCAGAAAATGATCGTAATAGATGTCGACGATTACCCGGCTATAATGGCTGTAATTTTTATGAAGACGCTTACTGCTTTGCCTTACAGTGGGATGGAAATCGGTAAACGTGTCTATTTCCCTATGTAGCAAAATGCCTTTTTGGATTTTATCAGGGAGGTGCTTGTATTTGTTTCCACGGATGTGATCCGCAAAGAAATTGCCCAAGGTGATTTCCTTATCATCGAAAGAAAGATAGATATGCGCTAAGAAGTTCATCGGGTCAAATTCCTTTTCCGTCGAAATTTACAAATTCAAAACATGGAATCGGAAATGCCCGACTATATTTGCAAAAACTTTTTTAACAATTATGACACTGATCAAATCAATATCGGGAATACGAGGAACCATAGGGGGCAACACTAACGATAACCTAACACCAGTAGATGCGGTTAAATTTGCCGCTGCATATGGGACCTGGCTAAAGACGTATTCCAACAAAGAGAATTTGAAAGTTGTCATTGGCAGGGATGCCCGTTTGTCAGGGGAAATGATCCAAAACTTGGTGGTTTCCACCTTGGTAGGGCTAGGTATTGATGTGATTGATTTAGGATTGTCCACTACGCCCACTGTAGAAATAGCGGTTCCTTTGGAAAAGGCGGATGGAGGAATCATTTTAACGGCAAGCCATAATCCCAAACAATGGAACGCCCTTAAATTGCTGAATGAAAAAGGTGAGTTTTTGGATGCTGAACAAGGCGCAAAAATTTTGGTCTTGGCCGAGAAAGAAGATTTTGAGTTTGCGGAAGTGGATGATTTGGGTGAGATCACTAAAAATGATTCATATATCGATATTCATATTGACGAAGTTTTGGAACTACCCTTGGTGGACGCCGATACCATTAAAAAAGTAGGTTTTAAAGTGGTGGTCGATGGTGTTAATTCCACAGGAGGTATTGCCATTCCCAAGTTATTGGAAGAGTTGGGGGTTGAAGTGGTGAAGCTGTATTGTGAGCCAACTGGACATTTTCCGCACAATCCAGAACCACTTAAAGAGCATTTAGGGGACATCAGCAAAAAAGTAGTGGAAGAAAAGGCGGACTTTGGAATTGTGGTGGACCCCGATGTGGACCGATTGGCATTCATAAGCAATGACGGTGAAATGTTTGGTGAGGAATACACCTTGGTAGCCTGCGCCGATTATGTATTGTCAAAAACAAAAGGAAATACGGTTTCCAACCTATCATCTTCAAGAGCCTTGCGAGATATTACCGAAAAACACGGAGGAACCTACGAAGCTGCTGCCGTAGGAGAGGTGAACGTGGTGACCAAAATGAAAGCCAACAATGCTATAATCGGTGGTGAAGGTAACGGTGGGATTATTTATCCAGAAAGTCATTATGGGCGCGATGCCTTGGTCGGTACAGCCTTGTTCTTAATGTTGATGGCCGAAAAAGGCGGAACTGTGGCCGAACTGCGTGCCAGTTACCCGAGCTACTTTATGAGCAAAAAGAAAATTCAATTGACACCAGACCTGGATGTGGACGCGTTATTGGATGCTATGCACAACAAATATAAAGAGGAGCAGGTATCAACAATCGATGGGGTAAAGATTGATTTTCCTGAAAACTGGGTGCATCTAAGAAAATCGAATACCGAGCCCATAATCCGAATTTATACTGAGGCAAAATCACAGGACGAAGCCGATGGTTTGGCCAATCGCATTATTGGTGAAATCAAGGAGATAGCGGGACTTTAAGAGTTACTTGCTTTTGCAGGCTCTTGTTGAAACTCTTTTGGAGCTTTGCCCATATGCTTCCAGCGTTTATGTGTCCAGAAATAATATTCGGGAGCTTCCCGAATGGCTTTTTCCGTTTCATGCATAAAAGCTTCAGAAATCTCGTAATTTTCTACCTCGTTGGGGTTTTCAGCCAATATTTTAAAAGAGGCCTCATAAAACCCACGTCCTACTTTATTGACTTTCAAATAAACAGGAATCATATCGTGGCTTTTGCAAAGTTCTTCTGCACCAACGTGTATTGGTACCACAACATCCATAAAATTGGCCCAATGGCGTGCTCTTTGCAACATGGGGGATTGGTCACTAATAATGCCCACCGTAATTAATTCGCCTCTTTGTTTGGCGTCTGCAATAATTTTTCGGCTCTCAAAGGTTTTTATGAGTGTGGTGCCATATTTGCTGCGAATATCACGAACTAATTTGTCAAAGTACTTGTTCTGAATGGGCTGATAGATTGCATATGCTTTTGATTTTATCATGGAGTTTAATGAAAAAACCCATTCCCAACTTGCATAATGAGGCATTATTATCATGACATGTTTTCCTTCATTTTCCAATTTTTGAAAAACTTCAACATTCGTGAAAACGTATCTTTTTTTCATTTGCTTATTGGTGATTCCCAATGTTTTTGCCATTTCCAAAAACATATCACATAAATGGTGGTAAAACTTTTTCTCAATCAATAAACGTTCTTCTTCCGATTTTTCGGGAAAAACAAGTGCCAAGTTGTTGCGCACTACTTTTTTACGGTAGCCAATTATTTTATAAAGGAGTACGTAGACACCATCAGAAATAAAATATATGACTTTAAAGGGAAGTCTGGAAATTAACCAGAGCAATGGATAAACAAGGATATAAACTACAAGCTGCATAGACTATTCTTGTGTGCAAATATAGCTATATTTGAACCCAAACCTTTATTTACATGCTCAATTTACATATTGCTACTATAGCTATAATGGCCGCCAATGTTTTAGTTTCTCTGCGCGGTTTCAGTAACACAGCTTTTTTTGATAGATACAAGTTCAGTATCAATGCCATACAGGCTGGTCAGAAGGAAAGAATGGTAACTTCGGGCTTCTTGCACGTGGATATCTCCCATTTGTTCCTTAATATGTTCACGCTCTATTTTTTTGCTCCTGTAGTGATTGGTTGGTTCGGTTCTGTAAAGTTTTTGATAATTTATTTCGTCAGCCTCATTGCGGGTAGTCTGTTGGCCCTGTTTTTCCATAAAAACGAACCTTTTTACAGTGCGGTGGGTGCAAGTGGGGCAGTGATGGGTGTTCTTTATGCTGCAATTTTATTGAATCCCGATATGCAATTGGGCATTATGTTCATTCCTATACCATTGCCAGCTTATGTTTTGGGAATTGCTTATTTGTTGTATTCCATTTGGGGAATGAAGAGCAGAATGGGCAATATTGGACATACGGCTCACTTTGGTGGAGCAATCGGGGGTTATGCGACCACCTTGCTTTTTAAACCAGAACTTTTTGTAACGGATACTTTGATCGTGGTATTGCTGGCAATACCAATCATTATTCTCTTTGTACTGGATAAAATGGGTAAAATATAACCCAACAAAAAAGGCCTTGATTATTTCAAGACCTTCTTCTTTACTGTTTTGTCGTTGTTTTAACTTTTACCAAGGATTTCAGCTACTTTTTGTTCCAAAGCAGGGCCTCTTAGGTCTCTTGCGACGATAACACCATTTTCATCCAACAAAAATGCTGCTGGAATTGCGTTGATATTATATAAACGGGCAATCGGGTCTTGGAATCGTTGCAAATTGGAAATATGATTCCAAGCCAAACCATCCGATTCAATGGCATTGGTCCAATGTTCTGCCTTATTGTCCAAGGAAACTCCCAATACATCAAAACCTTTTTCGTGATACTTTTTGTAGACCGAAACAATATTTGGGTTTTCTGCACGGCAAGGTCTGCACCATGCTGCCCAAAAATCGACCAAGGTGAGTTTGGCGTTGTTGGTAACATCGCTAAGAGCAAGTACATCACCTGTAGGCGTTGGGGCGGAAAAGTCTGGTGCGATTGCACCAACTTCAGTGGATTTTAAATTTTCAAGTTGCTCGGCAATTTTCTTTCCGGGTTCCGTTGCTTTCATTTCAGGGGAAATCCCTTCGAACATCGTTTTAATTTCGTCAACTGGAAGTGCTTTAGTGGCCAATAGGTTTCCGATAATCAATACTGAGATATAAGCATTCGGGTGCTCCTTGGCGTAGGTCATATTAAAGTTCTTTGCATCTTCCTGAAACTCGATAAACTCTTCGCGCAGAGCTGTAACTGTAGCCGTGTCTCTTTGTTGCGCGGCCATGCGCATATCGTCTTGCATGGATCTTGCACGCTGTGATAGTTTACGGGATTCCTTCAAAAAGCCCATAAACATATCATTTTGCTCAGTCCCCCGAATCTTGGCCTGATCAATACTGTCTTTTTGGAACTCTACCTCGATAGTACCATTTTCTACTATTACAGGGACATTGCCACGAGCCTGGTCTACAAAAATATAGTGCATTTTTGGTTCGACTTGGTTTCCGCTGAATGTAAATAGGCCATTCTCAACGGTGGCCGTATCAATGTCTATTAATTGGTTAATGGAATCTGTAGTTTTTAAAAATATCTGGGTGCCATTTTCGGGTTCACCATTTATGGTACCACTCAAAGTGTATCCTTTAGGGTCAGAATTACAGGAAGATAGAAATACAACCCCTAAGGATATTGCAATTAGTCTTTTCATTTTAAAATGTTTAAGGTGCTAAGGTATTCAATACTTATGGCATAAAAAAACCCCTGACTCTATAAGAGTCAAGGGTTAACTTTTTATTTAGAACTAATTAGAACTGGTATCGGATACCAAGGGCAATATCGAAATCAAAATCATTATCAAAGCCGTCGTAACCAATCAGGCCAATTTCGGGCCTAAAGTCTAACGATAGCAATAATGGAATATCAAAGTCATACTCTATACCAATATCACCAGCTGCGAACACAAACAATCCGTCATTGTCATTATCAAAATTTGGATTAGGTTCAAAGTCCACGTTGCCCAATCCACCACCAACGCCGTAATACCAATTAAAATTGCCATCCAATTGATGCACCCATTGGTATATTCCTGTTAATTTAAAGGCGTCAAAATCCCTACTGTCCCGCCAACCTAGGTCAAACTCGGCTCGATGATACTGTCCAATGGATTTTTGGTAAGAAATCTCAGCTCCAAAGCCATCGCTGTCTCCCAATCTAAGCCCTAGGGCGTGCTCTGATATGTTTTGTGCACTTAGGCTAGCTGTTGCAAACAAAATAAATACTGAAAATAATGTGGTAATCTTCATGAGGTTCTCGTTAAGTTAAAAATTAGAGATAGTTTTGTGTTAAATTTACGTTTGAAAAACAATTTTAGTTCCCAAAAAGTATTCCAAATTGAATAAAAATTTGTTAAAAGACCTCTCAGTAGCCTTGAAAGGTGAGTTGTTGTTTGATGAACTGAGCAAGGCAATCTATGCTACGGACGCATCGGTATACCGAAAATTGCCCACTGCAGTGGCATACCCAAAGAACGAAGAAGATTTAAAAAAATTATTGGCCTTTGCCAATCAAAATACCATAGGGCTTATTCCTCGAGCAGCAGGTACTTCTTTGGCCGGGCAATGTGTTGGAGAAGGCATTGTGGTTGACGTCAGCCGTCATTTCACTAAGATTGTCAGTTTGGATAAGGACAAGAAACAAGTTACGGTACAGCCAGGCGTGGTACGTGATGAACTCAATCAGTATTTAAAGCCCTTCGGTCTTTTTTTTGGTCCCAACACTTCTACTTCCAACCGATGTATGATCGGGGGAATGGTCGGAAACAATTCATCAGGAACCACATCCATTCAATATGGAGTAACTCGTGACAAGGTATTGGCCATGCGATGTATTTTATCCGATGGAAATGATGCATTCTTCTCTAGTATCTCTAAAAAAGAATTTGAAGAAAAGAAGAAAGGTGATTCACTCGAGGCCAAAATATATACTAAACTATTCGAAGAACTTTCCAATCCTGAAATCCAGAACAATATAAAAGCAGAGTTCCCAAAACCTAGTATCCACCGGCGCAATACAGGTTATGCAGTGGACGAATTGCTCAAAAACAACATTTTTGGGCAGGATGAAACCGAATTTAATCTCTGTAAGTTGTTATCGGGAAGTGAAGGTACGCTTGCATTTAGTACCGAGGTAACGCTCCAACTGGATGATTTACCACCGCCACATGCCGCAATGGTGGCCACACATTATAAAACCTTGGAAGATTGTTTGAGCGACGTGGCTCCCGTGATGCAGCATAACCTGCATCTATGTGAGATGATGGACAAGGTTATTTTGGATTGCACCAAGAATAACAGGGCACAATTGGCCAATCGGTTTTTTGTGGAAGGAGACCCAGCCGGGATTCTAATGTTGGAAGTAAAGGCGGATTCCAAAGAAGATTTGGACAAACAGCTGGACAAACTTTTGAATACCATTGAAAAATCAGGATTGAGCTATGCCAGTCCCGTTTTGTACGGTGACGATATCAACAAGGCCATTGAGCTGCGTAAGGCAGGACTAGGTCTATTGGGAAATATGGTGGGTGATAGAAAAGCGGTGGCCTGTATTGAGGATACTGCTGTTGCCTTGGAGGACCTCAAGAATTTTATTGGAGAGTTTTCCCAAATTATGAAGGGGTACAATCAAGATGCCGTGTATTATGCCCATGCCGGGGCGGGTGAATTGCATTTACGACCTATTCTCAATTTAAAAAAATCAGAAGACGTTGTTTTGTTCCGCAGTATTACGACCGATGTAGCCAAGCTTACAAAAAAGTACCATGGAAGCTTTAGTGGCGAGCATGGTGACGGTATTGTACGTGCCGAGTTTATTCCGTTGATGATTGGCGAGACCAATTATGAGTTGCTAAAAAGGGTAAAATCCCTTTTTGATCCCAATTGTATTTTGAATCCCGGGAAAATCGTGGATGCGTATCCGATGGACGAATCCTTGCGGTACGAGATAGATAGGGAAGAACCGGAAGTTAGTACCCTGATGGACTTTTCGGACAGCGAAGGAATTTTAAAAGCCGCCGAAAAATGTAACGGAAGCGGTGATTGTAGAAAGAGCCATCATATGAACGGGGGGATGTGCCCGAGCTACCAGGCCACTAAGGATGAAAAGGACACTACTCGCGGAAGAGCGAATGCCTTACGTGAGTTTTTGACCAATTCGGAAAAAATCAATCGGTTCGACCATGAGGAACTTAAAAATTCCTTTGACCTATGTTTGAGTTGTAAGGCATGTGCCAGCGAGTGTCCCAGTAATGTGGACGTAGCGGCCTTAAAGGCAGAATTCTTATACAATTATCAGGAAGCAAACGGATATTCATTGCGAAGCAAACTGTTCGCATACAATACCCAATTAAACGCCTTGGGAAGTAAAGTGTCTGGTATCACCAACTGGATGTACGAATCCAAAACAGTAGGGGGAATGCTTAAAAAAGCGGTGGGGGTGGCACCGGAACGGAATTTGCCAAAAGTAGGCCGATTCAATTTCAAAAACCATTTAAAAAAATATCGGGTTAAGCGAACAGACCTCTCTAAAAAACAGGTTGTCCTTTACTTGGATGAGTTTGTAAAGTATCTGGATATCCAAGTTGGAAAAGATGCTATTGAACTCCTTTGTAAACTGGGCTACGACGTGGAACTATTCTATGGTGAGAGTGGTAGAACCTACCTTTCCAAGGGATTTTTGAAACAAGCCAAGAAGGTGGTGGCTAAAAACATGCAAAATTTGAAAGGTATCTTGAGTGAAGGAACGCCAATTGTGGGTTTGGAGCCTTCCGCAATTTTATCCTTCAGGGATGAGTACCAACGTTTGCACGATGATAAGGGCGAATTGCAGAAATTGGCATCCAATTCATTTTTGATTGAAGAGTTTTTGGCCGCCGAAATCGCCGAAGGCCATATTTCTTCGGATAGTTTTACCCAAGATGAGCGAACCATTAAAATTCATGGACACTGCCATCAAAAAGCGTTGAGCAATCAAAAAGTGACGTTTGATGTGTTAAATCTGCCAAAAAACTACAAAGTGACAATTATACCGTCCGGTTGTTGTGGCATGGCCGGTTCCTTTGGATATGAGGAAGAACATTACGAAACCAGTATGAAGGTAGGAAGGCTAAAGTTGTTTCCAGCCGTGGAAAGAAGCTCGGAAGACACTTTAATTGCCGCAAATGGAACAAGTTGTAGGCATCAAATAAAAGATGGGACGAAAAGGGAGGCGCAACACCCTGTTTCAATCTTGAGACAGGCCTTGATTATTTAAAAAATCCTTATCAATATTTTCTTCGGTCTCGCTGAAATGTTCTTTAGTAAGGTCTTCAATATTCGCTTCTTTGTCGGTGATGGAAGCAATGAGGTCGTTCATGTTCATTTCTTTTAAATCCTCATCCATAAAGAAAGGGGAGAGCCTGTCGTGATTGTAATGGTAAATTTTCCAACGCTTGAATGAATATTCCAATGCGGTCAGGTTTTCTATCCAATCCCCTGAATTTAAGTAGGTGCAACTACCATGCTTATTTTCGTAAACCTCCTTTTTAGGTTGATGGATGTGTCCACAAACCACATAATCGTAGTCGTTTTCAATAGCAAGCTCCGCAGCGGTCTTTTCAAAATTGTTGATGTATTTCACAGCTCCCTTTACGCTGTTTTTGATGCGTCTGGATAGCGAGTATTTTTCACGCCCCATTTTGGCCAAGCACCAATTCAAAAAGCTGTTTATCAAAATAAGAAGATCGTACCCGTATCCGCCCAGTTTGGCCAACCATTTGGCATTTTGTATCGAAACATCGAACACATCACCATGAAAAAACCATGCTTTTTTACCATCCAAATTCAGGACCAATTTATCCACAACCTTAAAATTCCCCATTGAAGTGTCACTGAACTTACGGAGCATTTCGTCATGATTTCCAGTAATGTAGTAAACTTCAGTGCCTTTGGAAGCCATCCCGATGATTTTTCTCAAAACCTTTAAGTGCGATGACGGAAAATAACGTTTGCTAAACTGCCAAATATCAATAATATCGCCATTTAAAATAAGCTTTTTAGGCTGTATACTGTTGAGGTAGGTAATGAGTTCATCGGCATGACAGCCATATGTTCCCAAGTGAACATCTGAGATAACTGCCAATTCTATCTTCCTTTTTTTCAATGCAATAGGATTTGTATGCAAAATAAAACGGTAGGAATAAAATAGAAATCAAATCGAAGTCATTAATTCATGAGGATATTGTTAAAAAATCATCACCTTGAGACCAAATATGTTACAATAACATTAAGCCAAAACACTGTTTTTGAATTAGATTTGTATCGTCTACCTTTGGGGTCAGCATAATTTTATACCGAATGGCAGGAAATTCTTTTGGACATCTTTTTAGGCTCACCACCTTTGGTGAATCTCACGGAAAAGCTTTAGGAGGCATCATTGACGGTTGTCCTGCTGGGATTGAATTGGACTTGGAACACATTCAATTGGAGCTGAACCGCAGAAAACCAGGACAATCCGCCATTGTAACGCAACGTAAAGAGCCCGATACCGTTGAAATTTATTCGGGAGTGTTCGAGGGTAAAACAACGGGGACCCCCATTGGTTTTGCCATCCACAATACCAACCAAAAATCCAAGGATTACTCTCATATAAAGGATTCTTACCGACCATCGCATGCCGATTATGTGTACGATAAAAAATATGGTTTCCGTGATTACCGTGGTGGTGGAAGAAGCTCTGCACGAGAAACGGCCAGTAGGGTAGTGGCCGGTGCCATTGCCAAGCAATTTTTGAACGACATCAAGATAAATGCCTTCGTTTCCCAAGTAGGCGAAATGAAACTGAACAAACCGTATCAAGAATTGGATCTTTCTAAGATAGAATCCAATGCGGTTCGTTGTCCGGATACCGAAATGGCCCAAAAAATGGAAGATTATATCAAATCCATTAAAAAGGAGGGCGACACTATCGGTGGTGTCATTACTTGTGTCATACAAAATGTACCAATTGGTCTTGGTGAACCTGTTTTTGATAAGTTGCATGCTCGATTGGGCGAGGCCATGTTGTCCATCAATGCCGTAAAAGGTTTTGAGTATGGTAGTGGTTTTGATGGAGTTGCCATGAAAGGCAGCGAACACAACGATGCCTTTAATTCTGACGGTACAACTAAAACCAATCGTAGCGGTGGGGTTCAAGGAGGCATTAGCAATGGAATGGATATCTATTTCAGTGTTGCTTTTAAACCAGTTGCCACAGTGTTACAATCTTACGAAACCATCAACAACGAAGGAGAAATGATAACTACCCAAGGTAAGGGAAGGCACGATCCATGCGTGGTACCAAGAGCGGTTCCTATTGTAGAGGCAATGGCCGCATTGGTTTTGGCGGATTACTCACTTTTGGCCAGAACCAACAAAATCTGATTGACCCGTTAGGTGGTTTCCAATCAATAAAGTATCTTACCGACCATAATTTTACTTTATGAAGAAATTGGAATTGCACTGGCAAATCCTGATAGGAATGCTCTTCGGTATTCTTTTTGGATTTGTGATGACCCAAATTAGCTGGGGTAAGGAATTTGTAGACGATTGGATTCAGCCCTTAGGGACCATTTTTGTAAAACTTCTAAAACTTATAGCGATACCCTTGATTGTGGCATCCTTGGTCAAAGGCATTTCAGACCTCAAGGATATCTCAAAATTTAGGAATATTGGTTTAAGGACCATAGCAACCTATATCATTACCACCGTGGTGGCCATTACTATTGGTCTTCTTTTGGTAAATGTGATGAACCCTGGAAGTGGAATTTCAGAAGAAACGGTTACCAAACTTACCGATACCTATGCTGGCGATGCCGGAGTTACTTCCAAATTGGAGGAAGCTTCCCGTCAAAAGGATAGTGGACCTCTCCAATTTCTGGTTGATATGGTGCCGGACAACGCTTTGGCAGCCATGACGGATAATGCGTTAATGCTTCAGGTGATATTCTTCACCATTTTCTTGGGTATTTCCATGTTGTTGATTGGTGAGAAAAAAGCGAAACCTTTAAAGGATTTCTTCGATGCTCTTAACGAAGTCGTCCTAAAAATGGTGGATTTAATCATGTTGACCGCTCCATATGCTGTATTTGCTTTGTTGGCCGGGGTAGTAACCTCATCCAGTGATCCAGACTTATTATTGGCCTTATTGAAATATGCCGGTGTAGTAGTATTGGGTCTCGCTCTTATGATTGTGTTTTATTCTATAATTGTTGCACTTGTTACCAAAAAGAATCCTTTTTGGTTCTTAAAAGAGATAAGTCCGGCGCAATTGTTGGCCTTTTCCACAAGTTCCAGTGCGGCCACTTTACCGGTGACCATGGAAAGGGTAGAGGAGCATATTGGTGTAGACAAAGAAGTATCCAGTTTTGTGCTTCCAGTGGGGGCTACAATCAACATGGATGGTACTAGTTTGTACCAAGGTGTTGCAGCGGTATTTATTTCCCAAGCGCTTGGATTTGACCTTACTTTTGGTAATCAGTTGACCATTGTATTGACAGCTTTGTTGGCCTCTATTGGTTCTGCGGCTGTTCCAGGAGCAGGAATGGTAATGTTGGTGATTGTATTGGAGTCTATTGGCTTTCCCCCGGATAAGTTAGCCATTGGTTTAGCTTTGATTTTTGCAGTGGACAGACCTTTGGATATGTGCCGAACCGTAGTAAATGTTACAGGTGATGCGACTGTTTCCATGCTCGTGGCCAAATCAGTGGGTAAACTGGGAGAACCACATGTACATGATTGGGATGAGCATTACGACGAGGTGAAATAAACTTTAAAATTTTTATATAAAAAGGTCTCCGTTGGAGGCTTTTTTTTTGGTCAAAAGAGAAATAAATCAACCCAAAAACTTTGCCTTGAGCTCAGGTGTAGGAATCATACAGGTTTCCTGCTTGCCAAACCATTTGTAGCGGTTTTTGGCAATAAAGTCATAAATACTATTTCGAATGGAAGTGGGAATCCAGGTAAAAACAGCGGTCAATTTCCATAATCCGCCCAAGTCTTGCGCAATTTCCAGCGCAGCATCAGATTTGGTATAATAGGCCACCCCGGGCTCAATAAGGATAATGGAATCCACCTTACTGGTATCAATATGCCGTTGGTTCACCAATTGTTCACCAACCTCACTTTGCAAAGCCGCATAGCGGAATACGTCTTTTTTATCCCGTTTGATTACAAACTGGACCGAGCTATTACAGAGGTTACAGACCCCATCGAACAAGATTATTTTTTTACCCTTTTCCACGGTGCAAAGATAGTGTGGAAGTAGCTGTCTTCGAAATATTAAAGCATAAGGGCAAGTGTGCCATTATAAACGATAAAACATCCCTAACGATATAGCGGGCAATACTTTGGATTCGGCCGTGGAAGTTCCCCAGTCAAAACTGAACCAATAGGGAAGTGCCATCGGTTCTTTTTCAGTTCTATTGTATGAAAGTTCCACCAAGAGCCCAAGATCTATAGTAAACCCAAACCTTTTGGATAGATTGAAATCCCTGCCCATCCGAAGGTTCGTATAGAGGTAGGTGTCCTTGAAACTACTTGTTTCATCCACTAGATAATTGAACCCGCCTCTAAGGTACCAGGGCCTTCTATCTGTATACCTGGATTCTCCGCTGAAGTGATTGAAATAATCCACCGAGATGACATAAGTTTTATTGTAGGAATCATTTATGGTCCCAAAACCATAATTTAACCCCAACTGGGATTGCTTCATTTGATATCGAGCTCCAATACTTATTAAATCAGGTACTCCGATCGTTGCTGCCAAGTTCACTTTTTCTTGCCCGGAAACACTTAAAAAACAAAACGCACATAAGCCGGTAACGATAAAAATCTTAAACGGTTTTTTCATCTTACTTATAATTTTAAGCTGGTTATAATTTTTAAAAAACCATTAAAGCAGGATGTTTTTTTGAGAGAGAGGAGCTTACTAAAGTTAAACCATTTTATTCGATAATTGCTTAATTGTTAGTTTGTTATGTTGATGTCACTTCGTTAACCTTATTATGGCAAGCAATTAATTGACGATAACTAGAACAACAATTCCCCTTGCATCTCATAATGTTGGGCCTTAAGTTCATACCTTAAAAGAATCCGTTTGGCTTTATCAGGAATATAGGCCGCCTCATAATTTTCCCCTGCAAAGGCTTTTACGGAATCCAAGCAATCGAATTGAAGTATCAAGAAAAACTCCACTTCTTCTTCGTTATGCTTGGTGGAAATGTTCACTTTTTCCAATCCATCCACCCCCTTTTTTTTTACTTCGGGGAATACCTGATTTATAAGCATGTTCTCATAAATTGGCGCATTTTGAATCGTGGTCCACCCTTTCCAGGTCCGTAAGATTTTTGAATTATCATCCATATTTTCAACAGTTATATTTTACTGGTATTTCCCTTATAGGTTTTGGATAATTCGGAATGCACCATGTTACCCTCCCTTGCCACAATCTCTATAATTTCTTCAATATCCTTGGCAGAAGTTCTAAAATTCACAATACAGGCTCTTAGGCAATATTGCTGATTTACAATGGCATTTGATAAAAAGACTTCACCGCCAGCTTGCAACACGTCCAATAAGGTTTCATTCAATTTGTTCAGATACTCAACATTGCGTGCACTGTCTTTTGGGATGTACCTAAACGTTGTAATACTTAAGTTTTGGGATATAGCTTCCAATTCGTGGTGTTTATCAGCAAGACTATATAACAATTTTGAAAGTTGTATGTCTTCACTTATTAGTTTTTCATAACCACTGCGACCTAACTGTTGGAGGGACAACCATACTTTTAAAGCTCTAAAACCTCGTGAGTTTTGAAGCCCATACTCATAAAAGTTTTGAGCTACTTCATCCTCACTTTTACTAAAGTTGTAATATTCTGGATGGGAACTAAATGTATCGGTTAAATAACGGGGGTTTTTCACCAATGTGCACCCCGCTTCCAATGGACTGTACAACCATTTATGAGGATCCAATGCTATGGAATCAGCTTCTTCGATTCCTTTGAACAGTTTTTCAAGTTCGGGAACAATAGCTGCTGGCGCACCGTAAGCACCATCCACATGAAACCACAAATTATATTTTTTGGAGATAGCGGCGATATCACTCAAATTATCAACAACGCCCGTGCTAACATCACCGGCAGTACCCACTACCATTAGGGGAGTACAGTTATTATCAATATCCATCTTTATTGTTGATTCGAGTACGGACATATTAATCTTATTGGAATCATCGGTTGCAATCCAACGTATGGATTTGGTGCCCAACCCAAATAAAATTACAGCTTTTTCTATCCAAGTATGTGTTGTTTTTGAGCAATAAACAGTGTATTTGCTTTTTGAATTCTCAATTCCATTTTCCTTAACGCTCGAGGGGGTCTTTGCCGTTCTAGCTGCCAAGAAGGCCGTAAAATTTGCCATATTCCCGCCACTTACCAAAATACCGCCATAATCCGATGAAACACCAATAAAATCACATAACCATTTAATGGTTTGCTTTTCTATTTCTGTAGCAATGGGACTTAATATGTGTGCACCGACGTTTGGATTGATGGAGGCTGCAAGTAGATCCGCAAGTGCTCCGATCGGGGCCGCCGAAGATGTGATATACCCAAGGAATTTAGGGTGTCCGTTAAAGAGTGAATTGTTTAAAAGCAACTCAGCGGCCTTATATGTCAATGTTGAAGCCTCACTGCCATTTTCGGGCAAAGGTACATCCCCTATAATTTTTTGGATTTCAGATGGACTTCGATTGTACGTTACCGGTTTTTCATGGATATGATCAAAAAAATTTGATATGTCATCAATAAGCCGGTAGCCTATTTGCCTAAATTCTTCTTTATCTATTTCTATTGGATTGGTTCTTTGATTATGCATTTTGAAGTTGGGTTGAAGGATTACATATTTGAGCAGCGAATTTTAAAACCTTATTATTTCATTAAAATAAACATTTTAGTGGCTTTTTAAATCCGTGAATAATATTGATTTTCAATTAGTCGCCTTTTGAGAAAGTTGATTTGTGCTTTAATTGATTTTTCAAAAAATGAACTTGGATAGTGCAGAAGTCCAAAATGCCCACCGGAAATGTCCACCCATTCTTTTGGTTGATTGATCAAACTAAAAATTTTGGCGGCAACATTTTGGTTTGCACCTTCCATTTCATCGTTTTTTGCCACAATCATAAGAATCGGAGCTTTTAAGTGTACAGCGCAATGTCCAATATGATAGTTGTTGGGCACCACGGTATTAGAAATGGACACCACATTTTTCCAATTGGTTCCAAAACGCCCCCCATATTCCATAAACCATCGGTAAGCCGTCAGTTCTTTTAATTTGGAAGGGTTTCCGATCTGGTCATGTGAAACCACGGGCATCCGTTCTGTTGTGGAATTGGGCAATCCCAAAATATCGTCGTTCAATAGTGTTTCTTTGGCAAAATTATAGAGACTTTCGTCATCGTCAGTTAATGGGCAGTCATCTCCAAAAGCAGGTGCCATAGTAATAATGGCGCTTATCCTATTGTCTACAGAACCGACCAAAAAAGCTTCACGGGCACTCAAACTAATTCCCCACACTACAATTTTGTTGGTGTCAACTCCCGGCAATTTACGGACAAAATCAATGGCATCTATATATCCTCTTGATTGGACCCAAAAATTGATTTCCTGACGCGGTTCACCATCACTGATGCCCAAATTTCTATGGTCGTACAATAACACGGCATAACGAGCTTCCCTAAACCTTTCAGCATATTTATCTGCCGTCATACCTGTAATGGTGGTAGTAAAACCATGGGCCATTATTACCACAGGATATTTTTTTGAGGAAGAATTTTTAGGTAGATACAGTCTGCCCCTCAGTATGACGCGTTGTGATATGAACTCAACTTTTCGAAACATATGATCTCACCATATTCATGTTTACATGAAGACTCAAAAGCCAGAAATCAATGAACTCTGGCTTTTAGGACTTAAAATCTCAATTTTTAGCTTTTGAGGGGCGAGTGATGTTCATGAACCATTTTCCAACCATCATTTGTTCTTACAAAAAGTAATGTGATCTGATCGTTTACCACGACAAGGTCTTCTCCAAACTTTAAATGAAAATCTGAATGGAAGGTAACATTGGCAACATCGCCATAAACTGCGATTTGAAGGTCTTTGGCATCAAATTTTACCACTTCGGATACAGAACCAAAAACATTGCGCTCATGTGCCTCGTTGGCTTCACCGCCATTTCTTGCTTCACCATTTTTGAATTCAGTGAATTTTGGACCATAGGCATGTAAAGAGATCAATTTATCTATGTCTCCATCCATAATACTTTGTGCTACGGCTCCAAAGGTTTCCATTACTTCTTGTTTTGCTTCGGGAAATTCGTCGTTGATCAGGTCAACTTGGGCATTAAGGCTTGAAAGTGAAAAGCCAAGGGTCATCATCAATGCGAGTGTCAGTCTAGTTTTCATAATCTAATGTTTGTTTAAATGATTGGTGTAAAATTCATTTAAAAACAAGACATCCAACTTTCAGAAACGTTCAAAAAATATTCTAAAACGTCCAAACAAGAAATTGATTATTAAGTATTTAACGTATTGGACCTAAATTGAAGGGGAGGGCGGTGGTATTGTTTTTTAAAAGACTTTATAAAATGCGAAGTGTTGATAAAGCCACAGTCATAACAGATCTGATTTATATTCAGATTTGTTTCGATCAGCAATTTTTTGGCATGTTCAAGGCGCTTGGTCTTGATCCATCTGGAAGGTGATGTATTATAAATGTCCTTAAAATCTCTTTTAAAAGCTGATAGGCTTTTACCGCATAATTTGGCAAATTCCTCCACCTTTAAATTATAAAGGAAATTCTCGGACATTACTTTTTCCAAATCAATTCCGTCTTTTTTCCCAGTAGGATTGTTTTTCTGGAATTGAGTCCTGTTTGGTCGTATCCCGGTAACAAATTCTTCCATTTCCGCCAGTACTGGATATGTATCGCCTGTCCAAAAGAGATGGTCCCTGCCGCTAAATTCCACCAACTTTGAGTTAGGAACGCGTTCCACAATATACCTACCTTCATCAACTTTTATTTCCTCATCCTCTTTTCTAAACAACAATAGCGTTGGAACCTGAATTGAACCAAGGATATCCGTTACATCAATATGGGTACATTGTTTATGCCACAACAAAGCAGCTTTTGGGCTGGCACCGGACCGAAGGTAACTTGCAAACCAATCCATAAAACCACTATCATGGGCCAAAGAAGGAACCAGATCGCGAAGTTCATCTAAATTCCCATGGGCCCAGTTTTCTTCGATCAGTTTATTGGAGACTTCACGCTCTTCATCTGTAGGGGCCCAAGGATAATCTTCAGAATATCGCCGTTTGGCAAAAATTCCGACCTCCATTACTCCTAAAGTCTTCTCAGGATAGTTTAATGAGAACAATAGGCTTACCGAGCCTCCTTCGGAGTGACTGAACAAAAATGCTTTTTCAGAATGTGTGGCATTCATTACGGCATGGATATCTTCCATACGCTCTTCCATAGTGGAATACTCATCGGTGCGATCAGAAAGACCGGTTCCTCTTTTGTCAAATAAAATAAGTCTGGAAAACAGGGAAAGTCTTGATAAGAAAGCCGCAAGCCTTGGTTCGGACCACATCATGTCGATATTTGAAACCCAACCGGGGATATAAATAATGTCCACCGGTCCATTACCTACTACTTGATAGGCAATATTAAATTCACCACTTTTTGTATAATTGGTTCTTGGCTTCATAAACAATTGGCTCCCTACAAAGAATGCATGTATCCAGTACAAGATAGTTATTTAAGTCCGTGGAGTTATATTTTAAAATCCACTGATTAATAAATTGTTACATAAGTAATTAGCAACAACCACAACTCGTTATAGATAAGCTCACTTGTAATCGCGCCATATTATACAATGTTCTAAGGTGAACGCTTATGAACTACTAGGCAGACTATTAAGATACAAATAATGTACTTGTAATCAGTAAATTAATTTTCATCAATACCCTGCAAGTTGATATATTTCATCTGGTGTGAGTTCACTAAGTTCAAGAACGTCTTTACCCGATTTGGCCATTGCCTTTCTGATTAGATAGTTACCGGTTCGGTATCCTACGGCCAGTCTTCCATCAGGGTGCTGGAACATCCAATGTTGATAGTTTGCATTTATGGGCAATGCTCTGATTTCCTCCACCCATTGCTCCGCAATGGTTGCTTCTGGTGGCGTATCGGCCTCCATGCTTTCACCAGTATACTCTTCGGAGAACACTACGGCAAGGCCTTCGTTTATGGATGCAATGGATATACCAGGCCCATAAACATTGTCCTGAATGGCCCAACCTCTTGATAAATGATGGAATTCATGAAAAAGAGTGTGCTTAAGTGCCATTTGGGTCGCCTTGGTCACACCGCCCGGAAATTTCTCTGAGATTTGAATAAGCACTACGGGAGGGGAATTGGTTTCCGTGCGCCCGGTAACGCCTCCGACCACATCAAGGTCCCAATCCACAATTTCCAAGGATACGCTTATACTGTCCGGCAGGGTAGGCAATAGGTTTCTGATTTCTTTTTCCGATTCCAGGACTACTTCATGAATCAGTTCTTTTTGTGGTGCCGTAAATGGAGTTGCGTCTTCTTTAAAAGTGATGATTGAACTTGTTGGTTCGCCCTTGTTAGGGGCATTTTTGCAATTGTTGATTAGATTTAGTGCGAGAAAGAGTACTAGGATTTTTATTGATTTCATGATGATATATGCTTTACCTGTAGACTCCCCAAGAGCAAATTTGTTACATTGGAATGAAAAAGGATTTAAAAAAAAGAATAAAAGGATTGTTATTTCGAACCGAGTGAAGGGAGCAGGAGGAATCCAAAAACTACATTTTGGATTTCTCAATCGTCCCTGTGCTCCTCATATCAAACGACAATGGGGTGCTGTAACCAAGTGAGTCAAAAGATATAATCTTGCTGGTAACAAGGAAATTAAAACAATATAGGAGCAGACTTCACTCCTTAAGTTGCTTTAATCGGTCAATTGCATTTGGATTTTGTGAATTTAGTTTTAATGACCTTTCAAAACTTTCTATAGCCTTTTCTTTATAATCCATAAATAGATAAGCTTCCCCTAAGCTATCAAAAAGATTTGCTGAATTTGGATAAAGTTTTGTTGCCAACAAAAAAACATGTATTCCTTGTTCCGATGTATTCGGGTTAAAAACAAGCTGCAGCCCAAGTGTGTTAAGATTACTTTCAGGAATTTCCATCATCGGGTGTTCTTTTTTGGTTGCAACATACAAGTCATAAAGGTTATTGTAGTCTTGTTGCAATGCCAATTCATTGAAATCTTTGAAAGTGAAATTTTTACTATTGGCTTTTTTGGACTGTTTGGTCAAAAGACCTTTTTTAATGCCATTATCGAGTGTATTGTTTTCGATAAATTTTAAAGCACTTTCATCGTTTTTTAAATAAGCGTTTAAAAAGTTTAAAGCATATACCGAAACCAATTTATATGATTCCATAATTTCAGAATCATTTTTATCTTGTCTTTTATCTCTTTGCTGGAAAAGAACACCTAGGGTACTAAAATAAGAGTGAGTGAGATTTTCAAACTTTAAACGATATGCATTACTATTTCTGATACTATCGAATAATTGAAATTTTGAATTTAACTCGGGATCAATATTATCTTCTTTAAGAACTTGTTCAGGGATATTTTTCTGGGCCATATGGATGTATGGAACGTCTACTTTCTCTGATTCAAAAAAGGGTGATTTTTTTAATAACCCGTACTGATACCTTTCTGTACCATCAAGACTCACAACTGCCTTTATTTTGTCATTTCTGGTTATTGCAAGTATGTTAGCTAAACCTCCAAAGCTGAAACCCATGGTTGCAATTTTATTAGAGTCGGCCATTGGAAATTTTGAAACCTCTTTTATTAAAAATTCAACATCTCTGGCTTGGGTTTCCATCTCCTTCGCATTATTTCTGCCAAACCAACGAGTTTCAGTTCCTCTGCTTGGGCTGGAGATTACAATATATCCGTGACTGGCCAAATATTCACAAAGCGCAAAATTTTCTATAGATGATGCCTGATAGCTTGGTGCGTAAATCACAACCTGGAATTTATCGTTTCCAAGTTCCAATTCCGAGTAGGCTTTTGTTATTTCCATAAGATGCTCTTGGTTTTCAGTTGTGTTGACATAGTAAAACCACTTCAGTATTTGTTCATTTGGCAAGTGTTCCCATTCCTCTTCTTCTTTTAGGATTTCCAAATAATCCAAAACCTTCAATTGTTTTTTGCCATTTGTATTTTGGCGTGAAGGATACCAAATACTTATAGGGATTGGTCTAGGAATTTTTTGATTGACAAAATCATAAATCCTACTGTAAGTTCTTGTGCTGTCAGAAACGGTATAATGTTTAAATCCAACACTATAATTTCCGAAATCCAGATTAATTTTGTTTAAGGAGGTTTGCCCATTGGATATTATGGATAGCAGGGCAAAGGTTATAAATAGTATTAATCGCATTATTTTGGGATTAGTGTTCACTATTATATTTATAATGTTTTGATGATTGTTACCGTTGTTTTTTAAATTATCCATCACATTTATGCTAAAAGATTGAGTTGCCATGAAATGCCATATTTATCTTCGCACCATCCAAATTTTTCACCAAATCCATAATCCCCTTCACCATGGTAGTTGTCCAGAGGAACCATAATCTGGCCTCCATTTGAAGAAAGTTCTTCGAACAAGGTTTGTATCTCGTTTTCAGAGTTGCAGGAAACGAAAAGCGATACCCCGGGCGTAAATGACCAAGCGTGATTATAATCGCTTTCGGAAACCATGTACTCCACACCATTTAATTTAAACACCCCATGTTTAATAAGCTCCGGTGTTCCTCCTGCCTCACCTGCTGAGTATTTTGTTATACTTTTAATTTCCGAGTTTGGAAAGATAGAAGTGTAGAAATTCATCGCTTCCTCGGCTTTTCCACATTGAGCACCTACAAATGTTAGAAATGTTGTTGTTTTCATTTTTTTGAGATTTGGTCCAAATCAAATTTGTTGTACCGAATTACTACCAAGATGTATAGTTACCTGTAAAATACACTTTTATACCCCAAAAAGGCATAAAATAGATGTCAATTCGAACCTGCCTAGGGAGGTGCGAGAAATCCGAATGCTTTCAGTAGATTTCTCAATCGTCGCTATGCTCCACATGTCGAAATGACAATAGTCGTTGCAACTAAGTTAGCCACAAAATACGCTCTTGTGGGAGCGGGCAGCAAGTAGAACGGCACCATTACTTATGGCATTGTTGCACTTACTCTAACATTAAAAATTATTCTTTTATTCCAGATTTTTTTCTTTGATTTCTGCCATACTCTATAAATGAGCCATCAAAAAATTTGCTGAATGGATGTTTTAATAATGCTCCAAATCCAGCAGAGAGCACTACACCATTGACCAGTGATTTTCTGGATCTCCAATTCTTCTCACTCAACATTTTGTTTTCGTTTTGTAAAAATAAATTTTCGACGTGCCGAACTTCTGCACCAAACAGGTAAAAACCATGAATTTGTTCTTCCTCACTCAAGGAGTCGGGATCATCTCTAAATGTTGTGATTAGTCTTGCTAATTCTGGAGAACTACTAAAATTCAGCAGTATGTTGATGTCCAAAGCTGCAATTTCATGAAAAGTTGATGCTTGTGTTGCTTTTGTATTTGCTTTGATTTGAACACCAACAAATACCAAAGATATAATGATGGCAATCGCTGATATTATTTCAGCAATTAATGCATATGCTTCCAATGTTTCTAACATATCCTTAGTTTTTTTCCAGTTCTGATACTATTTCTTCTAACTGGGATTTCATTTCTTCTATAGCGTAATTGTAATTTCTAATGGCAATGGGTATATAGCCACCCGAAACAACTAGAAAGTTATCGAATTGATCGTTGGTACGGATCACATCATGATTTATAATATATTCCACTTTTATACCATCTGTTGTATCGGGGATAATTTTTTTCTCAAATATGGAAGCGACCAAATCATTTTTTTCATACAGTTTTCTTCTAATAAATTCATTCACCCAAAACTCAACTGCTTTTAATTTTACCTCGTATAAATTTGTAATGCTGTTTCTAAGTTCGGAATTTGAAATTTTATCTAATCCTGTAGACTTGATGGACTCATACGGACTATAATTGATTACGAGCGCAATACCTCCTTGTCTTACATTATTAAAATGGTAGGCCAGTGAATCCTGAGGGTAAGTTGATCCATTTCGAACAGTTGTCAAAACAATAACGCTTTGTTTTAAATCTTCAAGAGCTTTAAGTCCGCCCTCCATGTTGTAGATGTCTTTATCCAGGGCCTCCTTAACTTCCCTCAGCATCGTTAGTTCATAATCTCTATTAATTCTTTCCTGATTCCAATTATTAATCTGAAGTGCTATTAAAATTCCTATGACAACCAGTATAATTTCTCCAATGGCATAGAGTAGATACTTGCTGAACCTATTTTCGGAAAGTAATCGCTGACGGATGCTACGGAAGAACTTTATCATTAAAGGTTGGTTTTCCTAAAGATATGATTTTTAATGGATTGGATTAGGGAGAATTAAGGCACAGCTTTCACAGCCATAAGTTGCTTGGATTATCAGAAGTAGAAGGGAACAAGAAATTACTTATAACCATTGTGCCTGTTGCACAAGTTAATAAAAAAAGTGTTCGTTGATCA